>Ga0116154_10000085_pt1 | contig 163330 bp, 171 predicted proteins | sample AD_UKC030_MetaG_FD_89898 | JGI IMG/M metagenome (GOLD analysis project Ga0116154, IMG submission 89898) | Active sludge microbial communities of municipal wastewater-treating anaerobic digesters from USA - AD_UKC030_MetaG | ecosystem: Engineered > Bioreactor > Anaerobic > Digestate | place... | reverse complement strand
CACGGCGCGCTAGCTGAACGGGTCTTGATGCAAATCATTCCAACAGAAAAAGATTTTCCTTATACTATTCGCGTCGTATCGGAAATCTTATCTTCCAACGGTTCCTCTTCCATGGCTTCCGTTTGCGGCTCTTCTATGGCTTTAATGGATGCGGGCGTACCGCTTAAGGCGCCGGCCGCTGGCATTGCGATGGGCTTAATGATGAACGATAAAGGCGAATATAAAGTCTTAACCGATATCCAGGGGCCAGAAGACCATCATGGCGATATGGATTGCAAAGTGGCTGGCACCGCCAATGGCGTTTGCGGACTGCAAATGGATGTTAAAATCGAGGGCGTTGATCTTAATGTTTTGCGCGATACTTTAGCCCAAGCCAAGCAAGCCCGGCTTCACATTCTTGAGTGCATGAACGGTGCTATTAAATCCCATAAACCTGAACTTTCTCCTTTTGCGCCAAGAATCCTGTCTATCCAAATAAATCCGGATAAGATCCGCGATGTTATTGGGCCGGGCGGAAAAGTTATCAATGAGATCACTGCCCAAACCGGCGCCAAGATCGATATCGACGATTCCGGCTTGATCTTTGTCACTTCCAGCGATGCGGCTGGCGGTCAACAAGCCTTGGAATGGATAAAAAACCTTACCCACGAGGTGACTACCGGAGAAACTTACCAAGGAAAAGTTACGCGCATAATTAATTTTGGCGCGTTCGTGGAAATCCTGCCCGGGCAGGAAGGGCTTGTTCATATTTCCGAACTTGCCCCCTTTCGCGTCGAAAGAGTTGATGATATAGTAAAAGTAGGGGATACAGTCACGGTCAAAGTAAAAAACATCGACGATATGGGACGCATTAATCTGACTATGCGCAACTCGCAAAAGAATAATTTCTCAGAAAATCTCTAGAATCGCGCTTTTCCGCAATTTTTCCCTAAAAGATCATTATCATCGGCCAAAGATCGCTTTTGCTGATTTCGGCCGCTTATCCTTATAGGGATTATGGATATAATAAAACAAACCAAGCCCAGCCTTTCTCAAGAAGCCAGCTTAGCGCTAGGTTCCAAAAGCGACTCTGGTAATTCGTCATCTCCTATGGCGCAATTTACCATCCGCACAATGGAGGGAGACCTAAAGAATGCATCTTTGCAACCAACTCCGGCTGCCAGTGTTAAAGCTGCCACGCCTGTGCCGCCAACTAGCTATCTAAAAACAGTCGCCCCAACTCCAACCGCGCCCATTGCGCCGCGCCAAGACCAGATCAAGCCCGTTCAAAAAACCGCGCCTTTTGTTGCTTCACCTACAGCTTCTTTGCCTAAGGCACCTGAAGCCGTAAAAAATATCGTGCCGCCTCTAGTAAAAAAAGAATCCGCGGCCATAACCGAAGAGCAAAACAAAAAGGCGGCTATTTTAGCCCAAAAAGAAAAAGATAAAGCAGCAGCTCTAGTGGCCAAAGAAGCGGCCCGCGCCGTCAAAGAAAAAGAGAAAGCCGCAGCCCTGGCAGCCAAAGAAAAACTAAAACAAGAAGAAGAGGCGCAAGAAAAAGAATTGCGAGATCTTTTTGAATTGGCGAAATCAAAAATAATTACTAAAGACTTTAAAGCTGCTTCTTTGGCCGCCCAAAAAGTAGCCGATAACCCCCAGGCTGGCTGGCTAATTAAATGGCAAGCTAAAAGAATTATCAATAAAGCTCAAAAAGAGGCTGCAAAAGAAATACCGTTGCCTGCTCCGGCTCCAATAAAAAACATTGTGCCTATTCCACCAAAAGCAACAATAGCTCCAGCCGCGCCCGCTGTCAGCCCAGTCTCACCTAAAATCGAACCTGTTAAGCCGCCCTTTACGCCTAGCATCCCGGCAAATCTGCCCGTTGTCGACGAAACACCAATCGCCAAAAAAGAAGAAGCATTGAATGATTTGCTATTTTCTAAGGAACCTTCCCTAGAAAAAATCCAGACTCCTCCGGCCCCAGCCGCCATTTTGCCAAAAGTTTTCCAACCTAGCGCTCCGGCACCAGTAACTCCAGCACCAAAACCCTTTAAAATGGCGACTAATATTATTCCCGGCTTAAATGAATTGCCAACCAATGAACCGGCTGAGGTTTTAGATGTCAAAAAAATCGTTCTAGTGGTTTTTGCTTCAGTTGTTGTTATGACTTTAATTATCGGCGGCTTATACTTTTTCCTAAGAGAATCCCAAACAGTAGTTCAAGTTTCTCAATCTCCTTCGCCCACGCCAAGCCAAGCCACTCAAACACCAAGCCCCGCCCCATCACCTCTTTTTGTTGCTGACTCACAAAAAATATTTGAATTAAAAACCGGCCAAGAAAAAGCCAATTTTCAAGAAGCGCTGGCGCAAATAGCCCAGACAGAAGAGCCCGCCCAAAGCCTTGCTTATATTTCTTTTAAGAATAGCGAGGGAGCTTATCTTTCTTTAACCGATATCGCTACTTTAGCCGAGATAGACTTTTTCGACCTGCCAACTCAAGTCGCCACCGGCCCGCTGCGGACGCAGCTAGAAACAGATTCTTTCTCTTTCTTTAATTTTAGCCAACCTTCCGCCAGCTCCTCGCCCTTCACCATGCAAGCAAACTCCGGCCGTTTGGGATTGGTTATTTCTATCAATAATTCGACTACCACTTCGCTTGAAGATCTAACAAAAAGCTTGAAGGACTTGGAACAGTTAATGATCCCTAGCTTAAAGATCTTATTGCCGGACGATATAAAAAATAGCTTGCCAGCCAACCCCGTCTGGTTAAATAACACTTACCGCAACATAGCTATACGCTATGTTAATCTGCCGGAAGCCAGCCTTTCTTTTGATTATGCTATCTTAAACAACAAGCTTATCTTTGCCACGTCCAAAGACAGCATGCTGGCCATGATCGACCGCCTTTTGTCGGAGATAACCACTATTAATAATGACCAGCCATAACCAAGCCTTAATTGCTCCGCTAATTTATTACGACTTGCTGGAGCGCCCGCTTACGGCGCTTGAAATCTTCAAATATCTCCGGGCGGGCGACCCGGAGATTTCGTTTTTTAGCGTTTGGCAAGAACTAAAAAGATCCAACTTAGCCCAACAAAAAAATGGCTTGTATTTTTTGCCCGGTCAAGACCAGCTTATTGCCGTCCGTCAAAAAAGAATGAAGCTGGCGCAAATGAAATGGAAAAAATTAAAAAGATCAGGGAAATACTTAGCCTTAGTGCCTTGGCTGAGACTCGCGGCCGTGACCGGATCTTTAACCGCCCACAATACCAAAGAATCCAGCGATTTTGACCTACTCATTGTTCTTAAAAAAAATCGCCTCTGGTTAGGCAGGCTTCTGCTAACCGGCCTGGTGGGATTGCTTAAAAAAAGGCGCCACGGCCAACTAACCCAAGACCGCCTCTGTTTAAATTGTTATTTAACAGAAAATAATTTAGAGATTACCGCGCAAGCCAAATCCCGAGACTGGCATTCAGCCCAAGAATACGGCCGGCTCACCCCGATCCTGGAAATCCAAAAAGGGAGTTACGCCAAGTTTGTCGGCGCCAACAATTGGCTTAGCAGTTTTTTAAAAAATTACCCCTGGCCAAACAGCCGAAATGCTAAAAAAATTAAAGCGCCGTTATTTTTTTCCTGGCTGCGCCAAACAGCAGAAGCTCTTATGGGCGGCCGAATAGGGGACACCTTGGAAAAGATCGCCGGCCAATGGCAAAAAAAACGCATCAATAAAAAAAGGCTGTTAGAACAAAGCGGCGCCCAAGACCAAGTTTTTGTCAGCGACTATTGCTTAATGTTTCACCCGCAATCAAAAAGTGATAGACTAATGAAAGAGTTTAATTTAAAAATGGCTCAATATTATGCAACCGACTCAAATTAAAATAAATAAAAACGCCAATAACCAGCCAGAGCCGGCTAAACCCCTAAAAAACATTTTAAATCTAAACGGCTTATTAAATCGGCCGTCTACCGACAATCGCTGGAAAAAATATCTTTGGCTGTTATTAGTTATGGTCGTAGTAGAGGGAGGCGCTATTGCTTGGCTTTATTTTCTAAAACCCGTCTCGCCTTATTTTAAGCTTCTGCCTCAAGACACTGCCGTTTCTTCGTATTTTAACCAAACTTCGCTTTTAGCCTTGATAAAGTCCCAAAAATCCCTTCAACCAGATTGGCCGCCGCTAGCCTGGAGCGCCAACGCGCTGAAAGATTTTTTCTCTTTAGCTAAAATTGAGCAGCCAGAACAACTATTAACCGCCTTTTCAGACCAAATGGCGCTGGCTATTTTGCCTCAAAACCCCGATACTCCAGCCACTTGGCTTATTTTATCTTCAATTAAAGCTCCTTCTGATATCTTTTCCCAAACCAGAGACAAAACCGAAGAAGGATTAAAACAAAACTTCAATCTAATAAACGAGTCTTATCGCCAGATCAAGATATCTCAGGTTCAGTCTCTAAATAAAGACAAACAAAGCCTTTTTTATGCCGCGGCTAACGGCTATTTTATCCTTACTAATGACCTTTCTCTAGCCAAGTCGACAATTGATAGGATAATTAAATAAAACTTAAAGGCCGAGCTGATAAATCAGCCCTGGAGAGTGTGGACAAAGTGTGGAAAAGGCGCGCTTGACGGGTTTTCGCTTAACCTGTTAAAATAATGACAGCTCCTTGAAACTGGCTAAATATTTATCAAATTGATCAGTTCTTTTTTTAGCCTATTAAAAAGGCATGGCTGGTCAAGGAGAGCTTTGTTTCCTTTTTGTGTCGCGTATAGTTTGCGGGCCGTATAAAAAAAAGGCCTTAGGACTTTCTTAATAGACGAGGTACAAAGAGGCTGAGGGGCGTTAGCCCCATTAAATTATATTTTTTCGGGCTATTAACGCCCCTCAAACAGTTTACCCCTCAGCCAAGACACCCATCACCGTTAAGCGGTGTTTTTTTATTTCCGCCTCAAATATTTGGCTCTGCTCTTGCCTTATCTTAACTTCTTAACCTATACTATAAATAACGATATGGATAAAAACTCTTTATCACAACTGAAAAAGAAGCTGGAAGACAGACGGTTAAAGCTGCAAGACGAGCTGGCTTCTTTTAGCAAAAAGGACGAACAGGTAAAAGGGGATTATGATACCAATTTCCCTGATTTTGGTACGACTCAAAGCGTTGACGAAGAAGCACTGGAAGTAGCTGCCTACGACAGCGCTCTGCCCGTTGAGTATGCGCTGGAGCTGCGCTTGGCCAATATCAATAAAGCTTTGGACAAGATAAAAAATGGCTCCTACGGCCAATGTGAAAAATGCTCCGAAAAAATAGATATTAAGAGGCTAGAAGCAATGCCCGAAGCGACACTCTGCTTAAAGTGCCAACAAAATAACTAACCAGCTTATCATTAAAAGCACCTTCGGGTGCTTTTTTATTAAGATATTATGCCTTCTCCTGCCAAAGTTTTCTCGGCTGCGGTTTTAGGCCTCTCTTGCCAGCCGATAGAGGTTGAAGTTGATATGTCTCCCGGGCTCCACACCTTTCAAATCGTTGGACTGCCCGATACCGCGGTTAACGAATCCAAGGAACGGGTTTCTTCCGCCATTAAAAACTCTGGGGCTTCGCCTCCGCACCACACTAACCGCCGAGTTATCGTTAACCTGGCTCCGGCCGATATTAAAAAAGAAGGGCCAAGCTACGATCTGCCCGTCGCCGTGGCTTTTTTATTAGCCTCAGAACAGCTTTTAGCCAGCGAGATCTCAAATAAAATATTTGTCGGCGAATTGTCGCTGGAAGGCAAACTTCGGCCAATCAGCGGCGCCCTGCCGATTGCCTTGATGGCGCGCGAAAGGGGATTTGGCGAGTTATTCGTGCCTCGCGCCAATGCGGCTGAAGCCGCCCTAATAAAAGAAATTAAAGTTTTCGGCCTAGACTCGCTGGAACAATTATTTTTGCATTTGGAACAAAAAGAAGTTTTAGCACCCCAGCCGCCAACTGAGCTTAATTTCGATTTTGATGCTTTGGAAAGCGGCGCAGATATGGCCTATATCCGCGGGCAAGAACAGGCCAAGCGGGCCTTGGAAATTGCCGCGGCCGGGCACCACAATATTTTAATGTCCGGCCCGCCCGGCACCGGTAAAACTTTGTTGGCGCGCACCCTGCCCACCATCTTGCCGCCCCTATCTTTTGCCGAAGCGCTGGAAACAACTAAGATCTTCAGTATCGCTGGCCGGCTTAATCAAGAGAAGCCCGTTCTGACACAGCGACCCTTCCGCAGCCCGCATCATACCGCTTCAGCCGTAGCGCTGGTTGGCGGCGGCAACCATCCTAGGCCCGGAGAAATCACGCTGGCGCACCGGGGCGTGCTGTTTTTAGATGAACTGCCGGAGTTTCATCGGGATGTCCTGGAGGCCTTGCGCCAGCCCTTGGAAGATGGGATCATCACAGTTTCCCGCGCTTCAGGGGCCCTGGAGTTCCCAGCCCAATTTATGCTAGTCGCCGCTATGAATCCTTGCCCTTGCGGCCACGCCACCAACCCCGACAAGCAATGCATCTGCTCTCCGGCTCAGGTCAGCAAATACAAACGCCGCATTTCCGGACCCTTGCTGGACCGCATTGACCTGCATATTGATGTGCCGGCTATTAAATATGAGAAGCTGGCTTCAGAAAAAGTAGGAGAAGATTCTCGCACTGTGAGAGCCCGCGTGCAAAATGCCCGCCAAAAACAGCAAGACAGGTTTAAAGATGATAAAATCCAAACTAATTCAGAAATGAACCTGCAACAAATGAAAGCTTACTGCCAATTAGATAATGCAAGCCAGGAGATATTAAAAACTGCCGTACAAAATCTCAAATTATCCGCCCGAGCCTACCATCGAGTCCTAAAACTTGCCCGCACTATTGCCGACTTAGCCCTGGAAACCAATATCCAGCCGCAGCATTTAGCCGAAGCCCTGCAATACCGGCCCAGAGAAGATAGCTTTTAAATATTTAAAAGCCCCTTAATTTCGTAAAAACGAAACGGGGGCTTTTTATTTTCTTATTCACTTATTCACTTCTCCGTCTATTTAATAGTCTTGGCTCCCACCAGCGGGTTCTTGGCCCCTCGCACTTCAAAGTGCAAGTGGCATCCTGTCGAACGGCCGGTCGTTCCCATTAACATTATCAATTGGCCTTGGCCAACCTGCTGGCCCACTTCAGCTATCAGCCGAGAAGCATGGCCATAAACTGTCACCACGCCATTTGAATGCTTTATCATAATATACTTGCCATAACCAAAGTTCCATCCGATATCATCCGATAGTATAACTGTTCCCGCCGCGGCCGCATAAACCGGTGTTCCGCAGGCATTAGCCACGTCAACCGCATTATTGCCATGCAGCCGGCCCCAATCCTTACCTGTTGTCGGCGCTATCAGCCAGCTCCCGCTCAAAGATGTCCCGCTGGAATACTTTGGCGCTGTCACTTTAGGCGCAACATAAACAGTTGGCATTTCGCCATCCGGAATAATTATATAATTGCCAACCACTAATTTTGAATCCTCATAAAGCCCATTAAAGGCCTTGATTTCGTCCTCCTTACCCTTATATTTTTTAGCTAAAGCGGCAATCGTGTCTTTAGCCGCGATCTTTACCCTGACGCCGTTAATCGGCAAAATGATCAAAGTTTGGCCCGGTTTAATATAATCGCCATCACGCAGGTTGTTGGCCGACAAAACCGTGTCCGTATTAATATTGAACTTAACCGCGATAGAAGAAGGAGTGTCTCCTTGCTGCACAACATAAGTTGTGGCTTCCTTTTGCATCCCAAAGAATGCGTTCCCGGACATTTCGGGAGATAGAAGCCCCGAACCTTCCATAATCGCCAAGTCTTGGTTTTCCAATTCATCGTCAGCTGAAAAGTCCACGCTCGCTTGAGCCGCTGGAATCGCTGCGGCTGAAAAGTCCAAAGCTCCGCCTAAAATACCCACATTTAAGTTAGCCGCCGTCTCTTCTATTAATTCTTCTCCGCCGCTTTGCCACCACTTATTGCCCACTGCTTCTTTTTTCTCTTTTATCGGCAGATCAAGATAATTCAAACCCCAGAAAGCAATAAAAATAACCGCAACAACAATCAGGCATCGCCTATGGCAAGCCATTGATTGAAGCGGTTTTTGAAGATTCCCTAAAATTACCTTTATTACCCGAAGCAAACGATGGTGTATTTTATCGGAATTATTATTCATTTTTCGCCTAAAGATAAGCCTTCTTACCAATTAAAAAACCCTCCCTTTAAGCACCTTCATGCTACTAAAAATCGGCTTTAGGGTCAATATTTTTATCTTTATTTGGGATTTTTATTTTAATGGTTTATACTTACTGCGTATGATTTTAAAAGGACTCAACCAAAAACAGATCGAGGCGGTTTCACAAATCGCCGGACCCGTATTGATCATTGCCGGGCCAGGTTCTGGAAAAACTCGCGTTCTAACCCATCGCGTGGCCTATTTAATAAACCAAGGTATCCCGGCTGAGCAAATCTTAGCGGTCACTTTCACCAATAAAGCGGCCAACGAGATGAAAGACCGCATTGCCAAATTGATCGCCTTGCAGGCCAAGCGCGATTTTAAGATGCCTACTATCGGCACCTTCCATGCTGTTTGCGCCCAATTCTTGCGCCATGAAGCCAAGCACCTGGGCTATAAAAGCGACTTCATAATTTTTGATGCCGCCGACAGCAAGTCTATGATAAAAAAAGCGATGGCCAGCCTCGCTATTTCCGAAGACCAATTCAATCCCGCGGCCGTCGCTGAAACAATTTCGCAAGCCAAAAACGAATTAAAAAACGCGGCTACTTTTTCGGCTGAAGCTTATGATTTTTGGCCACAAACCGTAGCCAAGATATTTACCGCATATGAAGAACAATTGAAAAAGGCCAACGCTATGGATTTTGACGACCTCATCATGTTGATGGTCAAGCTTTGGCAAGAGAATCCCGATATCCTGAAAAAATACCAGGAAAAGTTCCGGTATCTGATGGTGGACGAATACCAAGATACTAACCACGCCCAATATCTTTTGATCAACCTTCTGGCGGCCAAATATAAAAATCTATTTGTCATCGGCGACGAAGCCCAATCAATTTATTCCTGGCGCGGCGCGGACTTCCGTAATATTTTAAACTTTGAAAAAGATTATCCGGAAGCCAAGGTTATTTTGCTGGAACAAAATTATCGCTCGACGCAAAATATTTTAAACGCCGCGCATCAAGTTATAATTAAAAATAAAAATCGCAAAGAAAAAGAACTCTGGACGGAAAATCCGGCGGGGCACTTAATAACAATTTTTGGCGCGCAAGACGAGCGAGAAGAGGGGAGTTATATTATTAGCGAGATCCTCAAACTAAAAAGAACCCAGCCAAAATTAAAATTAAGCGACTTCACGGTGCTTTATCGCACCAACGCCCAATCGCGAGCCCTGGAAGAAAGATTCTTAAAAGCCGGGCTGCCTTATAAAGTTGTGGGCACTTTAAAGTTCTACGACCGCCGCGAGATAAAAGATATGCTGGCTTATTTTCGCCTAGTCCAAAACCCCAGCGATGTGGTGGCGATGGAACGCATTATTAATGTGCCGGCTCGCGGTTTTGGCAAAGATGTTAATTGCCAAAAGTTAATTGGCTTAGGCCAAGGTCAATTATTAACTGACGCCACGCCCCAGCGCCGCCGCGCTTGGGATAAGTTTTCTAATTTGATGGACGAACTGCGCCAAGCCGCCCAAACTTTGCCGCTTAGCCAATTATTAAAATTAATAATTGATAAAACCGGCTACGAAGAATATATTAACGATAAAACCGAGGAAGGCCGCGAACGCTGGGAAAATCTAAAAGAACTTTTCACGGTCACAAAAAAATATGATGTGATAGCCAAGTCCGATCTAGCCAGCGGTTTGCAACTATTTCTTGAAGAGGCATCTTTGATGTCCAACCACGACGAAGTTGTAACCGGGAAAGACTTAGTTAACTTAATGACCCTGCATTGCGCCAAGGGCTTGGAGTTTCCGGTGGTTTTTATGGCCGGAATGGAAGACGGCATTTTCCCTCATTCACGCAGCCTGATCGATTTTTCACAGATGGAAGAAGAGCGACGTTTGTGTTATGTCGGTATCACCCGCGCCAAAGACAAGCTTTATCTAATTGCCGCCCGGCTACGAAATCTTTTTGGCTCAACAACCGTGAATCCGCCTTCTAGATTTTTAAATGATATTCCGCCGCATTTGGTAGAACTAATAAACTTCAACGATGAAGAAACAGATGAAGACGGAATAGAATTGCCGTTCTAAAAAATACATATGGAGAGAGAAAATATAAAACCAAATAAGCTTCTCGGCCAAAACTTTTTGCGCGATAAAAATGTTTTAGACAAAATTATCGCCGCGGCCAATTTAACTTCCAACGATACTATTTTGGAAATAGGGCCGGGGGAGGGGATTTTAACCGAAGCGCTGGCCCAATCAGCCGGCCGCGTTATTGCCGTAGAAAAAGACCGAAACTTAGCAGCGCTGCTTAAAATAAAATTAGCCGCGGCCAAAAACATAGAGATCGTTGAGGGCGATATTTTAGAATGTTTAAACAACGACTCTCTTTCTTTGCCTCAACCCTATAAAGTTGTTGCCAATATTCCTTATTACTTAACCTCGCATCTCATCCGCTTATTATTGGAAAGCGCCAAGCCGCCACAAGATATTATTTTAATGATCCAAAAAGAAGTGGCTAAGCGCATCTGTGCCAAAGTTCCGGAAATGTCGCTGCTGGCTGCAGCCACGCAATTTTATGCTACACCAAAAATTATCACTTCAGTTTCCAAAAATGCTTTCTGGCCTAAGCCCAAAGTTGATTCGGCTATAATAAAAATTACTCCGCATAATAACTATTCAAGCAAAATAAATACTAATTTATTTTTTAAAGTCGCCCACGCTGGCTTCAGCCATCCACGGAAACAGCTTTTAAATAATTTGAGCCAAGAACTAAAACTAAGCAAAGAAATAATTGCTACCGCGCTAGAAACCTCCGAAATAAAAAATAGCCAGCGCGCTGAAACGCTGACCGTTGAAGATTGGCTTACCCTGGCAAAAAATCTAGATCTTTAACCCTTGAAGCATTTTATAAATAATTGCTTCCACCGGCGCCCAATCGTCTGTAAAAATGGGCGCTTTTCATTTATTAGCGTGTAATCAACGAAATAATACAAATCGTTATATAAATAAAGAAAGCGCCAAAAATCGACTTTTCTTCATAGTCTCTCCGATTTATAAGCAAGAAAAAGATAATAGAAAAAATTAAAGAAGCGACCATAATGCCCTTTAGGCTTGTGAGCAAAGCGACTGCCAACAAAGCCAAAAATGCCAAAGCCGCGATAATTCTCTTGCCCCACAAGAGACCAAAAACAACCGGGATAGTATTAATATTATCTGCCTTATCGCCCTCGTAATCTTTTATGTCTTTTATGTTAACGCCTAATGTGAATCCAAAAAGTAACATGATAAGAACATTCTTAGGAAAATTGATCAAAGACTGTTGGGGAGAGACAAAGTAGAACCCCGCCATTGTTATAACCAGAGCATTAAGCCCAACCAATAAAGAGGAAAGACCAAAAGCCTGCTTAAGACGAAAAGGGGGGCTTGAATAGATAAAATAAACTCCCTGAAACAATAAAAGCAAGATCAAAACCCAGCAATTTATTAAAAGAGAACCGATTATAATAGCCACGAATAAAAATAAATTAATTGCGTTTTGTTCTTTATCGGTAATTGTTTTTTTAACCAGCGGCCTATCCGGATTGCTAATGCTGTCTGTTTTTAAATCGGCTTGGTCATTAATTCCGACTGCCAGCCAGAAGCTTAAAGCCACTAAAACAAAGAAAATTAAAAGGCCTAAAAAATCAATAAAACCAAAGGAATAACCAAACAAATAAAGAGAAAGGCCTAAAAACATTCCCAAAACACTCAAGGCCAAATAGTAAAGAACCCTTTCCCAGCGTAAATTGTTTAACCAGGGAAAAAATGACTGTTTATTTTTTAAATAAAAAATCAGTCCGCCTTGGAAAAGAAGGACCAGCCATAATATCCGGCTGCATAAAATATCAAATTGCTGGTTAAAAAGCACTGCTCTGTTAGAAGACAAAACTTCTGAAAAATGTATAGTTTTTAACAGACTGCCAGAGAAGAGACTGCTTAAAACAAGAGAGAAAGCGCTAGAACCTCCATCCTGATTCAAAGCTAAATAATTGCTGTGATCGAACAGGACAACTATAAAGCCAGGGAATGCGAGGTATATAAAAAAAACAATATAGCAAAAAAACGCGCCCAAAATTGTTCTTTTTATATTCCGAGTTTTTAAATAGATTAAATAAGCAACGCCAGCTAGAACCAAAAAGATTTCAATTCTCATCCCTAAAGTAATTCCCGGATCAACGAATTTTCCAAAAAAAGTCAGGAAATCAAAAAACGCTTCCCTGAAATTATTGAAAAAAAGATACGCGGTATTGGCGCCAGCCCCCCCGGTAAAAATTAGATCTACTATCGGCGGCAAGCACATTATTGGCGAAAAAAGAACCCCTAGATTTATTGCCTGTTTTATTTCTAACTTAGCAAAAAAAAGAATAGCTAAAAACAATGAAGCAATAATTGAAATATAAAACAAAGGGATATGCAAAAAAACACCGGAAATCAAAGTAAACGAACTTTGGGGCCCTGTACTAGAAAAGTTCTCCAAAAAAATCCTAAGAAAAATTATCGAAAAAACCGTAGCCAATGATTTTGGCCAGCTTATTTCTCTGTTTATGGCCTGATTTATTATTTCTCTTAAGGTCATGGCTTTTTCTTATTGAAACTTTATAATATCTCAAAAAACTACGAATTACAAGTTTAACCCTTTTAGCATTCTATAGGTAATTTTTTCCACCGGCGCCCAATCGTCTGTAAAAATGGGCGCTTTTTTGTTCGCTTCATATGGCTCTATATAATCTTGAACATAAACAACAGCTGGCTTCAGATCTTCTGGCGCTAGTTTTATAGCTCCTTCTAATTCATTTTTTATTGCTTCCAAAGAAGTGGCAGATCTGGTAGCTAAAATAATAAAATTACTACGCAATGGTATTTTATACACAGAAGGATAAACTGAAGCAATAGCATTTAAAACCGGACCTAAAAGTTCTTGATGACCTGGCGCAAAAACGTTCATCATTATAAACCCGTTCTGGCTAAGCCGCTTGCTAGTTAATTCAAAAAATTCTTGGGTCATAGTATAAAATGGGCTGTAGGGACCGCCTTGAAATAGGTCTATTTCGATCATATCGTATTGTTTCTGATTATTGGATAAAAATGGGCGGGCATCGGCTTGCCAGATACTAAGGTTTTCGTTTTCTTTTAAACCAAATTGCTCCTTGGCAATGGCAATAATTTTGGGGTCAATCTCCACGGCGTCAATTTTAATTTGCGGAGAAAATGCTTGGTGCTGTAAAACAGTAGAGCCGGCCGCCATGCCCAAAACCAACAAGCTGTCTACCGGTTTAATTAACGGACCAACCCCAAATAAGTTATTAAGGTAAGACCAATTATCACCGGAACTAATATTTGAATAGCCAGAATGCACCAATGAGTCCTGTTGAGAGTTTAAAGTTAGTAATATTTTTCCATCTCTATTAATAAGCCTTATCTGATTATACGCTGATTCAGTTTCTAAAATGACACCCTGGACTAGAACCGACGAACTTAGAACCGCTAAAGAAATTAAAAAAAATAAAATCGGCAATAAAATTATTTTGCGGTCAACCATTAAAAATAATCCCACCAAAACCAAAAGGGAAATAAAAAAACAACCATAAAGAGTCAAACGAGAGCCAAAATAGGGGACCGACCAAAAAGTTGTTAAAAAAGTGCCTAAAATACTGCCTGCCGTTCCCCAGGCATAAACTAATCCCGCTGCCTTGCCAGTTTTTTCTTGTTCCGACAAAATCTTAATTACCAAGGGAGAGACCGCAGCCAAGGCCACCATCGGAACGCAAAAAAGCATTAATGATGCCGCTAACGTTCCCCAAACCGCGTCCCAAGAAGACAACCATTTTAAAATTGCCACATAAGAGAAAAGGTCAAAAAGCAAAAAAACAGCCACAACCAAAAATAATTTATCTAGAAATCTTTTAGAACTTTCTCCTTGATTTTGTGGCAATTCTGCCAGCCAACCGCCTAAATAATATCCACCAGCCAACGCCGTTAAGATCAAACCAATCAAGCTTCCCCAAACATAAATTGAGGCGCCAAAATATGGTGCTAGAACCCGAGAACCCAAAAGTTCTAAAGACATTATCAAATATCCGGCGACAAAAACGACAAAAATCAATAATTTTTTCATACTTTTTTATAAGAATACCACTTTAAATCACCGAAAGATAGGGAAGCCTTTCTTTGTGGATAAATAAAGACAAAAATCAATTGTTGACATGCTTAAAATACTGTATAATTAAGCAAATGACAAATACTAAAAATCACTCGCGAAAGATCAGTTTGCTTGTGGCAATTTTAATATTGCTAACCGGCGTTTTTTTAGGTGGTTATTTAGTCTTAAAAAGCGGCCAAGTCTCTGCCGGCCAGCTCAGCGATATTTTAAAAGGAACCACCCTTGATGCCACAACTTGCCAACCAAATGCTAACGATGCTAATAAAGACTCTGATGATGATGGGTTAAAAGATTGGCAAGAACTTCAAGTTTATTTTTCTGATGCCTGCAAAACCGATACTGATGGCGACGGCTATTTTGATGGGGAAGAAGTTTCTTCTGGATATGACCCAGCTAAAAAAGCGCCGGGAGACGAATTGCCAGGCACCACGCCAAAAACTCCGCGCCCCCTGCCCTCTAACTTAACCATCGCCTTGAAACAAAAACTTTCCGAACAGTTAACCCAAGACAAAATTAGCTCTTTTGGCGCTGACGGCAACTTGCTTTCTTCTAGTGAACTAGAGGAGTTTCCCGGCATCCAGCAATCGGTTTGGGAAATAACCCAACATAAAGATCAGTTTTTTGCTCCAGACCCTATTGATGAAAATCAAATAAAAACGACTACCGATAATAGCCGGGGGTCTATCCAGCGCTACGCAGAAAAAGCCGCCGCCGCTATTCCGTCTTTATCAGAAAACCCACCAGTCGAAGAAACAGAAGCTGCTCTTTTTTTAACCGCTGTCCAAAACAACGATTTTTCCGAGTTAAATAGCATCTTATCGGTTTGCCAAACCGCTTATGCTAACTTAAAAAATCTCAATGTAGCCGTACCAACCGATTTATTATCTACTCATAAAGAGCAGTTAAATATGCTTTCCAGCTTAATTAAAATATATCTAGCAATAAAAGATATTAACACCGACCCGTTAAAAGCCAATCTTGCGATACAAGAATATGAAATAGTTTCTCTAGAAATGAGCAACTGGCTGAAAAATGTTTCTAATATTATCTCCACACATCCATAAAAACGTTTTCTATGATTAACTCTGGTCTATTTTTTAATAGCGCTTTCTCTCAACAACATTTTGCCCTTATTGTTCTTGTGGTTCTTCTGGCTAATTTAATTGTCGGCGGGGTTATGTTACCGTACCAGCAAAACCAACGAGCTCAGGCAATCTGGTCTTCTCTCGCCGTTCAAATCCCCCAGTGGATAACAGAAGTATTAGATTATGTTTGGAGCGGAATTCAAGAAGCTTATACCGGCGCTCAAGCAGCAATTTCTGCCGCTACAGCATTATGGGAAAAAGGAAATACTATTTTAAAAGAAGCAGCCAAGATTGCCTGGAACATTCTGAGAAAACAGCTGCTTAATATGATAGTTAATGATATTGTTAAATGGATTCAAAACGGCACCACACCAAGGTTTGTGACTGATTGGCAAGGCTTTTTAACCAAAGCCGCCGACACAGCAGCTGGCAATTTTATAAGCCAATATCTTGGTATGGGCTTTTTATGCGACACCTTCGACTTTAAACTAAAAATTGCCCTATCAAAACCCCAAGAGTTTAATGAATCGGCCATTAAATGCACTCTTTCTAAAATAACCTCCAATATTAATAATTTCTTTAATAATTTTTCCAATGGCGGCTGGGCTGGCTGGATAGAGGTTTCTGAAACCCAAAATAATATTATGGGGGCAACCCTGATGGTTCTAGACCAAAAATATGATGTAATGGCCAAAGCCCAAGAAGCGGCAAAAAATGAAGTATCCTCAGCTGCTGGGTTCGAAGGCGATAAAGTTTGTTCCCAAAGACAGTGTGTTGATCCTATGGTTGGCGAAACATACAAAGAGACCTATTCTGGCTCGTCTCTTGGCTGGACCAAAGAGCAGATGAGCTCTTCTTGCACCTGCTTGAAATGGGAAATTAGGACTCCGGGCCGAGTAGCCGGAGACGCTCTTTCGCAAGCTGCAGGCGTTGATATTGAAAATCTTATACAATCCAAAGAGTTTGCCGAATATGCCGCCGCGATTATTGATGCCGTCATTAATCGAGTTATCAAAGAAGGCGTAGCAGCGATGAAAACCGGAGCTGGCAGCTCTGGCGCATCGGGGCCAGGTATAACTACTGCGACACCTCCCATTGTGAACATCTCTCCGTATACCAACGCTTCAAACGCCGGAGCAGAGATTAAGGCCCTCAATGCGCAACAAGAATTGCTAAAAGAAAACCTAAAAAACGTTATTACAGACTATCAAGCAAGCGTGAGCATCCTTGATTCCATAAAAAACGCTCAAAATAATACTCTCGACAGCCTAAAAGACATTGTTCAAAATAATTGCACCGTACCTTCTGGAGTAACAATAACCCAAATCCCCAACACCCAAAGCACGTCCACCACCTGCGTTATAACTAACAATTACCGAGCTTGCCCTTGTACCGACACCCTTACAGAAAAAATTAAATTCACTATTCCGGGAACAGGGGAAGGTTTATTTTTAAAAACCACCAATCTACAATATAACACTATCACCGAATTTAATGTTTGCGAACTAAACCAAACAATAATTAAATACGAAAAAATATCCTCTTCCGTAGCCATTGAAAATGAAATAGCCTCCGTCAATAAAAAAATATCCGAACTTCAAGATACAATAACAAAAGTTGATATAGCGATCAAAGACTCCCTAGATTATAAAAAAACGGCCGAAAATTATATGGCCCTCTATGAAGAATGGCAAAACAGCGGGGGATTAAATAATAATATCTCCACCAGCACCGCGGAGACAGCCATGAATACTGCTAAGACCAAAGCAATTGCATCTAACCAAGCCTTACTTTCTAGCAGTTCTACCGATTTTAGCGACTTCACACAAGAAACAACTACAAAGTCTGGAAGAACAGCAACAGACCGACAAGAAATTATGACCAGAAAAGGATTCATACAAGATTGTGCTTATGCTCAATCTGGATCTTATTATAAAGATCTCTGTAATGCTCAAACAGTTGAATTAACTTATAAAAACGCCCGGAATAGTTGCATGGGAGTAGACTTTTAGTTTTTCTAGCGCCTTCCGTTTATGCCAACCCTAACTAAAAACAAAAAAATCGCAATCGGTTTTATCTCGGTTTTTTTAGTTTTGGGTTCTATCTTTGTTTTTAATGTTTCCAACGCTCAAGCTGGCTTTCTTGATGCCATAACAAAGCCGGGGGATTTTGTAATGGAGGTGCTGGCGTGGGGAGCATATGGGATTTTATGGCTATTCAGCAAATTGATAGCCATAGCAGCTTTTCTTTTGGAAACATCGTTCAAAATAGAGGACATCGGATTTACTAAGGCATCGATCGTAACTAACGGCTGGGAAGTAACCCGTGGGCTTTGCAATATGATATTTGCGCTTCTTTTATTATTAATGGCCTTTGACACAATTTTACAAACCGATAAGTTTCCGGTTAAGAGCATCCTACCCAAGTTAATCATTGTTGCCCTAACAATTAATTTCAGCTTGATGCTCCTGGGCATTATTATTGATTTTTCCCAAATCCTCACGCGTTATTTCATCGATGCAGCCGGCGGTTCTTCCGGCAGCATTTCAGAACAATTAGCCAATAGCCTTAATATTGCCAAAGTTTTCCAAGTTAACACCAACCTCAACGACACTGCCAATATTCAAAAAAGTCTTGGTGGCGGCTCAGCTAGCCTGCTCCAAATATTTGGCACCCTGGTTTTTGGAATAGTAATCATATTAATTGCCACTTTTTCTTTAGCGGCCGGAGCAATTTTTATGCTCCTTCGATTAGTCTCTCTTTGGGTTTTATTGATTTTTGCCCCCATTGCCTGGATGGGCATGATAGCGCCCTTGCCGGGGCTAAAAGGTTTTATTGATGATTGGTGGAATAAGTTTTTTAAATGGACTTTCTTTGCGCCAATTTACGCCTTCTTTATTTATCTAGCTGTTTCCGTTGCCAGCGTTTCAAGCCTTTTTAATATTGGGTCATCGGCCACCCAAAAAGCTATAGGCAATGTATTTGTTAGTGATTTCTTATCGGATATAGGAAAGCTAATGCAGTATATAGTTGTTATTGCCCTGCTTATTATGGGCATCAAAACCGCCGAGCAAGTCGGGCTTTCAGGCGCTAACACCGTAGTTGGCTGGGGTAAAAAAGCGGGAAGCAAACTAAGAAGTTTGCCTCAAAAAGCATTCGAGGCTACCGGCATTCCTGGAGGCGTCAAAGAGCGCTACGGAGAGCTCAAAGATAAATATCTGGCCGCTCCTCTAGCAAAGAGACAGGCGCAAGTAGCGACGGCTTTAGGCTCAAGCAGCGCCCTAGAAAAAAATATGAAAACCAGGGCTGGAGAATATGAGAAAAATAAATCTTTGCCGGATATTCAAAGCCTGGCCAAAAGAGGGGACGCTTCAGCGGTCTATGCCCTAGCCAATATGGGAGAAATAGATGCAGCAACTTATCAAGCCTTCAGCTCTAACAACAAAAATGGGAAAATACAAAAATCAGTTGACGTAAAAGTTGGCAAAAAAAGAGCTGATCTCGTTGCTTTTAACAACGCCAAAGAGAAAGCCAAAAAGATCCTTAAAGAGAAAGCAACAGATCCTACTTATGCCGCAATTAAGGCCGCCAATCCAACATGGAGCGATAATGATATAGCGGAACAAATTGAAGACGACACCGTTGAACAAGAGATAGGGAAACTAACAACAGAAAAATTAACCGACCTAAAATGGTCCGAAATAGAAAAGAACTTGCTTTCTGGAAGTAAAGATAGGACCAGGATGGCATCGGCAACCTTTAAGTCTCTTAGCTCAATGATTAGCAAACCGGGGGTTCAAGCTGACCTTGCCAAAAGGTTAAGTCCAACCGATGCAGCAGCCATAAATAAATTAGTCGGCACAAATATAGTTTAACCTAATGATAAAAGATTCTTTTATAAAATCTCTCCAAGAGTTTCAAGATGCCAAGAATTATAATCCTTGGCTTGTTTCTACTACAAAAAACCCGAGTGATGAAACGCCAGAAAAAGTAGAAGAAAGGCAAAAAAAGTTTTTGCAAATACCAGAATCCGCACAAAACATATTAGCTTCACAAGATACAGCTAATATTATAAAAAAAATTAGCCAAGACCTTAAACTAACGCTTTGGCAAGCCGCTGAGATATCCCGATCGGTCAGGGCTTATTATTTTAGAGAAATGGCCCCAGCAGAGATTATTTCTTCCTTAACAATAAACGCCGACATAGACACAAAGCGAGCCGAAGAGATTTACCAAAGGCTAGCCACAGAGATTTTTAATGCCCGCCTCGCCAGCCAAAGAAAATTGATCTATTTGCCTATAGATAAGGCCTTAACTGAATATCCCAAGATAAAGAAACAAGCGATTAGCTCAAACCCAATTAAGATCCGCGGTTTCATCGATTTGGTCGCGCCTTCGGTTGAAAACTGGCTTCAAGATTATAAAGAGACCGCTGGAGCTCAAGACCATGAGGCCGACGAAAGAGCGGAATATCTTTTTAACAGTCAAAACACCAAAAACCTAGCACAGCAAGACCGGCAACAGCTTTCTAAAGTAATTGAAGCCGTCGACGAGAACTCTACTATTGGGATAGATCCGGATAACCAACTAATCATTTTTGAACGGGCAGAAACAGAAAGCGAAGAAAAACAGATAAAACCACAGCCAAGCATCCAGGCGGTTTTTAGCCAAAAAACTCTTCGCCAAATAGCTAAGGATAACAAAGATTTGCTAAACCAAAACCTAACTAGCGCCCCGATAAAAATTGCCGATTTTGAGCAACCGGTCCGCCCCACAATTAAAAATTGGCTGGTGGATTATGTAAAAATTAAAGGGGCCGGGCACCACGAATCCCTGGAACGCGGCGATTATTTATTTAGTAACCCCAACGCCAAGCAATTATCAGAAACAGAGCGAAACTTAGTCTCGGCCATATTAAAAGCCTATGATGATGATCTGCCTTTGCCTGTTAATGCTCAAGATCAAACTATTCTATTAGAAAATATAATAACAGAGAAAACAATTGCCCAGGCGCCTATTTCGGCCACCTCCTTAAATACTCCCAGCGGCTACCGAGAACCAATTGCCAAAGAAGATTTAATCGGGCCGCTAAAGAACCAAACACCACCGAAAAACACGCCCAAATTAAGCGGCAATATCATTGATTTAAAAGATATACAATAATTTATGCGCTTTAATGTTCCGCAATTCGTTGATATTGAAGATACCATTATTGGGCCGCTAACGCTTAAACAATTTTTTCTGGTGATTGGCGGGGGAGTTGTGATCGCTATCTTGTGGTATATGTTCAAGCTTTGGTTTGTTTTTTTATTAGGCGTGCCTTTGGCGCTGGTTATTATAGCGATAGTCTTTGTTAAGATAGGTGGCCGGCCCATTACCCAAATTTTTACTTCTTGGCTGAATTATTGGATCAAACCCAGATTTTATACTTGGAAAAAAAGTAATAAATAATAATTTATTTTATGGCTGCTCCGGTGCAACAAAAAATTGTGGTTGAAGAAATAAAAGAGGGGGTTGTTATCTTAAAAGGCGGCGATTTGCGCGGCGTTTTAATGGCTTCTTCTATTAACTTTTCTTTAAAATCCACCGATGAACAAGATTCTTTGATCTTTAAATACCAAAGTTTTTTAAACTCCCTTGATTTTCCTATTCAGATATTAATGGCCTCTCGGCATTTGAACATCGAAGAATACTTGGCTTCTGTTGAACAAAAAAGAAAAGAGCAAGACAACGAATTATTGCAAATCCAAATCGCCGAATATTATGATTTTATAAAAAACTTAGTTGAGGTCGGCAATATTATGGACCAATCTTTTTTTGTTGTTGTGCCCTTGGCGCGCGTAGAAAAAAAAGAATCTGGAATAATTGAAAAATTAGGGATATTCCAAAGCTCAAAACCCAAAGGAAACGAAGAAACCAAGAGCTTTGACGAATTAAGAGTTCAGCTTTGGCAAAGGCTAGAGTATGTGGGTTCGGGCCTGGCCGGCATAGGTATAAAGTCCACCATCTTAAATACAGAAGAATTAACCCAACTTTTCTATCGAATGTATAATATGGGCTCAAAAAATGTGCCCACCACCCCAAAAGAATAATCAAAAAAATAATTCCTGCACTTCATCTTTATGCCATTTGATTTTTTCAAAAAACCAAACCCCGCTATAAATAATCCAGCAGTAAATCTGTCTTCGCCTTTTGAGGGCTCGCCGGAAACCAGCGGCCCCACAATAAAAGATTTGATCTCGCCAGCGGGCATTAAAATAGAATCTAGCTATCTGCAAGTTGACCAAAAACTTGCCCGCACCCTTTTTGTTTTTACTTACCCCCGGTATTTGTCCACCAATTGGTTCTCGCCGATCATGTCCCTGGATAAAGAGTTCAATGTCTCCATGTTCGTGCACCCGATAGAAACCCCTTGGATAATGAACCAGCTAAAGAAAAAAGTGGTTCAAGTCCAATCACAAATCAATGAACGCCAAGAAAAGGGGCAAGTGAGAGACCCGATGCTAGAAACAGCTTTAAATGATATTGAAGCTCTCCGGGATAATTTATTGCAGGGCAATGAAAAGTTTTTTAAGTTTGGCCTTTATATCACTATTTTTGGCGATAATGAGAAAGAATTAAATGACCTGGAAAATGAGATGCGCTCTCTCCTTGAAGGCCGCATGGTCTATATCAAGCCCGCCTCCTTCCAGCAAGAACAGGGCTTTAATTCCACTTTGCCAATGGCTAAAGACGAGCTACAGATCCACACTTCAATGAATACCGGGCCCCTCTCCAGTACCTTTCCCTTTGTCTCGGTCAATCTATCTGATAACAAAGGAGTTTTCTACGGCATTAACCGGCATAATAATTCCTTGATCATTTTTGACCGTTTTAGTCTGGAGAACGCCAACGCCGTGGTTTTTGCCAAATCCGGCTCTGGCAAAAGCTACACGGTTAAATTAGAGGTTTTGCGTTCTTTAATGATGGGAACGGACGTTATTATTATTGACCCGGAAAACGAATACCAATATCTAGCTGAAACCGTCGGCGGCTCTTTTATAAAGGTCTCTCTTAATTCCCCAAACCACTTAAACCCCTTTGACCTGCCAATTCCAGCCAAAGGAGAGCAGCCCGGAGACGTTTTGCGCTCTACCATAATTACCTTGGTAGGATTGTTGCGTATAATGCTTGGGGGCATTTCAGCAGCCGAAGATTCTATTATTGACCGCGCTATCAGCGAAACTTATGCTTCACGGGATATCACTCCGCAATCGGATTTTTCTAAGATCACTCCGCCGCTGCTTTCTGATCTTTATTCCATTTTAAAAAATACCGAAGGTGGCGCTTCATTGGCTTCGCGCCTGGAACGTTTTATTACCGGGTCGTACTCGGGGCTATTTAATCAGCACACCAATGTTGAATTAAAAAATAAATTAATTTGTTTCTCTATCCGCGATATGGAAGATGAGTTGCGGCCTATCGCCATGTACGTAGTGCTGCACTATATCTGGAACACCATTCGAGGCGAGCTTAAACGGCGAATCCTGGTGGTGGACGAAGCCTGGGTTATGATGCGCCACGATGATGCCGCCTCTTTCCTTTTTGGCATTGCTAAGCGTTGCCGTAAATATTATTTAGGGCTAACTACTATCACACAAGACGTCGCTGACTTTATGAACTCGCCCTATGGCAAACCGATCGTCACCAACTCCTCGATGCAGATCCTTCTGCGCCAATCGCCGGCCACTATTGATATTATTCAAAAAACCTTCAACCTAACCGAGCAAGAAAAATATTTATTGCTGGAATGCGGAGTGGGGGAGGGAATATTTTTTGCTGGGCTGCAGCATGCCGCAATAAAAATTACCGCTTCTTATACCGAAGACCAGATCATAACTTCCGATCCGCGACAATTATTAAAAATCGAGAAAGCTAAAGAAGAATTAGCTTAAAACTTATGCCGGAAACAGATAATAAACAAACGAACGAAAAACAATCCACCCCCTTCCCCTCAGGCATGCTTTGTTTGGCTATTTTATTTGATCTGATCGGCTTGGTTCCTATTCTTAATTTTTTTACTGAAACTCTGGCCGGATTAATCTTTGGCATGTGGCAATCTTCTTATAACCCCAAGCTTGATCCGGTTCTTTCTTTCTTTATAGCCAAAATAATTGATGTTGCCTCGCTTGGGATCTTGCCCAGCAACACCGGCATTGTTGTTTATTCTTATCTAAAAAAGAAAGCAGCCAGCGCGGCACAAACTCCTGCGGGAATGGCCCTGGCCAATAAAATGCTAAAAAGCTAAAAATATGCTCAATAAAATTAAAAAATCAATTCTCATAAATCTCTTGCTGTTAATCGCACTAATTAGCATTGGACTTTATATTGCCGAGCAAACACCCAGCGCCAACGCCGGCACTAATGATTTTTTAATGACCTGGTCCAGCAATTCTTATATCCCGCCGCAATACGCCGGCAAGGCTTTGCCTACCATTGGAACAACAGTAGAAATAGTGGTTTTGCCTGTTAAAAAACTTTCTCAAGACGCAGACGCTTTTACCTATCTTTGGGTGTTAGATGGTAAACAAGCCTATTCTTCCCAGGGGAAAGGAAAAAGCTCTTTCCAATTCCAAATTACCAAATGGGACGGGGATAAACATGAAGTCGAAGCTCGGGTGTTAGACGCACAAGAAAATATGCTTTGGCGGGGATTTTTAACTATAAAAGTCCGGCAGCCGCAAATATTATTTAACACGCCAAACAACAACTATGCTGTTTCCGAATCTATGTCGGTGAACACAGGAAAAGAACTGACAATTTATGCTATTCCTTTATTTTTCCGCGCCAACAAGATTTCAGATCTGGTTTTTAATTGGCAATTAAATGAACAAACCCTAACTCCCGCGCTAGGGGAGCAAAACCCGGACAAGCTGATCATCAAGGTTCCGGCTGGCACTTTATCTGGTTCTGTTTTTAAAAATCTGTCTTTGTCTATTCAAAATCCGCTAGATGCCCTGCAGCAAATATCCGCCGGCTTAAACATAGAAATAAAACAATAAACTCTTGCCTCATTTTTTCTCAAAAAATAAATTGTTTCTTTTCTGTTTGGCAGGCTGGTTTCTGTTCTTTTTCGCTAGCAATGTCTTGGCGGCCGGCTATGAGCTAGAAGTTAAGCTCCCCGGCATGCCCGATTCTGTTTCCGACCCGGGGGCATACATGAGGTATCTTTTTATCTTCGGCGTATCTTTAGCTGGATTCCTGGCAGTAGGCATGATCATCTATGGCGGAGTAAAATATATGCTAGCAGCTTCTGTGGGCTCAACCCAAGATGCCAAAGATAAGATCTTAGGGGCTTTGGGTGGAGTCGCCTTGATACTTTGTTCGTATTTATTGCTCTATACTATTGATCCGAGCTTAACGAATCTGTCGCCCCTGCCGGTAAGCCAAATTATGGCCGCTGATGTGGAAGCTCCCAGCCCTCAAGACTCCGGCCTAACCGAAGCCACCACTGCAACCGCGACTGGAACAGGAGAGCTTGCTTGTAAAACCAATAAAATATGCCAAGACATAGAAAGTGGAAAAGTAAGCTCTACTTTGACCAACAGCCTCCGCTCTTTGCCGGTCGAGGTCACCGTTACCGAAACAACCGGCAGCCACGGTTGCGCTTCCTCTGATAGCTGTGTTTCTGGCGCTGCCTGCGGCACTTCAACGCATTGCAGCGGCAACGCAGCTGATATCAGGGTCTCTAATTTAACTACTGAACAAAAAAAAGAAGTAATGCAAAGTCTTAGCCAAAATAAATGCGTTGACCAGCTTTTTTATTCCGGGTTTCCGGAATATTGCAAGGCGGGCGGCGGGCAGAATGCCTCAAAAAGTAAAAGCTGCTCCGCCCATTCCGACCATATTCACTACAGCGTTAAATCCGGCTGCACTTAAATTAAAAAATTATGAGCCCTACTCTTAATAAAAAAATCATTGCCTTATCCTTCGCCGGCTTATTTTTACTGTTGGCTGCTCCTGCTTGCTACGCCTATAAAGTAGAGGTTAGTTTGCCCGGCATGCCCGATTCCGTCTCCGACCCGGGGGCATACATGAGGTATCTTTTTATCTTCGGCGTATCTTTAGCCGGATTCCTGGCAGTAGGCATGATCATCTATGGCGGAGTGAAATACATGCTAGCAGCTTCTGTGGGCTCAACCCAAGACGCCAAAGATAAGATCTTAGGGGCTTTGGGTGGAGTCGCCTTAATACTTTGTTCGTATTTATTGCTCTATACTATTGATCCGAGCTTAACGAATCTGTCGCCCAACATTAAACCCGTAGGTAATATTTCCTCTCCGTCAGAAACCCCCCGTTATGGCATAACCACCACAGAAACAACAATTACTCAATACTTTGATTCTACTGCAGTAAACTATAATACAGCAGAAAAATGCGAAGCAATCGGAAAAAGCTCCTATGGAAGCCGTTTTGTCAGTTCCACTTTTAATAGTCAAAATTGCATAATTACAATAAAAAAATTATAGTAATATTATAAGATTATGAATACAAAAAAAATATTGATCATCGCTTCAATTTTATTGGTTCTGTCATTGGGCGCTCTTTTAGTTTATAATTTATTTTTTAAACCTTCTTCCACCGAAACAACGGAAAACGGCAGCACCCTGCCAACCTCCAGCGGAGGAAGCAACGGCTCTAACTCCTCTTTGCCAAACAGCAGTAATTCTAGCGGCTCAGGCAGCCAAACAGACTCAAAGATCAGGGTTCTTAGCAAAGAGCCGGTTTTATCACCAACCATGGGCGAAGACGGCAAAACTATTAAATATTATGTCAGTTCAAATGGCAATGTTTTTGAATCAGACTTTCTGGGCGCCAACATTAAAAAAATCTCTTCTGTTGCCTTAAACGGCCTATTGAAAGCCGTCTGGTCGCCAGATAAAACTAAAGTGATCGGCTTTTTCTCTGATAACAATAAAATTAAAAAATATTTCTACGATTATAACAATAAGCAGTCTTCTTTGCTTAACGAAAAAATGGGAAACGTTGCCTGGTCGCCGGATAGCAAGCGCATTGCTTATCAATTTGTTGACGCAACCACCGGCCAGCACAATATCAGTATAGCCAACCCTGATGGCTCTAATTGGAAAAATATTTTCAAAACTCGCCTGGACGATTTGATCGTGGAATGGCCGGGAAAAGAAAAAATATCTATTAGGCAGGCTCCCAGCGGCTTAGCCCAAGGCATACTTTATGCCATCAATTCCGAAACCGGCGACTTCAATAAAGTTTTAAGCGATATTTTTGGTTTAAATGTTAAGTGGTCTCCCAAGGCTGATAAAATCCTTTATTCAGCCACCAACGACCAAGGAAAAAATCCTAAACTATATCTAACCGACAGCACCGGCACTAACCAAAAAGACCTGAATCTTTCCGGCTTGATAGACAAGTGCGTTTGGAGCACCGATGACCGGACTATTTTTTGCGCCTTGCCAAAAGAACTTTCCGCTAATGCCACTTGGCCAGATGATTATTATAAGGGTATTGTCATCCTAGCGGACGACTTCTATAAAATCAACCTCGAGACTAACGAAAAAACAAAAATCCTGGGCTCCACCAGCCAGATCAGCTTTGATGCCCAGGAATTAATTATTTCGCCAAAAGAAGACTACCTATTTTTTGTTAACAAGCACGATGGCCTGCTTTATAGCCTAAAAATATAACTAGCCAAAAGATCAGCGCTAGGTCGTTTTTCCAGAACGGGGTATCTATTAAACCGTGCATCAAAAAAAATACCATTATTGCCATTAAAAAAACCTCTGGCAGTGATGGTATTTTTAATAGAACTCTTTTTATTTGCTTAAAAAATCCTATTATCAGCCAAAAAAATCCGACTAGCCCCGCCAACCCCGCCTGCAACCACCAAGCTAAAAATAAATTATGGGGCTGCGGCACCGCCCATTCCAGATACGGCACAGAAAAATATTGCTGATAAGCCAAATAATATTTTTGGAATAAGCCCGGCCCAACTCCTAAAAACCAATTATCTTTTAAGATTTCCAGCGCCGCCTGCCAGACCATCAGGCGCGACTGCCAAGAAGAGCGTGGCGAAGAAAAAATGTCTAATAATTTTTCGCTCTTGGCGCCAAATAATTGGGAAGCCAAAACCAGGCTGCCAAGCAGCAAAGCGCCACCAAACAACACTAGCCACTGTTTTTTGGTCATTCCTTTTAGAGCTCCTAAAACTAAAGCCAAAAAGATCAAGGCCGCGCCTAATCCCAGCCAAGCGCCATAAGAATAAGTAAAATATAAAATTGCCAGCAACAAAACATAAACTATAAGCCATAAGCTTTTTTGGTAATTTTTTTTAAACGCCGGCCAAAGAGCGACGCCGGCCAAAAGCCCGGGCACCAGCCACATAGCCAAATGGTTAGGGGAGAGATAAAAAGAAGACAGGCGCCCATCAAAAGTCAGCTGGTTAAAAAATAAAAAAAATAAACTTATTGCCGCCACAATCCCAGACGAAGCAAATAAAGCAGAAAAAAACAGGTTCAATAGGTTTTCTTTTTTAAAAGCGCTTCCCAAAACAAAGCAAAAAGCCAGCGGAGCAATAAAATAAGCCTTTAAAATACCAAAGCTAACACGCCAATCAGCAGAAAACACAGAGGCTAAAAAAACACCGATCAAGACCAAAATTATAGCCAAAATAAAGTTTCGGCTATAACCCTTTATCCATTGGCTATTAATCTCGTGGTTAATAATTTTTTTAACCAGCCAGGCTCCCACGAAAAGCCAGATCAAAGCCTCTAAAACCGTTATGGGCCAAGAGTTTATTTTTAATAAATAAAGAGGTGCCAAAAAAATAACCAGCCAGGCGCTAGCTTTCGGCCAACGCCAAGAGACAACCGCAAAAGCGGCCAACCCCAAACCAAGTAAGATCAATTGCCAAACTAGATGCAAAGAATAGAACATTAATTTTTTTCTTGGCTAATTATTGCTTCATCTCTTAAAACTGCCAGGCCCAACACCACCATTAAAAAAGCTAACACCGTCGGGTTAAAAATTGCACTTTCAAAAAATGAATGGGTTAAAAAATAAGCTAAAGCCCCCAGAATACCAAAGGCAACAACCGGCGCCTGGTCTATTTTTTTTATGGCCGCCTTAATGGCCGCCCAGAATAATAGAAGCCAAGACGCTAGCCCCAAAAGTCCTGTTTCCGCTAAAATATCCAAATATAAATTATGGCTCGTAATTGAATTGCGGTAATCCTGCCCCAGCCCCACCGACAAAGAATAGTTTCCCAACCCCACGCCCAATAACGGGCTTTTTTTGATCACCTCTATGGAATCTTGCCAGATAGCTAGGCGCCCGGCATTTGACCCTTCGCTTAGATCAAAGCTTGAAAAGAGGCGCGATACCACCGGCCAGCCAAAAAACAAAAAAATGACAGCAGCAACCATCAGGCTGGCGAAAAAGAACTTTTTTGCCTTAGCGCCAAAAGAACGCCCACCAAAAAAGGCAAGAACAATTAAAGAAGAAATCACCCCCAAATAACCGCCGCGGGAAAAAGTTAGCAACAAAACAATAAATAATAAAAAATAAATAATAAAAAAAACTAACCGGCGTTTTTTAGAAAAAAGCGCCCAAGCCAGAGCCAGGGGAGAGGTTAACCCTAAATAAAAAGATAGCATATGGGGATCTGGAAATAGCCCGATTGCCCTCATAATTGTTTGGCCGCCAATAGCCACTTGCCAACTAGGAGAAGCAGCCACCAAAGAGCCGAATTGGGCGCCAGAGAATAAGGGTAAAATATGCTCTGTCCAAAAACCCATAACAACTTCTTGCCCAAAAATAAATTGGCCCAAAAATTGCGCCAAAGCAACAAGAGCAGAAATAATTGCGCCACCCAAAATCACATAGGCTAGTTTTTGCCAATCTTTGGCGTTTTTTATAAAAGACTTAACCAGCCAAAACAACGGGAAAATTGAAGCGAAAACCAAAAGTTTGCGCATGCCCCAAACCTGATTATTGGCCACTAAGATCGAAAGGGCCGCCAAAGAAAAAAGGGTTATTAAAAAGATCGATGCCGGTTCTTTAATAAAAGAAACTAGTCGTTCTTTATTCTGGCTGAACTCCTTAATTAGCCAAACAAAAAATAAGCCTAAAATTAAAATCCGCCCAGACATTAAATCTATATCTGAGGTTAGATTTAATGCCAATTGAAAAGGCAAATAAGCAACCAATAAGGAAAAAGCGGCCAAAAGAAGAGAGTCTAAGCGCTTGCTCATAATAATTTTATAATTTTATTTCTTCTCCCTTTATTAGGCTTTTAAGCTCCTGCCGCGGCAAGCCGCGCAAAAAATATAAAACCAAAAAATAAACAATAACGGCGATAACAATTAAAAACCCTAAATTAAAGCCAGCCAACAGCCACAAGACCAACGCCATAGCTATCGACGCCAACAAGCTTTTTAAAAAGACACTGAACGATGGCAACCAATGGAAAAAATGATAAATAGCCGCGGCCATTAAAATCGCCACCAAAGCTTCGGTTAACACAGTGGTTGTTGCGGCCGCATAATAAGAATAACGCGGAATAAGGATTAGGTTGGCCGCCACATTAAAAACGGCCCCAACAGCTGAAATCCATAAAAGCATTTTTTGTTTTTCTAAAGCGATCAGAACGTAAGAAAAAAGCGTCCCTAAAAAGATTATTCCTACCGCCACTATTAAAATATTTAAAATTATTGCCGATTCACTGTATTTTCCGCCCCCCAAAAGCCCAATAATAGCGGGAGAAAGAAAAATGGTTCCCAATATCAAAGGAGCGATCAACACAACTAAAATATCGCTTCCTCGCTGAAAGATATCTTTAAACTTTATCTGGTCTGTGAAAGCAGAACGAGAAAGAAGTGGCATTATTAATCCCACGAACATAGAGGGAAAGAAAATTAAGCTCTCCAGAACCTTATAGGGCAGGCGATAGGCGCCCACATCCGCCGCCGGTTTAAGCGCCGACAAAAACAAAGAGTCCGAAGAAAAATATATCATCACCAAAACACTAGAGATAGCCAAAGGATAACCCTGCTTAAAAATATTTTTCCAATAAGGCCAATCAAAAGCCAATTTTAAATTACAATATTTTTTGGCGCCCAAAAAAACCAAAAGGAAGTTAGCTATGCCGCTTATACTTAAAGCCGCCACAATATATAAAAAATCGTAGCCACGCCAAATAAACAGCCAAACCAAACCTAATTGAATAACTCGGCCCGCCAACTCGGCTATCGCCACCCAACCCATCTGAAGATATTTTTGGAATAAGCCCATTAAAACCTGGCTATTGGCCAAAAACCAAAAACCGGCCATACCAACTAAAATCCCGAGCCTGGCCTGTCCGGAATAAGGAAAAAGGAAACTAACCAATGGGGCCACCGCAAAAATAAAAAAACCGCTCAGCAATCTTATGGTAAAGATATTGCTAGCGATCTTTTGTTCGTCTGCCCCGGGCCGGGATATCTCCCGCACCATTAATTGGTATAATCCCAAGTCCGCTAAAACGGCAAATATTCCACCGAAAGTGAGCATGATAGAATATTCACCCCACTCGTTCTTAGTTAAATATCGAGTGATCAACCCTATAGTTAAAAGAGCCAGAAGCGTGCCCAAAACTCTTGCTGTCGCCGAAACTATTGTATTGGTGGCGATCTTTTTTGCCAACATTTTTTTAAACCATCAGATAAGTAGCCAAAGAGAATTAAAAACTATTATATTTGGCCTAGATCGATTGTTCCGGGATTTCCCGCCGGCTTAATAACTACCCGGCGTTCTTCTCCGTCTCCTTCTGATTCTGTTTTAATGCCGGGCAGATCAATTAAGGTCATATGAATTATTCGCCGCTCATAAGCATTCATCGGCGGCAGATACCGCGCCGAACCCTGTCTAACCACTTCTCGCGCCAAACTTTGCGCCGCGCTTTTTAACATCTCGATTCTTTCTTGCTGATAATTATTAATATCCAGGGTTAAACGGGGAGCATCAACAATTTTCTTGCTAACCATCGCCCGAGCCAATTGCTGCAAAGAGCGCAGACTGTCTCCGTTGCGGCCTATTAAATAGCCCGCCTCCTGGCTTTCTATTTGCACCAGCACGCTACCTTCGCTTTCAGACAGCTCCGCCACGTGCCCTTCAAGGCCGGAACTGCTTATTAACCCTTCTATTAATTCTTTAATTTTTGCTAATTTTTCCTGTTCCATTTTTTTTAATTACATAATATTGCTGTCCGATACCAAACAGGGTTGTTACTATCCAATAAAGAGTTAAGCCTGCCGGCAAGTTCCAAGCGATAAAAATTGTGAATAAGGGCATAAAATAAACCATCTGCTTATTCATTATGGCGCTAAAATCAGAGCCCTTGCCGCTAGAGGGCGTTTGGGTCGCAGACATCATTTTCGACTGCCAAAAAGTCAGAACGCCTGCTAAAATCGCCATTATTTTATTAGCCGCCGCTAAGCTTATTAACCCTAAAAACATCGGGTCGATCGCCTCTGGCCGGCTAACAAAAGAATATAAAAGATTTAAGCTTTCCGGCTTTAAGCCATTCCAGAACACTTGGTATAGAGCGATCAAGATCGGCAATTGAATTAAGATCGGCAAGCAGCCAGAAGCAGGATTAATATTATTACTCTTATAAAGCTCCATTAAGGCCTGGGACTGTTTAACCTTATCTGTTGGGTGCTTAGCTTGTATATCTTTGATTTGCGGCTGAAGGTCGCCTAGCGCTTTTTGGGATTTGATCGCCTTTTGGTTTAAAGGGAACAGGGCTAAGCGGATAATAATAGTCAATAAAATTATAGCCACGCCAAAATCATGCGGCGGGATTATGTTATATAAAAAAACAAGTCCGTTAAACAACGGCTGATAAAGAACCTCATTAAAGATATTTACAATAAAACTTATCATATTATTAATTGTTAAAAACAATAAGCTTACAGATAATTATAGAAGGGGATCATAGCCGCCCTTATGGAAAGGATGGCAGCGGCTTAACCTAATTAAACCTTTTTTTATTCCCGCCGCTAATCCATGTTTTTCTATCGCTTGTTTAGTATATTCTGAGCAAGAGGGATAAAAACGGCAAACCGGCGTTCCTTGGCGAAAAAGCCCTTGGTCTGGAGACAAAATCAATTGGTAAAGATTAATTAAAAATATTATCCCTTTTTTAAACATACAGGTTAAGCTTTTTCAGCAGGTTAAGTATTCTTTTCTCTAGGTCCTTGTATTCAGCTTTACTTGAACCGGGCTTAGCCACCAAAACAATATCCGCGCCAGTTTTAATTTTATCAAGATTTAACCGAATAATTTCACTTAATCTTCTCCTAATAAGATTTCTCACCACCGCTTTTTTTGATACCCGGGAACTAACAATTAAGCCAAATCGGGAAATATTTTGCTGGTTTGGCTTAGCCTTAACAACTAAAAAATCGTCTTGCTTGGCTTGGCCTTGCTTGAAAATACCATCAAAATCCTTTTGTTTATTTAGCCTGTTATCTTTTGATAACATACTCCTTAAACGGTCAGTTTTTTTCTTTGCTTCCGCCTTCTTTTGGCTAGAACCCGGCGGCCATAAGAAGTCCTTTGGCGAACCAAAAAACCATGAGTCCTTTTTCTCTTTCTTTTCTTGGGTTGATAAGTGACGCTCATTGAAGTATTTTAATAATTATTGTAGTTTTAGTATACTATTTTAAAAGCCATAAGTCAATTTAGATTTTTTGTTTTTTCGGCCATCCACCGTTAATCCACAGCTTATCAACAAAAACATCTTTTCTTGCTATTTTTACGATATTTTTTTACACTTGACGGTATGTTATGCTAGAGGCAAGGAGGGGATAATCTCAATTTGTCGTTACCACCAATATGACCAATGAACAACTTTGGCAAACCGCCCTTGGCGAGGTCGAACTAAATATTTCTCGAGCTAATTTTATCACTTGGTTTCGAGATACATTTATACTAAAAAATAAAGATGGCTTGGTAACGATCGGCGTGCCCAATGGTTTTAGTAAGGAATGGCTGGAAAACAAATATAACAAACTTATCTTGCGGTCCCTCAGGAATGTTTCCAACGATATAAAAGAATTGAAGTTTTTGATCAGCGCCAACTCTTCTTCTCCCATCGGCCCGATCGAAAAGATCGCCGGCGACCACCACAAAAAGAGCCAAATAGAAAACCAAACCCAAACCTTCAAAGAGCTTGAAGCCGACAAAGAAACGAATCTTAATCCTAAATATACTTTTAATAATTTTATAGTTGGCTCTTTTAATGAGCTTGCCCAAGCGGCGGCTAAGGCGGTTATTAATAGCCCGGGTGAAGCTTATAATCCTCTTTTTATTTATGGCGGGGTGGGACTAGGAAAAACCCACTTATTGCAAGCAATGGGCAACGAAGTTATTGAAAAATACAAAAGAAAAAAGAAAGTAAAGTATGTTAGCTCAGAAAAGTTTACCTCAGAGCTCGTTAACTCCCTCCACAACGGAAAAGTGGAAGAGTTTAAAGAAGCCTATCGGCAAATTGACGTTTTAATCATTGATGATATCCAATTTTTATCAGGCAAAGAAAAAACCCAAGAAGAGTTTTTTCACACCTTTAACTTCCTTTACCAAAAAAATAAACAAATAGTTTTAAGTTCAGACCGCCCACCCAAAGCCATCGCCACCCTAGAAGAACGCCTTAGGTCGCGCTTTGAAGGGGGGATGATAGCGGATATTTCCCAGCCAGACATGGAAACGCGTCTCGCCATTTTAAAGTGCAAAACAACAGAAAAAAAGATTATAGTTTCCGACGAGATCTTAAGCTATATAGCGGTTAATGTTCAAAAAAATATTAGAGAGCTTGAGGGCGCACTCAACCGAATTATTGCTTCAAAAAGCGCCTCTTTAACAAACCCCGACCTCACAATGGTCGCAAAAATATTAAACGATATTATTAATTCTCCCAAAAAACTAACCAACCATAAAAACATAATCCAGGCCGTAGCGGAGTTTTATGATATAAATGCGACCGAACTGATTAATCGCTGCCGCCGCAAAGAAGTTGTTTATCCCCGGCAAGTTGCCATGTATTTAATGCGGGAAGAGCTAAAAAAATCTTTTCCTTTTATTGGAGAAAAATTAGGCGGCCGAGACCACACCACTGTTATGTATGCTTGCGATAAATTAACCAGGGAGTTTGAAAAAAACGAAACCCTGCAGCAAGAAATCAACTTAATTAAAGAAAGAATCTACAGTAAATAGTTAATAAAGTGTTTATAAGTTTGTTTATAAACCTGTTTATATTATTAAGGATAAGTTTCTAATAAAAATAGGATATTTATTTTCTAAAAACCAAAGTTAAAATTATCAACTACAACACACAGAATAATCAACAATAAACATCTTTTTATTTTTCAAGACTGTATTGAAAAAATAACTTTTTCCACAGAATTATAAACTCTTATTAATAACTTATTTAATTAATTAAAGTATTTAATTATGAAAATCACTTGTTTGCAAGAAAATCTAAAATACAGTTTAAATATTGCCCAAAATATAATAGGGCGCAATTTAACACTGCCGATTTTAAATAATATTTTATTAGATACAGAAGATGGCCGATTAAAGATCTCTTCAACCAACTTAGAAATAGGCATAAACACTTGGACCTCGGGAAAAATTGAAAAAAAAGGCGCTATAACCTGCCCGGCAAAAGTTTTAGCTAGCTTTGTTAATAATCTGCCGAATAAAAAAATAGAGATAGAGGTTAAAAATAATAATTTAACTTTAAAGTGCGATAATTATAAGGCTAGTTTAAATTGTTTGTCAGCTGAAGATTTTCCAATTATTCCTAAAATAGATGAAAAACCCTTAATAGAAATAAAAAATAATATTTTAAGGGAGGCGTTATTGGGGGTGGTTGGCTCAGCTTCTTTATCTGAATCTCGGCCCGAAATAACAGGGGTTTTATTTAAGTTTGAAAAGGGGGAATTAAGGTTAGCGGCAACTGATAGTTTTCGCTTAGCGGAAAAAGTTATTTTTGAGATAAGCAAGGGTTCTAGTGAATCCCGGTCGTTAATTGTCCCACAAAAAACAATTCAAGAAATAGTCCGGGTTTTGGCTGAAAAAGAAGGGGAAACAAAGATTTGCCTTGGGGTGGGCCAAATATTATTCGATATGGGCGACACTCAAATAATTTCCCGGCTAATAGAGGGCCAATATCCGGATTATCAACAAATTATCCCCAAAGCGTTCTCTACACAAGTAGTGTTAGATAGGGGTGAACTTTTGAGCATTATTCGGGCGGCTGCGGTTTTTAGTAATAAAACCAACAACATAAAAGTTTTTATTAATGACGGCGATTTTGAGGTTTTATCACAGGATCCAGACCTTGGAGAAAATAAATCTCAAATTAAAACAGAGGTGAAGGGTAAAAAAATTGAAATGAACTTTAATTACCGTTATTTGCTTGATGGTTTGGCTAATATCGGAACAAAGCAGGTTTTTATTGGGCTAAACTCCGATGCTAGCCCGGCGGTGTTTAAACCAGCGGGAGACGATTCCTATGTTTATTTAGTGATGCCGATTAAATCAAACTAACAATGTCTTGGACTTCTATCGCTTGGGTTATTCCAAATAAAATAAAAAGTTTGGGCTTGGAGCAGATTTGGCGATTAGTAGAGCTTAAAGATGATTGGGATAATATTTTACAAAGGGTTGCTGGGGATAAGTTTAAAAATAAATCCCGGCCAACAAACCTAAAAAATGAAACCTTGATAGTTGATTGTTTAAACTCTGTTTGGGCTAATGAACTTCGGCTAAGGGAGCAGCGGATATTAGAAGAAATAAAAAAAAGAAGCAAACCGATAAAAATAGTAAAAATAAGTTTTGTTAGTTAAAAAACCGCCCTTAAATATATTGGGGCGGTTTTTTGTTAGAGAAAAAATTAACGGTTAATATAAATTGTTATTTTTTCTTCTTGCCGATTTAGGGCTTGGTCGTAAGCGCGGGCCACTAATGTGGCTTGGCCATTTTGGATGCTTGAGGGGAGGGAGGCGGTTATTTGGTAGGGGGAGGCTAGGGTTGAACCAATAAAAATATCATTAATAAAGAAGTCTACTTGCTTTACTCCCAGAGGGGCTGTAACGCTAGCTTGGAGTGTTAGTTGTGTCTGGGTAATGGTTTGGTAGCCGACAGGGCTTACAATCGTTATTTTAGGGAGATTAGCGGTGGTGTGGAGCGTGTCTGTCTGGTTGGGGAGAGTTTGGCCAATAACGCTTAATCCGTGCTGGCTGAGCCATTTTTGTGCGACTGCTTCCCAATTAGTATATTGTTCGTCGTCGCCCGGATTTTGCGGCCAATCTCCTTGGGGGTCATCTCTTTTAACAAAATATAAAATGTTGTGGGTTGATTGAATTGTTTTTTCTATCACAAGATCTGGGGGTGTTTGGTCGGTGGCCAAAGCTCCAGAAAGTTTATCAACCTTTACTGTTTGGGTGCCAAGGTAGGAACCATTTAAAATAGCTTTATTAGTAATAATGGTCTCTGGCGTATTGAATTGTTCCACTTCTTTTGGCAAACAAAAATCATCCGGTTCGTTTTCGTCGCACTCGGTTTTTAGCTGATAAGCCTTTTCTATAAAAGATCGCCACAAAGGCCCGGCGGCGGCCAGTCCCGCGCCGGCTTTGGACATGGCGTCGTTATTATTATTGCCAACCCAAACACCCACCGCCAGTGATGGCGTATAGCCCAGCGTCCAAGCATCGCGATATTTTTGGGTAGTGCCGGTTTTAGCTGCTACCGGGCGTTGGGAAAAATATAAAGAGGAGTTGGCGCCAAAAACCGGCGTGCGCGCGGCGTTATCAGATAAAACATTAGAAATGAGGCGGGCGGTTTGTTGGGCTAAAATCTCTTCGGGGTTAGACTTGAACTCTTCTAAAATATTTCCGTCTTGGTCTTCAATTTTTAAGATCGCGGTTTTTTCGTTTTTTACTCCGTCGTTAGCAAAAACGCTATAGGCTGCCACCTCATCCAGCAATTTAACTTCGCCGCCGCCCAACACCAAAGACAAACCATAATAATCGGCATTTAACGATGTTATGCCCATCGCTTTGGCGGTTTTAATTGTGTCGGTTATTCCAGCTAAATAAAGCATTTCAACTGAAGGGATGTTCAGTGATTGGGCTAATGATTCGCGTGCGGTGATCGGCCCGCGGAACTTATCATCATAGTTTCCGGGGTGATAACAATCTAATCCGTATTGGTCTTTATCTTGGCTGGAATCGGCCGGACAGTTAGGGTTAAACTCGGTCAGAACGTCAAAGAGCACGGTATCGGGAGTGTAGCCCTTAGCAAAAGCAGTGGCATAAGCAAAGGGTTTAAAAGAAGAGCCTGGTTGGCGGTCGCGGATAGTCACATTAACGTTGCCGTCGTTGGCGGTATCAAAATAATCAGCTGAGCCAACCATAGCCAGGATCTGCCCAGTCTTAGGATCAACTGCTGCCAGCGCTGCATTGCGCGCGCCATATTTTTTAGCGTTGTTTTTTGCTCCTTCGCTAATAATTTCTTCTGCGGTTTTTTGTAGACCCCAATCCAAGGTGGTATAAACTTTTAAGCCTTGTTTTTCCACCGCATCTTCTCCATATTGGTTTTCCAGATATTCTTTTATATACATTACAAAATGCGGAGCCTTGATGCTATGGGCAACCTCAGAGAACTTCAATTCTTCTTTTTTGGCGGCGTCGGCTTCTTCTTGGGTAATATAATCATTTTTTACCATCTGGTTCAAAACATATTCTTGCCGCGCTTTTAATTCTTCCGGGTGTGAGCCATAAGGCGAGAGGCGAGAGGGCGCTTGGGGCAAGGCAGCCAGCAAGGCGCTTTCCGCTAAGGTTAGGTCTTTAGCTTGCTTGTTAAAAAAAGTTTGGGCCGCCGCTTCAACGCCATAAGCATTTGAACCATAAGGCACCTGATTCAAGTAAAGCGCTAAGATCTCATCTTTGCTGTAGCGCCGTTCCAGCTCAATCGCCAATATCCATTCTTTTATTTTTCTTAAATAAGACCGCTCGTCGGTGAAAAAAGATTTTTTAATAAATTGTTGGGTGATGGTGGAGCCGCCGCCGGCGCTGCGATTATTAGTGATGACTCCCCAGATCGCTCGGGCAATACCCTTAAAATCCAAGCCGAAGTGGTTATAAAAATTAGCGTCTTCAGTGGCGATAGTGGCATCTTTCACGTATTGCGACATTTCACCTAGGGAAACTATAGTGCGCTTTTCTTCGCCGTGGATATCATAAAGCAGGATCTTGCCGGTGCGGTCGTATATCTTGGTGGATTGGGTAACTTGCCGTTCGTTTATCTTATCGGTGCTGGGCAAATCTTTGGCAAAATAAAAAAAAGCGGCCATGGCAAAAATAGCTCCGCCCATAATTATCCAGCCGGCAAGTTTTAACGCGCGGCTCAGCCAAGCGCGCGATTTTTTCTGATAGGGATGAAAGAAAATGTTTTTATCCATTAACCCTAATTTTGTCAAAAAAACCGCTAATAGTCAAAATAAAAACCCCTTTTTGTTGGGGTTCTTATTTTTATTGAAAGTTATTCGATCTCTTCTCCTTCCACAATGCCGTCATCAAGAAAATCATCTTCGTCTTCTCCTGAAGCCATCTCTGGCTCATCGGTATCGCTTTCTGGCGCCTCATCGGTTGAGTCATCCGCCAGCCCGGTGCCTTTTTGGTCTTGGTCGTCATCTCCCGGGTAAAAAGATAGGTTCGTCATTTTTAAAAAAATTAAAAATTATTTTATGGATAATCTCGACCTTTTAGAGGAGGGATTTTTTCTGTGCCGTTATTCTATTTAAATCTAACAGCTCTGTCAATAATGATGCTTGGGGATAACTATATTTTTAATGAATGGGCGCAGCAAATAGCAATAGCCAGGGCGTCGGCTGCGTCGTCGGGCTTCGGGATTTCCTTTAAGTTTAAAATAAGTTTGACCATTTGTTGGATCTGGTTTTTTTCGGCGCGGCCATAACCGGTCAAAGCCTGCTTTACTTGCAGGGGAGTGTATTCGTAGAGCTTTAATTTTTGCTGCTCGGCGGCTAGCAGGATAACGCCGCGGGCCTGGCTGACTTTTATGGCGGTGGTCAGGTTTTTAAAAAAGAAAAGTTCTTCCACAGCCACAATATTTGGCTTATGTTTTTTGATGAACTTGGTTAATTGTTGGTGCAGGTCGTTAAGCCTTTGGGCGGTAGTGTCGCTAGTGCTGGTCGTTAAGCAGTCGTAGCATTTTATAGCCGCTTTTTTGTTTTTGTATTCGATTAGGCCAACGCCAATTCGCGCGGTCCCCGGGTCAATGCCAAGGATTAGCATAAAATATTTTTAGTCGTTGATATTTGAATAAACTTCGTTCACGTCGTCGTGTTCATCTAACGCCTCAAATAATTTTTCCAGGCGCTCCTTATCTTTAGCCTCAGCCAGGGCAATGGGGCTTTTAGCCAGCCAAAGCAAAGAGGCGTCTTCTATCTTGATATTTTTTTCTTCCAGCGCTTTTTTAATTTTATCCAGCTCGTCGGGTTTGGTATAGATCTCCAGCGTTTCTTCGTCGGCCAATTTAATATCTTGCGCGCCGGCATCGATCGCTAAAAGTTCCAGCTCGTCTTTTTGGGCGGGGGAGGCTTTTATAATGATCAATCCTTGCCGTTCAAAAAGATATAAAACCGAGCCGGGATTGGCTGGTTTGCCATTATGCTCGGACAATAAAAACTTAAGCTCGGAAATCGAGCGGTTGCGGTTATCGGTGGCGCCTTCAATTAATAGGGCTGAGCCAGCCGGGCCGTAAGCTTCCATTAAAAACTCTTCTATTTGCACGCCTTCAAGTTCTCCGGCGCCCTTGGCAATAGCTCGCTCAACATTCTCTAGCGGCATATTTATTGAGCGCGCTTTATCTATTAAGGTGCGCAACGTGGGATTAACTTGCGGGTCTTTGCCTTTGGCGCGAACAGCAATAGTAATTAGGCGCGCCATCTTGCCAAAAATCTTGCCCTTTTTGGCATCCGTGAGAGCTTTTTGGTGTTTAATTTGAGACCATTTATTATGTCCGCTCATAGGGTTTCTTTAAATCGTTTTTATCTTAATCGCCATCTCTATCGGTGTCAACCTGTTTTTGGCGACGCCAATAAATAAGCCCCAAGGCGGAAAGGCCCGCCAGAAATAAAATACCAACCAGCGCTAAATTATTATAACCGCTAGCCGAGTCTTTCGCTGCTGCGGCTAAAAGATTGGGCTGGGCTGTTTTGGGCGTGGCTAGCGGAGTGCTTTCGGGTGAAGCGCTGATTTGTGATGCTGTTTTTTGCTTAATCGCCGCAAGTGGGCTGGGAGCATTATTTGTTGCCGCGCTTTCTTCTAAGGCAGTTATTTTATTAACAGAAACATTTTCAACAACTTCTTCGTTAACAGCAAAAAAAGATTTTTTATTGGCTTGCCCGGGAGTAGGCTGGTTAGTCCAAAGCCAGCCGCCATCAAACTTGGCCACGGCTTGGCCTTGGGAGGCTTTGCTAAAAGAGACGGCGTGCACTATTTGGCCATCAGGCCAGAGCAGGCGCACTTTGTCGCCGTCGTTGTTTAAAGTATTTTTATTAAAAGTGATGACTAAAAATTGTCCAGCAGGGATAAAAGTATTGGCCGGAATGATTTGTGGATTAGTAGAATTATCTGCGTCGTCAATTTGCCAGCCGGATAAATTAATTGCACTGTTATCCAGATTGATTAATTCCACCCATTCTTTGGTTTCTTCTTCTGGCCACGGCACAAACTCATTTAAGAAGACTTGCTGGGAATATTGGTAATTTGTCGTGCTCGGGGTTGGCAAGGCCTCAGAAGTGCTTGTGGGAGCAGGGGAGTCGCTTGGCGCTAAGGTCTCGCTGTTATAATCTGTGCCGCCGCCAACACAGGCTAATCCTTGGTCTTTTATTTTTTGTAAAATTGTTGGCCCGATGCCTTTAACGCGCAGCAAGTCGTCTAATGAAGAATAAGGCCGGCCATCGATTATTCTTTGGGCATAGACAGCGCCAATCCCTTCAAGCTGGTCTAATTGGTCTAGCGAAGCTGTATTAATATCAACTCTCTCTATCGCAAAGATAGGATAATAAAAAAATACGGCGGATAAGATTATCGCCGTAAGAATTAATCGCTTATTGTTTTTATGGCTGAGTAGCAAGGTTTTTTTCGTATTCTTGGTGGGTTTGCAGGATCTTTTCTTGGACCAGCGCGGCATTGGGGATTTGCTGAAAAACAACAGGATTAGCTTGCCCGCTAATTTTAATTTCCGCGTCGCCGTATTTAAAAAAGGAGGCTAAGGGCCCATGGGTTTTTATCGCCACGCCCTGGATATTATCAATCACATAGGTCATAACCAACCGCTTAAATAAACCCATTTGTTGGATGTCAATAATTTTCTGGTTGGTTAAAATCCATAAGTCCAAATACCAATCTACCCAAATTAAAACGCCATAGCAAAAAGAGATAAACCAAAAAATCAACGCAAAATACCAAAACACCGCCGAGAAGGCTTGCTGGTTAACAAAAGACAGGTCAAAAAAAGCTAAAGCAAAAGCCACAACCCAGGGCACCAACGACACAGCCACAGCCTTTAAGAGCGAGACAGCCAGAAAGAACCAATGGCGCCGGGCCATTAAAACTATTTGTTCGTTTTGGGCTAAAGTGAAAGCTGGCATTATCATTTTTTGTCATTCTGAGGGAGCGTAGCGATCGAAGAATCTTTTTTAGATCCTTCGTTTCACTCAGGATGACGGAAATATATTATAGTGTCTCCCATGGAATATTGGAAAAAATCCAATAACCCGCGAAGATAAAAATTATGGAAACAATCGCAATCGTCGCAATCGCTTTTTTGTGATTGTTGTTCGGCAATTGATATTGGAATAAATGATAAAACACCGCGCCGAGAAAGATAATGGCGAGGAGTAAAACGATTAGGCCGATAGTTAGAGAGGAAAGAAAAATCATTTAGATTAAAATTCGGGTTCAGTAGCTAATTTTTTCTTTAAATTCATCAAAAACTTTTTTATTGCTTCCCTTGGTAGAGTCTACAAGACTTTGAAAAATTTCTAATGCGGAGTTTATTTTTTGTTTATTTTTAATACCATCAGACAAACCATCATCAAGTTGCTTAGAGAAAGAGCTAAGGCTTTGAATTATAGGGTCCCATATTTTTATAGCCTCACTTAAAGTTAGGGTTGCCTTAAAACAAAGACAAAATAGATTTGGTAGTTTAATGCCAAGTATTGTTTCTAGGCTCCTAGCGGTAGCAGACAAAAATAAAACATTTGAACCTCTGTTTCTAAAAAACGATAATTGCTGTTCTTCTAGGCTTGTATTTTTTTCTTGTTTTTTCTTTTCAAAAAGTTCAAGCTTCTTTTTTTCTATGGATTTCATTAACGCATATACAAAATAAATATGCTTTGCGGTAGTTTTCTCATTAAAGAATTTACTATACAATGAGTCAGATTCCCATATGTAGGTTTTTTTATTGTAGGCGGAGTCCGGGTCTCCGTGAAAGGCAGCTAAAATCTGCCCCGCCGTTATTGATGGTATTGAGCTGGCTCTTCTTTTAATAAATTCGGTGCCACCACCTCGCCGATTAAGATAGGTTGTATTTTTTATTTTTAGAAATTCCTTTACTAGGCGTTTTTGGATTGCGTCATTACTTCTAAAATCAGGCGCAGTTATTTTATTTTGACTATTGTTATATTTAACAATATTTTGGACCGTATTGGGATTGGTGCATTTAATGAATCGGACTTGAACAAGGGCGCTGTCTTTTATATTTTGCTTGGCCGTGCCAATAGCTCCTACGGTCTGTGCGCCATTAACAATTGATAATCCATTTATTTCTACTTTTCTATTGCTTTTATCAGTTTTGTAGTTATTTACTAAGGCGGTAATACCGTTGTTAAAAACGCAAAAATGCGATGGGTCTGATAGGGCTGTCTTTTGAATTCCCTTATTTATGTTTTTGTCTGTATTTCTGCTTCCAAGATATTCTCGAACGTTTGCGGAAAGCAGCTTTGTAGAACCATATTTTTTAAAGATCCCTTTTAGCCATTTTGCTGAGATTGTTGTTAGGTAGGCCGACCAATCGTCTCCCCTAATTTCAAGTCCGCCCTTTACGGGAATATAAAAAATATCAGTAATTAAGATTGGACTTAATAACGATTGGTACCATTCTTCAAGGGTATTCTTTCCAACTTCTAACGATCTAATTTCTATGTTATGAGTTTTTCCTATTAATGCAATGAGAGCGCTATTTGTGGTGTGCTCGACGGTTTGAAGTTCGTTTGCGACATTTTTTGATTCATCTAAATTATGAACATACCATATGTGTAGGGTTTCTATTTGGCCATCTTTTAATACATTTTGTAATTCTTGGGCATGACTTTGTAAGCTCGGGGGTAATTTATTGGGTGGGGTAGAAATTAACGATGAAACCGCTGTGTTTAAATCGCTTGCTTTGTTTGCGGGAGCCTCTTTCTTGTCCTTCTCGCTTATATATGCTTGAGAGATTACGGCTACGTGATTTTCTGTGTCAATATAAACGATGTCTGCTTTTTTATCGTTTGGGCCGGCTGTAATGGAACTTTGGGCTGTATTTTCGATGTCTTCAATTCCAAATTTAAGCTCTAAGGCAAACAAAGCAAGGGAATTTGTTTTAAACTTTTTTAAATCTTCCCTAGCTTCGTATGCTTGATGGTATGTTTTTGGGGGCATAAGCTTTTGTTCTGTTCTTTATTGATAATAGTAAGGAGATTTTTAAAATAGTTTCTCTCGCGGATTATTGCCATTATTTTTCCGCCACAATCAGCATTTCAAAATCTTGGGTAGTCAGCTTGTCGTTTCGGGAATAGGCGCCGAGCTTTGCCCCGAAGATTTCAACTTTTTTAAAGCCCAAAGATTTTAAAAGCCAGGTAATTTCCGGCGGCACATAATAGCGCTCGTTGCATTTGAGTTCCTTTTTCTTTCCGTCATCGTCTTCAAAAGTCGCAATATTAGAATCTCGGAAAGTCATCAAGTCAAAAGAGTTTTTGCCGCAGGCGCTGGCGCCTTCTTTTTTATTTGATTCGTAAAACTCCTTAACGGAATTAAAAAGAGGGAAGAGGCCGTTTAGGGTGGTGAAAATAAACTTGCCCGGAGATTTTAAAGCGTTAGTCGCGCCGCGCAAAATCTCATAATTCATTTCATCTGTTTCCATTAAAGAGAAGCCGCCTTCGCAAAGCATTATGGCTAAGTCAAACTCGTTTTTGAAGGGGAGTTGGCGAGCGTCGTGTTTTTGAAAATCAATGGTCAGGTTCTGCTCTTTAGCTTTTTGGCGCGCTTGCTTAAGCTGGGATTCGGATAAATCCACACCCACAACTTTATAACCGCGTTTGGTTAATTCTATCGCATGGCGGCCGGTGCCGCAGCCAATATCCAAGATTTTTGATTTTTTATTGGAAGCGATTTCTTTTTCAATAAAATCACACTCGCCCAGCGTGCCTTGGACATAAGGTTCCTCGTCATATTTTTTCCCGTAGTTTTCAAATAAAGATTCGTACCACTGTTTCATAAATATTTTTAGAGTAATTTTTCTTGATTTTGTTCCGGATATCTTATGCCTAAATGCTCATAGGCGCTTCTAGTGGCGACTCTGCCGCGCGGGGTGCGGCCGATAAAGCCCAGCTGCAATAAATAGGGCTCATAAACATCTTCGATTGTATCTTGCTCCTCATGGGTGGCAGCGGCTAAAGCTTGAAGCCCAACCGGGCCGCCGTCAAAGCGCTCAATAATATGGCGCAGGATTTGCCGGTCAACCGGTTCCAGCCCTAGCTGGTCAATTTCGAGCATCGCCAAAGCTTGTTTAGCCAAGTCCGCTGTTATTTTTCCATCGCCGCGCACTTGCGCAAAATCGCGCACGCGCTTGAGTAGGCGATTGGCCACGCGGGGAGTTGAGCGGGCGGAGCGTGCAATAACGCTAATGGCATCGAGTTCGGTTTCAATATTTAAAACTTTGGCTGAGCGCTGGATAATTTTGGCAATATCTTCGTGGCTATAAAAATCCAATCGGAAAGAAGCACCAAAGCGCGAGCGCATAGGGGAGGAAATTAAGCCGGGGCGGGTGGTGGCGGAAATTAAAGTGAACTTGGGCAGGTCCAGTTGCAGTGTCCGGGCGCTTGGCCCTTTGCCAATCACAATATCCAATTTAAAGTCTTCCATTGCCGGATAAAGCACTTCCTCGATTAACTTATTTAAGCGGTGAGATTCATCAATGAATAAAATATCGCCGTCGCAAAGGTTAGTTAAAATTGAACCCAAATCTCCCACGCGCTCAATGGCCGGGCCGCTTGTCACTTTAATTCCCACGCCCATTTCTTTAGCAATAATATGGGCCAGGGTGGTTTTGCCAAGCCCCGCTGCGCCGCATAAGAGCACGTGCTCGATGGGTTCGCTTCGCCCTTTGGCGGCCGCGATCAAAATGCGCAGGTTTTCTTTGATTTTTTCCTGCCCTTGGTATTCGTTAAAACCCTGCGGCCGCAGGGTTAAGTCAATGCCATTGTCTTCTTCATTTTGGAGGGGGGAGGTGAGCATCTTTTTGGGGGGCTTGACAAGGTTTCTAGCCCGTGCTAACATATCAAATCGTGCAGGCAAGCCCTTTTTAATCTGTAGGTGATGGGACCTTTTTTTATACTTGGTCTTGGCGGGGTTTTGTTTAAATATTTTGGATGTTCTGGCTTTGGCTGGAGCACTCCTTGGCAGAACTTTTAACCTTCCCCCTGGTGGGAAGATATTACCTGCAGATTAAAGAAGGCTTGAAAATCCTCTGGCGCTTTTGCGCCCGGGGATTTTTTGTTTTCTTTATCTTTGCCCCACCACATCGTCTAATTCTTCAAAGGTGGTCTTTTTTTCTAAGATCTTTATCACGCCGTCTTGGTACATAGAAACGAAACCGGTTTTTTTCAGCATTTCCACAATTTCCGCGTGCGAGGGGGATTTAGCAATTAATTTTTCCAGTTCTTCATTAATGGGGATTATTTCAAACACGCCCACGCGGCCCTTATAGCCGGTGTTGTTGCACTTAGGGCAGCCTTTGCCTTTGGCTAATTTTATGCCTTTGGAATAATCCGGGATGGCCACGGTTGCGGGAACTCCTTCCAAAGCTTTTTTAATTTTTTCCAATTCTTCCGGCGTGGCATCGTAATCTTCGGCGCAGAACTTACAAACGCGGCGCAACAAGCGCTGGGCCAGAATATCGATTAGGGCGGAAGAAAGAGTGGTGGGATTGGCGCCCATATCAATGAAGCGGGGAATAGCGCCGGCCGCGTCGTTGGTGTGCAGGGTGGAAAAAACTATATGGCCGGTCAATGCCGATTGGATAGCAATTTCGGCGGTTTCTTTATCGCGGATTTCGCCAACTAAAATAACATCCGGGTCTTGGCGCAAAATAGCGCGGAGCCCCGCCGCGAAGGTGTAGCCGCGATCGGCTTCAACTTGGGTTTGGGTTACCCCGGCCAGGTGGTATTCAACCGGGTCTTCCAGGGTGATGACTTTAATTTCTGGATTCGTCACTTCTTTCAAAAACGCGTAAAGAGCGGTGGTTTTACCAGAACCCGTGGGGCCGGTGGTAATGATCATGCCGTTGGGTTTGGCAATTTCTTTGATTAAATATTCATAGGCGTCGTTTCTAATGCCCAGGTCTTTGATGCTCAGATTGATGCTTTTAGGATTTAATAAGCGCATCACCACGTTTTCGCCGTTGGGCCCGGGAATAATGGAAACACGGACTTCAATTTCCATATCGCTTAATTTAATGGTGAAGCGGCCGTCTTGCGCCACATCTTTAACATTCAAGACCATATTGGACATTAGTTTTAAGCGGGAGATGATTAAGCCGTAGGTTTTGGTAGACAAAAAAACTACATCATGCAAAACGCCGTCGATGCGAAAACGAAAAACCGCGCCATCTTCTTTGGTTTCCAGGTGTATATCGGAAGCATCATTTTGCATGGCGCCGGCCACAATGACTTCCAAAACCCCGGTAGCGACGGCTTGAGGCATGCCGTCAACTTTCTTTTTTATATCCTCCAGCGACTTCAGCTCTTCTTTGAGCTTGAGCAATAATTCTTCGGATATTTCTATCTGCCCGGTGATATCCCGGCCTTTGTATTTGGTCGTTTTATAGCGCTCAAGGATTTGCTGTAAGCCGTGGTTTGAGGCGATGAATAATTGATGGGTATATTTTTTATCCAGCTCGTCCAACACCCTTTTGGTTTCCGGGTTATTTGGATCGGCCACAGCGATCTTTAATTCATTTTCAACTTTTCTAATAACCACCATTTTCCCGGCAACTGCGTCTTTTTCCGAAATCAAGAGCATGGCATCAGAATCCACCGGCATAGTAGTTAGGCTGACATACGGGAGTTTGGATTTTTCGGCTAAAAGCTTGGCCCGGGTTTCTTCTTGTTGGCGGACCACCTCGGTTAGTTTTTCTTCCAGCCTTTCTTCTAGTTTCTCTTCCTGGGTTTTGGTAACTTTTTTCGGGAGAGGTTTTGGCATAATTTATTTTTCCCGCTTTGCAAAAAAGAGGGAATAAAACAAAGGATTTAATATCCTTATTTTACGCTAGGCAAGAGAGTTTAGCAATATAGCTAATTTATCCTTGGCGCCAGATAAAGAAGCTTGGTCGCTTTTGATCATCAGGCGATTATTTTTGATCGAGCCGCCCATTTCCATGGCGATTTTTTGCAGCCGTTCGGCATTTTTGCTTTGGGCTAGAGCCCAAACGCCGTCATTGTTTTGCCAAAAAACCACCGAGAGATTGATCATAGGGAAGAGGTCGTATAACTCGTCTAAAACAAAAGGCAGATCATCCGGAGTTGTATTGGTGGCGGCAAAGTCTTCTTTTTGGGAAAAAAGCCAGGCGATCTTTTGCTGTTCGTTAAACTCTAATCTTCCCAGCAGCCGGCCCCAAAGCTTTAAGCAGTTCAGTGGTTTGGTTTTGTAAAGATATTTTATGATGGTTTCTTGGTCCGCGCCTTTAATTATCAAAGCTGAGGCCAGGTTTAGCGCCTGAGGCGTAGCTTTGGCATTTTGCCAGCAATTGGTTTTAACGATTAATCCGGTGAACAGGGAGGTGGCGATAGCAGCATCGATCAACAGATCTTGGCCGAGCTTTTCAATTAAGCCGGCCACGATTTCCGCGCAAGCCGCGGCGGTTGGCTCCACCAAATTAACTTCGCCAAAATATTCATTCCCGGCTTTGTGGTCGATATTTAAAATGGATTTGTTAAAAAAAAGTTCGCTATGGCTGATAAATATTTGCCCTAGCGATTCTAAGTCCGGCGCGTCCAGCGTGATGATGAGGTCGTAATAAAAAGGGCCGCTTTCCAGCTTGATATCTTGCTGCTGGATCTTTTGCGGCGTGGCCAAAAATATTTTTAGGACATTAGAGGCTGTTTCATAGCGCAAGCGCGATATTTTATTCTGGCTGGTATCGATGGAGATGATAAAATCGCGCAAAGCAGAAAGGTCTTTTTTAATGCTATCGGCGCCAATTAAAAATTTTAATTTTTCCGGCAGGTTGTCGGCGCAAGCGATCTCCGCTTTTTTATTTAATTTTTTTAGCGCTCCTTGCAGCGCTAAGGCCGAGCCTAAAGAGTCGCCATTTAAAGATTCTGGCAGGGCGATTAAAATGTTGTGGCTTTTTTGGATGAGATCTAGGGCTTGTTGTTGGGGAGTGAGCATAATTTTATCAAGACGTTATGTTAATGTATCGTAATAAGAAAAACGGGTCAAGGTATTGACAAAACGCGTAGATTTGGTATAATATAAGAATCTAAGAAATGGCCTATCAAAGGCAAAAAACGATAGTAAATTAAAAAAACAATAGACATATAAACAAGCCAAAAGGAGGGAATGGCAATGAAAGAAAATAAGGGTTATTGGATATTATTGGTTATTTTATTGGCTTGGCTCGTAGTTGGCTGCGCCGCGTCCCATACTCGCTTCGTGGAAGTAAAAAGAAGCGCGATAGCGGATAATCCGCAAGTCAAAGCTAAGGCGCCGTATATTTTTTCCAACCGATACAGCGCCACGAATGCCGATGTGCGGATCTATGAAGGATATCTTCAAAAGACCACAATGATGGGTAATGTGAATGGCCGGTCGGTTATCTATGATGACTATGTCGATAAGTTCAATGTCGGAAACGCTTTTGGGCCCAACGATGCGACAGTCGTGCATCGTTCTCTGGATCCCAGCAAACGCTACACTGCGCTGGTCGTTGTTAATTGGGGAGGTTTTGGTAAGATTTATGATATTTATTATCTTCACCTCAGGCCAACCAAAGACACAACCAGAACAGTCTGGACCGACTCGCGTGGTTGGGGTTCCTCCTATGTCAATGACTATGTGGAGGTCTCTGGCACCGACACCCCGGCCTATAATAACAAGCTGGATCTGACTTGGACGGTCTATCCAAATGAGGTCGTCCGCCGAGCCCTTGTTGGAAGGGTTCGATAGCCACTTAGCCGATTAGAATAAAAAGTTCTAGTCGGCTTTTTTTTATTCCGTCAGTCGCGACTGACGGGGTCTATTTGTAAAAATCAGCCCTGTGGTTTATTTTAAAGTGAGGTATAATAGGTATATCCGATATGGAAATAATTACCAAAAAAGTTGAAGAAACCAAGCGGGCGGCGGCGGAACTGATTAAAAAAATAGACCAAATGGCGCACCAAGGCGCGCTGGTTTTGGCGCTGGAAGGGGAATTGGGCGCGGGCAAAACCGCTTTTACGCAAGGCCTGGCCAAGGCGCTGGGCATTGAAGAAAAAGTGTTAAGCCCGACTTTTGTGATAATGAAGCATTTTAATATTCCCTCAGCCAAGACTTTTAATAATTTATATCATCTGGACTGTTATCGCTTAAGCGGTGAGACGGATCTGGGAGAAATTGGTTTTAAGGAAATATTAAAAGGGCAGGCTAATTTAGTGGTGATCGAGTGGGCTGAACGCGTTAAAAAGATCTTGCCCAAAGATGCGGTTTGGATAAAGTTTGAGCATGCCGGAGAAGATAACAGAAGAATAACAATTATTTAATGCCCCAAAAAATAGAACTAAAAACTTTAGTGCTTATTGATGGGCACGCGCTAGTGCATCGCGCCTTCCATGCCTTGCCGCCGCTCTCAACAGGCTCGGGAGAATTGGTGAACGCGGTTTTTGGTTTCTCTTCCATTTTGCTAAAAATGTTAAAGGATTTGGCGCCCGATTATATTGCGGCGACTTTTGATTTGGCGGCGCCGACCTTTCGGCATAAAGAGTTTGATGAATATAAAGCCACGCGAGTTAAAGCTCCCGATGAGCTCTACGCGCAGATCGGACGCGTGAAGGATGTTCTGGCAGCTTTTAATATTCCGGTTTTTGAAAAAGAGGGTTTTGAAGCGGATGATATTATTGGCACTCTAGCCAAGCAGGCAAAAAAAAGCAAAGTGAAAACTATAATTGTGACGGGAGATCTGGACACCTTGCAATTAGTTGATAAAAATACCAGTGTTTACACTTTGAAAAAAGGCGTGAAAGAAACAATGACTTATGATGAAGCGGCGGTGCGAGAACGTTTTGGGGGATTGGAACCGGAGCAGATGACCGATTACAAGGGGTTAAAAGGAGATCCTTCGGATAATATTCCTGGTGTGCCGGGCATTGGCGAAAAAACAACTATAGAATTATTAAGGGAGCATAAGACCTTGGAAGGAGTTTATCAGGCGGCGGAGAGGGGAAAAATAAAAAATGCCAAGCTTGCCCAAAAGTTAATTGATAATAAAGAGCAGGCGGTTTTTAGCAAATATTTAGCTACGATAAAACAAGATGCGCCGATAAAGTTTAAATTAGCCGATGCGTTAACGCGCGATTTTGATAAAGAGAAAGTTATAAAAATATTTAAAGATCTGGGCTTTTATTCTTTGGTTAACCGTTTGCCTGAGTTTGATAAAAACGGGCAAATAAAAAAAATACCAGCACCGGCTAGCGCCGCAAAAACTGCCGCCGCGGAATTGCCTTTAAGCCATAAGCCCAGCGTTGAAGAAAAAATAGAACAGGCGCGAGAACAAGGATTGTTATCGGACGATATTTACAAGTTGGAAAAAGCTCTGGCGCCGGTTATTTCCAGCATGGAAAAGAATGGGATTAAATTGGACTTGGCTTATTTAAAAAAATTAAGCAAGCAGGTTGGCGACGAATTAACAACGCTGGAAAAACAGATCATTAAATTGGCGGGTGTTGATTTCAATGTTAATTCGCCCCAACAACTTTCCCAGATATTATTTGAAAAGCTTAATTTGCAGGTTAAGGGGCTGAAAAAAACTCCGGGCAAAGTGATTTCCACGGCAGCAGCGGAGCTTGAAAAACTAAAAGGCCAGCACGAGATCATCGATCTAGTTTTGCGCCAGCGGGAATTGGCTAAATTAAAAAATACTTATATTGACGCCTTGCCTTTATTGATCGGCCCGGACGGCCGTTTGCGCACAAGCTACGATTCTCTGGGAACCACTACGGGGCGCCTGTCTTCCAAAAGCCCTAATTTGCAAAATATTCCTATTCGCACGGCTTTGGGCAATGAGATCCGCAAGGCTTTTGTGGCCGAAAAGGGCTATAAATTATTATCGGCCGATTATTCGCAAATTGAATTGCGGGTGGTGGCGCATTTGGCTGGCGACAAAGAAATGATAAAGATATTTAAAGAAGGAAAAGATATCCATAATGCCACGGCGGCGGAGATCTTGGATATTAAGGAAAGCGAAGTTGGTAAAGACGCTAGGCGCATGGCTAAAGTGCTAAACTTTGGCGTGATCTATGGCATGAGTTTGCATGGGTTTGCCGGAGCCGCTGGGGTGGAACTAGCGCGCGCCAAAGAGTTTATTAAAAAATACTTTGAGGAGTTTTCTGGTGTGGCCAAGTTTATTGAAAAAACAAAACAGATAGCCTCTCGCGAAGGCTGCGTGCAAACGCTTTTTGGCCGCCGGCGCTTTATTCCGGAAATTAATTCTTCGGCTTGGAACCTGAAACAGGCGGCCGAACGCATGGCGATAAATATGCCGGTACAGGGCACGGCAGCGGACTTGCTAAAGATGGCGATAGTAGCGATTGCGAAAGATAAATGGTTAGTTGATAATACTAAAATGTTGTTGCAGGTTCATGATGAATTAGTTTTTGAGGTGGCGAATGATAAAATAAAAGAAGCGGCAACCAAAATAAAAGATATTATGGAAAATATTCATCAATTAGTTGTGCCGTTGAAAGTCGATATTGAAATAGGGGAAAATTGGGGAGAACTAGCCGACCTAACTTTTTAAATATTTAATAATTAATATTTTACAACCGTGAAACGCAACATAAAAAGATTTTTGCCTTTATTTTTATTAATCGTCTTGCTTGGCCTTGGAGGGTATCTTATTAGCCAAAAAGCCGGGGGAGAGATAACTATTGGCGGCAATTCTGGCGGGCAAAACAATAATTCATCGCCCAGCGACGAACCTGAATTAGTCAGCCCGATTAGCGGTTTGGAATGCGCTAATGCCCAGCGCCGGCCGATAGCCGTGATGCTGGCGGGCGACGCAATTGCGCGGCCTTTATCGGGGTTATCGGAAGCGGACTTGGTTTTTAATATGCCGGTGATCACCGATAGCATCACGCGCATGATGGCTATTTATATTTGTAATTCCCCCAAGGAACTTGGTTCGGTGAGAAGCACGCGTGACGATTTTATTCCCCTAGCGCGGGGCATGGATGCGATCTTGGCGCATTGGGGCGGCTCGCACTTTGCGCTGGACCTTTTGGATAAAGGAATAATGGATAATATTGATGCGTTGAAAGATTCCGGTTCGACTTTTTTCCGAAAATCAGGCATTGCCTCGCCGCATAATGGATTCACTTCTTATAACCGCTTAACTCAGGCGGCTGAAAGTTTCGATTATCGCTTAACCAGCGATTTTAGCGGGTATTTGCATTTAGAAGGAAAATTAACCGGCACCGGAACCACTACTAAAACTTTATTGGCCGGATTTCCGGGCAGTTATCAAGTGAAATATATTTACGACCCGGAAGACAACTCATATTTTAGGTGGCGCGGCGGCACCAAAGAAATAGATAAAAATAATAACCAACAAGTTGAAGCAAAAAACGTGGTGATAATGATCGCCGAATCCCATCAAATAGAGGGGCAATATAACACGGTGGCGGTGGAAGGTTCGGGCAAGGCGCAAATATATCGCAATGGCGAAGAGATCATCGGCACATGGAAAAAAGATAAAACCAGCCAAACCAGCAAATTATATTTTTATGACAGCGCGGGCCAAGAAATTAGATTCGTGCCTGGGCAGATTTGGGTGGAGGTTGTGCAACCAAACCAAACAGTAAGTTGGCAATAGATTATGGTCTTTTTTTTCTACGGCGTTGATTCTTACCGAATCCGCCAGAAAGTAAACTCGGTTATTGAGGGTTATCAAACTAAGCATAAAAGCGGGCTTAATTTTGGCCGGTTTAATTTTGAGGAAAGCGAAGCTTTGGATAAATTAAAAAACTTCTTGGACTCCTGCTCTATGTTCGCAGAAAAAAAATTAGCAGTGGCGGATAACTTATTTGCGGCTAATAAAGAAGAACAGGAAGAGTTTATAAAATATTTAAAAAGCAGCGACGTGCTAAAAACACAAGAAAAGTTTTTGGTGGTGGCGCAGGAGCTAGCAAAAAGCGAAGAGCGAAAAAGCAAGCAGAAATATATTTTAAAAACCAGCGCGGACTTATTTAAGGCGCTGGATAATAAAACTGTTAAAACAGAAGAGTTTGATTCTTTAATGGGCGCCAAACTTGAGGCGTGGATAAAAAAAGAAGCGGAGAGTTTGGGCGCTAAAATAGATACCCGGGCGGTCAGTAAATTAGCTTTATTTGTTGGCGCGGATCTGTGGCAGATGAAAAACGAGATAGGAAAATTGGCTTCTTTTGCCGGCAGCAAAACTATTAGCGAGGAAATGGTTGAGGAGCTGGTGAAGGCCAAGATAGAAAACGACATTTTCAAAACTATCGATGCCTTGGCTAACCGCAATAAATCGGCGGCGCTGTCGCTTCTGCATCGGCATTTGGCCCAGGGCGAATCGGAGATCTATTTAATGAGCATGCTGGCTTACCAGTTCCGCAATTTATTATTGGTTAAGAGCGAGATCGAACGCGGGGCGCAATTTCAAGCGTTGCCTAAAACCATAAAATTGCACCCGTTTGTTTTGCGCAAAAGCTTTGAGCAAGGCAAGGGCTTTTCTTTGCCGGCGTTGAAAAAGATCTATGAGAGGCTACTGGAATTGGATATTGCCGCCAAAACTGGGCGCATTGAACCGCGCGTGGCGCTGGATCTGGTAGTGGGGGAAATTACCGGATGAAGCTGATTTGGTCTGTGTATTGAACTATTCGAGCGAATGGTTCAATACAGCGGGTTTTTATGCAATAAAACTAAAACCGCCCTGAATATTATCGAGGGGCGGTTTTTTACTGTCCGGATCTACAAAATAAAACTACTTGTTCAAAGCCTTGGTTATCCGTGATTTTTTTCGGGCGGCAGTATTCTTTTTTATAATTCCGCGCTTGACCGCTTTATCAATAGCTTGATAGGCGATAGACAATAATTTTTTGGCATCGTCTTTTTTGCCCCCAACAATTAGCTTCTTGATCTTTTTCAGCGAATCTTTCATGGTCTTTTGCCGCTGCAAATTCAAAACCCGGCGCCGGGCGCCTTTCCGCAGTTCTTTTTTGGCTGATTCTTTAATTGGCATAGAATACTGATTAATTAATTTAACAAAATAAACATAGCAGAAAAATCATTTTTTGGCAAGAGAAAAGCGGCCTAGTTGTTTGGGCCGCTTGATAATCTCGCGTATTTTAACGAGATATTATTTTTCCGGAGGAGCTTGGTTTGGTTTCGCATTTTGGGCAAAAGGGCGCCATTTCAGTCCTCACCCGGCCCGATCCTGATAAAGGAAAAGGTCCGTCGTGAATAGGATGAAGAATCTGGGCCGCTAAAACTTCTGTGCCGCAGCCGCAAAGAAAACAATCTTCTTTTTTGGTATAAATAATCCCATCTTTGCGGTCCCGGATTGTTTTGCAAACGGGGCAGCAAGATCTTTCTATCGCATAATTTTCCCAGCTACCCGATATCTTTGTCCAGACTAAATCTTTTCCGCAGCATTTATCCATGGTCTACCTCCTTAATTTAAGTAGCCGTTTTTTTGGCCCCATTCCAGCCAGATGTTTTTTGTTTGTTCCATATCTCCCGGTATAATCGGGAGTTTGGGCTGTTTTTTGGAAAGTTGTTTAAGTGCGAGGAAAAGGGCTCTGTCTGGGCCATTTTCCTTAAGATCATGAAGAATTGCCGGAATAATGCGCTCTCCCTGTAGGATAACTTTTTTAAAAGCAGGAACTTCCGTCATTAAGGATACTATTGAATAAAAACCGGTCTCTTTCTTCAGTTCTTCTAACAACGCCGCCTGTCCCGACATAATTTTTTCTCCTTTCGGTATTTACCTTTTTTATTGTTAAAAAACGAGTTTTTTGATTCTAAAACAAAGCCATATGGCTGTCAATCTTTTACTTTTTTTTAGCGATATTTTTCCCGCTTCGACTGGCTGGTCGAATCGAGGCGAGCAGTTTTTCTATCTCTTCTTTTATCTTTATTTCTTCGTCAAATTGCAGGTTGCGGTTGGCTAGGTCGGCTTTAAATTGAAGCTCTTTGATATATTCTCTAAGATATTCTCCGCTAAGAAGAGCTTCTTTTTTGGCGGGTTTTTTGCTTTCAGCAGAGCCAAAGCTTTCTCGGATAGCTTTAATGATTTGCTGCGGATCGATGTGGTGTTTTTTATTATAAGTTTCTTGAGTCTGGCGGCGGCGGTTGGTTTCGCTGATAGCAAACTTCATAGAGTCGGTTAATTTATCAGCATATAAAATTGCTTGGCCTTCCAAGTGCCGCGAAGCGCGGCCAATGGTTTGGATTAGGGTTGTTGCGTTGCGTAAAAAACCCTCTTTATCCGCATCTAAAATTGCCACCAGAGAAACCTCGGGCAAGTCCAATCCTTCTCGCAATAAGTTAATGCCCACCAGCACGTCGTAATGACCTTCGCGCAATTTTTTTAAAATATCCGGGCGCTCTAAAGTTTTAACTTCCGAATGGAGGTATTGGGTTTTGATCTTTTCTTCCGTTAAATATTCTGCCAAATCCTCAGCCATGCGCTTAGTTAGGGTGGTCACCAAGACGCGCTGTTTTTTGGCCACGCGTTTTTTAATTTCTTTGATTAAGTCCGGGATTTGGTTTGCGCTTGGTCGCACGGAGATTTTGGGGTCCAGAAGCCCTGTTGGGCGGATAAGCTGCTCCACAATAATGGGGGATTTGCCAAGCTCATATTTTCCCGGCGTGGCGGAGGTATAAATTGTTGGGCCGATCTTTTCTTCAAACTCTTTAAACTTCAGCGGCCGGTTATCCAGCGCCGAAGGCAGGCGAAAACCAAAATCGATCAGGGTTTGCTTGCGGGCTTTATCGCCCTCATACATCGCGCCAATTTGCGGCACGGTCATATGGGATTCGTCGATAATAGTTAGAAAATCATTTTGGCCGCCCCGCACATGGCTAAAATAGTCTAGCAGCGAATAAGGCGGAGAATCGGGCGCGCGAAACTCTAGGTGCCGGGAATAATTTTCAATCCCATGGCAATAACCAACTTCCTTCATCATTTCCAAATCGTAATTAGTGCGGCGGCGCAAGCGTTCGGCATCCAATAATTTGCCCTGCTTTTTTAGTTTTTTTAATTGTCCGTCCATCTCCAGCCGGATATTATCCATGGCGAGTTTTAATTTATCTTTTGGCGCCACCCAAAACTTAGCTGGATACAAACGCTGGCTGGCAACGGAAGTTTCTCGCTTAACAAAAAGGTCGCGTGTCATTTCTGTTTGGCGGACAATAATAGCTGAAATAATATTGCCCTTAAGTTCCAGGCGGATGATCTTTTCTCCGGTGGCTGGCCAGATCTCAATGGTTTCGCCGCGCACGCGGAAAGAGCCGCGGCCAAAATTAATATCTTTGCGGTCATACTGCAAAGCGGAGAGCTGCCTTAATAAGTTTTGGCGCGAAATAGTTTGGCCAACTTTAACTTCAATGCTCAAATCCAAATAAGCGCTAGGCAAGCCGATGTTATAAATACAGGAAACCGAGGCCACAATAATTGTGTCCTGGCGGTCTAATAAGTTTTGAATGGAAGAGTGGCGCAATCGGTCCAGCTCCTCGTTAATTTTGGCGTCTTTATCTATATAGGTATCGGTGGTGGGGATATAGGCTTCGGGTTGGTAGTAATCGTAGTAAGAAACAAAATAGTTTACGCTATTTTGCGGGAAAAACTCTTTGAACTCTTGGTATAATTGCGCGGCTAGAGTTTTGTTATGGGAAATTATTAGCGTTGGCTTTTGCGTTTGCTCGATCACATTCGCCATAGAAAAAGTTTTTCCCGAACCTGTCACGCCCAAAAGCACCTGGTGGGGCGCGCCGCTTTGCAGGTTTTTAACTAAAGCTTCTATGGCCTTGGGTTGGTCGCCGGTTGGCTTAAATTGGGCGGTTAATTTGAATTGCGGCATAACGATTGAAAAAAGAGAGTTGGTAGAGTAAGATTAAGCTAATAATATGATCTCTTCTCTTGAAGGTAAAATCACTTTGCGGGCAGAAAAGCACATAATTTTGGAAGCCAATGGGATTGGCTATAAAGTTTGGTGCGCCGAGAAAACACTCTCCAAATTACCACAAACAGGGGAGTCTGTGAAGCTATTCACGTTCCTAGCGGTCAAAGAAACCGGCTGGGATCTATTTGGTTTTTTGACCCACGAGGAGCTGGAAATGTTTGAATTATTAATTTCAATTTCCGGCATCGGGCCAAAAACAGCAGCCGGGATTTTGTCGGCGGCTTCGGTGGAAGATCTGCAGGAGGCGATAGTGCTGGGAGATGAAACAATTTTAAGCCGTGTTTCTGGTATTGGTAAAAAAGTGGCGCAAAAGATAGTAATAGAACTAAAATCTAAAGTTAAAAAACTGTCTAAAGGCTCGGGCGATAAGTTCCGCGTGGCCGACGATATTGAAATTATTGATGCCCTGGTGGTGTTGGGATATAAAGTCTATGAAGCGCGCGAGGCTTTAAAGCAGGTGCCAGAAAGCGTTAAAGGGATGGAAAATAGGGTGCGGGATGCATTAAAAAGATTGGGAAAGAAATAAAATGTTAGAAGAAAAAACCAAAGAAACTTGGAATAATTTTATTCTCGCTAATGGCGGGAGTTTTTTGCAATCCTTTGAATGGGGTGAGTTTCAAGAAAAAGTCGGGCGCAAAGTGAAGCGATTAGTCGGTGATAATTGGTCAGCGCAGTTTATTCAATACAAACTTCCCTGTGTGAATAAGTTTTATTGGTATTGCCCGCGCGGGCCAATAATGCCGGGCTGGCTGATGGAAGAATTGATTGCTAGGTTCAAAACCGAAATTAAAGAGAAGAATGATATTTTTTTCCGCTTGGGCCCGGGTTGGGAGATAGATAATGGATTTGAAAATAAACTAAAAAAAGAAGGATTCCAGCAATTGCCCTATGATATTGAACCTGCGCAAACTTTGATTTTGGATATTGCAAAAACCGAAGATGAGCTCTTGGCGCAGATGCATGAAAAGTGGCGCTATAATATTCGGCTGGCCGAGCGCAAAGGGGTGCAAATAAAAAACTTTAGCTCAACGGATAGCGATTTTGAAAAATATTTTGACGAGTTCTATCAATTAGTAGACAAAGGAACATCAGAGCGGAAAGAGATAAAGCATCACGACAAAGAATACTATAAAAAACAGCTAGAAATAAAAGGCGAAAAAATAGAGTTTAAGTTATTCGTGGCCGAATACGAAAATAAAGTTATCGCGGCCAATATCGTGGTGATCTTTGGCAGCCGCTCCACTTATTTGCACGGCGCCACTAGCAGCGAGCACCGCGAAGTTATGGCACCGCATCTTTTGCAGTGGGAGCAAATCAAATATGCTAAAGCGCAGAGTTGCAGTGAATATGATTTTTGGGGGATATATAACGAGTATACCAAAGATAAACGCGGCAAATCGTGGGAAGGCTTTACCCGCTTCAAGCGCGGCTTTGGCGGCAGGGAAGTTAATTATGTTGGATATTTTGATTATCCGTTGAGTGAGTTTTGGTATTTTGTTTATAGATTGGTGCAAAAGTTTAGACGATGATTTGTAAGTTTTGTCTTCAAGATAAAAAATTAGTAGATGCTCATATTGTGCCGAGATGTTTTTTTGAGCGCCAGAAGGGAGGAGAGCTGTTTTTAGAAGTTCTTTGTACTAATAAAAGCATTAGAAAAAGCAGATCTTATATTGGGCTTTACGATAATTCGTTGGTCTGTTATGAATGCGAACAAAAATTTTCTAAGTTTGATGATTATGGTTGTAAATTATTACTTTCTAACCTGGATGATAAAAATTTTATATTGAGTTCTGCTGGTGAAAAAGCTGGGTATCAAATAAATTCTTTTGACTACGATAAGCTTAAATTATTTTTTCTTTCAGTATTGTGGAGAGCTAGTAATTCAGAAAGAAAGGAATTTGCTAAGATTAATGTCGGTTCTTACAATGAAAAGTTAAAGGAGATGATTATTAATAAAAATCCGGGTAATCAAGATGAGTTTTCCATCTTTCTTACAAAATTTATTGATCCGCTTGGGTCTAGAAATTTTATGGATCCCTTTAGTATAAAAATTGATGGAATAAATATGTGTGTTTTTTATTTTGGAGGCGGATATAAAGCCTATATAAAAGTTGATAAAAGACCTTTGTCAAATCTCTTCAATTTATTCATTATTAAAAAAGATAGACCAGCAGTTGTTTTTATTGAGAAGAATTTTATTGAGTCTAAAGAATTTCAAGTTGCTAAACTTTTATTTAAATGAAAAAACTACTTAAAAAACTTATTCCCGATTGGCTGTTAAGCTTATATCATTTTATTTTAGCGCTGATGGCGGCGCTGGTTTATGGTTTTCCTAGTAAAAAAATAAAAGTGATTGGAGTGACAGGAACAAAAGGAAAGTCTACGGTAGTTGCGCTGGCTGGCAAAGTGTTATCGGGAAATTATAAAACAGGCTGGATTTCATCGTTGACAATTTTTGACGGCCAGAACGAAGTGATGAATCCTTTCCATATGACTATGCCCGGGCGGTTTTTTATACAAAAGACCTTGGCGCAGATGGTTAAAAACGGATGCGAGTATGCTTTAGTGGAAGTGACAAGCGAGGGAATTAAACAATCGCGGCACCGGTTTATTAATTGGGCGGGCGCGGCGTTCACTAATTTGGCGCCGGAGCATTTGGAAGCGCACGGCGGGTTTGAAAATTATCGGGCGGCAAAAATGAAATTGTTTGAGGCGGCAGCAAAAAACCCGGAAAGTTTTGGCGTGTATAATCTGGACGACGAAAATGTGAAGTGGTTCCAGAAATATTCGGTGGGCAAAAAATACGGTTATGGCGCTTTGTCTCGCGAGATTTTAAAGGACCACTTTGCCACGTTGGTGATGACGGATATTAAATTAAGCGCCCAAGGCAGCGAGTTTAAAATAAATAACGCGCAGTTTAAAACCAATCTGCTTGGCGAGTTTAATGTTTATAACTGCGCGGCAGCAGCGGCAATCGGCGAGGCGTGCGGAGTAAAATTAGAAGAGGCGGCGCAGGCTTTGGGGAAAATAAAAGCCATTCCGGGGCGCTTGGAAATTATTAATGAAGGGCAAGGTTTTACAGTCGTTGTTGATTTGGCCCATACGCCCGATTCTTTTGAAAAAGTTTTTAAATTGTTCAGCCAATTAAAGAACGAGGGTGCTAAAATTATTTCTGTTTTTGGCTCGGCCGGCGGCGGGCGCGATAAGTGGAAGCGGCCGGAGCTGGGTAAAATTGCTTCGCAATATTCTGATCAAGTTTTTGTTTGCAACGAGGATCCGTATGACGAAGAGCCTTTAACCATTGCCAATGAGATTTTGGCGGGTTGCGATAAAAGCAAAACAGATATTGTTTTAAGTCGCCGCGCCGCGATTGCGCGGGGCTTAGCTTTGGCGCAAGCAGGGGATATTGTTTTGATTCTGGGCAAAGGAACCGAACAAACTTATGTTGAGGGGAAAAAACCAATAAAATGGGACGATAGGGACATAACGCGGGAAGAAATAAAAAAATTGACGAATATAAATAAATAATGCTAACTTTTGTTCATTAGTTCTTAACGCCCAAAAAAGAGCAGGGAAGATGAAGGGGGTCCTGGGGGAGGCTCATAACCTATCCTCGACGCTTGTTTACGCAAGAATAAAATCTGGCAGTAAATATTTCATCTTTCAATAACCTAATTCTTGTGCGCGTCCATACCGGTTCGAGTCCGGATCCTGCTCTTTTTCTATTATCATAAAAGCCATCAAAAAGATGGCTTTTATTTTTGGGAAAAATAAAACCCCGGCAATTTTTTGCTAGGGTTTTGGTTGGAGTTGGAAGGGGAATTAAGAGATGGCGACGAAGAATTTTTGTTGTTTGGGGTTGAAGGTAAGTAATTCTTCCTGTTTGTTTTCGGTAGTTTTGGTGTTGTGTAAAAAAGGATCTTCTTCACAATTGCCGCATTTATCCCCATGATCGGGATTTGGTGTTCCACAATGCGCGCAGACAGGTCCATTTTCACTCAAATCAAGCACAATCTTGTCTCTGCTCATATTTCCTCCTCCTTTTTCTAAAGGTTGGGTTATTTGAAGAGAACTATACTGATATATTATATTATAACAAAACGCTGTTTTTGTGTCAATAGTGGCTTAAAATCTGTAAAAATAGTATAATTTATCTATGAAAAATTACGCTTCCGCCAGGGCCGGCCGGGGAAAAACAACGTATCGCTCGCCGAGCGTTTGGCGCTGTTTAAAGCAGCAAAAAATTGTTAAAATAAAAAGCGCGGATAATAAATCAAAAACTTATGGCAAAAACTAGCGGTTTAAAATTGCATTTTTACGGCGGAGCGGAGGCGGTGACCGGCGTCAATTATTTGCTGGAAGCCAAGGGCGCCAAAATCTTGGTTGATTGCGGTTTATTTCAGGGTTCGCGGGAGCTGGAAGCCAGAAACTCTCAGCCCTTTGCTTATGACGCCAAAGAAATTGACGCGGTAATTATTACCCATTCCCATTTGGACCATATCGGCAAATTGCCGCAATTGATCAGTGCTGGTTTTGGCGGCAAGATATATGCTACTCCGCCCGCGGTGGATTTTACGCGCCTGATCCTGGAAGACAGCGTGCGGGTTTTGGCGGAAAAAGCCCGGCATGCCGGGGTCGTGCCGCTTTTTTCCCAAGAAGAAGTGGACGAAGTGATGTCGCGGTTTGTGGCGGTTGATTATTATAAAAAAACCAAAGCGGCCAAAGGAATAGAGTTTACTTTTCATGATGCGGGCCATATTTTAGGTTCGGCCATCGTTGAGGTTGACGCGGCTGGCCCTCCTTCGCCCAAGGGCTCCGGAAGGGTAAACAAAAAAATTGTTTTTTCCGGAGACCTGGGGCACCCGCCGGCTCCCTTGCTTCGCGCACCGGATTATTTAACGCAAGCGGATTATATTCTAGTGGAATCAACTTATGGCGATAAAAACCACGAGTCGCCGGAAGAGGGGGAAGAAAAAGTAGAAAATGCCATTGAAGATACAGTGGCCCGCGGCGGGGTTTTGATGATACCGAGTTTTGCGATGGAGCGCACTCAACAGCTGCTATATCACTTAAATAATTTGGTTGAACACAAACGCATTCCGCGCGTGCCGATCTTTATTGATAGCCCTTTAGCCACCCATATCACAGAGGTCTATAAAAAATATCCGCAATATTATAATAAAAAAGCGGTTTTTGAAATTGATTCGGGCGATGATGTTTTTAATTTTCCGGGTTTGCGCTTCACTGTTTCTTCCAAAGAATCAAAAGAGATTAATGATTCTCCTTCGCCAAAAGTTATTATTGCTGGTTCGGGCATGAGCCAAGGAGGCCGGATAGTGCACCATGAAGTTCGGTATTTAAGCGACCCCAGAAATACTTTATTGATGGTGGGCTATCAAGCCGAAGGCACGCTTGGCAGGCGATTGGCTGATGGTCAGAAACGAGTTGAAGTTTTGGACCAGGCAATCGAGGTTAAAGCCAAAATAGAAAAGATTTCCGGTTATTCGGCCCATGCGGACCAGAGCTATTTAATGGATTGGGTAAAAAGTTTTAAAAAAGTAGGATCGCCGGATGGCGGGGAAGCCAGCCATGAATTAAAAAAAGTTTTTGTGGTGCAAGGAGAGAATGGGCCGTCTTCTGCTCTGGCTAGCTTGATCCGCGATGAGCTGGGAATCTTGGCGCAAGTTCCAAAAATGGGGGAAGTGGCGGAATTGGATTAAATGGATTAAAATAAATAATAATCTGGGCAACGCAAAGAGATTAATTTAATTAGCGCTGCCAGCAACAATATGGAACAAATGGCTAAAGGTTATCTAAAATATAAAATATGCGTTTCCGGGGCGGCGCGCACGGATTACTGTTCGGAAAATGCCATGGCCAACACTAAGGAGCTCGGCCGGGAAATTGTGCGCCAGGGCGGAATTGTGGTGACGGGCGCTACCACCGGCGCGCCTTATTGGGCGGCGATCGGCGCCAAGGAAGAGGGCGGCATTTCCATTGGCTTTTCGCCGGCGTCTTCGGAAGCTTCCCACGTTAAAACCTATCACTTGCCGATAGATTATTTTGATATGATAGTTTATACCGGTTTTGAATATTCTGGCCGGAACTTGATTTTAACTCGGGCCTCAGACGCCGTGATAATCGTTTGCGGGCGGCTGGGAACTTTAAATGAGTTCACGATTGCCTTTGAAGATAAAAAACCGATCGGCGTTCTAACCGGCACCGGCGGTATGGCCGATGAATTGAAAGGCATCATTGAAAAAGGGCATCGCGGCGCGGGAAAAATTGTTTATAATAGCGACCCGAAAAAATTAGTGGCGGAATTAATTGAAATTATTAAAGAAGAAAAAGATATTGAAGTTGATTTTTCACCCGGTAAAGGAGGAGGGGAATAGGTAGAATAAATTATTAGCCCGCCTTCGCCCTTTGGGCTTCGGCGAGGCGCTCATTTTTGTCTCCGCTTGCTACGCTCGCGGACAAAAATGGCGAGAGGAGGTGAAAAAAAGTGGCAGCAGAAAAATTAATTGGCAAGATTTCCCATTACTTTGGCCATATTAGCGTGGGGATAATTGAGCTAGCAGATGATTTTAAGGTTGGCGAAAAAATCCATATCAAAGGTTCCAGTACCGATTTTGAACAAGTAGTGAGTTCCATGCAAATTGACCGCCAGGATATCAGCGAAGCTAAAGCCGGCGACGCTATTGGCATTAAAGTGGAGCAAAAAGTAAAAGAGGGAGATTTGGTTTATAAAGTTTAAAAAATAATGGAGCAAGATTTTAATCAAGAACAAACAAGCCAAAAGCTGGTTATTTCGTCTAAGAAAAAATGGCTTTGGCTGGGGATTTTAGTGGCGGTGCTTAATCCGGTTTTTGCTGGGCTCATCATGGGCGCGGTTTATTTGAGCGAGCCGGAACTCCATAAAGAAGGGAGATGGGTGGCGGGCATCGCTATTTTGTGGGGCGCAATTTTATTTTATTTTGTGAACAAGAGTTTAGCTGTTAATCCTTTTTCGCTGTAACGCGAATGGAAAAACTTTTTAAAAGATTTAAATTACTTTGCGCGGTGGCCGTTCTGATCGGCACCATTGTCGGGGCCGGAACTTTCGGCCTCCCTTTTGTTTTTAGCCAGAGCGGATTTTCCGTGGGCCTTTTTTATCTGGTTATTTTAACCGGCATCGTGATGCTGATCCACTTGGCTTATGGCGAAGTGGCTTTGCGCACTGAAGGCTCGTATCGCCTGGTTGGCTATGCGGGAAAATATCTGGGGCCGAAAGCCAAGCTCTTTGCCACAGTGGTGGCATTGTTTGAATATTACGGTTCGCTCCTGGCTTATATAATTTTGGGCGGAGAGTTTTTGCGCTTGATCCTGGGAAGATTTTTTGGCGGCTCGGAAACCGTTTGGGCGATGGTCTTTTTTATTATAGGAACAATAGTCATTGGCCTGGGAATAAAGTTTATCTCCGGCGGTGAATTATTTATGACCTTGGGCATGGTGGCGGTGATAGCCCTTCTTTTATATAAAGGCGGGCCGATAGTCAATTATGAATATTTTTCCGGTTTTGACTGGCGCTATCTTTTCTTGCCGTATGGCGTGATGCTTTTTTCTTTAGCCGGTTCGGTGGCGGTGCCGGAGATGAGGCAAATATTGGCGGGGCAGGAAAAACGGCTAAAAGGGGCGATCTTTTGGGGTACTTTAATTCCAGCAATCATGTATTTTTTCTTTGCTTGGCTGGTGGTGGGAGTCACGGGGCCAACAACCACGGAAGACGCTATTTTAGGGTTAGTTCCGTTTTTGGGAAATTGGGTGGTGCAAGCGGGAGCAATTTTTGGGCTTTTGGCGGTGTTTACCTCTTTTATGGTTTTAGGGGTTAGCTTAAAAAATATTTATATTAAAGATTATAATTTGCCAAAAGTTGCCGCTTTATTTTTGGCCTGTTTTGTCCCCATGGCCGCTTATTTCATAGGCATTAAAAGCTTTATCTTGGTGGTGGGAATAGTTGGCGCAGTGGCTTCGGGGCTAGACGGCATCTTAACTGTTTTGATATTTTTGCGGGCTAAAGACAAGGGCGATCGCCGGCCAGAATACAGCTTAAAAAGGTCTCGGCTCTTGGCTAATTTTTTGATCTTTATCTTTTCGTTGGGGCTGGTGGCGAGCCTTTGGTCTTTCTTAAATTAATGAACAAGCTTCTCAAAATAGAAAAAGCCCTGTTTTATTTTTTAGCTTTAGCTTTTTTTTGGCAAATAAGGCTGGTCTGGCCCGGCGCCAGCCAACAATTTAACGAATGGGGTTCGTTTTTCGTTTATGCCACAGATATAATCATTGTGGCTATTTTAATTTTATGGCTGGCGCGGTCAGGAAAAAAATTGTCTGCCCAAAATATTTTTAACGGCACTAATATTGCTTTAGCTGTTTTTTTATTTTTTTGCGCTTTATCGATTTTGGCAGGGCAGGATAAGTCGGTGGCGTTTTTTAGGTCTGCTAAATTATTGGAAATGGCAGGCTTATATTTTTATATCCGTTATAATTTTAGCGCGCTTTATAATTTTAAAAGATTTTGGCAGTGGTTCCTGTTGGGCGCGGCGCTGCAAAGCGTAGTGGCGATAGCGCAATTTTTAACGCAAAAGAGCCTAGGTTTAAAAATCTTTGCCGAAAGCCCGCTGGCGGCTAGTATTGATGGCGTGGCAAAAATCGTGGTTGGAGGCGAGAAGATCGTTCGCGCTTATGGTTTGGTGCCGCACCCCAATATTTTGGCGGCAATTTTAGTAGCGGCGATCTTTGGGCTAGCTTGGCTGTTTTTAGAGCAAAAAAAGACCAGGTTAAAAACAGTATTATTTTCAGCGGCTTTTTTATTATTAGGCGCGGCTTTATTTTTTACTTTTTCTCGCAGTGTGATCATTATTGGCGGAGGATTGTTTTTAATTTGGCTAGTTTCTTTTTGGTGGAAGAACAAAGAATATCGTCAGCCAATAATTTTTATTTGTATTTTTCTGTTTGTTATTAGCTGTTCGCTGCTTATTCTTTATTGGCCTTATGTTGCTAGCCGTTATGGCATAGCAGCTTTGCCGGGCAGTCAATCAATTGATTTGCGGGCTTTTTACAATCAGCAAGCCTTAAAAATGGCTTGGCAAAAACCTATCCTGGGCGTTGGGCAAGGCAATTTTACTATGGCTTTGCGGGATAATATTTCTTTGCCTGATTGGCAATATCAGCCGGCGCATAATATTTATTTGTTGGCGGCGGCAGAAAATGGCCTAGGCGCGTTGCTTGCTTTTTTAGTCTTTTTGTTCTTAACTGTAAGAAGCGTTTGGTCCAGCAAAAAGGAGTTATTAGCAAGTTGTTTGTTGGTTGTTATTAGTTGCTTGTTGTTGATTAGCTGTTTTGACCACTTTTTATGGGATTTGCAGCAAGGCCAGATTCTATTCTGGTTGATGATAGGATTATTAGCTAGCACGAGTCTCCGTAGCTCAGCGGATTAGAGCGCTTCCCTCCGAAGGAAGAGGCCAGAGGTTCAAATCCTCTCGGGGACACCACAGGAAAGATATAGCGAGAAGAAGTTCTTTTAACCATTTTTAGCCAGGAGGTGTTATATGAGGCATTTTCAGGGAAGAGAAGATAAATCGGCGATTATTTTGGAGGATGTTTTTCCGGAAAGTGATTTAGTAATTTCTTCTCCGTTAGAGTTTAGCAGCGCGCGTTCTGGGATCTATATAGAGGGAAGCCCGGAGCACGTTGAGATAGTTTTTAAAAAGCTAACGGAACTGCTTGGCCTTTATATTGACGAAAAATTATTTGGCCGCTGGATAGCTGTCACTCCGCCGGAAGAAGAAGCGCCTCGCACGATCTTGCATTATGAGGCGATGAGCGATTTTGAGAAGATCCGCCTTTTGAACTTTATGTTCCGCGAACAGCTGGCCAAGATCTGTAACTTTCACCTGGCAACAATTTCTATTTTACGGTTAAGGCTGGAGGGCCTGGAAATACAAAGAAGCTGGATAGCCTTGCCGGCAAACTTTCCTAATGGCACTTTTCGTTTGCCGAAGTTAAAAACAAAAGAACAAGCAGGAGAAGAAAATATAACCCTTCAATAATTCAAGCCTCCCCGGCGCTTTAAGTTCCGGGGATTTATTTTTAGTTAATTTAGTGATAAACTGAAGGCAGTTTTAATAATATTTTATCTATATGGATTTTAACGAAGCTAAGAAAATAATGGAAATAAATAAAAAGTTCTATGACTTGCTGGCGGAGGATTTTGCGCGCACGCATGCCAGCGCCATGGAAGAGTTTGCTTCGTTGGCGGGATATTGGCAGGAGGGTGATAAGGTTTTGGATTTGGGCTGCGGCAACGGCCGTTTTTATAATTTGGTTTGCCAGCCGGGCAAAGACATAAAATATTTTGGCGTGGACAATTCCCAGCAATTAATTAACTTAGCCAAGCAGCAATATCCTTTGGGGCAATTTATTTTAGGCGATGGGTTGGCGTTGCCGTTTGGCGATAATTTTTTTGATAAAGTTTTGTGTGTGGCGGTGTTGCACCATTTGCCCGGCTACGATATGCGCCGGGAGTTTTTGCGCCAAGCTTGGCGGGTAATGAAAAAAAACGGCCAATTAATCCTAGTTGTCTCGCCCAGAGAACGGAATTGGCAATTGCTATTAAAATATCTTTGGTTAAAGATTGTCGGTAAGTCTCGGCTTGATTGGGGAGATTTTTATGAGCCGTGGGGCGAACAAGGAGTCCGCTATTTCCATGTTTTTAGCAAAAAAGAGCTGAAGGCTTTGCTGGAGGATTCCGGTTGGCAAGTGGAAAGCCTGGGAGTTCTAACTCGCCAGAACGGGAAAAGAAATATTGTGGTGGTGGCAAAGAAATAAAGATACACTCGGCTTTACTTTCTGAAATCATAGAACTTTCCCAGCCCCGCCTGCTAACGCCTGAGCGTAGCGATGGCGGGCAGGGAGAAAGTTCTACTCGCCAGCTTTGCTCGCTCTTTCTCCGCCTGAGGCGAAGAAAACCGTGCCCGCTCGCAAAACTGAGCGTTTCAGACAAGTAAAGCCTCGTTTAGGATTTGGATATTATTATGAGTTTTATTGCTGATTTTCATATTCATTCAAAATATTCCCGCGCGACTTCCAAAGAGATGGACCTGGAAAACCTGGATAAATGGGCGCGCATTAAGGGAGTAAACTTGCTGGGCACCGGAGACTTCACCCATCCGGCTTGGCTCAAGGAATTAAAAGGGAAGTTAGAACCGGCTGAGCCGGGCTTTTTTAAGTTAAAAAAAGTTAACAAGATAAAATTAAATAATGGCTGGCATCTGCCCGCTGCCAATGGAGACGGCGAAAGCTCGGATCTGCGCTTTATCCTTTCCAGCGAGATCAGCTGCATTTATAAAAAAAATAATAAAACGCGCAAGGTGCATATGATGGTTTTTGTGCCGAGTTTCTCAGCCGTGGAAAAGATCAACGCGCATTTGGGCTGGATAGGGAACTTAAAGGCTGATGGCAGGCCCATCTTGGGGCTGGACGCCAAAGAATTAACAAAGATAGTTTTTAATGTTTCGCCCGAAGCGATGGTTGTGCCGGCGCATATTTGGACGCCGCATTTTTCCGTGCTTGGCTCCGAATCCGGTTTTAATTCCCTGAAGGAGTGTTTTGATGAATACACCCGTTATATTTTTGCGCTGGAAACAGGACTCTCGTCCGATCCGGCGATGAATTGGCGATTGTCGCAAATTGACGGCTTATCTTTAATATCTAATTCCGATTCCCATAGCCCGAGCCGCATTGGCCGGGAGGCGAATATTTTTGAAGGGAGGATCGAAGGATACCGGCAGATTTCAGAAGCTTTGCGTTTGGGGGTTAAAGCTCCGTCTTCCGTCCATAATCGCTTGATAAAAACTATCGAGTTTTTTCCGGAAGAAGGAAAATACCATTATGACGGCCATCGTAATTGTAAGATTGCTTGGTCGCCTCAAGAAACTAAAAAGCATAAGGGCGTCTGCTCGGTGTGCGGCAAGCGAGTGGTAATCGGAGTGATGAATCGGGTGGAAGCGCTGGCGGACCGGCCGGTGGGCGGCCAACCTGCCAAAGTGGTGCCATTCGTTAATTTGATTCCCTTAGAGCAAATTATCGCTGATTCTTTTGGTGTGGGCGTGGCCTCAAAAAGAGTGGAAGCGGAATACCAAGAAATGATAAATCGGTTTGGCCAAGAGTTTAAGATCTTGATGGGTATGCCCAGGGAAGAATTAGCCAAATCCAGCAAACCGGAAATAGTTGAAGCCATAATACGCGTGCGCGAGGGAAAAGTAAAAATAGAACCGGGCTATGACGGAGAATATGGAAAAGTGCAGATATATGATGACGGAGAGCGAGCTGGTTTTTCCAAGCAAAACGCGCTATTTTAAATTACTATGCAAAAAAAAGTTAAAGCTCTGGTTTTATTATCCGGCGGCCTGGATTCCATCCTGGCCGTGAAATTATTATTGGAACAGGGGGCGGAAGTTGAGGCGGTTAATTTCCGGACTAACTTTTGCGGGCCCAGCAAAGCCCTCCTCGCATCAAAGATGCTCGGAGTAAAATTGAGAGAAGTAAATATTAGGCAGGATTTTTTGCCGGTGCTAAAAAATCCTAAGCACGGTTATGGAACAGCTTTGAATCCCTGCATTGATTGCCACGCTTTGATGTTAAAAAAAGCCGGCGAGATAATGCGGGCGGAGGGTTTTGATCTAGTGGCGACGGGCGAAGTTTTTGGCCAGCGTCCTATGAGCCAGCACAAGCAAGCTTTGGATATAGTGGAAAAGGATGCGAGCCTGAAAGGATATTTGTTGCGGCCATTATCGGCAAAATTATTGGAGCCGACAATTGCCGAGCAAGAGGGCTTGATCGACAGAAATAAATTATTAGCCATTTCCGGCCGGAGTCGGAAGGAACAAATGGCGCTGGCTAAAGAATACGGCATAAAAGAATATCCATCGCCGGCCGGTGGCTGCGCTTTAACACAAAAAGATTTTGCGGGGCGGCTGAAAGAATTGATGGCTAACAAACCAGATTTTTCTCCCGAAGATATAGATTTGGTGCCCATCGGCCGACATAAGTGGGGGAATGGAGCGCAAATAATTTTAGGGCGAAACCAAGAAGAAAATAATATTTTGGAAAACGCAGCTAAAACCGGAGATATTTTAATTTTTCCAGATGGTTTTGTGGGGCCAACCGCGCTGGTGCGGGGTGAAGAGGCGGAGATAGCCAGGGCGCAGGAATTAATTTTAGATTTTTCGCCCAAAGCTAAAGATTTGAAAGCAGAAGAAATAAAGTTTAAGATTATTAAAAAGGCTTAACTTTATGAAAATCGGATTTTTTGATTCGGGACTTGGAGGCTTATTTCTTTTAAAGAAGGTTGTTAAGGTTTTGCCGCAATACGATTATGTATTTTTAGCGGACTTAAAGCGGTCACCTTATGGCAACCGTTCGCCTCAAGTTATTTATGATTTTACTCGGGAGTCAGTGGACTATCTTTTAAAAAACGATTGCCAGCTGGTTGTTGTGGCTTGTAATACCGCTTCAGCTTTGGCCCTGCGAAAATTACAGCAGGAATATTTGCCGATCAAATATCCGGGCAGGCGGATATTGGGGGTTGTCGTGCCGACCATTGAAGAAGTGCTGGAATATAAAATTAGCCGGCTGGGGATTCTGGCAACCAGGGCGACGGTTGGATCGAGAGTCTATATAAAAGAAATAAAAAAATTGGACCCTAAAATAAAGATCTTTCAGCAAGCCGCGCCGTTGTTGGTCCCTTTGATAGAAAATAACGGTTTGCGCTGGGCGGAGCCGATACTTAGGGCATACTTGGCGCCATTGATAAATAAAAAAGTGGAAGCGATAATTTTAGGCTGCACGCATTATTCGGTTCTAAAAAAGATGGTGCAGAAAATTGTTGGGCCAAAGGTCAAAGTTATTTCCCAGGACGAAATTATTCCCGAAAAATTGGCTGATTATTTGGTTAAACACCGCGAAATTGCCGAAAAAATATCCCAGGCCGGAAAAATAATTTTTGAAACTACCGATCTGGCCCCGGATTTTTGCCAAACAGCGAAGAAATGGTTTGGCCAGAAAATTAAATTAAAAAAGGCGGCTTATTAATTTATGATAAACCTGCAAATCGCCAAGATTTTTTATCAGATGGGCGAATACTATGCCATGGATGAGGTGGCTTTTAAGCCGCAGGCTTATGAAAAAGCCGCGCGCTTAATTGAGGGCTTGGAAAATGACCTAGAGGATATTTATAAAAAACACGGCGCTAAGGGATTAATGGAGATCGATGGTATCGGCCAGGGGCTAGCGGAAAAGATAGAGGAATATATAAAGAACGGCCAGATACAGGAATACGAAAAATTAAAAAAGGCCTGCCCAGTGGACCTGGAGCACCTAACTGCGGTTGAAGGGCTCGGGCCAAAATTAATAAAAGCGCTTTATAAGGAACTTAAAATTAAAACTTTAGACGACCTGGAGAAAGCGGCGCAGGAAAATAAAATTGCCGCTTTGCCGCATTTTGGCGAAAAATCACAGAGAAATATTTTGCGGGGAATTGAATATGTAAAAGGGGGACAGGGCCGGCGGCTGCTGGGCAGCGCCTTGCCGATAGCCGAGCATTTGCTAGAAAAAATAAAAGCTTTTCCGGGGGTTGAAGAAGCTAGCTTGGCCGGTTCTCTGCGCCGCCTGAAAGAAACAATCGGCGATTTTGATTTTTTGGCCCAAGCTAAAAATCCCGATAAAATAATAGATCATTTTTGCTCAATGATGGAGGTTGAAGAAGTTCTCGCTAAGGGAGATACTAAGGCTTCGGTGATGCTGCATGCTGGCCTGAAAGCGGATTTGCGGGTAGTGGCTAAAAACTCTTTTGGCGCGGCGCTGCAATATTTTACCGGCAGCAAAGACCACAATATTGCCTTACGGAAAATTGCCGAAGATAAAGGTTATAAGCTAAATGAATACGGATTGTTTTCCGGCAAAAAAAATATGGCTAGTAAAACAGAAGAAGAGATCTATGATAAATTGGGCTTGCAATATATCGAGCCGGAGTTAAGGGAGGATAGCGGTGAAATTGAAGCGGCTCGCTTTGCTCAGGGTAAACCCAATGGCTTGCCAAAATTAGTCCAGCTGCAAGATATTTTAGGCGACTTGCACACCCATTCAACCTGGTCTGATGGCGGCTATTCCATAAAAGAGATGGCACTAGAGGCTAAGCGCTTAGGCAGGCAATATATTGCCATGACGGACCACGGCGGCAATTTGCAGGTAGCGCACGCCCTAAATGACAAAAAAGATATTTTAGCCCAATGGGCAGAAATAGATGAATTAAATAAAGAGCTGGAGGGGATTAAGATCTTAAAAGGAATAGAGGTTGATATCAATGGAGAGGGTGAGCCGGAATTGCCCAACGAATTATTGGCGCAGTTTGATATTGTGCTGGCTTCAGCGCATTTGAAATTACGCTTGCCGGAAAAAGAGCAGACCGAGCGCATGATTCGCGCCATGCAAAATCCCCATATTGATATTTTAGCGCACCCGACCGGCCGCAAAATATTGGACCGCGAGCCAATGGCGCTGGATATGGAAGAAATATTCAAGGTGGCAGCCGCCACCGGAACGGTATTGGAAATCAGCACTTTCCCGGAACGATTGGACCTGAAAGATGTTTATATCCGCCAAGCGATCAAAGCGGAGGTTAAATTGTCTTTGGGCACAGACGCTCATATTCTAAGCCATTTGCTTTTTATGGAGCTGGGAGTATCCCAAGCGCGCCGCGGCTGGGCAGAGAAAAAAGATATTATAAACTGTTTGAGCTGGGCAGAGTTGCTTAAGCTTTTAAACCAATGATAAAGAGCCCATTTATTTGGCGAAAAACCGCCGGAGCCATAATATTCCATCAAAGGGGTAAAGACATAGAATACCTTATTTTAAAGCATAAAAATTATTGGAACTTTCCTAAGGGTGGCGTGGAAAAAGGCGAAACAGAAATAGAAGCGGCTAGGCGCGAGATCCAAGAAGAAACAGGATTGGTAAATGTAGGTTTTATTCCGGGCTTTAAAGTAGCGCGAAATCTTTTTTACCGGACTTCTCGGACTTCGATTAAGGTTGAGCATCGCGGCCGCTTAGTTTATCGCCGGTCGATCCTTTTTTTGGCGGAAAGCAAAAATAAAACTGTCAGGATATCCAAGGAGCACTTTGGCTACGCTTGGCTTGGCTTTGAAGAAGCTAAAAAGCGTTTGGCAATTTTAGGCGATAACCACAAAGTTTTAATCAAAGCAGATAAGTTTTTGCATGACTATTTGGCAAAAAAGAGTGTTTAATATTGTTAAAAATATTCCGCGCGGGCAAGTTTTAACCTATGGCGAGGTGGCGCAAAAACTTGGCAATAAAAATCTGGCGCGGGCGGTGGGCAACGCGTTGAATAAAAATCGCGACAAAGCTGTACCGTGCCACCGGGTTGTGAGAAGCGATGGGCGAGTGGGCGGATTTAATCGGGGCAGCGCGGAAAAAATAGAATTATTAAAAAGCGAAGGCGTAAAAATTATCAATGGAAAAATTCGTTAAGATTTTAAAATATTGGTTGCCGGTAGGCCTCTGGGCAGGGACGATAGCATATCTTTCCGGCATTGCTGGGTTGTCTTCCGACATGACGGTTTTTTGGGATGTTTTTTGGCGCAAGCTATTTCATGCCGGCGAGTTTGGGCTCTTGAACTTATTGCTTTGGCGGGCGCTGTTTTTTGGCGATAGAGTCAATTTTAAAAAATCTCTTTGGACTTCTTTTATTTTGACCGTGCTTTATGCCGTCTCCGACGAGTTGCACCAATATTTTGTTCCCAGCCGCCAGTGCCGCTGGCAAGACATGGCGCAGGATAGCTTGGGAGCAATATTTATTAGTGGCCTGTTGTATCTTTGGCAAAGATTAAAAAATAAAGGAAACTAAAAACCTCCACTTAAAGTGGAGGTTTTTTCTAGAAAAAATTATTTTTTCGCTAGCGCCACAATTTCTTTGAAAACTTCTGGCTGGGATTGGGCAAGTTGAGAAAGCACCTTGCGGTCCAATTCAACTTTACTTTTCTTCAAGCCTTCAATGAACCGGCTATAAGTCATATCCATTCCGCGGGTAGCAGCGTTTATTTGCAGATTCCATAAACGGCGAGCATTACGCTTCTTCTTGCGGCGGTCAACATAAGCGTGGACCAAAGCGTGTTTAACCGCATCTTTGGCTGTTCGCCAGCGCTTAGAGCGGCCCCACATATAGCCCTTGGCCATCTTGAATATCTTTTTTCTTTTTTTCTTGGCGCCAACGGCGCGTTTTACTCTTGGCATAAAATTAAGTCTAGAAGTTTAATGATTTATTAGCTTATCTTTCTAAAATCCTTTTAAAAACTTTGGTTTGGCCCGGAGCCATGCTTTTGTTTCCCCGTTTTTGCCTCTTTTGGTCGCCGCTTTGCTTAGCATTGAAATGGTTCTGGCGGGCTGGCCGGAAAAGCACCTTGCCTTTTTTGGTCAACTTCAATCTTTTGGTCGCGAATTTATTAGTTTTCATAAAAATCTTTTTTATTTTCCTTTAGAAATTAATATATAAAATCCTCGCATGTCTTTGGTTATCGGGTGGTCAATAATGATCGGAATGGTTAAATAGCTTTTAAACTCTTCCAGCTTTTCTTTGGCGAGGTTCGCAAAGGCTTTTTCCCGGCCGCGCAGCACTATTTCTATCCGGGCCCGGTCGCCCTTGGTTAAAAACTTTTGGGCCTGAGCCGCTTTCATTTCCAAATCGTGCTTGGCAATATTGAACTTCAACCGGATATTTTTCACCTCCACCTTATGGGTTTTGGTGATTTCTTTGGCTTTCTTTTCTTTCTGGTATTGGAACTTGCCAAAGTCGATTATCTTGCAAACCGGCGGAATAGCTTTGTCGGTCACTTCCACCAAATCCAATCCCTTTTCCCGAGCCAAGTCCAGCGCTTGAGCAATAGGCATTACTCCCAATTGCGCGCCGCGCTCATCTACCACGCGAACTTCGGAGGCCCGGATAAAATTATTGATCCGGGTTTGCGGCTGGCGAGGTTGGTTGAAAAACGGTTTTCTGATCAAGGGTAAGATTATTATATTAAATGTTTTTTGGCAAATGCTATGCCAGAGCCGGTTTTTAAATATCTTTCAAAGTCGTAGGCTTTGAGCTTTTCTTGAAATGCACAATACCAAATTAAATCGTATGGCGCCTTACTTTTTGTCGTTTTTACTTTTTTAGCATTATGTTCCTTGAATCTTTGTCTTAGATTTTCTGTGGCGCCGGTATATTTAGTTTTGTTTTTTTGACTTTGAATAATATAAGTATAGTACACTTTTTTGCCCTCCTTTGCATAAAGCTACGGAGGGCACTACTTCGCTTTAATTTATCGAAGACGATAGCATAAAGTGAGTGCGTGCACTACGAAGCCCTGAGTGTAACGAAGGGCGAAGTAGTGGAGGCGGGGAGATTGAACTCCCGTCCAGAAAATATTCCTAAAATACATCTACAAACTTATCCTAATTTATTTGTTCGGACCTAAAGCTGTTAATTAGGCAAAAATGCTTTAGGCCCTATCCGGTAATTTTTCAATTGTTATCCCCGGCAGGAAAACAACCTATTCCGAAAAAATTACACCCGGTGATTGCCTATCGGAAGTTAGCAGGCCGGATGGGTAAAGCTTATTTTATTAAGCTAAAACCGGAGCGTAAGAAGGCGTAAACGCATTCTTGACGCTTGTCAAAAAGTTGACATTTGTTTGTTTGCTGAAAGTTTATCGAGATTTTAGCACACTCGGTTTGCGTATTTTTAAGAGCATTAACTGTCGAGGCTTGCGCCCCCCTTCGTTCCGCTTCGCGGAACTCAGGGCAAGCCCATTCCGTAAGTGAGGCGAAGGCGAACGCAACTATTCGATTTTTCCTCTCAAAACTCGCCTGATGCGGCGGTCCGATTCGCGGCGGCCGATAATAGAGCGCTTGTCAAAAGACTTTTTGCCCCGCGCCAGCGCGAATTCCAGCTTGATTTTGCTTTGGTTATTATATACTCTAATTGGCACTAAAGTCAACCCGGTTTGTTTGCTTTGTCCGATTAAAGTGCGGATCTCGTCTTTATGCATTAAGAGTTTTCGGGAGCGGGTGGCTTCGTATCCCTTGGGCGTGTTTTTAGGTTGCCAGGCGGGGATATTGGCGTTCAGGAGCCAAGCTTCTTCGTCTTTTATAACCACAAAAGCGCCTTTTAAAGAGATGTGGCTGGCCCGGATGGATTTGACTTCTTGGCCGGTCAAAACTAAACCAGCCTCGTGTTTTTGGAGGAATTCGTAATCAAAACCGGCTTGTTTGTTATAGGTATAATCAGCCATATGAATAAGTTTACTTTATCACGATTATTGGCTAAACTAAAGGCATGATAAGAGATTTGATCAAAGGGGTTTTAGGTTTGCCCGAGGCGGCCATTGCTCCGACCGAAAATAAAGGGTTTGGCGACTATTCCACCAGCGCGGTTTTAAAATTGGCCAAACAACAAGGCAAAAATCCAATGGAGATGGCGCAGGAGATAGCGCAAAAATTGCAAAATCCCATGTTCTCAAAAGTGGAAGCCGCGCCGCCGGGCTTCATTAATTTTTATTTGTCGCCGGATTTTTTAGCCGGGCAGGTGGTGGAGATTTTAAGGGCTAAAGAAAATTATGGCGTGTTGGATTTGGGCAAAAATAAGAAAATCCAAGTGGAGTTTATTTCTGCCAACCCCACCGGTCCTTTAACGCTCGGTAATGGCCGGGGCGGATTTTTTGGCGATGTGCTGGCGAATGTTTTGGCTAAAGCGGGCTATGATGTAAAAAGAGAATATTTTGTTAATGACGCGGGGTATCAGGTGGAAGTTTTGGGCCACTCGGTTTTAAAAGATGAGAGCGCGCAATATAAAGGAGAATATATCGATAAATTAAATAAAAAGTTTGTTTGTTGGCTTTGTTCCAAAGACCCAAAAAAAATTGGCCAAAAAGCGGCCAAATATATTTTAAAAAACCTATTGCAGCCCACGATCGAGCAAAGAATGAAAATCAAGTTTGATGAGTGGGTTTCGGAAGGCGAGCTCCGCCAGAGCGGCGCCACGGATGAAGTGTTGGCCAAACTAAAAGCCAAAAACTTAACCTATGAGCAAGACGGCGCGCTTTGGTTTAAGTCCACCAGTTTTGGCGATGACAAGGATAGAGTTTTAATTACTTCCGCCAAAGATGGGCGAGAAGTTGCAGCGACTTATCTTTTACCGGATGCGGCGTATCATTATAAAAAATTCGTTGAAGATAAGTTTGATAAAGTTATTAATATTTGGGGCGCGGATCACCACGGCTATATTGCTCGCCTGCAAGCGATTAAAAAGGCGCTGGAGATGCCGGGGGAGTTGGAAGTGGTAATAATGCAACTGGTGCGATTAATGGTTAAGGGGCAAGAAGTAAAAATGTCCAAGCGTGCCGGAACTTATATAACGCTGGATGAATTACTGGAAGAAATCCCGCTGGACGTGGCGCGCTTCTTTTTCTTGATGCGCGCGCCTAACACCCACATGGATTTTGATTTGGACTTAGCCAAAGAGCAATCCGACAAAAACCCGGTTTATTATGTTCAATACGCCTATGCCCGGATTTGTAGTATCTTGCGCAAAGCGCCGGCGACTAAATCTCTCAGCCCCCAAGCGCTTAATCATCCTTCCGAGCTGGCTTTAATAAAGCAATTAATTCGCTTACCGGAAATTATTGAAGACACCGCCAAGGATTATGGCGCTCACCGTTTGCCGCAATATTCTCTGGACCTTGTTCGCAGCTTTCACAAGTTTTACGAAGACTGTAAAGTTTTGGATGAAAGCAACAAAGACCTGACCCAATCCCGCTTGGCGTTATGCGAAGCGACGAGGATTGTTTTGGCTAATACTTTATCATTGATGGGAATTTCGGCACCAGACAAAATGTAGATAATAGTTTATTCTAAGCCTAAGAAAGGATGTTAGAGAAGGATATCTTTAGGATATGCTTAAAAAGCAAAATAAAAAATTAAAATTTATAGATTTTTGCGCAGGAATTGGCGCAGGTCGTCTTGGTCTCCAGAAATTAGGACTAAGCTGTGTTGGTTTTTCTGAAATTGACAAATATGCAGAGTGGACGTATAGAAAATTTTTTGGTCAAGAAGAAAAAAACTACGGAAATTTAATGAAAATTAACCCCAATGATTTACCCAATTTTGAATTAATGATTGCGGGTTTTCCATGTCAGTCTTTCTCTGTAATAGGGCAAAGAAAAGGGATGGAAGATCATAGGGGGCAGATAATTTATGGTTTGATTAAGATAATGAAAGCTAAAAAAACGTCTTATTTTATTTTGGAAAATGTAAAGGGCCTAGAGAATCATGAGGGCGGTAAAACTTTAAAAATTATCAAGGAAGAATTAAATGAGGCGGGTTATAAGGTCTATTCACGAGTTTTAAATAGTCTTGATTATGGTGTTCCTCAGATGCGGGAAAGAATTTATTTCGTTGGGATCAGAAACGATTTAGTAAAAAAGAATAAAGAGTTTTGCTGGCCAAAATCTGTGAGTATCCCCAAGATTAAGAATTATTTAATTGATGATGAAGAGATTGAGTTTAATGAAAAAAAAGCAGCTTATGAAACATTCTTAAAATACCTAAACAATAAATATAATAAGGGTTTATTCGATATTAAAAAAATGCTAGAAGAAGATTATTTAGTTCTAGATACAAGACAATCAGACCTGAGGCTATACAGGAATAAAGTGCCAACATTAAGAACTGGACGGCATGGTATTTTATATGTTAGAAATAAAAAATTTAGAAGACTATCTGGTTTTGAATCGTTGCTTTTGCAGGGATTTCCAAAAAAACTTAGCGAAAAAACAAAAGGTAAAATTGCAGATGTTTGTTTATTGAGTCAAGCAGGAAATGCTATGACAGTAAATACAATTGAAGCGATTGGTAAAAAATTACTAAACTATATAAACGCATAAAATATGAATAAAAAAGAATTGATAAAATTAGGTTCTAAAACCGCAAAAGGCGGTTTTAGAAACGAAAAAGACGTTATTATTCGCTTCAATAATTGGGAAAAAGACGAAGTGGCTAAAAAATGGCTCCATGCTATGGGTTATAATGTTTCTGATATTGAATATGTAAAAGCAGCAAAAATTCGCGGACAATACAAAGCCGATATTCAAGTTAGAGTGCGAATTACCATCAAATTAAAGTCACAAGAAGATTTACAAAATTTACAAGTAAAACTCGTTAGCAACCCGCAAGGATTTAATCAAATTGATAAAAGGCGGGTTGATAAATATGTTGAGCTTTGGAATATCCCAGAAGACATAACAAGAATTTTAAAATCTTTTACTGGCGAAACAAAACCAGCAAGGAGCGGACTAAAAGATAGCAGAAGGGTGTTTTTGTCAGAAATAGATGAGAACGAGCAGATTAAAGTTATTGATTTTTTTGAAAAGAATAAAATTTTAGTTATTTCTGACTTATTAAAAGGCCGAGGTGAGTTTTCTGCTGATTGGATGCTTGTTATTCTGAAAATAAATAAAGAAAGTGCTTGGGTCTTAAAATCTATTAATGAAGCGATGAATGTTTTTGGAAACGGCGAAGTTAGGATCACGTCACAAGGTGGGTTAAGGATTGGCAAAATAGGTATGCAAAGAAAGGGTGGCGACGGAGGAAGAGACACCGCAAAAATGCTTCAATTCAAAATTAATCCCGTTGAACTTTTTAAGGATTAAGTATGTCTGATATTGTTTCTAAAAAGAAAAGAAGCGAGATAATGAGGGCAGTGAGAAACAGAGACACAAAAATCGAACTTTCTTTTAGAAGAGTTCTTTGGAGCAGGGGCTTTAGGTATAGTAAAAATTCAACTAAATATTTCGGAAAACCGGATTTACTTTTAAAGAAGTATAAAACCGTAATTTTTATAGATTCTTGTTTTTGGCATGGTTGCAAGAAACATTTAAGAATGCCAGCGACGAATAAAAAATATTGGATAAATAAAATTAAAGGGAATAAAGTAAGAGATATGGAGGTTAATAGGTATTATAAAAAAATAGGCTGGAAAATTATCAGAATTTGGGAGCACGAAATAAAGAAAAAATCTGAAGAGGTTTTTATCAAAATGATTAAGCTCTCAAAAAATGGTAGATGAGGATAAAGAAATAAAAAAAAGAATTAAACAATTTCAAGCGGATATTTTTAATAAAGCAATATCTTCTCAGGAAATGGTTTGGAGGTATATTGTTTTTGATCAGCCATTTATTTTTCGTGATAGCCAAGATTTATTTTTTGAATTTAAAAAAGAAATAGCCCGACATTATAATATCAGACCTTCTTGTGTTAATATTGCTGGTTCATCGAAGTTGGGATTTAGCATAAGTCCAGAAAAAATTTGGAAACACATAACAGCAGATTCAGACATCGACGCGGTTATAATTGATCCTTATTTATTCGATGAATATTGGAAAAAAATACTTGAGTATTATAATCCTGACAATATCACTCCGTTGACCCAAGAAGAAAACGATAATTATAGCGAAATTCGTAAGTATTTTTTTAAGGGACGGTTGAGGCTTGATCTGGTAAAACCAGGAATCCCTGGAATGGAAAGTTATATAGAAATAACAAAAAAAACATATAATAAATACGACAATAGAAAGGTGAGTATAGGTTTCTTTAGAAGCGAAGATTTATTTGAACATTATCATGTTTTAAATATTAATAATATTAGAAAAAAATATGGCGAATGACTATATAGGAAAATCGACAGATAAAAAGTTGCTTGAGCTTTTTAACGATTTAAACGATAAAAAGTTAATTTTGCGTCCCAAATTTCAAAGAAATTTAGTTTGGAATGATAGGCATAAAGAGAAATTTATTGAAACGATTTTGTTAAAATTGCCTTTTCCGGAAGTGTATTTTTGTGACGGAGATATGAATATGGAGTCAAGAGAGCTAACTAGGCATGTTGTTGATGGGCAACAAAGATTGAATGCCATTTATAATTACATAAAGGGAGACCTTAAGTGCAAAACGATTAAATCTTTTAACGATCTTGACGAGAAGGAGCAGAGGGATTTTTTCAACTATAATGTTGTGGTAAGAGATTTGGGTGATATAGATGATGAAAGAATAAAACAAATATTTGAGAGAATAAATTCTGTGAATTATGCTTTAAATGCGACTGAAATAAGGAAGGCTCTTTATGATGGTGAATTTATTTCTGTAGCAAAAAATATTTCAGGAGATAAAATTTTAGAAAAAATTAATGTATTTAGCGAAAATCAATTGTCGAGAATGAAAGATATAGAATTGATATTATTAATTATGAGCACAATTGAAACAAACGGATATTTTACCAGGGACTACGAGGTGGGAAATTTAATTTCTGGTTTAAATGATGATTATCCTAATAAAAATAAAATAAAAAGAGATATTTTAGATGTTTTCCGACTAATTATTAAATTAAATTTGCCATCCGATTCGATATGGTTTAGGCTCTCAAGCTTTTTTACCTTAACCATCGAATTGATAAAATATAAAAGCAAAGAGGGAAAGTTGTTAAGCGTAAAAGCATTAAAAAATAAGTTATTAAAATTAGAAAAAGCACTCGAAACTAATAAAAATAAAAACATAGAAACCAATGAATATGCTAAGTATTATTATTATGTATACCAGGCAACTGCAAGTAAGGCGGCAAGAATATTCAGGGGCAAAATAGTGGAAGAAGCATTAAGGTAGCTACGTTGACGGATGGGAAACAAAAGGCATAGGGTATCATTAGTTTTTCGTAAGATTTTAAATTATGGAATACCTAAAATTAATTCTTATCGGAATCGCGGGGGTTATTTTGGGGACTTATTTAGGTCGGTGGAGAGCGAGATATAAAAAATCAAAATTAGCAAATAAGCAAAGCCAAAAGGTCGGAGAATATTAAATAATTAAAAATAAAATTATGCAACAATTTTTAATTCAAAATCCTTGGGTTATTTATTTAGCTCTCGCTTGGACTCTTCCTTGGAAGGGATTTGCTCTGTGGAAGGCGGCCAGGAACAGCCATAAGTGGTGGTTTATTGCGCTATTGGTGATTAATTCTTTGGCGATACTGGAAATCATTTATATTTTTATTTTCAGCAAAAAGAAGCAGTTGCCTTCTGCTTAATTTATATGGGGAAAAAACAAATCTGTATGATTGCTATTTTAGCTGTGGCTATCTTAGCCATTGGCGCGTTGGTTTTTTTGAATCAAAATAAGGCAGGGCAGGTGGCTTGCACTATGGAAGCTAAGATTTGCCCGGATGGCTCTTCGGTTGGCCGCGGCGGGCCAAAATGCGAGTTTGCGCCGTGCCCGGAAGCCAGCCCGGTGCCGTCGGGCTGGGAAACTTTTACGGATGACAAGCTGGGTGTTTCGTTCCAATATCCCGCTAGCTTCTCGACTAAATATATCCAAGCCTTTGATTGGCCTCCTAAGGTTTCGTTCCAAAATCTTCCTTTTTATTGCGCGGCGGGCGGCAGCGAAATTACCAGAGCCGGCCGGACTGAACCGCGCGTTATTGGCAACCACATTTATTGCGTGTCGACTTTAGTTGAGGGCGCGGCCGGTAGCACTTATACCCAATACGCTTATGCTTGGGAAGCGGGCGGCCGAGAAGTAATTTTTACTTTTTCTACCCGCGCGCCGCAGTGCGCCAACTACGACGACCCCAATAAAACGGAGTGCGAGAACGAGCGGGCCGCTTTTGATATTGATAAGATTTTTAATTCCATCGCTCAAACTTTAAAGCTCAAATAGCCAACGCTAGATGATAAATAAAAGCTATTGATTATTAACAATATGCCTCTTTTGCCGTATAAATACGCTTATCTTTTTTGTTGTCTTATCTTGGCGGTTTTTTGGCTTTTGATATTTGCCAGACGGAAAGATTTGCGCCGCGAAATGGTTTGGGCGAGCTTGGCCGGTTTGCCTTTCGGCATAATTGATTATTTTTTGGTTCCGGCCTATTGGCATCCCGAATCGCTGTTTGGCTTGATGGAAAAATACGGCGTGGGCATTGAAAGTTTTCTTTTTCTTTTTTTGATGGCCGGCTTGGTTTCGGTGATATATGAGTTTCTGTCTAACCGAAAGACCAAAAAGATAAACGGCAGCCGCAGCCGCCATTTGCATCTGCTGCCCTTGCTGCTGGGCGTTATTTGTTTTTTTACTTTAACGTTTCTGTTTCCAAATAAGGCAATATATAATTTTATAGCCGCGGGCGCCCTTGGCGGGCTGGCGGTGGTTTGGCTGAGGCGGGATCTTTTTAAACAGGCGGCGGCCAGCGCTTTAATTTTTACTTTGTTTTATTTTGGAGTTCTTCTTTTGGTCAATCAAATCTTTAGCGGCGTGATTGCCAGTGTTTATAATTTTAAAAATATGTGCGGTATTTTAGTTTTAGGAATACCGCTTGAAGAATTGTTGGCGGCCTTTTTTGCCGGCGGGTCCTGGTCTGTTTTTTATGAATACGTTAAATCGTACCGGGAGGAGAGGCTGGGATAAAATATAAAAATATGGACCAAAAGAAAAGAGACGATCTGCTTTTGGCGATAAAGGAAGAAGTTATTGCCTGCCAAAAATGCGGGCTTTATAAAACCCGCATTTTGCCGGTGGTGGGGCAGGGAAATCACAGCGCGCAAATTATGTTCATCGGCGAAGCGCCGGGAGCGAACGAAGATAAAACCGGCGTGCCTTTTTGCGGCAGCGCCGGCCAAATATTAAATCAACTTTTAGCCTCGGTGGGCATTAAAAGGGAAGATGTTTATATTGCCAATATTTTAAAAGACCGGCCGCCGGGAAACCGCGAACCGGCTCCGGATGAAATTAGCGCTTGCACGCCGTATCTTTTGCGGCAAATTGCGATAATTGAACCAAAAATTATCGCCACCTTGGGCAACTACGCGACTCATTTTATTTTAGAAAAGTTTGGAGTGCCAAATAGCCGCTTGGGCATCAGCCAATTGCGGGGCCAGAAGTTTGCCGTTAGCGACCCGCTTACCAAAAAACCCTATATCATTATTCCTTTGTACCACCCGGCCGTGGCTATTTATAACCGCCAGCAATTAGACACACTAAAGAACGATTTTAAAATTATCGGAGAGCAGTTGAAATAAAAACCCCTCTAAAGAGCAGCTTTTTAGCGGGGTTTTTGCTTTAAAACAGGTCAAAATAGGGCAGATTTTGAGAGGCATCATTTTGACTTTTGGGCTATTTTAAGCTAAGATATTAAGGTATGAATCTGCCGCAAATTGAAGAAGGTATATTAAAGATTTGGCGTAAAAAGAAGATTTTTGAGAAAAGCTTAAAGAAGAACAAAGGGCAGGAGCGCTTTGTTTTCTTTGAGGGTCCGCCGACCGCCAACGGCATGCCGGGTTTGCACCATGTGGAAGCCCGCGCTTTTAAAGATGTGTTGCCGCGCTACAAAACCATGCAGGGATTTTTGGTTGAGCGCAAAGCCGGCTGGGATACGCATGGCTTGCCGGTGGAAATTGAAGTGGAAAAAGAATTGGGGTTGAAAAGCAAAACGGATATTGCCAAATACGGTCTGGCTAAGTTCAATAAAAAATGCCGGGAGAATGTTTGGAAATATAAAAGTGAATGGGAGAAAATCACCGAACGCATCGCTTTTTGGGTGGATATGAAAGACCCGTATATCACTTATGAGAACGATTATATAGAAAGCGTTTGGTGGATAGTGAAGCAGATATATGATAAGGGGTTGCTATATAAAGATTATAAAGTGGTGCCTTATTGTCCTCGCTGCGGCACGCCGTTATCTTCCCACGAAGTAGCACAAGGCTATAAAACTGTTAAAGAAAAATCAATTTATTTTAAGTTGCCAATAAAAGCCGAACCAGCTTCTTTCTTTTTGGTTTGGACCACGACTCCTTGGACTTTGCCTGCCAACACCGGCATCGCGGTTGGAGAAAATATCACTTATGTGAAAGTTAAAATGGGTGAAGAAAAATATATTTTGGCCAAAGAAAGATTATCCGTGCTGGACGAGCCTTATGAAATTGAAAGCGAGTTTTTGGGTGGCACGCTGATCGGCCGGGAATACGATGCGCTTTATGAAACTAAACTTGATAAGCCGGGTTATAAAGTGATTCCGGCGGATTTTGTTTCTACGACCGACGGCACAGGCATTGTGCATATTGCTCCGGCCTTTGGCGTGGAAGATATGGAAGCGGGCCGGGCGCATGATTTGCCGGTTTTAATGACGGTGGATGAAGCCGGGAACTTTAAAGAAGAGTTTAGCCAATGGGCGGGAAAGTTCGTTAAAGACGCGGACCCAGAGATTGTCGCGGATTTGAAAAAGCGCAAACTATTATATAAGGATGAAATGTATGAGCACGAATATCCGTTTTGCTGGCGGTGCCAAACGCCGTTGCTCTATTATGCTAAGACCTCATGGTTCATTAAAATGACGGCGCTGAAAGAACAGCTTTTGGCTAATAACGAGCAGATAAATTGGGTGCCGGATTATTTAAAACAAGGGAGATTTGGCGAGTGGTTGAGAGAAGTTAAGGATTGGACGCTGTCGCGCGATCGATTCTGGGGCACGCCCTTGCCGGTCTGGGAATGCGCCAAATGCCGCGAAATAAAAGTGGTGGGTAGCGTTAAGGAGTTTAAAAAGAAATTAAAAGACCTGCATAAGCCTTTTATTGATGAAGTGCTATTTGAATGCCCCAAGTGCGGCGGGGAAATGCACCGAGTGAGCGAAGTGATGGATTGCTGGTTTGATTCTGGCTCCATGCCTTATGCCCAATGGCATTATCCGTTTGCTAATAAAAATAAAATTGATGAAGGCGAAGCTTTTCCGGCTGATTTTATTTGCGAGGCTATCGACCAGACTCGCGGCTGGTTTTATACGCTCCTGGCTATTTCGACTTTACTTGGCAAAGGGCCGGCATATAAAAATGTGATTTCTTTAGGCCATGTGTTGGATGCCAAAGGGCTTAAAATGAGCAAATCAAAAGGCAATATTATTGAGCCGATGGCGGTGATCAATGAGTTTGGCGCTGATACCGCCAGATGGTATTTGTATACCGTTAACCAAGCCGGCGACCCCAAGAGATTCGATATTAAAGATATTAAGGATAAATATAATCGGTTCTTTGGCACGCTTTACAATACTTATATTTTCTTTAAGACCTACACGGATAAAAGCTTTAAGCCGCAAAAATCATTTACGCCAAAAAATGTTTTGGATAAGTGGATCCTTTCTTTGCTTAATTCTTTGATAGCTGAAGTGTCGGGGAGTTTGGATAAATACGATGTGGTGGCTGCGGCCCGGGCAATCGAAGATTTTGTGGGCGAGCTTTCTAATTGGTTCGTGCGCCGTTCGCGCCGCCGGTTCCAGAAGCCCGAAAATAAAACCGAAAAGAATGAAGCCAGCCAGACTTTATATTGGGTGATGCTGGCTTTAGCAAAATTAGCAGCGCCGTTCATTCCGTTCCTGGCCGAGGAGATGTATTTGGGGCTGAAAAAATCAAAGATGGCCGAATCTGTTCATTTGTCTGATTGGCCGGTGGCGGATAAAGAATTAATTAATGAAGCCTTGGAAGAGAAGATGGCTAAAGCGAGAGAGATCGTCGTTTTGGCTTTGGCGCAACGCGCCAGCGCTGCTTTAAAAGTCCGCCAGCCCTTGGCAACGCTGAAAGTGAAAAATAAAAACGCCAAATTAAAAACAGATAAAGAATTGCTGGAAATCATTAAAGAAGAGGTGAACGTCAAAGAAATAATTTTTGATGATTCGATCAAGGAAGAAGTTTGGCTGGATAAAAAACTTACCAAAGAATTGAGAGAAGAGGGTTTGGCGCGGGAACTGGCGCGGCAGATCCAAGATATGCGCAAAGAGGCGGGGCTCACACGCAAAGACACGATTATTATCGCCTGGCACAGCAGTGATAAATCTTTAGTTGCTTTGATGGCTAATTGGGCCAAGTATTTCCAAAAAGAAAATCTGGCGCGAGAAATTATGGCTTACGATAAGAATGAGAAATATCTTTTGGAAAAAGATATTAAGTTGGAAGAGGGGAAGATTAAAATAACGATTAGGTAGCTTTTGCCGCTTTTTTGGCATGAATAAACTTCCTGTCTATAAAACCGAAGGCATAATTTTAGGATCAGCCGACTGGGGAGACCTGGATCGGCTTTTAACTATCTACACGCGGGGCTACGGCAAGATTCAGGTGCGCGCGATTTCCGCGCGTAAAAAAGAATCAAAGCTGAATGGCCGGCTGCAAAGTTTCACTTTTGGCCAATTTTTATTGGCGAAAAGCAAAACCATTGATATTGTCACGGATTTGGAAGTGATAAACAGTTATCAATATTTGCATGCTAATTTGGAAAGCTTGGGCTATGCTTGGTATTTTGCCGAGTTGGTTGATAAATTGCTCCTTATGCCCGAGCGCGACGAAAATGTTTGGCGGCTAGTGAGTCGTGTTTTTGAAGTGCTAGATCAAAAGAGAAGCGATTTGCCCAAAATTAAAATTGCTTTTGAAGATAAGCTAGTGGAGTTCTTGGGCTATCCTTCGCTAAAGCTACGGACAGCAAGCCATCCTACAGAGATTCAGAGGTTAAATTATTTGCAAAGTTTGGCCGGGGAGCACATAAACGCGCAAAAGTTTTTGGCGCAGATATAGTTTTATTATAGAAAATAAAATCCCGTCAGTCGCGACTGACGGGATAAAAAAGCCCCATTGGGGCTTTTGTGTTTAAAATTGACTGTTGTGTATTTTTAAGTCGTAGATGGAATATACGCCGTTTTGCCAGAGGCAAGCTTGGATAAAGCCAAACCACCGTTCAGCCTTGTCGTGTTGGCTTTCTTTTAAAAAAATAGGGACTTGCTCAATCATTGCCTGGCAATGGGCCAGAGCTTCGGTTTTATTGGGGGTTAAAGCACGTTCTGGGAATTGTTTGCTTGGAATATTTAATTCCTCTAATTTTTTCTGGTAGGCCAATAGATTCAGCAATATCTTATCGTCGGTCATTTTTCTCCTCCATTCTTATTTTATTTTTTAGGGACTATTTTAATTTTTTTATCGCTTCGGTAATTTTTATCAGCTTGGCGTTTTGGTTATCGTCAGTGCGTTTTTTAAATTCTAAAGATTTTTCTTTTAAAGTTTTAGCCGAGATGACCAGGCGCCAAGGCAAACCAATAAGGTCCGCTTCGGCAAACTTTTGGCCGGCTGGTAAACTCCGGTCATCGTATAAAACTTCCAGTTTGTTGTCAATTAATTCTTCATAAAGAGTATCAGCGGCAGCTTTTACTTCTTCGTCATCTCCCAGAACTAATAAATGGTATTTATATGGCGCGACTGATTCCGGCCAGATAAGGCCTTTTTCGTCGTGGCTGATTTCGGCGATGGTGCCCATTAAGCGGCTCGGACCGATGCCATAGCACCCCATAATGACAGGTTGCTCCTGGCCCTTCTCATCTTTAAAAGTTAATTCAAAAGGTACGGAATATTTAGTGCCCAGCTTAAAGATGTTGCCAACTTCAATGGCCTTAGCTTCATCAAAGCCCATGCCGTTGCAAGTGGGGCAGGCAGGAGTTTCATTCATTATTTCCTTGTTGATAGCTAGCTTTTTGCAATTGTTGCAAATAAAAATGGTGTCTTCACCGGCCGGGGAAACGGTTTGGAACTCATGGGAATATTTAGAAAAAGAACCGCCCGAAGCCGCAGTTAAATAGGTGGCCTCTCCTAATCCGCAGCGGTCAAAGATTTTAAAATAAGCTTGTGTGGCTTGCTGGTAATATTTATCTAGGTCTACTTGATTGGCATGGAAAGAATAAAGGTCCTTCATGGAAAACTCGCGGCCGCGCAGGAGGCCGGACTTAGCGCGCGGCTCATTCCGGAACTTAGTTTGGATCTGAAATAGGGCAAAAGGCAGGTCTTTGTATGACAAGACGATTTTTTTGGCCAGAGGAGAAACTATTTCTTCATGAGTGGAGCCGAGTGCAAAATCTTTATCGCCCACGCCTTTTAATTTGAAGAGCACGTCTAAAGAATCCCAGCGGCCGGTTTTCGCCCAATTTTCTTTGGGCTGCAAAGCGGGCATGAGGATTTCCTGCGCTCCCAGCGCTTCCATTTCTTCGCGAATGATATTCTCGATTTTCCGCAACGTTCGCAAGCCCAGCGGCAGGAAGCTATAAATGCCGGCGGCTAGCTTATCAATAAAGCCGGCGCGGGTCAGCAAGATCGCGTTAACGCTTTCCTCGTCCTTGGGGGCTTCTTTTAAGGTTTTTATAGCCAAAATCGATTGTTTCATGGTAGTTTAAATATAACTTAAAGTCTTTTTTTTGACAAATATGCAATCTAAGAAGTTTCAACGGAAAATCGAAGATTTTGTTTGCTTGCATTGCGGAGCAAAAGTAGCAGGCACAGGCTACACCGACCACTGCCCCAAGTGCTTGTGGTCCTTGCACGTTGATATAAATCCGGGCGACCGAGCGGCAGAGTGCCGCGGATTTATGGAACCAATGGGCCTGGAAATAAAATCAGGGGAGAAGATAATCCATTATCAGTGCCAAAAGTGCGGATTTAAACATCGGGTAAAAGCGGGAGAAGATGACAATTTTGAGGCGATATTGGAATTGACCGGAAGAGGGATTTAAACTAGAATAAAATCATATGGAAAGAGTCTTTTCGGGTGTTCAGCCAAGCGGAGTGCTGCATCTGGGCAATTATTTGGGCGCGATAAAAAATTGGTTAGATCTGCAAAATGACTACCAATGCATTTTTTGCGTGGTGGATCTGCACGCCATTACCGTTCCGCAAGACCCAAAGGAATTGCTGAAAAAAACCATGGAAGTGGCTAAGATATATTTGGCGGCGGGGATAGATCCTAAAAAATCTATAATCTTTGTTCAGTCGCACATCAAAGAGCATGTGGAGCTAGCTTGGCTATTAAACACCATAACAAAAATCTCTGAGCTGGAAAAAATGACACAGTTTAAAGAAAAAACAGGAATTGCAAGTATTAAAAAAATTCACGACGAAGTTCTAGAAAGAATGAGAGGGTTAGCAAAAACTAAGTCTAGTCTTGATAAAGAAATACTAGCTCTAGAGAATCTTAGTAATAGAATGGCTAACGATAATCAAGAAACTCATAATTGGTCAAAAGAAGTTATTTCTATTTTGTCTGGGCTCGGAAAGATAATAAACATAGAGATTGAAGAAAAAAATATTCTCGCAGATTCTTTCAAAAACTATATGAGAATTAATGAACAGTATGCTGCGCAGGAAAAGGCGGGTGTTGGCCTTTTTGATTACCCCGTTTTAATGGCAGCAGATATTTTGCTTTATCAAACTGCTGTCGTGCCGGTGGGGGAAGACCAAGTGCAGCATATTGAGCTGGCGCGGGATCTAGCGCAGCGTTTCAATAATAAGTTTGGCGAGGTATTTGTGGTGCCCAAGCCCTTGGTGCGCAAGGAAGGAGCCCGGATTATGGGGTTGGACGACCCAACTAAAAAAATGTCCAAGAGCGCTCCCAGTGCGCATAATTATATCGCTCTAACCGATTCACCGGCGCTTATCAGGGAGAAAATAAAAAAAGCCGTGACGGATTCTGGTAAAGAAATTAAATATGAGCCGGAGAAACCAGCGTTGTCTAATTTACTTACTATTTATTCTTTGCTGACAGACAAACCGGTAGTGGATTTGGAATTAAAATATAAAAATAAAAGTTACGCTGATTTTAAAAATGACCTGGCGGAAGTGGTAGTTGATTTTCTGGGGCCATTCCAGAAAAGATATAACGCGCTGGATGATAATGAGGTTTTACAGATTTTGCATGATGGCGCATCCCAAGTGCAAACTATCGCCCAAGAAACAATGGCTAAAGTTAAAAAAGCTATGGGCTTAATTTCTTAATTTTTTATGGAGCTAAAAGACATTTTATCCCAATTTAAAGATGACCTGAAAAAGATAGATTCGCTTGATGCTTTAGAATTGATGCGTTTTAAATATGTTGGCAAGAAAAGCTTAATCGCCGAGGCCCTGGAAGAAATCGCTAAGCTATCGATCGAAGAAAAAAAGGCGCTAGGCAAAAAGATCAACGAAGCTAAGCAGGAGATCAAGGAAAAGATCAACGAGTTGCAGGCAGGCTTATCTGGCGCAAAAAGTGAAAGCGCTCAGGATTTGTTTTATAAAACTTTGCCCGGAAAAAAACCAGCTGCCGGGCACTTGCATATTATTTCGCAGGCCATCGAAGAGATCGTGGATATTTTTAAGCCTCTGGGGTTCACCCGGGTGCGGCACCCGGAAATTGATTGGGAGCATTTTGCGTTCGAAGCTTTAAATATTCCTTCAACTCATCCGGCGCGCGATGAATGGGAAACTTTTTTTATTGATGCCTTGCCGGATAAAAAATATGGCCGGCAAGTGATAACGCCTCATACTTCCAACGGCCAGGTGCATGAGATGCTAAGGGGCCAGCTGCCGATCCGGATGCTGGGCATTTCGCGTTGCGGGAGGCGCCAAGAAGACATCAACCATTTGCAAACTTTTTTCCAATTTGAGGGTTTGGCGGTGGATAAGGGAATAAATATCACGCATTTGAAAGGCACCTTGGACTATTTTGCTAAGAACTTTTTTGGTCCGGGCCGAGAAACTCGCTTGCGCCCCTATGATTTTCGTTTTACCGAGCCAAGCTTTGAAGTGGATATAAATTGCGGCTTATGTTTGGGGAAGGGTTGCAAGTTCTGCAAAGAAGGCTGGGTGGAACTAGGGGGAGCCGGCATGGTGCACCCGAATGTTTTGCGAGCCGGGAAGATAGATCCAAATATTTACACCGGTTTTGCTTTTGGCTTTGGAGTGGAGCGCACTTATATGATGAAAAGCGGCACCAAGATAGACGATATCCGGCATTTGTTAAATAACGATTTAAGATTTTTAGAGCAATTCTAATGAATATTTTAATTTCTTATTCTTGGCTGAAAGATTATGTGAAGACCAGCGCTTCACCGGAAGAAATAGCGCGGCTTTTGTCGTTGCATGCTTTTTCGGTGGAAAAAATAATTTCGCAGGGGAAAGATGATATTTTTGAGATTGAGATCACGCCAAATCGCGGAGACGCGCTGTCGGTGCTGGGCATTGCGCGCGAACTCAAGGCTATTTTGCCGATGCAGGGAAAGAGCGCTGATTGGTTGGCTAAGTTTCCAGCTAAAGCAGCCAAGGGCGAAGATAAATATAATTTAGCAGTGGAAATAAAAGACAAGTCTTTAGTGCCAAGATTTTCGGCTGTGGTTTTGGATAATATTAAAATTAAGCCGTCGCCAGAGACAATTCAGCGGCGGTTGGAAGCGGTGGGCACGCGCGCTTTGAATAATGTTATCGATATCACAAATTATTTGATGTTTGATAAGGGCCAGCCCATGCACGCTTTTGATTATGATAAGATCCTGGGTGCCAAAATGATTATGCGCGAGTCGCGCCAAGGAGAAAAATTAACCACGCTGGATGGCGTGGAGAGGACTTTGCCAGCGGGTGTTATTGTAATCGAAGACGGCGAAGGCCGGTTGATCGACCTTTGCGGCATTATGGGCGCCAAAAACAGCGAGGTGGACGAGAATACCAAGCGCGTTTTATTGTTCGTGCAAGTTTACGATCCGGTGCGCATCCGCAAGTCTTCCATGGCCTTGGGCCATCGCACGGAAGCCGCGCTGCGCTTTGAAAAAGGCGTTGATTTTGAAGGGGTTGTGCCGGCGCTTTGGGAAGCGGTCAGCTTTTTGCAGCAGGAAGCCGGAGCTTGCGTGGCGTCAAAATTGATAGATATTGTGAATGTGAAGATCGAACCTAAAAAAGTGGCGGTGGATTATGGCCGGATAAACCAAGTGGCGGGCGTGGAAATAAAAAAAGAAATTGTAGATAAAATATTGCAAAACTTAGGTTTTGTTTTTAATGGAACGAGCGTTATAGTGCCTTCCTGGCGGCAAGGCGATATTGAGATTGCCGAGGACTTAGCCGAAGAAGTTATCAGGCTTTATGGCTATGACAATCTGCCTAATAATCTTTTGACCGGCGAAGTTCCGCGCCAGATCGTTGAGCCAATCTTCCAAACGGAAAATAAAGCGCGGCTGTATTTGAAACATCAGGGATTTTTTGAATGTTATACAAAATCCGCCGTCAGCCAAGCTTTGGCGGGTGAGGGAGCGGTGAAAATAGCCAATCCCTTGAACGAGGATTTTGTATATTTGAAAACTTCTTTAATTCCATCATTAGTTGGCGTCTTAGAAAAAAACCAGGGCTACAATGAAAAGATAAAGATCTTTGAATTGGCAAGCGTTTATTTGCAGAAAAAAAATGATTTGCCCGAGCAACCACTACGCTTGTCTTTGGCCAGCCGCGGCTTGGATTATTTAGAGTTTAAGGGAATTGTTGAAGGATTGATGAGAGAATTGGGCGTGGCTTGTGATTTTGCAATTCAAGAATTAGGCGATCAGGTTTTGGGAGTGGAGTTGGATTTTGAAGCGATAGCTAAGGGAGCTGGCCAGGTTAAAGCTTATGTGCCGATCAGCACCTTTAATTCTATTAAGGAAGACTTGACCCTAGTTGTGCCGCCCGGCGTGGCTTATGAAAAGATAAACCAGGTGATAGCCAACGCGGATAAACGGGTAAAAAAACTAGAGTTTAAAGATATTTATAAAAACTTTTTGACTTTAGCGATAGAATATCATGACAGCGCCAAGCAAGTTTCTTCAGAGCAAGCGCAGGAGATCAGAAAAAATATTTTTGAGCAATTGGATAAAAAATTGGGAGTAAAATTAAAAACATAGATTATGCTCGACCTTAAGTTCATTCGGGAAAATAAAGAGGCGGTTAAAAAGAACGCAGCGGACCGCGGCGCTAAAATTGATGTAGACCGCTTATTAGCTTTGGATGAAGAGCGGCGAAAAAATATTGTTTTGGTGGAGGCCTTACGGGCTAAGCAAAATAAAGCCAGCGATGAAATTGCCCGCGAGAAAGATGCAACCGCTAAACAGGCTAAAATCGCGGAAATGAAAAAAGCCAAGGAAGAGATAGGGGAATTGGAACCAAACTTAAAAAAGAGCGAAGAGGAGCTAGATAATTTAATGCGCCTTTTGCCTAATATGATGCAGCCGGGAACTCCTGTTGGCACTTCGGAAAAAGATAATGTGGTGGTGCGGGAAGTTGGTAAAAAAACAAACTTTAAGTTTGCGCCGCGCGATTATATGGCCATTGCCGAAAGTTTGGACTTGATCGATGTTGAGCGGGCAGCCAAAGTTTCTGGGAGCCGTTTTGGTTATATAAAAAATGAGGCGGCGCAAATGGAGTTTGCCTTAGCGCAGTTAGCGCTGGAAGTTCTAGTTAAAGAAGGTTTTCAGCCAATAATCACTCCGGTGATGATTCGCTCGGGCGCTATGGCGGCCATGGGTTATATTGATACAGCTGAAGATAAAGAAGAGCGGTATTTTTTTCCGGGAGACGATCTATACTTGGTGGGAACATCTGAGCAGGCAATCGGCCCCATGTATCAGAATGAAGTTTTAGATATTAAAAAATTGCCGTTGCGTTTCGTTGGGTTCTCTGCTTGTTTCCGCCGCGAAGCGGGGTCTTATGGCAAGGATACCAAGGGCATTTTGCGGGTGCACCAATTTGATAAATTAGAAATGTTCTCTTTTACGAGGCCCGAAGATTCAGCCAAAGAGCATCAATTTTTGATATCAATAGAAGAAAAATTAATGCAGAAATTGAAATTGCCTTATCGCTTAATGCAGCTTTGCTCGATAGATTTTGCCAGGCCTTCTTCTGCTACTTATGATATAGAAACCTGGCTGCCGGGGCAGAATAATGGCACAGGGGAATACCGCGAAACGCATTCTTGCTCCAATTGCACGGATTGGCAATCTCGGCGGTTAAATATAAAATATAAAAATGAACAAACTGGCAAAACAGAGTTGGTGCATATGCTAAATGGCACGGCTTTTGCTATTGGCCGGATATTAATAGCGATCTTAGAAAATTATCAGCAAAAGGATGGTTCGGTCGAAGTGCCAAAGGCTTTGCGGCCGTGGATGGGAGGAGTTAAAAAAATAAAACCAAAAAAATAATATTATTTTATGGAACGGATCTTAATTAAAGACACAAAAGAAAGGATTGGGCAGGAAGCGCAAATAATGGGTCGGGTAATGAACGCTCGGCTTTTGAGCAACGTTTCATTTTTGCAGGTGCAAGATTATACCGGCACTATTCAAACTGTTTGGGAGAAGCCCATAGAAATAAAAGTGGGCGACGCGGTGGAGATTATCGGTGAAATTAAAGAGGAAAAGCGCGCCAAAGGGGGCTGCGAGATCTTAGGCAAAGAATTGAAGATTATTAGCACGAGCATCGAAGACTTGCCATTTGACCTGGCTAAAAAAGATTTGAACTTGCAGTTGACGACTTTGCTTGATGGCCGGATATTGTCGCTGCGCCACCCCAAGATCCAAGCAATATTCAAACTTTATGACCTTTTAATAAAACAATATGGCTTGGTGATGAGAGAGAATGGTTTTACGGAAGTTAAGACGCCAAAGATCTTAGGCGCAGCTAGCGAGGGCGGAGCTAACTTTTTCAAGATAAAATATTTTGACCAGAGCGCATTTTTAGCGCAAAGCCCGCAGTTTTATAAACAAATTATGGTGGGCGTTTTTGAACGGGTATTTGAAATTGGCTCAACTTTTCGCGCCGAGCCTTCTTTCACTACTCGGCACGTTAGCGAATATATCAGCTTGGACGGCGAGATGGGATTTATCGGCAGCTTTGAAGAAATAATGGCGATGCTAAATAAAATTATTAAAGAAGTTTTTGAGCGCGTTCAGCAAGAAGGCGCCGAGTTTCTGGCGATGTATGAAGTCAACGATTTGCCGGTGCCGGCCAAAATACCGGCGGTAAAATTAGCGGATTTCAGGGAAATTGCTAAGAAAAAATATGATTATGAGATTCCCGCTAGCACGGATATTGATCCGGAAGGCGAACGGCTCGCCGGCAGGTATGCCAAGGAAGAGTTTAATTCCGATTTTATTTTTATTACTAATTATCTTTGGAAGGACAAGCCGTTTTATACGATGCCGTCTAAAGAGAATGCGGAAGAAACAGAGGGCTTTGACCTTTTGTATAAAGGCATGGAAATCGTGACCGGTAGCCAGCGCATCCACGATTATAAACAATTGGTGGAGAATATGAAAAAGAAAGGAGTTAAGCCGGATGGCATGGAATATTATTTGGATGTTTTTAAGTTTGCGATGCCGCCGCATGGCGGTTGGGGTATGGGTTCGGAAAGGCTGATCCAACAAATGTTGGGATTGAAAAGCATTAAAGAGGCAATTTTATTCCCGCGGGACGTGAAAAGGCTGATCCCGTAAAAACCTAAATAGAGATTAAAAATCCAGCCCTCCAAGCTGGATTTTTTTGTTTTTTTAAGCTAAGATAATTTTATGGAATCGCAATATGACCCAAAAAAGGTAGAAGATAAAATATACCGTCTCTGGTCAGAGAGCGGGTTTTTTAATCCGGATAATTTGCCCCCCTTCGCTAAAGCTACGGAGGGTAAACCCAAAAAAAGAACTAAACCTTACTGTATCATTATGCCGCCGCCCAATGCCAATGAAGCTTTGCATTTGGGACACGCTTTAATGGCGACTCTGGAAGATATTTTAATTCGTTATCGCCGCTTGCAAGGCGATGCAACGCTATGGCTGCCGGGAGCGGACCACGCCGGTTTTGAAACTCAGGTAGTGTTTGAAAAAAAATTGGAAAAGCAGGGCCAAAGCCGTTTTCAATTTGAACGGGAAACGCTTTACCAGATGATCTGGGATTATGTGCAAGCCAATAAAGATGTGGCCCAAAATCAATTAAAGCGGCTGGGGGCGTCTTGCGACTGGTCGCGCAGTAAGTTCACGCTGGATCCGGACATAGTTAAAATTGTTTATCAAACTTTTGAAAAATTATACAGCGAAGGATTAATTTACCGCGGGCCGCGCATTATTAATTGGTGCCCGAAACACCAGACGGGGCTTTCCGACCTGGAAGTGAAATATGAAGACCGCGAAGATAAATTATGGTATATAAAATATCCGTTGGTTGAGGCGCCGGATAAGTTTATTGAGGTGGCGACCACGCGCCCCGAAACGATGCTCGGCGATACGGCGGTAGCAGTTAATCCAGCAGATGCCCGGTATGAAAAACTAATTGGCAAAAAATTATTACTGCCTTTAGTCGGGCGGGAGATTTTAATTGTGGCGGATGAAGCGGTGGAGCTGGAGTTTGGCACGGGCGCAGTCAAAGTGACACCGGCCCATGACGCCGTTGACTTTGAAATTGGCCAGCGCCATAAGCTGGAAACGATCGTGGTTATCGGGCAAGACGGGAAAATGACCGAAGCAGCCGGCGCAGATTATGCTGGCTTGAAAGTGGCAGAGGCGCGGGAAAAAGTAGTGGAGAATCTAAAATCCCAGGGATTTTTAATCAAAGAAGAGCCATATAAACACGCGGTCGCGCTTTGCTATAAATGCGGGCGAGTGATCGAACCGATGGTTTCAGAGCAGTGGTTCGTGAAAATCAAGCCGTTGGCCCAGCGGGCGGTTCAAGCAGTTAATAAAGGCGAGGTGAAGTTTGTGAGTGCCAAATACGAAAAGATCTTCCAACATTGGATGGCTAATATTCGGGATTGGAATATTTCCCGGCAAATTGTTTGGGGAATAAGGATTCCGGTTTGGTACTGCAATAAAGATAAATCTTGTTGGGTGATTTCCGATAAAAAACCGGATAAATGCCCAAAATGCGGTTCAGCTGATTTTATTCCCGAAACCGATACTTTTGATACTTGGTTTTCTTCCGGCCAGTGGCCTTTCGCTACGCTGCAAACAGCCAAAGCAGGGGATTTTGAGAAGTTCTATCCGACAGCCGTGATGGAAACCGGCTGGGATATTTTATTTTTCTGGGTGGCGCGGATGATGATGATGGGTTTTTACGCTACCGGTAAAGAACCTTTTTCTTTCGTTTATATGCATGGGCTTATTCGCGATAAGGATAAACAAAAAATGTCCAAGTCCAAGGGGAACGTGGTTAATCCTTTGGCTGTGGTGGACGAAAACGGCGCGGATGCTTTGCGCATGGCGTTGGTTTTTAACGCGGCTTCAGATAGCGACCTGCCTTTCAGCGAAGATAAAGTGGTGGCGCAAAAAAGGTTTGCCAATAAGATCTGGAATGCGGCCAGATTCAGTTTACAGAACCTTGAAGGCTTTAATGATGAGGCCAAAATCCAGCTGACGGCGGCAGACGAAGCGATCTTAAAAGAATTAGCGGAAACAACGCAAAAAATAACTAAAGACTTGGATAATTTTAATTTTCATGAAGCCGCGCAAAGCGCCTACCACTTTTTCTGGCATAGCTTTTGCGACAAATGCATTGAGGATACAAAAAAAAGAATTAAAGAGCCATCCAGCGACCTGGATAAAACAACGGCCCAATCCGTTTTGCTGAAAGTACTGGTTGACTCGCTTAAATTATTGCATCCTTTTATGCCTTTTATCACAGAAGAGGTTTATCAATCTTTGCCGATAAAAAATAAAACAATGCTGATGGTGGAGGAGTGGCCATCCGGAAAGTAATTAAGTAAACAAGCAGAATGAAAATACTCAAAGTTAATCCGGAAAACCTAAGAGATTCAGAAGAGGCGATAATTGAAGCGGCTAAAGTTATGCTGGCTGGCGGCACGGCAGTTTTTCCAACGGACACGGTTTATGGGCTAGGGTGTGACGCGACCAACGAGCAAGCGGTTAAAAAGATTTTTAAGATCAAGGGCCGACAGGAAACCAAGCCTTTAGCTGTTATTGTGCGCGATGTGGCTATGGCCAAGAAAGTCGCTTTTGTTGATAAGCGGCTGGAAAAAGCGCTGAATATTATTTGGCCGGGAGCGGTCACGGTGATTTTATGGCGGCGGCATAAGTTGCCAGCAGCTTTAACTGCCAAAGAAGAAACGATCGGCTTGCGCGTTCCGGACTATAAATTAATGCATCTTTTATCGGAAAATATGGGGCGGCCCTTTGTGGCCACCTCCGCTAATATTTCCGGTGAGCAGGCGACTAATAAAATCGAAGAAGTTTTAAAGCATTTTGAAAATAATTCTTTTAGGCCCGACCTGATTTTAGATGCGGGAGATTTGAAATGCTGCGAGCCTTCCACGGTTTTGGACTTAAGCAAAGAAAAACCGAAAATTGTGCGCATCGGGCCGGTGAATAAGGATAAGTTGTTGGAGATATTGAGTATATAAATTACGATGTTCTCTTTTGCATCGGCAAAAGAGAACCAGAAAAACTCCTTTGCTGGCGTCAAAAATAGAGAAAATCGGTTTCGTCTCACGATAAAAATTGCTATCCACAACGCCCCGACCTGACGATCGGGGCCCCACCACATCACGCAATTTTTATCCTTCAACTTAACGCGATTTTCTGGCTATTTTCGCGCCACGCAAGAATTAAATATAAATACGAGGTATGAATTTTGATTTTTGGCTATTTCAACAAATAAATGGTCTGGCCGGGCGATGGGATTGGCTGGATTTTCTAGGTGTTTTTTTAGCAAGTTATTTTCAATATTTTGTGGTTCTGGCTCTGATAGTTTTTTTGTTTATAGGAAAAGATCGCGGAGAAAAGATGAAAAATATGGCAATGGTGGCTTTATCCATTATGGCCATCGTTTTGGCGCGGCTGGGCATTACTGCTTTTTTACATTGGGCTTTTATGCGGCCGCGGCCCTTTGTGGCGCACGCAGTTAATCAGTTAATTCCTTATGCGGCCACTGAATCATCTTTTCCGTCGGGCCACGCGGCGTTCTTTTTTGCCTTAGCTACGGTTGTATATTTCTATAATAAAAAAGTTTACCCTGAGCGCAGTCGAAGGGGTTGGTATTTTTTGGCCGCGGCCGCTTTGATCTCTTTGGCACGGGTATTTGTTGGTGTTCACTATATGAGCGATATTTTAGTTGGCGCTTTGATCGGCGTCTTTAGTGGTTGGCTAGTCTGGTGGCTATATAATCTATATCAAAACAAAAAAGCCCGATAAGGGCTTTTTTAAATTAGTGTGCCGCGGGAGACCCGCCCGCAACGCCTGAGCAAGCTCATGCTTGCGATGGCGGGCGGGGAATCGCTCTGTAGGATATTATTTGACGCGAGCCAAGCAGTTGGCTCGCTCATGATGTATAAAAAATAACCCATCAAAAAAGATGGATTATTTTTCAGTGTGCCCGGAGAGAGAATCGAACTCTCATGGTGTTACCCACGCGATTTTGAGTCGCGCGCGTCTGCCTGTTCCGCCATCCGGGCAATTGCCTTGATTCCTGTATATTTTAGACGCCAAAACCCCTTTTGTCAATTTAGATTTTAGTGTAGAATAAGAGCAATGGCAAAAATAATCAGCGTTGTTAACCAAAAAGGGGGAACGGGCAAGACAACAACCGCAACTAATTTGGCGGCTTTTTTGGCGGCCATGGGGAAATATGTTTTGTTGGTGGATTTGGATCCCCAAGCTAACGCGACCAGCGGCTTAGGTTTTGAGCCGGAAGCCCTGGAAAAGAACCTATACCACGCTTTAGTAGACAGCCTGTATCCCGAGGATATTATTCGGAAGACCAATCTTTTTGGTTATGATCTAGCGCCCTCGGGCGGGGATTTGGCTGGAGCGGCGATAGACCTGGTTAATATGGAGGAGCGGGAGTTCAAACTTTATAATTTATTGCATCGCGTGCGCACCAATTATGATTATATAATTATTGATTGTCCGCCAAGTTTGGGGCTTTTAACGATCAACGGCTTAACGGCGGCGGACGAGATCATTGTGCCGGTGCAATGCGAATATTATGCCTTGGAGGGCTTAGGGCAGTTGTTAAAAACCGTTAATTTAATTCAAGATAATCTGGGCCGTGATCTGCGGATAAAAGGAGCTTTGCTGACAATGTATGACAAGCGCAATAAATTATCTCGCCAGGTGGCCAAGGAAATCCGCTTGCATTTTCCCGGCTATGTTTTTGAGGCAGCGATTCCCCGCTGCATCCGTTTGGCTGAAGCGCCAAGCTTTGGCAAAACTATTTTTCAATACGAGCCTAATTCTTTGGGTGGCAGCGCCTATAGGCAATTGGCAGAAGAGCTAATTAGGCTGGACAAGGAAACGATCTAGCCAAAATTAATTTTTTATAAATCAATAAATAAAATAAATTATTATGAATAAGCTCGGCCGAGGTTTGCAATCATTAATTCCGCCAAAACAAAAATCCACGGAAGTTGATTATCCAAAATTATCCCAGCCTTTGCGTGACCGCAAGGAAAGTGTTTTTGATATTGAAGTTGGCCGGATCAAGGATAATCCTTATCAACCTCGCCATGAAATGGAGGAAGCTTCATTAAAAGACCTGGCCGCTTCGGTCAAGCAGCATGGAATATTGCAGCCGGTCATTGTGACCAAGTCTGTTAAGGACGTGGACAAAGGCCAGCAAGTGGAATACCAATTGGTGGCTGGCCATCGGCGCCTGGCCGCAGCTAAGCTAGCTGGTTTGCCAACTATTCCGGCGATCGTCCGTGATTCTACCGACCAGCAGAAATTGGAATTGGCTTTGGTGGAAAATATCCAGCGGTCGGATTTAAATGCTTTGGAGCGCGCCAAGGGATTTAAACAAATGCAGGAAGATTTTGACCTGACCCACGAAGAAATTGCCAAAAAAATTGGCAAAAGCCGCGAATATGTTTCCAACTCCATGAGATTATTGAACCTGCCAGAAGAAGTCCAGCGCGGATTGAGCCAGGGGAAGATCTCTGAAGGGCACGCCCGCACGATTGCCGGCATAAAAAATCCGGCGGCCCAAAAAGCCTTGTTTGACGAAGTCTTAGCCAATAATTTATCCGTGCGCCAAATCGAACAACGGGCGCGGGAGATTTATGTGCAAGGGCACAAGCGGGCCGTGGCTTTTGATCCGGAGATAAAAAAGATCGCTCAGCGCTTGGAATTATTTTTAGGCAAGAAAGTTCAGGTAAAAAAGAGTGGCGTGGGCGGCCGAATTGTGGTTGATTTTGAGGATAAAAAAGACTTAGAAAGCCTAGCGGAAAAGATACTGCAACAATTATAAATGCAAAGTAAAAAATAAAAACTAGCCCCGATATTTATCGGGGCTAGTTTGTTTTCCAATTGGCGTTGATCAAGCGCGAAGGGTCTTTAATTTTTGTTAAGCTGTGGCAGGTGCGTTTATGGATAGTGATCTTTTGCTGGAGGGTTATATAGCCGGCGATATCATCGGGCGGCTGGGGATTGCAGCATTTGGCCAGGCTCGTCGCTATTTTTTCCCCGCCGGCCACTTCAACTATCGGGCTCATAATTATCGGGCGGGCTGGGGTTTTATTTATTTCTTGTTTAGCAGGCTCTTTTTCTATTTCTTCGGCCGCTTCTTTTAGCGGGGTTCCGGCTATTATCCATTTTTTAATTTTATTTAAAGCTTGGTTGGTTTTGGCGATCTTTAGCCAATCTTGGGAAGGCCGGGCATTTTTTTGCGTAATAATTTCGACAACTTGGCCGTTGTGCAGCGTGGTGCCCAGCGCCACCATTTTTCCGTCTACTTTGGCGCCTTGGCAATGCTGGCCGATATCAGAGTGTATCGTGTAGGCAAAGTCCAGGGGAGTAGCGCCTTCGGGCAGGTCAATAACGTCTCCCATAGGAGTAAAAACGAAGATGCGGTCTTTGAAAAAATCAATTTTTAACGATTGGAAAAACTCTTCCGGCGCGGCGTGCGTTTCTTTTTGCCAATCCTGGAGCTGTTTTATCCATTTTAATTCTTTTTCGGGCGCCGGAGTAAAAATCTTTTTTAAATAAGACTTTAATCCTTTTTGTTCCGAGTAATACCAATGGGCAGCGATACCATGTTCCGCTTCCTCATGCATTTTTTGGGTGCGGATCTGGATCTCGGTGATCTTGCCGCCTTGGCAGAAAACCGTGGTGTGGATAGATTGGTAGCCGTTGGGCTTGGGCAGGGCAATATAATCTTTAATGCGCCCGGGCAATGGCCGCCAGAGTTTGTGGATCAGCCCCAAGGTCGCGTAGCAATCGTCGATATCTTTAACAATGATGCGCAGCGCCACCAGATCGTAGATCCGGTTCAAGTTCATTTCGTAGCGCTGCAACTTTTTATATAAGCTCCAATAATGCTTAGCCCGCCAATGGATCTCAATTAAACTGACGCCTTCTTTTTGGATCTCTTTTTTGAGGTCCGGAATAATTTTAGCCAGATATTTTTCGCGCTGGTCGATCTGGTCGCGAACTTGGTTAAGAAGCCATTGATACTCGCCGTTCATCAAATGTTTAAAGCTCAGGTCTTCCAGCTCTCCTTTTAGGTGGCCGATGCCGAGCCTATCGGCCAGAGGCGCGTAGATATTCAAGGTTTCATTGGCAATGCGCTGTTGTTTTTCTTCCGGCAAGGCCGAGAGAGTGCGCATATTATGCAGGCGGTCGGCTAATTTTATAATAACGACTCTGATGTCTTCGGCCATTGCTAAGAACATTTTTCGCAAGTTCTCTATTTGGCGCTGGACGTTGCGATATTTGATTTTGCCAAGCTTGGTGACGCCATTGACCAGAAAAGTGATTTCCCGGCCAAACTCTTTTTCAACTTGTTTTTCTAGTTCCGCTTTGTCTCCCGGGCCATCGTCGATGACATCGTGCAGGAGAGTAGCGGCAATGGTTTTAGAATCAACCTTAAGGTCGGCCACAATTTCGGCGGCGCCGATACAGTGAGCTATATAGTCTTCACCGGAAGCTCTTTTTTGCCCGGCGTGGATCTTTTTGGCAAAATCGTAAGCCCGCTCAATCAAGTCAGCATCACAACCGGGGTTGTTCGCTTTACATTTATCTAATATTTTTTGTAGATAAATATCGGGCATAAGTTTTAACTTTGGCTTTACTCTATCTTCTGGGCTCCTTTTTCTTTGTAGTCGCACTCTTTATTGCTGCATTTTATTCCGCCCTTGCTTTCTACCAGAGGAGAGGAGCACTTAGGGCATTTCTGGCCTGTGGGCTTATCCCAGAGGGCAAAATCGCAATCCGGATACCGGGAACAGCCATAAAATATTTTACCTCTTTTGGTGCGTTTGGCAACAACTTTGCCTTCAACGCACTTAGGGCAAAAAAGCTCTGTTATTTGGCCGTTTTGGTTCGTGGTTTTTTCTTCAAGGCTCGCGGTGTGGCGGCACTTGGGAAAAGCTGAGCAAGCATAGAACTTGCCGAAGCGGCTGGTGCGGATCAATAAGGGCGCGCCGCATTTTGGGCAAACCTTGTCGGTTTTTTCCGGTTCTTTTTTCTGTTTTTTAACTTCTTCATATTTAGCCGTGAGATTTTTTTTGAAGGGTTCGTAAAACTCTTTTAGGACTTCGGTCCAAGCAATAGCTCCTTCAGCAATCCTATCAAAATCTTCTTCGATATGCGCGGTGAACTTTATATCCACCACTTCCGGAAAATGCTCAACCAGCAAATCATTAACTGTGATGCCAATTTCGGTGGGAGCAAACTTTCGGTCTTCGTTTTTATTAACGTAGTTTCTATCCTGAATGGTAGAAATGATCGGCGCGTAGGTCGATGGCCGGCCAATGCCTTCAGCTTCGAGAGCCTTGATCAGCGAAGCTTCAGAATACCGCGCCGGGGGCTGCGTGAAATGTTGATCGGGCTTTAATTCTTTTAAGTCTAATTTTTCTTCGGCGGTTAAAGCCGGCAAAATATTTTCTTGGACTTTGCCTTCATATATCTTTAAGAATCCATCAAACTTTATTTGCGAGCCATTAGCGCGAAAAAGATAATTATTTTTACTGCCCGATGGCTGGGCCTTGATATCAACGGCCAGCGTGCCGATAACGGCATTAGCCATTTGGCAGGCGAGGGTTCGCCGCCAAATTAAATCATAGAGCTTAAATTGTTGAGGAGTTAGATATTCTTTTATTTTATTAGGTTCCAGCGTTATATTGGTTGGCCTAATCGCTTCGTGCGCTTCCTGCGCGCCCTTGGATTTAGTTTTATAAATGCGCGCGCCTTCGGGCAAATAATCTTTGCCGAAATTATCCAAAATATATTTGCCGATAGTGCTCAGCGCTTCTTGGGCCAGGTTTGTGGAATCGGTGCGCATATAAGTGATTAAGCCCACCGAGCCTTCTTTGCCCAAGGCCACGCCTTCATAAAGCTGCTGGGCAATTTGCATAGTTTGTTTAGCGGAAAAATGAAGTTTATTCACTGCGTCTTGCTGCAAGGTGCTAGTCACAAAAGGCGGGGCAGGATATTTGTTGGTGTCTTTTTGCTCAAGGCTAGCTACTTGCCAATCAGCGGTTTTTAAATCATCAACAATAGCCTGCGCTTCGCCTTGCGTTTTTATGCCAAGTTTTGGAATGGCTTTATCGTTTTGTTTTATTAAGCTGGCGGAAAAAGGATTAGCCGCGTCTTTCAGCGACAAAAGCAGCGCTTCGATGCTCCAATATTCTTCCGGCTTGAAAGCCTGGATTTCTCTTTCTCTTTCAACTATTAAACGCACAGCGACTGATTGCACGCGGCCGGCCGAAAGTCCCTTAGCAACCTTTTTCCATAAAAATGGTGAAAGCTCATAGCCAACCAGCCGGTCCAATATTCGGCGCGCCTGTTGGGCATTAACCAAGGCCATATCGATCTTCCGCGGATTTTGCAGAGCTTTATCTATCGCGCTTTTAGTGATTTCATGAAAAACGATTCTCTCCGTCTCTTTTTTATCAATATCAAGCGCCTGGGTTAGATGCCAGGCAATCGCTTCGCCCTCGCGGTCTTCGTCGCTTGCCAATATGACTTTCTTGGCTTTGGGTAAAACTTTTTTTATTTCGGCCAATTTTTTTCGCGCGGCGATCGAAACCACATACTTTGGCTCAAAATTATTTTCCGTATCCACACCGATCTTGCCCTTAGGCAAATCGCGCACATGGCCAAAGGATGAGCGCACAATAAAATCAGCGGATAGGAACCGCTGGATAGTTTTAGCTTTAGTGGGGGATTCAACAATAATTAAGTTCATGATGTTAACATTATAACGGACTTTCAGTATTATTCAAATTATTAATTTTTTTATCGCGCTAAAACATACCGCGCGCCGCCAAGGTTTTTAATTTTTCCTTTGATTTCCATTAAGCTTAAGGCGGCGTTGACTTGAGCCGCGCTCATTTTAGTCTCTTGGACTATTTTGTCAACTGGCACGGGCTCGTGGGACAAAACTTTAAGAATAAAAGCTTCTTGTTCATTGTCGGGCGCAATTTTTGAAACAGCCACATTGGCGGCTAAGTTTTTTAGATTTAATTCTTCCAGAATATCTTGTGCTGAATTAACGAGCTTTGCGCCCATTTGAATCAAACTATTTGGCCCGAGGGAGTTATCGGAAAAAATGGAACCGGGCACGGCAAAAACTTCCCGGTTTTGGGCAAGAGCGTGATTAGCGGTAATTAGGGCGCCCGATTTTTGCGGGGCTTCAACGACCAGCGTGCCCAGCGTTAATCCCGAGACAATTCTATTTCGGGCCGGGAAGTGGTGTGGCAGGGCATTAGAGCCTAAAGGATATTCGGAAAGCACCGCGCCGTTTTGGGCAATTTTTTCCGCTAAGCTCCGGTTTTGCGGCGGAAAAATTGAGAAGCGGTCCAGCGAAGAACCGATTACCGCGATTGTGCGCGTTTGTTGTTCTAGTGCCGCCAAGTGCGCCAGCGTGTCGATGCCCAGCGCGAGCCCCGAAACAATCGTTAGCCCGGCTTGCGCCAGCTCTCGTGCTAAAACCGGAGCAACCTGCTGACCATAGGGAGAAAGTTTACGTGTGCCCACGACCGCAATAGCAAACTCATCTTCCGGCTTAAGGGCTCCTTTCATATACATTATATTGGGCGGGTCGTGGATCTCTTTTAAGAGCTTCGGATAATCTTCGTCTAGAATTGTTATAATGCCAATATTTTCTTTTTGCAGTTTTTGCAATTCCTTGGCCAAATCCATTTGCGGGCGGCGGCTAGCAATATCTTTAGCTAATTCCGCTTCCAAGCCCGCGGCAATAAAATCTTGCTCGCTTCCTTCAAGCCAAGCAGTTTCCAGCGAATTAAAATGCCCCAGCAGTTTTTTAAACCGCATGGGGCCGATGCGTTCGTTGAATAAATTAAAGGCGTGAAAATATTTAGCTTGGGGATGCATGAGAAATCTTTCAATATCTTTTTATTACTATATCATTTTTGTCTTTGGGTTAACAATCAGTAAAATAAAAAGGCCCCATTGGTAGGAGCCTTTTGGTGATAAAATAGCTAAAGCGATTGGCGCGCTGAGCTATTAAGAACTGCTAACCCGGCTAAAAGCGTGAGTTGCTGGGCTGCGGAATCAACATTGTGGCAAGTAAACTCGGATCTATTATCGAAAGAAGTTGGATGAACGCCGCAAGCATTGCCTGGGCAGTCAAGAGAAAACCGGCCATTAGTTATTCTGAATCGGAAATCATAATCAAGAAAATTATCTTCTTTTTTAAAAAACATTTGGTAATAAGCGTCTTTCATAGCCGAAACCGATTTTGACTCCAAGCTTTCCGCTAATTCTGAGTTTATGGCTAATAACCAATTGAAAAGAATTGGGCTGTATTTCCCGCCCAAGGACCCACCGTGCATTCCTCTTTCCGTCATAGTTCGAAAAATTATTAATTGGAAAGATTGTTCGGATGTTTCTTTTTCGGGAAACTCCAGCAACGCAAAAATAACAGATAAGCTGGCTGAAGCGGCTTGGGCTTTTTGCCAATCGTAGAAAAAATCTTTGCCCGTGCCATTGCAGTCGTAGCAATTTTCTAAATAACCAAAAGTTTTTTGCTTGCCCTTGCCTTGGCACCTTGGGCATTTTTTGCCGCTGTCTTGCTTGATCTTTGGGATGGGAATAAGATATTCCGCAAAATTATCTTTTTCTCCTTGATAAAGAAAAGCACTATTAAACCCAAAATCCTTATTCAGTTCTCCGCAGAAAGAATCAAAATTGAATTCTTTTTGAAAATGTTTGATGAGCGGCAATTCCGGCTTAAGGATGCGTGTGTTGTTTTTGATAAAATCCTGATGGATGCTCAGCATAATGGCCGGCGGTTTTTCTTGCCAATCCAGCTTATACCAGCAAGGAATATTATCCCGGGTAATATCTTTATACACAAAATCTTTCATTTTTCCCTCCTTATGTTTAAAGATAAAGTTAAAGGATATTTTATTTTTAAATAACTGTTGTTTTAGGGTAGCTAAAAAATAATATTTTAGCAAGGCTAATAGCTAATATTTTTCATTTCTTCCACCGATTCGCTTAGCATTTGCATATATAAGTTTAAGCCGATGGAGTTGACTGGGCCGCTTTGCTCCCGGCCTAAAACATTGCCCGCGCCGCGGATTTCCAAATCTCTCAGGGCTAGTTGATACCCGGAACCCAAAGCTTCAGCCTCCTGAAGCGCGTCTAGTCTTGCTTTGGCGTCGTCGGTCAGATTCTTACTATTATATAGAAAGTAGGCAAAGGCTTGCTGATGCGAGCGGCCGATGCGGCCGCGGATTTGATAAGCTTGCGCTAGTCCCAGGCGCGTGGCATTAGCCACAATTAAGGTATTAACATTGGGAAAATCCAAGCCATTTTCAATAATGGTGGTGGCAACTAAAATATTTATTTTTTTAGAGTCAAAATCGTCCATTATCCGCAGCAAGTCTTTTTCCGGCATGCGGCCATGGATAAAAGCGATGCGGGCTTTGGGATGCAACTTTTTTATTTTTTGTGCCACCAGGCCGATAGTCTCTACGCGGTTATGCAAATAATAAACTTGGCCGCCGCGTGCTAGTTCTTTAGTAACAGCTTCTCGAACGGTTTTTTCCAAATACGGTTCAACAAAAGTTTTGATCGGCAGGCGGCCGGGCGGGGGAGTTGCGATAATAGAAATATCGCGGAGCCCCGCCAGCGTTAAGTTAAGGGTGCGGGGGATGGGCGTGGCTGAAAGCGATAAAATATCTATTCCGTAAAACTCGCTATGCTTGTCACGGGACAAGTTCTCGCTGCGCCAAGTTTTGAACTTTTCTTTTTGTTTAACGCCAAATCGTTGCTCTTCATCGATAATGGCTAGGCCCAGGTTTTTAAAAATAATGTCGCGTGAAAGTAAGCGGTGCGTGCCGACCAGAATATCAATTTGCCCGGCGCTAAGCTCTTTAAGGATTTTGGCTTGCTGTTTTTTTGATTGCAGGCGGGTAAGCAGGGCGATCTTAACAGGGAACTTAGCTAAGCGATGGGAAAAATTATGGAAATGTTGGTTGGCTAAAATAGTTGTTGGCGCTAATATCGCCACTTGTTTTCCGGCTAAAGCTCCTTTGAAAGCAGCGCGCAGCGCTACTTCTGTTTTGCCAAAACCCACATCGCCACAGACTAAGCGGTCCATGGGTTTTGGCGATGTCATATCAGCTAAAACTTCATCAATCGCCCTGGCTTGGTCGTCGGTTTCAACATAAAGAAAATCTGTGGCTAGTTCTTTTTCCCATGGGCTGGCGGCCGGATACTCAAAACCACGCGAGGCAGCGCGCTGGCCATAGAGAGATAAAAGTTCTTTGGCCAATTCCAAGGAATTGGCTTTGGCGTGGGATTTAGTTTTTAGCCACAGCGCGCCGCCGAGGCGATGCACCGTGGGCGATTCAAAGCCAATATAGCGCGACAACTTTTCTTCTTTATCTAGGGGCACAAAAAGCTTATCATTTTTGGCATATTCCAGAACGAAGAACTTTTCTGGTGAGTCGGCCGTTGGCGCAGTTTGGGAAAGCGCGCCGCCCGGTTCTTTAGTAAAACCCGCGAAGCGGCCGATGCCATGGTCCAGGTGCACCAAATAATCTCCGGCGCGCAAACCGGTTAACAAAGAAATGTTTTGCCGGCTGTTCAGGTCTTTTTTGATCTGTTTATCGGTTCGCAGGATTTTAACGAACAAAAAATCGATTCGGGAAATCCTGTTGCCAATAAACTCTAGGCGCCAGGCAATATCGGAGTTGATAGGAAAGATCTCTATAATTCCGCCACGGTGGCTAAACTCGCCCGGGCCGCCCAAAGTTTGGACTTTGGCATAGCCCAGCTCGGTCAGCTGGCGCAGAAGCGCGAAAAGATTTATCGCCAAGTCTTTTTCTAGAAATAGCGTGTTGGTTTTCCACCAGATCTGCGTTTGCGCTGCTTTTTTTATTTTGGTAAAGTTTTCATGGAACCACAAAACGCCTCGTTCCAGAAAATAGGGGGTGAGGCCGGCAATTAAGAGCTCTTTTGGTGATTCAGGTGCTGCCCTTGACATATTTTTATACATAGATTATAATATAATAATGGTAAAAATAAGTCAAATACAGGCTTATTTTTTGATTGCTTCTTTCCAGCATCCTATCTGTGAGTAGTGAAAGCTTAACAATCCCTCCTAATGTTAAGCGAGTAGCCCAATGACAAGGATGATTTCTTTTGAAACCACTTCTTGACGCTCGCAGGTAGGATATTGGAAAGAACGAATAGTTATTTAAAAAGAAAAAAGAAGGGAGACGAAAATGAACTATTTTCGACTGGCAACAAATATAGGCAGAACTTCAATTGTTCTATTTTTATTTTTTTATTTCAGCCTAGAAAAGGGAGAGTCTTTTATCCCCGCTCATTTTCTTTGGTTATTAGTAGCATTCGGAGTTGAGATCTTATTCGAAAGAAGAAGATATCAAAAAGAAGAAGCAGAAAAAAGCTTAAGACTGATTTGATAATCTAACAATATAATAATAGAACAGGAGGGTAGTAAAATGAAAAAAAGAAAAATGCTTCTATGTTTAGCTGTTAGCTTTGCTGTTGCGTTTCTTGCTGTTTCTTTTTCTCTCTCTGATTTTCCGCGGGTGCCATTTACCTGGTTTCATGTTGGCCTCTTTATCTCTTTAGCCGCGGGCGGCGCTTGTTCATTCTACCAATATCTAAAAGCAGTGGGCTGGATAAAATAATTCAGCCGCAAATAAAAAAGCCTATCAATAAACGATGGGCTTTTTCTTTTTGGCGGAAGATTTTTAGTTAAATTGATTCTGCGCCGCAGACAAACCATTTTGCAGTATTGATAAAATTGTCTCTTTGGCTTGCTGTGTAGCTTGTTGCACTGGTTCTTTTTCTTCGGCGCCAAACTTTCGCAAGACAAACTTTTCTGCCGGGGTTTTAAATATTTTAGCAAAAAAGTTCTGGCTGGCCGGTTTTATACCCAGCCGCAAACGCGTAAAATCCTGGGTGCCGAGCTCCTGGATAACTGAAGCTACGCCTTTATGCCCGCCGGCAGAAGAGTTTTGGCTTAATCGAATCTCTCCTAAAACTATGTCCAAATCGTCGTGAAGAACTATTATGTCGGCGGCGGGTGTTTTATAGAAATCAGCTAAGAGCTTGGCGGCTTGGCCGGAATTATTCATAAAAGTTTGGGGTTTAGCCAGCAGGATTTTCTCTCCGTTGATCTGGCCTTCACTGAGCAAAGCTTTGAACTTATTATCGGTTTGCCAGGAGGAAAAATCCGGCAGGGAATCTTGGAGGTAATTTAAAACTAAAAAGCCAAAATTATGGCGGGTGTTAAAGTATTCCGAACCCGGATTGCCAAGGCCAATGATAAGTTTCATAAAGTTTATTTATTTATTATTTCGTTAATATATTTTTTTATGGCTTCGTAATTTTCTATGCCGGCCTTAGGCTTAACCACCGAAGCTATCTGGTTGCCTAGAGTCATTGGGCCGGTAGTTATCAAGTTTTCGTTGTCTAACTCGTTTTTAATAACATTCTCGCCCGGAATATCTTTTATGGCTTGCCAATAGTTTTTCATTTGCCATAAGCTCAGGTCGCTTTTGATATTTGAGGACAGGGTGTTATATATCTCCAAAAACTTGCCAATATCCCAAAAATGCAAAGCTAAAACTTTTTGTTTTAGCGCCTGCAGCACTTCTTGCTGGCGCACTACCCGGTCAAAATCTCCAGCCGCGCTGTGGCGCGAACGCATATATTTTAAAGCGGTCTCACCATTCAGATACCGCCAGCCAGCTAATATTTTAAATGTCTCAAAGCTGTGATTTGGACCGGGGAACGACTCATCGATAATGTCTTTGGCTACCAGCACATTAACGCCGCCAAAAATATCTACGAGCTGTCGAACAGTTTGCAGGTCGACAAAAATATAATGGTCGATAGTGAGCCCCGTGATATCTTGAGTTTTTTGGATAAGAGCAGCAAACTCTTGGCCGGTATTGTTTTTATTGAAAGCATAAAGCGCGTTGAGTTTGGTGTAATTTTCCGAGCCCGGGATCTTAACTATCAGATCGCGCGGCAGAGAAAAAAGGTAGATCTTATTTTTATCGAGCCTGGCCAGCAAGATGGTGTCGGTTAGATCGGGCGCATCATTTCCTTGGCCCGGTGCTCCCAGCAGTAAAAAATTGGCAGTTAGGGTGGAATTATTGTTAAACGGCCAAAGATCAAGGGCTTTGGGCTCTGAAACTTGTTGCGCTTGTGCCTCTTTATTATTTTTTATTTCGATCGAATGGGGGGTAAAAAAAGTTTTTATTTCTGCGGCAAAGGCAAAGCAGGCAAGAAAGCCAAGGGCTAAAAATAGGCAAAAAAATACGATGATGCGCCGGCCTGAAGATTTTTTGTCTGGTTCCATTAGCTTTAATTATACTCATAAATTATGACTTGCGTAAAGGCAATTTTTAGTGTATTATGCGAATAGTTTAATATAAATTACGCTTAATGAAGGCTTTCTTTTTATTCGTTTTTGAGGTGGTAAAAATCGTGGTAGTGGTGTTGGCAATAATTTTGCCGGTGCGCTATTTTTTAATGCAGCCGTTTTTTGTCAAAGGCGCCTCTATGGAGCCTAATTTTGACGATGGCCAATATTTAATAATCGACGAATTATCTTATCGTTTCCGCCAGCCCGTTAGGGGAGAAGTGGTGGTTTTCCGTTATCCGGTGGACCCCTCGCAATTTTATATAAAAAGAATTATCGGTTTGCCCGGCGAGACAGTAGAAGTGGCTGATGGCCGCATAAAAATTACTAATACCGAACATTCTTTGGGGTTTGTATTGGACGAATCAAAATATTTATCAGCGACTGTTTCAACCTACGGTGATGTGAAAAAAGTTTTAGGGCAGGGAGAATATTTTGTGATGGGGGACAATCGTTCTGCTTCCTATGATTCTCGGCGTTGGGGAATCTTACCGGAAGCCAATATTATCGGGCGGGCTTGGCTTCGGGCTTGGCCACCTAAAACCGCCGAAGTTTTTGCCGCGCCAGAATACGCTTATTAATTAAATCTTTTTAAGATGCCAAAGAAAAAACTGCAGAAAGAGTTTCAATCGCCAAAAGGAATGAGGGATCTTTTGCCGCAGGACGCGGCTTTTTGGGATAAGGTCATTAATGTTGGCCAGGAATTGGCTCAGGACTATGGTTTTCAAAAAATAGAAACACCGCTAATCGAAGATGCGGAACTTTTTATCCGCGGCACCGGAGAGACAACTGATATTGTGAGCAAACAAATGTATTTTGTTAAAACCGCTGGCAACGCCAATTTGGCTTTGCGGCCGGAGGGGACGCCGGGCGTAGCGCGCGCTTATATGGAAAACGGGATGGCTTCGCTGGCTCAGCCGATCAAGCTTTTCTATTATGGCCCGATGTTTCGGCACGAGCAGCCGCAAGCCGGCCGCTGGCGCCAGCTTTATCAATTCGGCTTGGAGATATTTGGCGACGGCAGCGCGGTGCTGGATGCGCAAACTATCCAATTTTGTTTCCATTTGTTCCGGCAGCTTGGTTTGAAAAAAGTGAATATTCAAATAAATAGCTTAGGCTGTCCGCAGTGCCGGCCGGCCTATCGGCGCGCGTTGCTGGATTATTACCGGCATCGGAAAGAAAAACTTTGCCCGGATTGCAAGCGCCGCTTGAAGGAAAATCCGCTGCGCCTTCTTGATTGCAAAGAAGAAAAATGCCAGCCGATAAAAACCCAGGCGCCAGCTTCTGTGGACCATTTATGCGATGATTGCCGTAAACACTTTAAAGAGGTGTTGGAGTTTTTAGATGAATTGGAAATCCCCTATTTTTTAAACAGCGCGCTGGTGCGGGGGTTGGATTACTATACTAAAACGATTTTTGAAGTATTCTGGGATGAAGAAGGCGCTTCGCCCATGGCTTTGGCTGGTGGCGGCCGCTACGATAATTTGATCAAGGATTTGGGCGGCAAGCCTACGCCGGCTGTCGGCATGGCTTTTGGCTTAGATAGAATAGTGGACCTGATGAAAAAAGAACAAGTAAAAGTTGCCCAGGGGCCAAACTTTAAAGTTTTCTTAGTGCAATTGGGCGCGGCTGGCCGGAAAAAATGCTTGAAACTTTTTGAAAAATTGCACCAAGCCGGGATTTTAGCCGCCGAATCAATGAGCCGGGATTCAATTAAAGCGCAGATGAAATCGGCTGATCGCCTGGGCGTTAAGTTTGCTTTGATCCTAGGCCAGCAGGAAGCTTTAGATAACACGGTGATAATTCGCGATATGCAAAGCGGCGTTCAGGAAACTGTGCCGCAGGATAAAGTGGTAGACGAATTAAAAAAGAGATTTAAAAAATAATGGATTGCTTATTTTGCAAAATAGCTAATAAAGAGATTCCGGTTGAACTTCTTTTTGAGGATGACCTAGTGGTGGCGTTCAAGGATATCAAGCCCATTGTGCCAATCCATATTTTGATCATTCCTAAAGAGCATATTGAATCGGTTGCGGATATGTCGGATAAGCACGAAACTTTGGCAGGGCGAATGATAATGGTAGCTAAAAAATTGGCTGAACAGTTTGACATTGCTGGTGGCGGGTATAAGCTGTTATTTCGGGTGAAAAGCAACGGTGGGCAAGAAGTGCCGCATGTCCACTTGCATTTATTGGGTGGCGGCAAAATGTCAGAAAATATTCGGGTAGCATAGAATAGACAATTTGGTTCTTGGGCAATAATTTTTAAACTTTGTTTTAAAAATTAAGGCTGGGAGCTAGATTCAAAAGAAAGTGAGGTGTTTTCAATGGCAATAGAAGTAAGAAGAAAAGAAAGGGAGCCGATCGGCTCATTGTTAAGGCGTTTTACCCGCCGGGTTCAACAAAGCGGAGTTTTGTTGAATGCGCGGAAAGGCCGCTTTTATCAAAAGCCAAAAACCAGGCGCCAGATCAAGGCGTCGGCTTTGCGACGCGAACAGTTGCGGGGTCAAAGGAGAGAAATGATGAAGATGGGATTATTAGAAGAAGGTCAGCTGATCCCGAAAGAATTGATCAAGATAAAGAAAAAATAGCTACTTGGCCGCGCGGTGAAAAACTTTAATTTTGGCTAATTGGTCTTGCTGTAAAGTTTTTTGTTTGCGCGGAGTTGAAAAACATATGTCATTAAAAGAAAAAATCAACCAAGATTTTAAAGACGCTTTTAAGGCTAAAGAAGAATTAAAAGTTTCTGTTTTGCGCATGCTTTCTTCTTCGTTAAAGAACAAAGAAATGGAAAAGCGCTCAAAGCTAGTTAAGACCGGAACTACCGACGAAGCGGTTCTGGCCAAAGAAAGCCAGCTGCTTGATGAAGAAGTTCTTCAGACTATTGGAACAGAAGCTAAAAAGCGCAAAGATTCCATTAAACAATTTCAGGATGGGGGAAGGCCAGAGCTGGCAGCACAGGAAGAAAAAGAGTTGGCAATTTTATCTGTCTATCTGCCGGAACAAATGGGAGAAGAAGAGGTGCGAAAAATAATTGTGGAATCCATCAAAGAAGCGGGTGCCTCCGGTGCGCAGGATCTGGGCAAGGTGATGAAAGTTTTAATGCCTAAGGTGAAAGGAAAAGCAGATGGGGGAATGGTGAATAAAATTGTAAAGGAAGAATTGGAAAAGTAAATTGTTCAATGCAGTTGCTACTTTTCTGGCAGTCAGAAAAGTAGCCAAAAGATCTGCGCCCGAGCGTAAAAAATAAAGAAAATCGGATTCGTCTCGCTAAATTTGCTATCCACAACGCCCCGACCTGACGATCGGGGCCCCACCACAGCACGCAAATTTTACGCTCGACTCATCGCGATTTTCTAATTATTTTTTCGCTATGGGCGAAACTCAATGATAGAGATAACAAATCTTACTAAAACCAAAATAGATACGAAGTTTTTGCAAAAGGCCGCGCAAGCGGCTTTTGCTGTTTTACGCGCGGAAAAAGATGTTAGTTTGGTTTTTATTGGCGATGCTAAAATTAAGACTTTAAATAAAAAATATCGCGCCAAAAATAAGACTACTGATGTTTTAAGCTTTGAAGAATTGAACGAGATTTTTGTCTGTGTCCCGCAGGCCAAAAGGCAGGCCAAGGTGTTGAAAACAGGTTTAAAACCCGAATTGACCCGACTATTGGTGCATGGTATAGTGCATTTAGCGGGATTTGATCACGAAAAATCGGTCCGGGAGGAGCTGCGGATGTTTGGCGTAGAAAAAAATATTTTAGATAAAATAAATAAAAATAAAACGAAAAAAGGTTTCTAAAATGGCTAAAGAAAAGATCATTGTTGGATTAGATATTGGCACCTGTTTTGTGCGGGTGGTGGTGGCCAAGGTTAGGGAAGGTTTGCCGCCTCAGATTTTAGGTGTGGGCAAAGTTGTTTCGGGCGGTTTGCGCAAAGGCGTGGTGGTTGATATGGAAGAAGTGGTAAAAAATATTAGAGAAGCAGCGCAACTAGCCGAAAGGATTTCCGGCATAACCATTGAAGAAGCTTTTGTTGGCATCGGCGGCTCCCATATTTCTTGCCGGCTAAGCCGCGGAGTAATTGCTGTTTCTCGGGCGGATGGCGAAATATCCAATGAAGATAAAGAACGGGCGATTGGCGCCGCCACGGCAATATCGCTGGCACCAAACCGGGAGATCTTGCATGTTTTGCCACGTCGGTTCACCGTGGACGGCCAAGACGCAATAAAAGATCCGGTTGGCATGAATGGCGTGCGCTTGGAAGTGGATGCTTTGATAGTGGAAGGCGCCACTCCTTTTGTTAAGAGTTTGATCAAGTGCGTCCATGAGTCTGAAATTGAAGAGGCGGGGCTTTTGTTATCCTGCTTGGCTGACAGCCGGGCGGTTTTGACTAAGAGGCAAAAAGAGTTGGGGGTTTTATTATTGGATTTGGGCGGCGGCACCACAGGTATGACGGTTTATGAAGAGGGCGATATTTTGCATTGCCAGATATTGCCAGTGGGCAGCATGCATATTACCAATGATATCGCTATCGGACTTCGGACCTCTATTGATACAGCAGAAAAAATAAAACTAGAATACGGTTCGGCTTCACCGGAAAACATCGGCAAAAAAGAAACAATTGATCTGGCGCGGCTGGGAGAAACGGAAGGCACTGTGGCTCGGCTGCAGGTGGCTGAAATTATCGAAGCGCGAGCCAGCGAGATATTGGATCTGGTAAATAAAGAATTAAAAAAGATAGACCGCGCCGGGCTTTTGCCGGCGGGAGTAGTATTGGTTGGCGGCGGAGCGAAATTGCCAGGATTAGTGGAGCTGGCTAAGGAAAAATTAAAATTGCCAGTGCAGATCGGTTTGCCTCAGGGATTGGAAGGGATCATCGATCAGATAGACGATCCGGAGTTTGCTGTGGCCTGTGGTTTGATACTATCGGCATTGAACGAAGAAACTAAATCGCCGGAAAGCCACAATTCTTTTGGTGACTTTGCCGACAATCTTGGGCCGACTGTCAAAAAAATAAAAACTTGGATAAAGGGATTCGCTCCTTAGGCCTAAATGAGGGCAAAACCTTGGCGTTTTTTAATATTGAAATTAAGTGTTGACAAGCCATATAGGTTTGTCATATCCTTACATAACCTTTAAATAACTTAAATAAGTTAATTTTTTAATAATATGGCCCAAATAAAACCAGATATGGAGACATTTGCCAAGATTAAAGTGGTGGGTGTCGGAGGAGGTGGAGGGAATGTTGTTTCTCGCATGGTTGAAAGCAAGATCCAAGGCGTTGAGTTTATTGCTATTAACGCTGACTCTCAAGATTTGCATCATTGTTTAGCTCCCCAGAAATTACTTATTGGCAAAAACTTGACCAAGGGTTTGGGGGCGGGAATGAATCCGGATGTCGGCCGCCAAGCGGCGGAAGAGAACCGCGACGAGATCCACGAAGTATTAAAAGGCGCGGACCTGGTTTTTGTTACTTATGGTTTGGGCGGCGGCGTGGGCACAGGAGCTGGCCCGATTGTGGCTGAGGCGGCTAGAGAAATTGGCGCCTTGACCGTTGGTGTGGTTACTAAGCCTTTTTCTTTTGAAGGTTCTCAAAGAATGAAATTGGGGCTTGAGGGCTTGGGCCGATTGCAGGATAATGTTGATACTCTTATCACTATTCCCAACGACAAACTATTGCAGACCATCGACCGCAATACTTCTTTAACCGATGCTTTCAAAGTTGTTGATGACGTGTTGCGCCAAGCGGTGCAGGGAATCTCGGATATTATCGTTACGCCAGGCTTGGTTAATGTTGACTTTGCTGATTTGCGGGCAGTTATGAGCGGAGCGGGCTCTGCTTTGATGGGCATTGGACGGGCGGCTGGAGATGATAGGGCAGTGGTGGCAGCTAAGATGGCAATTAATTCTCCGTTGCTTGAAGTTTCGATTGACGGAGCCAAGGGAGTCATCTTGAATGTAGCGGGTGGCGATGACCTGACCATGATGGAAATTAACGAAGCGGCTAAAGTTATTACCGACTCAATAGACCCGAACGCGAAAGTTATTTTTGGCGCAGTCACCGATAAGCAATTAAAGAAGGGAGAAGTAAAAATTACTGTTATCGCGGCTGGTTTCGGAGACCAATCAACAAAAAAAGAGGTTGTTGGGCGGGAAAAGCCAGAAGTTAGAACAGAGCCGACAATAAAACAAGAAGCGCCGGCAAAAAAACAACCAGATTTTGCCAGCCATGTAAGCCAGGTTCCGGGCGCGGACGAAGAATGGGATATCCCAGCTTTCATTAGGAAGAAAATGAAATAAAAATAGAAAAATTAAAAAACCACTTCGCTTTTGCGGAGTGGTTTTTGGTTTACAGAAAAAAAATAAAACTGCCCTGTGGATAAGTTAATGTCGCAAAAAAATAAAGATAAAAATTAGACTGAAAACCAGCCCTTTTTTGATGTTTTTACAATTTTTATTTGTTGGAAAAAATTAAGTTTGACAGGTTGTTCAAAAGGTTTAAAATAGAAGTAGATCACACAAATTTTCAGGAGGGGTGGAGGTGTGATTTTTATTTTTGGCGAACGAGGGCGATGCGCGAACCGAGAGGTTTGCATAACGCCCGAGCGATACAAAAATATAGCGTTGTTTTTCTGCATTTTTGGCGAACGAGAAGAACATTTTTCATTAGGATTATAATTAATTTTAGAAATCAGGACCAATATGACCCCAGCTCTTAAAGCTAAGTTTGAAAAGATCCAAAAAAGAGACGGTCGGATAGTTAATTTTGACCAATCTCAAATAGAAAATGCGGTGCATAAAGCCCTAACAGCTACCGGGCAAGGCGATGGTCCCATTGCCCGCAAGGTAGCTAACCGCACAGTCAGCCTTCTCAACAAAAGGTTCAGAAAAGGAGAGGTTCCAAAAGTGGAACAGATCCAAGATATAGTTGAGGAGGTTTTAATTTTGGAAAATCTAGTTGAAACCGCTAAGGCCTACATTCTATATCGGGAGCAGCGGCGCCGCATCCGAGAAGCGCAAAGCGCGATGGACGAAACTGTAGAGATGGTGGATAAATATATTCAAGAATTGGATTGGCAGATCAAAGAAAACGCCAACATGGCTTATTCTTTGCAAGGCTTGCACCATTATGTTACTTCGGCGGTCAGCAAAAAATATTGGTTGGACAAGATCTATACCAAAGAAGTGCGCGAAGCGGTCAATTCCGGAGATTTTCATATTCACGATTTGGATTTTGTCGGGCCATATTGTTGCGGTTGGGACTTGTATGATCTGATACTGCGCGGTTTTGGCGGAGTGCCCGGAAAAGTGGAATCAAAACCAGCCAAACATTTGCGCACGGCTTTGGGCCAATTAGTTAATTTTTTCTATACTCTGCAAGGTGAAGCGGCCGGCGCGCAGGCGGTAAGCAATTTTGATACGCTGCTGGCGCCTTTTATCCGCTACGACAATTTAAATTATTTGCAGGTAAAGCAGGCAATCCAAGAGTTTGTTTTTAACTGCGCTATTCCCACGCGCGTGGGGTTCCAGACGCCATTTTTGAATGTGACTATAGATTTAAAGCCGCCTAAGGCCTTGGCGCAGCAGCCCGTAATCATCGGCGGGCAGGCGCAGAAAGAAAATTATGCCGATTTTCAAGACGAGATGAATATTTTTAATCGGGCTTTTTGCGAAGTGATGAGCGAAGGAGATGCCAGCGGCCGGGTTTTTACTTTTCCTATTCCAACCTATAACATTACCAAAGACTTTGATTGGGATAATCCGGCCTTAGCCGGTGTTTGGGAAATGACCGCTAAATACGGCGTGCCATACTTTGCCAATTTTATAAACTCCGATATGAGCCCGGATGATGCCCGAAGCATGTGCTGCCGTTTGCGGCTGGACAACCGGGAGTTATATAAACGTGGCGGCGGGCTTTTTGGGGCTTACCCTTTAACCGGGAGCATCGGAGTTGTCACTTTGAACTTGCCGCGCATTGGCTATTTATCCAAAACCAAAAAAGACTTTTTCTCGCGCCTGGAACGCATGATGGAATTGGCTAAGATAAGTTTGGAGATCAAGCGCAAGACCATAGATAATTTTATGGAAAAGGGTTTGTATCCTTACTCGCGCCATTATTTGGAAGGCATTAGAAAAATGCGCAGCAGTTATTGGAGCAACCATTTTTCGACGATTGGTTTGGTTGGCATGAACGAAGCGTTGCTTAATTTTATCGACAAAGATATAACAACCAATGAAGGACAAAAGTTAGCCGGGGAAATCTTGGATTTTATGCGCAAACAGTTAGTTAAATACCAAGAAGAAACGGGCAATCTTTATAATTTGGAAGCCACGCCAGCCGAAGGCGCCAGCTACCGCTTAGCTAAAAAGGACCTGGAAAAATATTCCGATATCATTACCGCTGGTTCTCGCGACCATTACTATACCAATTCCACTCAGTTGCCGGTTGGTTTTACCAGCGACCTTTTTGAAGCCTTGGATCTGCAGAACGATTTGCAAATTAAATATACCGGCGGCACAGTGCTGCATGCTTTTCTGGGCGAACGCATCCAAAACCACGAAACTATTAAAACTTTGTTGAAAAAAGTTTTTACCAAATACAGCCTGCCTTATTTAACCTTCAGCCCGACTTTCAGCATTTGCCCGAATCATGGCTATTTGCAGGGCGAACATTATACTTGCCCGAAGTGCTTAATAGAACAACCCTGCGAAGTATATTCACGGGTGGTGGGTTATATCAGGCCTATCCAACAATGGCACCCCGGCAAACAAGATGAGTTTAAGGCGCGCCTAGTTTTCAAAGTAAAAGAAAAAGCCAGCGAAAAAATTGGCGCTAAGGTCTAATTAAGCTTTAAGTTTATTTGATGCTTTTTGGAGGGATACAGAAACTAACTTTAATAGATTATCCGGGAAAAGTTGCAGCAACCATTTTTACGGTTGGCTGCAATTTTTTATGCCCTTATTGCCACAATCCGGAGCTAGTTGACCCCAAAAAGATTAAAGAACAGGAAAGATTAAGTGAAGAAGAGATCTTAAAGTTTTTAGCCACGCGCCAAGGATTATTAGAGGCGGTTTGCATCACCGGGGGAGAGCCGACAATTTTTTCTGATTTGCCGGAGTTCATTAAAAAAATAAAAGATATGGGTTTTTTGGTGAAGCTAGATAGCAACGGCTCCAATCCCCAGATGCTGGAAAAATTATTGGCTGATAAATTAGTTGATTTTATCGCCATGGATATAAAAGCGCCGCTGGAAAAATATAAAAAAGTGGCGGGCGAGCGCGTGAGTTTGGAAAATATTCAGCGCAGCACGGAGCTGGTCAGGACGGCGCCGGATTATGAATTTCGCACGACAATTTTGCCGGCACTGCATTCAAAGAAAGACGTTTTAAGCATCGGCCGTTGGCTGCAAGGCAGCAAAAAATATTATCTGCAGCAGTTTAAGCCAACTAAAACCTTGGACTCAGCCTTTTTAGAAGAAAAAGCTTTTGATTGGCCAAGCGTGGCGGAGTTGCGAAGGCTCTTGGAAATATTTTTTGATAAAGTGGAAGTAAGGGAGTGATGACTAAGTCGAGGATTTTTCTATTTTTTTGCCTGTCTTTTATTCTCGGAGTTTTTATCCAATCATTATTAGTTTTATCCCGGCCATGGTGGCTGGGTATTTTAATTTTGGGAATAATGCTGGCAGCTGTGTTTTGGGGGCGAGGTAAAAAAATCGTGGTCGCAGGATTTTGTTTGATGTTAATGGTTGGCGGCGCGTGGCGATTTTTATTAATGTCGGATACAGATAATTTGGTTAAGCAATTTAACGATAAGGGGAAAATTATTTTGGCGGGTGTAATTGCAGAGGAGCCGGATGTGCGGAGTGATAATGTAAAATATGCGGTGGCTGTGGCGGAAATTAAGCTTCTTAGCTTGTCTCATAAAATAAGGGGTAGCGGCAAGATATTGGTGGTGTCCAAAAAATACCCGTTGTATCAATACGGCGACAAGATCGAAATAAACGGCAAATTAATAACGCCAAAATCCGGGGAAGATTTTGATTATCAAAAATATCTGGCCAAGGATAATATTTATTCGATAGTTTATTATCCGGAAATAAAATTATTGGAAGCGGGGCAGGGCAATTGGCTGATGGGGAAATTATTATTGGCTAAAAATAAGTTTAAAGATTCTATTAGCCAGATCTTAACTGAGCCGCAGGCGGCTTTTTTGGCCGGGCTATTGCTGGGCGAAAAGCGCGCCTTGCCGGCAGACTTGACCACCGCTTTTTCCCGCACAGGCACCACGCATATTATTGCGTTGTCGGGTTTTAATATCACGATCATTGCTGTGGCCTTAATGGGTCTTTTTAATTTTTTTATGGTGCGGCGGCAAATTAGTTTTTGGCTATCGGTTGGCGTGATAGTCTTATTCGTTTTAATGACGGGGGCAGCAGCTTCAGTAGTGCGGGCGGCAGTGATGGGGATTTTGGTCTTATTGGCCCAGCAAGTCGGGCGGCTTTATCAAATTAGGAACGCCTTAGTGCTGGCCGGCGCCATAATGGTTTATTCAAATCCCAAGGTTTTGGTTTGGGATTTAGGCTTTCAACTATCTTTTGCCGCCACGCTCGGTTTAATTTATATTTTGCCGATTTTGGAACAATGGTTTATGCCCGACCAAAAAGAAAAAGAGCTTATGGCTGGCCGGGTAAAAGACGGCAAGTTCGTTAAATTATTAAAATCCATAAAACTAATCTTAGCGACTACTCTGGCGGCGCAAATTGCGGTTTTGCCGTTATTGGTGGTTAATTTTGGCCAATTATCATTGATCGCGCCGCTGGCTAACATTTTAGTTTTGCCGGTTATTCCTTTAACTATGTTGGTTGGGTTCTTGGGCGCTTTGAGCGGATTGATTTTTTTGCCAATCGGACAAGTTTTTGGCTGGTTAGCCTGGCTGTTTTTATCGTATGAAATTAAAATCATTGAATTGCTGGCAAAAATCCCTCTGGCGGCGATAAGCTTTAAATGGAGTTGGCTGGGAGGAGGAATATATTATGCTGTTTTATTTTGGCTAATTTGGTATTTTCATAAAAAGAAATCTAACGCTTTGTTAAAAAAATTAAATGTGGCTAAGGCTTAAAAATAAAATCCCATATTTAATCTTAATGGCACTTGTCTTAGCTGCGGTTTTTGTTTGGTCTCGGGTTTTGGCACAGACGCCGGAGAATCTCGTAAAAATAGATTTTTTAGACGTGGGGCAGGGCAGCGCGATTTTGGTAAATGCGCCAAATGGCAATCAAGTTCTAATTGATGGCGGGCCATCGGACGCGGTGCTGGCCGAATTGGGAGAAGAGCTGCCTATATATGATAAAAAAATAGAACTAATAATTTTAACGCATCCGGATTCGGATCACTTAAGCGGATTAATTGAGGTTTTAAAGCGTTATGAAGTTGGCCAGATCCTGGAAACAGGAATTGCTGATAGCTCGGCCGAATATAAAGAGTGGAACGGATTAATTGAGCAGAAAAAGATTCCAGTAATTTTTGCTAGCGCCGGACAAAATATTGCGATAGCCGACAATTTGGCAATTAAAATATTGTATCCGTTGGGTAAAATTAATGGGCAGGATTTCAGTAAAAATACTAACGCGACTTCTATTGTGGGGAAAATAATTTATGGCCAGAACGCGATTTTATTTACCGGCGATGCGGAAGAACAAACGGAAAAGATATTGCAGATGGTTGGCACGGACGTAAGGGCGGATATTTTGGTGGTTGGTCATCATGGCAGCAAAACTTCAACGAGCGTCGAGTTTTTATCGGCCGTAGCGCCGCTAAGCGTCATAATCCAAGTTGGGGCAAATAATAGGTATGGCCATCCGACAACGGAAGTTTTGGAGCGACTCAAAAATTTTAATATTTTTCGGACCGATTTGGATAAAGATATTAATTTTTCGTGCGACCTTGCTAAATGCGCTTTAGCGCGATAAAATGAATAAAATAATAAAAATAAATATGAAAAATGAAAAAACTTTGGTAGTGATAAAACCGGATGGTATTCAGCGATCGTTGATTGGTGAAGTGATCCGGCGCTATGAGCGAGCGGGTTTAAAATTGGTTGGTTTAAAAATGGTTGTGCCGACGGCTGATTTTGTGGAAAAACACTATACGGTGGACCCAGGCTGGAGAATGTCTAACGGTGAAAAAACTATCAAGGGATACCGCGATAAAGGCTTAACTCCGCCAACGGAAGATCCGATGGAAGCTTCGGGCCGGACATTAGAAAAATTAAAACAATATATGAGTTCGGGCCCCGTGATCGCTTTGGTTTGGCAGGGCGTGCACGCGGTTAAAATTGTGCGCAAGATTACCGGCGGAACCGAGCCCTTTACTTCGGATGTTGGCACGATTCGCGGGGATCTGGTTTTGGATTCGTATCAATTAGCCGATACCGATGGCCGGGCGGTGAGAAACTTGATCCATGCTTCAGGCTCGGTAGACGAAGCTAATAAAGAAATTGCGTTGTGGTTCAATGAAAAAGAGATTATTAATTACCGTTTGGTGCAAGAGCAGATACTTTACGATGTGAACCTAGACGGTATTTTGGAGTAGTTTAATTGGCAATCTTGTTTTCTTTGTTGATTTTCAAGGTTGCCTGAAAAATATGCCGCATACAATGCCATATAAAGAACAGGAAGATAAGTGGTTCTCCATCCTGATCTTTATTGCTTTGCCCTTTTACGTGTTTTTCCGTTTTTTGAAAGGGAAGTTGCCGCCGCTTAGCCAGGCCGGCCCAAAACCTAAAGCTTGACCTAAAAAAGTCTTTAGTGGATAAAAAGCTTGACTATGCATAAAATGTGCTAAAATATAGATGGCTTTGCTGTGCAAGAGCTTCTATATATGATTTTGGGTCAAACAAGAATTTCCGGGAGCTCTATATCGGGCAGGACCGCTGATTCGTTCGGAGTTTTGCTCTGCGGGCACCCACCTTTAAAACAGGCCGAAATTCATAAGAGGCTCTTGGCAGTTGAGGCTTTGAAGCGATATTTCATTAAACATGATACAGACCGACGATAAAAAATTAAATCAGAGAGTTTTATCTTTTTGGTTTAGCTTTTATTTGCTGACTTAAGGGGTCGGTCTTTTCGTGGCAGGGTGAGATTTTAGCGAAAAGGACTGACCTTCAAAGGTCAGTTTTTTATTTAGCGCGTCAGCTCTTTAAAAAGTTAATAAAAACTTAATAAATCTATAAAGGAGGGGTTTTATGAGTTGCCGAAGGCATAAGAGTTCTCGTTTTTGGAAATGCAGAAGGTGTGGATGCGAAAAAAACGTCCAAGGCCGGTGTCGCGTTTGCGGTTTGGCTTTTCAAGTCAGCCGGAAAATTAAAATTAAAAACAACGGTTATAGCCAGATGAAAACGGTTAGGCTGGAAACTGAAAAAGTTTTAGCGCCGGAAACCCAAAGGCCTAAAGAAAACAAAAATAAAATAAATGTTAGGAGAATGGTAAAATCTTTCAGAAAAGAGTTCGTGGCCAATTATTTGGCGGCTTTGAAAAATCAGGCAGCAACCGCGTAGCATTTATTAAGCAAATAAATCCCCACACCTATGCATAGGTGTGGGGATAAAAACTCCGTTAAAAAAGGCGGGGTTTTCTTTTTTTGTAGATTATTTTATCTTAGCTAAAAACTCGTTTATCTTTTCTTCGGTTTTATCAGCTACAACCTCTTTAGTTAGCAGAGTGAGCGTTGAAGCGGGGGCTTGTCCGGAAATCTTTTCCATTTCAGCAAAAGCATTTTTATCGCCCGAACCGCCCATAACACAAAAAAAAGCGGTCTTTTTAAAATTGTTTTTATTTTGTTCCAAATAAGCTCGCACGGGGCTGGCCACATTAAAAGACCAAATTGGCGTGCCTATAATTACTAAGTCGTAGCCAGCGGGGTTTTTAGCGGCCGGTTCGATCTTAGCCGATATTTTTTTCATCGCTTCTCGGCCGGCTTTTAAATAGCCGATAGGGCCGGAATAATTTTTTATGCCTTTAATTTCTTCCGTTTCTCCGTTTAATTTTTGAGCGAAAGTCTGGGCTACTTTTTTAGTCGTGTTGGTGCGGGAAAAGAAAACAATAAGGGTTTTCATAAAAGTTAAAGTTAAATAATGTTATCAGTCGGGCCAGGGAGAATTGAACTCCCGCTATACCCACCCCAAGGGTACGGACTACCACTATCCGATGGCCCGAAAAGAAAAAATCCGTCGCCGGGGCAACGGATTTTTGTGGCCGTTGGGAGCGACCGGAAAAATAGAACGGAAATCCTTTGTCTCGCCGTGGCGGGACTCAGGATAACGCTACGCGTTACTTTTTGTTAAGCGCTTTAATGCATTGGGCACAGGCCTTTACTCTTTTTCCCGACGGCAACTTAGCCCATTGGATATTGGGGTATTTCCTGATCTTGCAAGTCGGATTGAATTTGCCGCGCAGCTTAACAAGTTTGGTAGACATCTGCGAGCCTTTGCCGCAGATAGTGCAGGTTCTTGGCATAATTATTTAGTCAGTTACTTTTAATCTGTCTTAAAGTATGATACATTAAAAATAATAATTTTGCAACTTTTATGAATCTCCAAGCGCTTTTATTTCTCTACATTATCATTATTTTATCTTCCATAATTCATGAATACGCCCATGCTTGGGCGGCTTTTAGGCAAGGGGACACCACTGCCAAATATGCCGGTCGCTTAACTTTAAATCCTATGGCGCATATGGATTGGTGGGGCACGGTTTTAATGCCCTTGGCTTTGCTTTATTTTTTTGGCATATTTTTTGGTTATGCCAAACCGGTGCCGATAAACCCGTATAATTTCCGCGACCAGCGGCGGGGAATGATAGAGGTGAGCTTGGCGGGCGTGGCGGCTAATTTTTTAGTAGCGATAGTTTTGGGGTTGTTTGTCCGCTTTATGCCGGGATTTTCTTTGAACCAATTTTTGCTCTTTGTGGTGGAAGTGAATATTTGGCTTGGGCTTTTCAATCTTTTGCCTTTCCCGCCGCTGGACGGTTCAAAACTATTAATTGCCTTAGCGGACATAAATATTAACCGATTTTCCAAGGTAATCAATTTTTTAAGCCAACCCCTGGGGATAGTCGTGGCAATTTTTGTGGCGATGTCTTTTTTGCCATATGTGAGCAATTGGTTGCTAAAGTTAATTGTGGGATAGGGGCCTTTTATTTTGCCTTGACAAAACTTTTTGGTGTGATAATATCTAAATACACTTGTTAGAAAATCTAATTTCCCCGGGTTGCTGCGGGGGTAAAAATGGCTATAAACCGCTGTTTTTTTATTGCCTTGAGCGTTTTAATATTTTAGCATTTGAGCCTAAGATCCTTGTTTAAATGTTGTAATATTTAAATGTTTAAATGAAATTATGCCAACTATTCACCAACTAATTAAGAGACCAAGAACTCAGTCAGTTCGCAAGCCTAAAGCGCCGGCGCTTTGGCGCGGTTTTAATGTTCTGAAAAATAAGCCGGCCCAATACCCGTCGCCTTTTAAGCGAGGGGTTTGCTTAAAGGTCACGACTACCACTCCTAAAAAGCCAAACTCAGCTTTGCGTAAAATCGCCAGAGTTCGCTTAACTAATGGTATGGAGGTCACCGCTTATATTCCGGGCGAGGGGCACAATTTGCAAGAGCACTCTGTAGTGGTGTTGCGCGGCGGGCGCGTGAAAGACTTGCCGGGCGTTCGCTATCATATTGTCCGTGGCGTCTTGGATACTTCCGGTGTTGAAGGCCGAAAGAAAGAGCGCAGCAAATACGGGGCTAAGCGGCCTAAATAATATTATAAATAGAAGACTATGCGAAGAAAACGAAATTACAAAAGAGACATTTTGCCTGATCCAAAGTTCCAGAATGTGGCGGTGGCAAAGTTCATTAATCGCTTAATGACCCGAGGCAAAAAATCAACTGCCCAGAGGGTTCTTTACGATGCTTTCGACATTATTGCCAAACAACAGAAGGACCCGATGCAGATATTTGATGAAGCGATCAAAAATATTTCTCCGGCCTTGGAAGTTAAGTCCAAGCGCGTGGGCGGCGCCAACTATCAGGTGCCTCGGGAAGTTCGAGGCGAGCGAAAGCTAACTTTAGCTTTTCGCTGGATAATTGAAGGTTCTCGGGCTAAGAAAGGCAAGCCGATGGCCGCTAAATTAGCTGAGGAGTTTCTAGCCGCAGCTAAGAACGAAGGCACAGCTATTAAGAAGAAACAAGATATGAATAGAATGGCCGAAGCTAACAAAGCCTTTGCCCATTTTAGCTGGTAAGCAATAGTTTCGTAATAAAGTTTGAATTAAAAAAATAAAACAAAAATGCCAAGACAATATCCAATCGAAAAAATTCGCAACCTCGGTATCATCGCTCATATTGATGCCGGCAAAACCACGGTTTCCGAGCGCGTGCTTTTTTATACAGGCAAAAAACATAAGGTCGGCGAGGTGCACGAAGGCGAAGCGGAAATGGATTGGATGGAACAAGAACGGGAGCGCGGCATTACAATTACTTCGGCGGCGACCACTTGTTTTTGGCGCGATTGCCAATTGAATCTAATTGATACTCCGGGCCATATTGACTTTACAGTTGAAGTGCAGCGGTCTTTGCGCGTGCTTGATGGCGCGGTAGTAGTTTTTGACGGCGTGGCAGGAGTGGAACCGCAATCTGAAACTGTGTGGCGGCAGGCAGACAAATATAATGTGCCGCGGATGTGCTTTATTAATAAAATGGACCGAACGGGCGCTGATTGGGATAAAGACCTAAAATCTATCCATGAGCGCTTAACTCCCAGCGCCTTGCCGATAAACTTGCCGATCGGTGCGGAAGAGAACTTTTTGGGCGTGATAGACTTATTTAAAATGAAGGCGATTAAGTTTGAAGGCGAACGGGGCGAAAAAATCGTGGAAGAGGAGATAGCCGCTGATAAATTAGAATGGGCAAAAAAATGGCGCCAAACTTTGGTGGAAAAGATCGTGGAGCAAGATGATGCGTTGATGCAAAAATATTTAGACGGCCAGGAAATCCCAGTGGCCGACTTAAAGAAGGCTTTGCGCCAAGCAACAATGGCAATTAAGATCATTCCGGTATTTTGCGGCACCGCCTTAAAAAATAAGGGCGTGCAATTGATGCTGGATGGCGTTTGCGACTTTTTGCCTTCGCCTTTGGATGTGCCTCCGACCGAGGGTTTTGATGCTAACGATGAAACAAAAAAAGTTACGCGCGAGACAAAAGACGACGCACCTTTTGCCGCCTTGGCTTTTAAAGTGGCCACCGATCCTTTCGTGGGCCAGCTGACTTTCTTTAGAATATATTCTGGCACCTTGAAAGCCGGCACTTATGTTTTGAATACAACTTCGGGGAACCAAGAGAGGATTAGCCGGATATTGCGCATGCATGCCAATCACCGCGAAGAAGTGAAAGAAATGTATGCGGGTGAAATTGCCGCGACCGTGGGCTTGAAAAGCACTGGCACCGGCGATACTCTTTGCGATGCTGACAACCCGATAATTTTGGAAAAAATGGAGTTCCCGGAGCCCGTTATTTCGGTGGCGATCGAGCCAAAAACTAAAGCGGACCAGGAAAAAATGGGCGTGGCCTTGCATCGTTTGGCGGAAGAAGACCCAACTTTTAGAATTGAAGGCGACCAGAATACCGGCCAAACCATTATTCGAGGCATGGGTGAATTGCACTTGGAAATAATTGTGGACCGCATGATGCGGGAGTTTAAAGTTGACGCTAATGTTGGCCGCCCTCAAGTGGCTTATAAAGAAACCATCAAAGGCCAGGCGGAAGCGGAAGGGAAATATGTTAGGCAATCAGGCGGCAAAGGCCAATACGGCCATGTTTGGCTGCGGGTTGAGCCAAAAGAAAAAGGCACCGGTTTTGAGTTTGAAAACGATATTAAAGGCGGATTGATTCCTCAAGAGTTTATTCCAGCGATAGAAAAAGGCGTTAAAGAGGCGATTGATAAAGGTGTTTTAGCAGGGTATCCTTTGGTGGATGTAAAGGCGACTTTATACGATGGCTCATACCACGATGTTGACTCTTCGGAAATTGCTTTTAAAATTGCTGGCGCTATGGCTTTGCAAGAAGCCTGCCGGCGCGCTAAATTGATCTTGCTTGAACCAATGATGAAATTGCAAACGATCACTCCGGAGCAATTCATGGGAGACGTAATTGGCGATATTAATTCCAAGCGCGGCCGGATAGACAACATGAGCGAGCGGGGTGAAGGAGTGGCGCGCGTAAAAGTGATCGATGCCAAAGTGCCGTTGTCGGAAATGTTTGGTTATGCCACTTCCTTGCGCTCTATGACTCAGGGCCGGGCAAACTTTACCATGGAATTTGACCATTACGAAGAAGTGCCCAACAATATTACTCAGCAAGTAGTGGAAGGAAGAAAGAAATAAAATCAGCGCATATTTATGATGTGGGAAACGATAAAAAAAATATTGAAAAAAAATCACGGGACTTGTATTATTGTAGAAGATGGACAACCGGTTTTTGTGATCACGGAGTTTGATGAATACCAGAAAGATCTGGAAAAAGAGCCGGCTGATAAATTGCTCCAATCTAGATTTAAAGAATCGGCTGGAGAAACGGAATTAATAGAAAAGATCAATCAGGAAATTGTTGATTGGAAGGCCAAACAGGCGGAAAGTTCCCCGGAAGTGCCGTTAGTGGATATTCAGGATAGCGACGAAGTTAGGGTTGAGAATCTCCCTTTGGTTTAAAGCTAAGAACAATGGGCTTGATTGGAGGGGATTTTAGGTTGACGGGGTTGACTTTTCTGAATAATTACGATAAACTATAAGAGTTATATTTTTAATAAAAAATAATTTAATTCGTAGGTTTTTGCTAGCTAATCGCCAATAATTCTTAATTAAAAAGAATATTAGCGATTAGGCGGCAAATAAATTTGCGATCAAAATGGCAGATAAATTTGAACGCACAAAACCACACGTTAATGTGGGAACCATCGGTCACGTTGACCATGGAAAGACGACTTTAACAGCCGCCATGTTGAATGTTTTTGGCTTGGCTGGAATGAAGGCTTCTCAGAAGGGCGTTGACCAGATCGACGCAGCTCCTGAAGAAAAAGCTCGTGGTATTACCATCGCGACTTGCCATGTGGAATACGAGAGCGAAAAGCGGCACTATGCCCATATCGATTGCCCAGGGCATGCCGACTATATTAAGAACATGATCACCGGCGCAGCTCAAATGGACGGCGCAATTTTGGTCGTGGCGGCTACTGACGGCCCGATGCCTCAGACCAGAGAACACATCCTTTTGGCTTACCAGGTTGGCGTGCCTAAGATCGTGGTCTTTTTGAATAAAACCGACCAGGTTGACGACCCGGAAATGATCGATCTAGTGGAACAGGAAATCCGGGAACTTTTGACCAAATATAATTATCCGGGCAATGAAACCCCGATAATTCGCGGTTCAGCTTTGAAAGCTTTGGAAGCGAAATCAAAAGATGATGAAGCGGCTAAGCCGATCTTGGAGCTTTTGAAAGCTTTGGATGAATATATTCCTGAGCCGGCTCGCGATATTTCTAAGCCTTTCTTGATGCCGATCGAAGACGTCTTCTCAATTGAAGGCCGCGGCACTGTCGTTACCGGCAGAATTGAGCGGGGCGAAGTTAATGTTAACGACGAAGTGGAAATTATCGGTATTCGGCCGACTCAAAAGACGGTGGTGACCGGTATTGAAATGTTCAATAAACCTTTGGATAAAGGTATGGCTGGCGATAATGCCGGCGTGTTGTTGCGCGGTTTAAAGAAAGAAGATGTGGAGCGCGGCCAAGTGTTGGTAAAGCCGGGCACCGTAACCCCGCATACCGAGTTTGATGCGGAAGTTTTGATATTAACCAAAGAAGAAGGCGGCCGGCATACCCCGTTTTTCAAAGGGTATAAGCCCCAATTCTATATTAAGACCACTGATATTACCGGTGAGGTTATTTTACCAGAAGGCACAGAAATGGTTATGCCGGGCGATACAGTTAATTTGAAGATAGTTTTGATCACTCCGGTTGCTTTGGAAGAGAAACAGAAGTTCGCTATCCGTGAAGGCGGTCATACCGTTGGCGCGGGTGTCGTGACGAAAATTACAAAATAATAATTGTTTAATGGTTCTTTAAGATCTATATGTCAGCAGCTAAGAAAGAAAAAACTGAAAAAGAAGAAATAAAGCAGCGAATCAGGATTAAGATTCGGGCCTACGACCACAAGTTGATTGACCAATCGGCCAAACAAATAGTGGAAACGGCTCAACGGTATGGAGCGGAAGTTTCGGGTCCCGTACCTCTGCCGACAGAAACGCATAAATACACCGTTAACAGCGCTAGTTTCAAATACAAGGATGCGCGTGAACAATTTGAAATGCGAGTGCATAAGCGCCTGATCGATATTTTAAATCCGGGAACTAAGGTTATTGATTCATTATCGGATTTGAACTTGCCGGCTGGCGTGGACATCGAAATAAAGATGTAGTTTTGCAGTTTTGCATAGAATAATTAAAATTCATAAATAAAATATGGGTTTTATAAAAAACCGATAAATTATTTACTGTTAGATCATTACTTGCCCACAAAACGCCGGGTCAGTACCCGGTGTTTTGTTAGAAAAATATGAAGTTTATTCTGGGAAAAAAATTACAAATGACGCAATTGTTCGACGAACAGAGCCGGGTTATACCGGTAACTTTGATTCAGGCCGGACCTTGTTTTGTGACCCAGAAAAAAACTGTAGCCAAAGATGGGTATGGCGCGCTGCAGATCGGTTTTGGCGAAGCTAAAGAGAAGCGGATGAGCAAGGCAGAAAAAGGGCACTTAGCCAAGAGCGGCCAGAAGAATCTGAAGTTCTTGCGGGAAGTCAGAGTTGATAATTCCGAGCTGGAAGTTGGCGCGGAGATTAAAGCGGATATTTTCAAAGAGGGCGATTCGATCAGAGTGGTCGGAACGAGCAAGGGCAAGGGTTTTGCCGGCGTGGTCAAGCGGCATCATTTTGGCGGGGGTCCAGCGACCCACGGCCAAAAGCATAGTTTGCGCGCGCCAGGTTCTATTGGCGCAACTTTTCCGGAGCGCGTGCCAAAAGGACGGCGCATGGGTGGTCGCATGGGCGGAGAGCGCTCGACAGTAGAGGGATTAAAAATTGTAAAAATTGACGTTGCCAATAATACCATTGCGGTTTTAGGGGCAGTGCCGGGAATAAAAGGCAGTTTATTGGAAATAATCTCCCAAGAATAAACATCGATATGACAGCCATTAAATCTACAACTAAAGAAGCGGCGGTAAAAAAGACTGTAAAGGCTAAAGCGCCGGTTGAATCCGTAAAAAGCGGATCGGTTTTGGATTTGGCGGTTTTTGACCAAGCAGGAAAAGAAGTCTCTAAAATCAGTTTGCCAAAGGAAGTTTTTGGCTTGAAAGTTAACGCGGATCTGGTATCGCAAACCGTTACGGCCCAGATGGCTAATTCCAGGGAATCGATCGCCCATTCAAAAGATAGAAGCGAAGTGCGCGGCGGCGGCAAAAAACCTTGGAAACAAAAAGGCACAGGTCGCGCTCGTCACGCTTCGATCCGTTCTCCATTGTGGGCTGGCGGCGGAGCAACTTTTGGTCCGCGCAAAGAACGCAATTTTTCTTTGTCTATAAACAAGAAAATGAAGCGTCAAGCCTTGAAGATGGTTTTATCCGGCAAGGCCAGCGACGGAGAAATTATAATTTTGGAAAGCTTAAAATTGGCACAGCCAAAGACCAGAGAAATGGCGGTTATTATAAATAAATTGGCCAGTGGCGCGAAAAAGGAATTAAATCGCGGCGTGATGATAATTTTGTCGCAAAAGGATGAAGCGGTTTTGCGCGCGGCCCGCAATTTGCCTAAAGTGGCAATGATTGGCGTTGGCAGTTTGAATGTGGTGGATCTGTTATCGACAAAATATTTGGTTATTTCTAGCGAAGCGGTAGAAAAAATAAAAGCAATGTATCAAGCAAAATAATATGGGAATCTTCAGCACGGAAAAAACTGAACAAAAAAAGACCGCGGTTAAAAAAGAACCGAGAGTTAAGGCTGCGAAGAAAACGGCTAATTTTAGCAATAAAGCGGTTAAAAAAGAGTTTTCGGAAGCTTACAGGATTTTGCGCCGGCCGCTGGTAACGGAAAAGTCTTTTAATTTGAATGCTAATCAGAACCAATATCTTTTTGAAGTAGCGCCAGAGGCGACCAAGAAAGAAGTGGAAAAAACGATCCAGAACCTATATGGCGTGAAAGTTTTGCGGATAAATATTTTAAATACTCAGGGTAAGAAAAGGCGCCGGGGAAGATATGAGGGATTTAAAGCCGGCTTTAAAAAAGCGATAGTCTTTTTAGCGGAAGGAGAAAAAATAGAAATTATTTCAAGATAAGAATATGTTGAAAAAATCTAAACCAACCAGTCCCGGCGTTCGCCAGCTGATTCGAATCAAGGCGGCGTTAAGTAAAAATAGGCCAGAAAAAAAGCTGGTGGGTTTTTCGTTTAGGTCAAATGGCCGCAGTGGCGGCGAGATCACCACACGGCATAAGGGCGGCGGGCATAAAAAGCTTTATCGCCAGATAGATTTTAAGCGGGATAAGGTTGGCATTCCGGCTAAAGTTGTTTCTATTGAATACGATCCAAACCGCAATTGTTTTATTAGCTTATTGAACTATCAAGACGGCGAAAAGCGCTATATCATTGCGCCGGAAGGCATTAAAGTTGGCGATCAGATAATCAGCAGCGAACAAGCGGAAATCAAGATCGGCAATCGTTTGCCTTTGAGCAAGATCCCGGTTGGTACCCAGATCCATGATGTTGAATTGCGGCCGGGCAGCGGCGGGATTTTAGTCCGCTCAGCCGGCTCCAGCGCCCAAGTCTTGTCGACAGAAGGAAAATATGCTCAATTAAAGATGCCTTCGGGTGAAGTGCGCATGGTTATTATTGGAAGTTTGGCCACTATCGGGCAAGTTAGCAATTCTGAATTTGGCAATAAAGTTTTAAGCAAAGCCGGTCGTTCTCGGTGGATGGGAATCAGGCCAACGGTGCGCGGTTCAGCTATGAATCCGTGCGACCATCCTCATGGCGGCGGTGAAGGCCGGGCGCCAATTGGTTTGCGCCGCGGTCCTAAGACCCCTTGGGGCAAGCAGGCTTTGGGTGTGAAAACCAGGCTGAAAAAGAAGCCGAGCCGCCGATTTATTTTAACGAGAAGGAAATAATTTAAAAAAGATTTTTGTAAGATTATAATTTTATGTCAAGAAGTTTAAAAAAAGGTCCATTTGTTGATCCTAGGTTATTGAAAAAAATAGCTAATTTAAAGCCGGGCGATAAGGCGGTTATTAAGACTTGGTTTCGTTCTTGCGCGATCTCTCCGGAAATGGTCGGCTTTACTTTTGGCGTGCATAACGGCCGCGAACATATACCGGTTTTTATTACGGAAGAAATGGTGGGACACAAATTGGGTGAGTTTTCTTCAACCAGAAAGTTCGTTAAGCATGGTGGTCGGATGCAGCGAGAAATAGAGCAGCAAAAAGCAATGGCAGCGGCCGCTGCTCCAGCTCCGGCTCCGGAAAAGAAATAATAAATTATTTTTATGGAAGTTAAGGCAACATTAAGCGATATAAGAATGGCGCCAAGAAAAGTGAGATTGGCGGCTAACCTAATTAAAGGTATGAGTGCTACGCGCGCTCAGGCCCAGTTAGCGTTTCTGGTTAGAAAGCCGGCTACTTTCATCTTGAAGCTGGTTAGATCGGCCGTGGCTAACGCCAAGCAAAACTTTGATATTGCGGAAGATAACCTTTTTGTAAAAAGCATCGTGGTTGAAGGGGGAGCAACATTAAAACGTTGGATGCCTCGCGCTATGGGGCGGGCCAGCGCTATTCGGAAAAGGACTTGTTCAGTGAAATTAATTTTGGAAGAGATAAAGCCGGGTTCGGGCAAGAAAAAATCGTCTCCAAAAGTTGAGGTGCTAAAAGCTGACGAAGTTTTGCCGGAAAAACAAGAAAAAGGGAAGAAATTAGATGAGCAAGCTAAAGAAAGCAAGCCAAAAGGTGTGGCGCCGGAGAAACCGCATAATGCTTCCAGCGAGTCCAAACAGAAAAACTTTTCGCGGCAAACAATTGGTAATATTAAAAAAGTATTTAGAAGGAAATCTATTTAAAAAATATGGGACAAAAAGTTAATCCAGTCGCTTTCCGATTGGGAGGCACCCAAAATTGGCGATCGCGCTGGTTCACCACAAAACGATATCAGGAGTTTTTGAAAGAGGATTATTTTATCCGGAACTTTTTGGCGACCAAGTTGATTAAAGCTGGCGTGGATAAAATTGAAATTGAACGCTCCAATAACTCTTTAGATGTTATAATCCAGGCGGCTCGGCCGGGCTTGATCATTGGCCGCGGGGGATCTGGCGTTGAGGACCTGAAAAAAGAAGTTAAATCGCTTTTGGCCAAGAAATTAAAGAAGTCCATTAAAATGGACCTGCGTTTATCGGTTGAAGAAGTGAAAGACGCGGAAATCAGGGCAGCGGTCATTGGCCAAGGCATGGCTGAACAAATTGAAAAAAGAATGCCTTTTAGGCGCGTTTTAAAGCAAACTATTGAACGAGTATCTCAATCGCGGGATGTCCAGGGAGTTAAAATAATGCTGGGTGGGCGGCTTGACGGCAACGAAATTGCCCGGAGAGAATGGTTGAAAAAAGGCAGCATTCCTTCCCAAACAATGAGAGCGGATATTGATTATGCCCAGACCACGGCTTTCACCACTTACGGAACGATTGGCATTAAAGTTTGGGTTTTCAAAAAAGAAGATTTGAATAAGAAAAAAGAAGATAAAAAGAACTAGTTATGAATCCGAAAAAAGTAAAACATCGAAAATGGCAAAAAGGAAACTCTAGCGGCTTGTCCAAAGCTGGCAACGAGGTATCTTTTGGCGCCTTTGGCTTAAAGGCGATGGAAACCTGTTGGATGACCGGACGACAGATAGAAGCGGCCAGGCGAGCCATGACTAGATTTATTAAGCGCGGCGGAAAAGTTTGGTTGCGCATTTTCCCTGATAAACCGGTGACCAAAAAGGGTGCTGAAACTCCGATGGGCGGCGGAAAAGGCGCGGTGGAATATTACGTGACCGTGGTTAAGCCGGGCCGGATCTTATTTGAAATGGACGGCGTGAGCGAAGCGGATGCACGGGAAGCTTTTCGGTTGGCGGCGCATAAATTGCCGATCAAAACGAAGTTTATAGTGAAAAATTAATCAGGAATATTTTATGAAAGCCAAAGAATTAAAACAAAAGACCAACGGGGAGCTAGAATTGATGCTTAAAGAGAACCGGGAAAAACTCCGTTCTTTGCGCTTTGATCTGGCCAGCAAAAAATTAAAGAAAACGGATGAGCTGTCAAAGGTTAAAAGAGAAATTGCCAGGGTCTTAACGGTTTTAAAAAAATAAGTTTCCAGAAATTAATTGAAAAATATGCCAAATAAACAATTAAAAGGAGTTGTCGTTTCCAATAAGATGCAAAAAACAGTGATCGTCGCAGTGACGCGTCTTAAAGAGCACAGCTTATATAAGAAAAAATATAAAGTCACGACTCGCTACAGCGCGCACGATGAAAAGAATGAATATCAGATAGGCGATAAAGTGATAATTTCCGAAACCAGCCCGATTTCCAAGAATAAAAAATGGATAGTTACGCAAAAAGCATAAATTGATTTAATAAAAGAAGCTATGATTCAACCACGTTCTATTTTAAAAGTAGCAGACAATAGCGGCGCTAAAATCGTTCGGTGTTTTAAGGTTTTAGGCGGAACCCGCCGGCGCTGGGCGCAGTTGGGCGATGTTGTTGTTTGTTCCGTTCAGACGGCTGAACCTCGCAAAGCGGTGAAAAAAGGGGATGTGGTCAAAGCGGTAATCATTAGGCAGCGGAATCCTTTTAGGCGGCACGACGGTTCTTACATTAGGTTTGACGATAACGCGGTTGTTCTGGTTGATGGCTTGGAGCCAAAGGGTGGCCGGATCTTTGGGCCGGTAGCGCGCGAGTTAAGAAATAAAGGCTATACAACGATAATTTCATTAGCGCCGGAAGTAGTCTAAACAAGAAACTATTAAGATCCGCAAGAATACAATTTTATGAAAATCAGAAAAAATGACCAAGTTTTAATAATCTCAGGCAAAGATAAGGGCAAAAAAGGAAAAGTGCTCCAGGTTTTAAAGTTGGCCGAAAAGCTGGTCGTGGAGAATATTAATATGGCTAAAAAATCGCGCAAACCCCGCAAGCAAGGGGAGAAAGGGCAGATAATCCAGGTTCCCCGACCTTTACATGTTTCCAATGTTAAGTTAATCTGTCCAAAGTGCGGTGAAGCTTCCCGATTGGGCTATAAAGCGACTGAGGCGGGGAAGTTTCGCATTTGCAAGAAATGCCAGCAGGAAATATAAATTGGAGTTATTGATCAGATATGAAAACAAACCGATTAAAAGAAAAATATTTGAAAGAAGCGGTTCCCGCGTTGCGGGCTAAGTTTGGTTTTAAAAATGATATGTCTGTGCCAAAGATAGTGAAAGTGACCATAAACTCTGGCGTGGGCAAGTTCAAACAGGACCAAAAACTGATCGATGAAGTGGCCAAGGATATAACTCAGATCGCGGGCCAAAAAGCGGTTTTCACTCAAGCCAAAAAAGCGATTGCGTCTTTTAAAACTCGCCAAGGGCAGATAGTAGGAGTTAAAGTTACTTTGCGCGGCAAACGGATGTATGATTTTTTAGACCGGTTGATCAGTTTGGCCTTGCCGCGGACACGCGATTTTCGGGGCATTTCGCTCAGCGCAGTTGATAGCAATGGCAATTTGAACCTAGGCTTAAAAGAGCAAATAATTTTTCCTGAGATCTCCCATGACCAAGTGCAAATGATCTTTGGCCTGGAAATCTGCGTTACCACCACTGCTGCCAACGCTGCCGAAGGTTTGGAATTATTTAAATTATTGGGTTTTCCGATCAGCGCGGAGAAAAAAGAAAAAGAAATAAAAAAATCAAGTAAAAAATAATAAATATGGCTACTGAAGCTCAAATCGCAAAATCAAAAAAGAAACCGAAGTTCTCCAGCCGAAAAACCAGGCGTTGCTTTCGCTGTGGCCGCAAGCGTGGTTATATGAGAGCTTTTGATCTTTGCCGTATTTGCTTCAGGGAGATGGCTAACCGGGGAGAGATTCCGGGTATTAAAAAATCAAGTTGGTAAAATAAAATTATGGACCCAATAGCAGATTTGTTAATTAGAATAAAGAATGCGCAAGATGCTGGCCATGAAATGGCGGAAGCGCCTTTTTCGGGCATCAAATTATCGATAGCTAAGATCTTGGAAAAAGAAGGCTTTATTGGCGGAGCGGAGAAAAAAGGCATAAAAAACAAAGAAAAGCTGGAAATAAAATTAAAATATAACCAAGGCGTGGGCGCGATATCCGGCATTAAAAGAGTTAGTCGCCTCGGGCAAAGAGTTTATTCCCCAGCTTTAAAATTAAAACCGATCAAGCAGGGTTATGGGTTATCGATAGTTTCTACTTCCCAGGGATTAATGAGCGGCAAAGAAGCTAAAAAGAAAGGCATTGGCGGAGAAGTGCTTTGCGAACTTTGGTAAAAAATAGGCTGAAAGGAAAATAAAGACAATAATTTTATGAGTAAAATAGGAAAACAACCAATTGCAATACCAGAAGGCGTGACTGTCTCTATAGACGGCGATTTGGTCGTGGTTAAAGGGCCAAAAGGCGAATTGAAACGGCAATTAACTCGAGAGATAAAAGTGGAAGTAAAAGATAAAGAAGCTTTGGTTAATATTGCTAAGCAAACCAAGCGCAGCGCTGCTTTGTGGGGATTGAGCCGAATGCTGGTTTTTAATATGATTGAAGGCGTAAAAAATGGTTTTGAGAAAAAACTGGAGATCGAAGGCGTTGGTTATAAAGTGGCCTTAAAAGGCAATGATTTAATTTTGAACCTGGGTTTTTCCCATCCGGTAGAGTTCAAAGCCGTGCCGGGCGTAGTTTTTAAAGTAGAAAAAAATATTATTTCAATTTCTGGTATCGATAAAGAGATAGTTGGGCAGACAGCGGCCAATATCAGAAAGATTAGAAAGCCAGAGCCTTATAAAGGCAAGGGTATCCATTATTTGGGAGAAGTGATCAGAAGAAAGGCCGGAAAAAAAGCAGTTAAAAGCGGATTCTAATTTTGTTTAAATAAAAAGCATGAAACAGGCAATTAAAATTAAAAGAACAAAAAAACAATTTCGGGCTAAGCGCATTCGGGCTAAGATTTCTGGCACCAGCGAGCGCCCGAGGCTTTGCGTTTTTCGCAGCAACAAACATATCTACGGGCAGCTGATCAATGATGCCAAAAGCCAGACTCTGGCCAGCGCTAGCGATTTGGATCTGTCAAAAACCGGCAAGAAAACAAAAACAGATCTGGCAAAAATGGTTGGCCAGGCTTTAGCTAAAAAAGCAGGAGAATTAAAGATCGAAAAAGCCATTTTTGATAAAGGGTCTTATAAATATCATGGAATCGTGAAATCTTTGGCCGATGGCGCCAGAGAAGGGGGATTAAAATTTTAATTTAAATTATAAATATGCCAAAACCAATGGGTGGAAGACAAAGAGGCGGGCGAAGAAATGAGAAAGAAAAATCTGAGTTTGATCAGAAGGTTTTAGATATGGCGCGTGTGACGCGTGTGGTGGCGGGCGGCCGACGCTTCAGCTTCCGGGCGACGGTGGGGCTGGGCAACAAAAAAGGCAAAATTGGCGTTGGCGTAGGCAAGGGATTAGATGTTTCTCAGGCTGTCGATAAGGCAGTGGCTGATGCCAAAAAGAATATGATAGTGGTAGCCTTGAAAGAAGCTTCGATCCCTCATCAGGTAGAAGCAAAATATGCCTCCGCCAGAGTTTTTTTGAAACCAGCGCCTAAAGGCAAGGGATTGGTGGCAGGCGGCGCAGTTAGAATAATTTGCGGCTTGGCTGGCATTGAAAACATTTGTGCCAAGATCATTAGCAAATCAACCAATAAATTAAATAACGCGCGAGCTACGCTGGAAGCGCTGAAAAAATTAAAGTAATCAGTTTTATACTTATATGCAGTTGCATCAAATTACTAAAAACAAATTTAATAAAGAGGCTAAACGTGTGGGCCGCGGCGGCAAGCGGGGCACTTTTTCCGGTCGGGGCGTGAAAGGACAAAAATCCCGATCCGGCCGAAAGCTGCGTCCGGAGTGGCGGGATGCGCTGAAAAGCTTGCCTAAGAAAAGAGGTTATAAGTTTAAGAGCATTCAAAATAAGCCCGTGATCTTGGATCTTCAAACTCTGGGCGCCGCTTTTAAGAGCGGAGAAATGGTAACAGTTGATATTTTATTGAAGAAAGGCTTGATTCCCAAGTCTAGCGGCCAGTGGCCGAAAGTAAAAATACTAGGCAAGGGCCCGGTAGCTAAAAAGCTGAACTTTAAAGGCTTCTCTTTTTCAGCTGGCGCCAAGGATGTTATTATTAAAGCGGGCGGAACAATAAAATAAATAGTTGTTTTGCCTGTTAGCAAAAACCAATATGGGCTTTTGGCAAAAATTTCTTCAGATTTTCAAAGTAAAAGAACTCCGCAACAAAGTGTTATTTGTTCTGGCGGTTTTCGTTGTCTTCAGGCTAGTGGCTAATATTCCGGTGCCGGGAATCGATGCAGAAAGATTGAAATCTTTTTTTGACAGCAACCAGCTTTTTGGCTTGCTTAATATGTTCACCGGCGGCGCCATGAGCAATCTTTCGATCGCAATGCTAGGCATGGGGCCCTATATCACGGCGGTCATCATCATGCAGCTTTTAACCATGATATTTCCGCGGCTAGAAGCTATCTATAAGGAAGAGGGCGAGGCTGGCCGGCAAAAGTTCAACCAATATGGCCGGCTATTAACCGTGCCGCTGGCTGCTTTGCAGGGCTACAGCATGATCATGCTGCTTCGCGCCCAGCAAGTTATTGGTGATCTAAGCGTATATCAATTAACGACAACTATTTTAGTGATTACGGCTGGCACGATTTTTTTGATGTGGCTGGGAGAGTTGATATCGGAAAAAGGCATAGGCAATGGCGTTTCTCTCTTGATCTTTGCCGGCATTGTGGCGGCTTTTCCGACTAGTTTGCGGCAGATGCTGCTTAATTGGGATCCGGCAAATATTCCTTCCTATGTCGCTTTCTTAGTGATTGCCCTAGTAGTCATTGTTGGTGTGGTGATTATCACAGAGGGCCGGCGCAATATCCCGGTTTCTTATGCCAAGCGGGTGCGCGGCAATCGGGTGTATGGGGGCGTTTCAACTTATTTGCCGATGAATGTTAACCCGGCGGGCGTGATGCCGATCATCTTTGCTTTATCTTTTTTGCTGTTGCCGGGAATGATCGGGAGCTTTTTGGCTAACGTTCAAACAGCTTGGATCGCCACCGCGGCTAAGTTTATGCGCGATGTATTCCAAAGCGGCGAGCTTCTTTATACCGTGCTTTATTTTCTGTTGGTGGTGGTCTTTACCTATTTTTATACGGCAATCACTTTTGACCCTAAGAACATTTCCACTAATTTGCAAAAAATGGGCGGGTTTATCCCTGGCATTAGGCCGGGCAAACCGACAACTGATTTTTTGAACTTTATTTTAAACCGCGTTTTGCTGGTGGGTGCAGTATTCTTGGGCATTATCGCCATTGCGCCAAGCATTGTTCAGGCGGGTACGGGCATTAGCGCTTTTCAAATTGGCGGCACTTCTATCTTGATTATGGTTTCGGTGGTGCTGGAAACTATTCGCCAAATCGAATCCCAATTAGTCATGAGGGACTACGAAGGTTTCTAGAAATATTTTAATAGTAATATAAACTCGGAAACATATGGAACCGAAAGTTTATACACTACTCGGCCGCGCCGGATGCGGCAAAGGAACTCAGGCCAAACTTTTAACAGATAAGTTTGGCTTAACTTATATTGGCAGCGGAGAGATATTAAGGGCGCTTAGCGGTCAGGAAAACTTTAACGGCAAAAAAATAAAAGAAGTCATTAGCCGCGGCCAGTTAGCGCCGACTTTTTTGATATTTCAGCAATGGGTGAATCGCTTGGGGGAATTGAAATTAGCTAGCAATAAAGATTTGGCCGGCATTTTATTTGATGGCAGCCCGCGAAAATTAGTTGAAGCGCAAATGATGGAAGAAGCGATTTTATGGTATGAATGGGATAAAAACTTTAAAGCGATCCTGGTTGATATCTCACGGGAGGAGGCCTTTAACCGCTTAACCAAGCGGCGGCAGTGCGTCAAATGCGGGCAATTGATTCCGTATGTTGGCGAATACAAAAACTTAAAAGTTTGCGATAAATGCGGCGGGGAGCTGGTCACGCGCCAAGACGATACGCCCGAAGCTATCAATTTGCGGCTGGATCTTTTTGACCAAGAAGTTTTGCCGGTGATCAATTTTTTTGAAGCTAACGGCCGTTTATTAAGGATCAACGGTGAGCAGCCGATCGATAAAGTTTTTGAAGAGATTTTGAGCAAATTACAATGATAAAGATAAAAAACGAAATTGAAATAGAATTGATGCGCCAAGGTGGAAAAATCTTGGCGTCTGTTTTATTTGAGCTGTCAAAAAAAATAAAACCCGGCCTGACCACCAAAGAACTAGATGAATTAGCAGAAGAGCTTATTTATCAAAATGGCGCTTTGCCGGCCTTTAAAGGTTTTGATGGCTACCCAAACGCGCTTTGCACTTCGGTTAACAATGAAATAGTCCATGCCTTGCCTTCAAGCCGCAAGCTAAAAGAGGGCGATATTATCGGTTTGGACCTAGGCGTGCTTTGGCCGCCAGAGCATTGCGCTTCTTGCGCGATGGCTGGAGGCTGTGGCGGGCAGAAAGGCCTATACACGGATGCGGCTCTTACCGTAGCGGTGGGTAAAATTAGCCCGGAAGCAAAAAAATTAATGGAAGCAACTCGCGGTGCCTTGCAGGCGGGCCTAGACAAGATCAAGCCCGGCCGGAAACTCTTTGAGGTTTCAGCGGCAATTGAAAAATATGCTAAGGGACAAGGCTTTGCCATTGTGCGCGAACTGATAGGGCACGGCGTAGGTTATGATCTGCACGAAGAGCCAGAAATCCCTAATTTTGTCAGCGCTTATTTTAAAGACATAACCTTAAAAGAAGGCATGACCTTGGCAGTTGAGCCGATGTTGTCGGCCGGCAGTTATAAAATAAAAAAATCAAAAGACGGCTACGGCTACGAGACGGAAGACGGCTCTCTTTCGGCGCATTTTGAGCACACGGTAACGGTGACTAAAGGCGGGTATGAAATCTTGACGAAAAATTAAAAAAGGAAAATTAAGGCTGCTTTGGCTCCCAAAAGAGCCTTTTTATTTTGGCGCGGTTTTATGATATAATCTAAGCACTTGGGAGGTTAATTATTTAACGTTATTCTTTATGGAAAATCAGCCGTATTTATCAGTAATTATTCCTGCTTATAATGAGGAAAAGCGTATTAGTAAAACTTTATTATCAGTTGATGCTTATTTGTTAAAACAGTCTTTTGATTACGAAATCTTAGTGGTTTCGGACGGTTCAAGCGATAAAACCGCGGAAATTGTAAATAATTTCCAGAAAAGCATAAAAAACTTAAAGCTGATAGATAATCAGGCAAACCATGGCAAAGGCTGGGTAACCCGCCAAGGGATGCTGACAGCCCTGGGCCAAGTCCGGCTTTTTATGGACGCGGACAACGCCACAACTCTGGACCATTTTGATAAAATGAAACAGTATTTTGATAACGGTTCCCAATTGGTTATTGGCTCTCGCGATCCAAAGGATGCTAAGGGCGCTAAACAAGCGGTATCGCAGCCGGGATTTAAACGCTTGTTAGGGAATATGGGAAATATTTTGATCCAAATATTTGCTGTTTGGGGAGTTTGGGATACGCAGTGTGGCTTTAAGGCTTTTTCGGCTGAGGCTGCCAAAGCGGTTTTTTCTAAATCAAAAATTGACCGTTGGGGATTTGATATCGAAGCTTTGGCTTTGGCGCGGAAATTAAAATATAAAATAGATGTCGTCCCGGTTTATTGGATAAACGATCCAAACAGCAAAGTGAGTCTGAAAGGGTATCTGATGACTTTCAAGGAATTGTTTCAGGTCTGGTGGTGGCTAATTACCGATGCTTACGGGATCAGAAAAGCGAAAACTTTAAAATCTGAATTATAATTTTATGGAAGAGCCAGCAAAAAAATCTGCTTCGGAATTGCGATTTGATCTAGTCAGTAAAGACTGGGTGGTTATCGCGACTGGCCGCGCCAAGCGCCCTGAAACTTTTGCCAAGCAAGAGCGGCAAAAAATAGAAGTGGAAGAAAAAGATTGCCCTTTTTGCGATTTGCAGGGGCAGGAGAAGCCGGTGCTCGAATATAAAAAAGACAGCGGTGATTGGGCGGTGGCGGTTGTGCCAAATAAGTTTCCGGCTTTTTCCCGCGCCGAAAGCTTGCGTGAGCGCGCCGAGGGCCCTTATTCGGTTATGGATGGCGTAGGCTTCCATGAAGTGGTGATAACCAGAGACCACAAAAAATCGTTAGCGGAAATGACGGTGGGCGAAGTAAAAAAAGTCATTGATGCTTATCAGGAAAGATATTTGGATCTGGCCAATGAAAAATTAGTCAATTATATCGCGATTTTCCACAATCATGGCAAGGAAGCCGGAGCGTCTGTTGCCCACCCCCATTCTCAAATTATTGCTATGCCTCTGATTGATCCGGATCTGCAGCAAAGCCTGAACGGCTCAAAAATCTTTTTTGAAACGCGGGGGGAATGCGTGCATTGCAAAATGATGGCCTGGGACAAGGAAGATAAGCGGCGAATCGTTTTTGAAAATAAAGGATTTCTGGTAGTCGCGCCATTTGCTTCGCGGGTCGCCTTTGAATTAAGGATCATACCCAAAGAGCATCATGCGTATTTTGAAAGAATAAAAGAAGAGGATAAGGAACTTCTAGCGGAAGCGTTGCAGGTTGCTTTGAATAAACTTTTTAAGGGCATGAACGACCCAGCTTATAATTTCTTTTTGCATACGGCGCCGGTGGATGGAAAAGATTATAATCATTATCATTGGCATTTTGAGATTTTGCCGAAAACTTCGACTTGGGCGGGGTTTGAGCTGGGCACGGGCATAGAGATCTCTACGGTAGAGCCGGAAGCGGCAGCGGAATACTTAAGGAAAATAGAATAATTTAATTTTTATAAATGATATCGTCCGTTCTAGCTTGGTTGTCATCAATAATTATTTCGATTATTTCAACCACAGGATACTTGGGCATTTTTGGCTTGATGGCTTTGGAAAGCGCTTGTATTCCGGTGCCGTCGGAGGTAATTATGCCTTTTTCCGGATTTTTAGTTTGGGAGGGGCGGTTTGAATTATGGCAGGTGGCGCTTTGGGGAGGATTAGGGAACCTGCTAGGGTCCATTATTGCTTATTGGGTTGGCGCTTGGGGCGGCCGCCGTTTAGTAGAAAAATACGGAAAATATTTGCTGATCTCATCCCACGACTTAACCTTAGCGGATAATTGGTTTAGCAAATACGGCCAATTAACAGTTTTTTTCAGCCGATTGCTGCCGGTGGTTAGGACTTTTATTTCTTTGCCGGCCGGTATTGCGCGGATGCCTTTTAAAAAGTTTTGCCTTTATACTCTTCTTGGCTGCTTGCCCTGGTCTTTTGTTTTGGCTTATGCGGGCTTGATCGCTGGGGAAAATTGGGAAGGGCTTAAAGTCTATTTCCATAAGTTTGACCTAGTGATTGGTGTGGTAATTTTGGTTTTGGTTATTTGGTGGGTTAGGAGGCATTTTAATCAAAAAGCAGTAATTAGTAATAGTTAATAAAAATATGAAGAAACTCATTGTTGCCAATTGGAAAATGAACCCTAAGGCCGCCAAAGAGGCATTAGCTTTGCTAGAAGAGGTAAAAAAAGAAATCCGCGGCATTAAAGAGGCGGAAATAATTATTTGTCCGCCGGCAATTTGGCTTCAAAACCTGAAGCCTAGCGCGGCAATAAAAATGGGAGCGCAAAATTGCCATTGGGAAGTGAGCGGCGCCTTTACCGGAGAAATATCTGCGGCTATGGCTGCCGGGGCGGGAGCTGAGTACGTTATTTTAGGGCACTCGGAGCGCCGGCAATTTATGGGCGAAACCGATGAGATAGTTAATTTAAAGATCAAGGCCGCTTTAAAGGCTAAGCTGAAAATAATTTTGTGCGTGGGAGAAAAAATAGGGGAAGAAATGAGCGCGGTGGTAGAAAGCCAAATGTCTGCGTCTTTGGCGGGCCTAAGCGTTAACCAGATGAAGGAAGTAGTGATCGCTTATGAGCCGGTTTGGGCGATTGGCACGGGCAAGGCTTGTTCGCCAGACGATGCCTTAAGCGTTGGCTTATTTATCCGCAAAACTTTAACTAAACTTTATAGCCGCTTTTTGGCTGAAAAGACGCCGGTGCTTTATGGTGGCAGCGTTAACGGCCAAAATTGCGAAGCTTATATTTCTCAATCCAGGCTAGACGGTTTGCTGGTTGGCGGAGCGAGTTTAGATGCCAAAGAGTTTGGCCAGATCGCTAAGAAGATAAGTTAATATTTTATAATATGGAGTTTTTAAAAAACATTAATGTGGCGCAAAAACGCGTTTTGGTGCGCGTTGATTTTAATGTTGATGTGGACGAAAAAAGCGGCCAGGTGGTCGACGATTTTAAAATCAGGCGGACTTTGCCAACTTTGAAATATCTGCTGCAAAATAACGCCAGAATTATTTTGATGTCCCATTTAGGGGAGCCAAAAAATAAAGAGGAGAACCTGAGCTTAAAGTGGGTAGCCAAAAAGACGGCGGAATTGTTGGGTAAAGAGATAATCTTTATTGATGATTGCGCGGGGGAAGAAGCCAAGCAGGCGGCCAGCAAATTAAAAGATGGCCAGATAATTTTATTGGAAAATCTGCGTTTTTATAAAGAAGAAAAAGCTAACGATGAGATCTTTGCCAAAAACTTGGCGGCGCTGGGTGAGATATATGTTAATGACGCTTTTGGTGTTTCTCACCGCTCTCACGCTTCGGTCAGCGCCATAACGAGGTTTTTGCCAAGTTATGCGGGGCTGTTAATGGAAGAAGAGATAATTAATTTAACTAAAGCGCGCGATGCTAAAGATAGTTCTCTTTGCGTGATAATTGGCGGCGCCAAGATCTCAACAAAAATAAAATTAATAAAAAGTTTTTTAGACAAAGCGCAGGATATAATTTTAGGCGGAGCTTTGGCTAACACGGTTTTGCATGCCCGGGGAATCGAAGTGGGCAAATCGTTAATTGAGGCAAAAATGATCGATGAAGTTAAAGGGTTGGTGGCTAACGCAAAGATTCATTTGCCGACAGACGCGGTTTTTTGCACCAATAACGATGGGACAGGAGTTTGCCGAACCGGCTTAATAGAAAAAACGGGAGAAAACGAGTCAATTTTTGATATCGGGCCGGAATCGGAAAAACTTTTTTGCGGCATTATCCAGCGCGCCCAAATAATTCTTTGGAACGGGCCAATGGGTTTTTTTGAAAATGAAGCTTTTGGCCACGGCACGCGCGCCATTGCCGAGGCGATTGCCGGCTCGGGTGCTTTTTCCATTACCGGCGGCGGCGAGACGGTTTCTTATTTGGATAAGCTGAAATTAACCGATAAGTTTTCTTTTGTTTCCACCGGCGGTGGCGCGATGCTGGAGTTTTTGGCGGGGGAGCCAATGCCGGGAATTGAGGCTCTAGAACAAAAATTATAATTTGTTATTTATAATCTTATTTAATGATTTGGCAATTAAAACCAAGCGCGCCAAAAGAGTTTATCGCGCAATTTCCTGAGTATAATCCTGTGGTGCTGGAACTTTTATCGCGGCGGGGAATAAACACTCAAGAAAAAATAGACGAATTTTTTAATCCGGATTATGAAGGGGATCTGCATGATCCTTTTTTGATGTTGGGCATGGCTGAAGCGGTGAAACGCATAACCAAGGCTATAGAAAATAAAGAAAAAATAGCGATTTTTGGCGATTATGATGCCGATGGAGTTTGCGGTTCGGTTCTATTGCAAGCCACGCTGGCCGAGCTTGGCGCGGATATTTCCGGCGGTATTTATGTTCCCGACAGAGTAAAAGATGGCTATGGTTTAAACCAAGAAGCGATAAAAAAAATGAAAAAGGAGGGCGTGGGTTTGATGCTCACAGTAGATTGCGGGATTTCTGAAAAAGCGGATATTGATTTTGCCAATTCTCTGGGATTGGAAGTTGTGGTGACAGACCATCACCAGCCGGGAAAATCTTTGCCTAAAGCCGAGGCCATTGTTAATCCTTGGCAAAAAAAAGACAAATATCCTTTTAAGGAGTTGGCTGGAGTTGGCGTGGCCTTTAAATTAGCGCAGGCATTAATCGGCTCGAGCAAAAAAACCAAGCCAGGCTGGGAAAAGTGGCTCTTGGATCTGGTGGCGCTGGGAACCGTGGCTGATTGCATGCCGCTCTTGGGCGAAAATCGGACGCTGGTAAGATACGGCTTAATAGTTTTAGCCCAAACTCAGCGGATGGGATTGCAGGAATTAATGAAGGTGGCGCGGCTTAATCCGATATATGAAATAGAAAAATTAAAAACAAATCTGGACACTTATTCTTTAGGTTTTGTGCTGGCGCCGCGTTTGAACGCGGCCGGGAGAATTGATCACGCGGATCTGGCGGTAGACCTTTTATTGACCCAAGACCGGGGAGAAGCAGCGGCGATGGCTAAGAAAATTAACGACCATAATGGCCGGCGCCAAAAAATAACCGAAGATATTGTTAAAGAAATTGAGCGGCGGATAGCGGGAGATTTGAATAACGAAAAAAAACCAGTTCTTTTTGCTAGTGATCCTAATTGGTCTCCAGGCGTGATCGGTTTAGTTGCCGGAAAAATTGCCGATAGGCACAACCGGCCGGCTTTTATTTTTTCTTCCGCCAGCCAGGGCCAGCCAACTCATTTGCGGGGTTCGGCCCGCAGTGTGCCGGCTTTTAATCTGATAGAGGCGATAAGCGCTTGCGCTGAATTGCTGGCAGAATATGGCGGCCATATCGGCGCAGCGGGATTGGAATTGGAAGCCAAGAATCTAGCGGCCTTTGAAGAAAAAATTAACCAAATTGCTTGCCAAAAATTAAAAGGAATTGACCTAACGCCGGTGTTGGAAGTTGATGCGGAACTTAAGCCGGCAGATATTGATTGGAAATTATTCGATAATTTGGAAAAATTTGAGCCGTTTGGCAAAAATAACGAACGGCCGCTCTGGCTCATCAAAAATCTGGAAGTGGCCGGTGTGCGCGTGGTAGGCAACGGCTCCAAGCATTTAAAGCTGGAACTTAAAAGTGAGCAATTGCCGAAGAAGACATTTAAAGCCATTGGTTTTGGTTTGGCTGGCAATGGGAACGCGGACTTGGCTTTTGGCGATAAAATTGATATAGTGTGTGAAATAATCGTGGACGAATGGAATGGCACTCGCAATCTGCAGCTTAAGATCGTGGATTTAAAACAATTAAAATAAGCATATGAAATATATTTTATATACTGATGGCGGCAGCCGTGGCAATCCTGGGCCGGCAGGGATTGGAGTCGTTATTTGTGGTGCCAAAGGGGAAATCCTGAAAAGATATGGCGAAACTATCGGCGAGACGACCAATAATGAAGCCGAGTATCAGGCGTTGATCTTTGGCTTAAAAAAATTAAAACAAGTTTTTGGAAAAGAAGCGATGAAGAAGGCGGAGCTGGAAGTGAGAATGGATTCAGAGCTTATTGTTAAACAAATGAGCCACAAGTATAAAATAGAAGAGCCTAATTTGCAGCAGTTGTTCTTGTTGGTGTGGAACTTAATGCTTGATTTTGGCCAGATGAAATTCGTGGCCATTCCCCGGGAGCAGAATAAGGAAGCGGATGCTTTGGTGAATCAGGCGCTGGACGAGCGGCAAGGCAACTTACTTTAATAGCGTTAAATAAAAATATGCCAAAATATATAAAAACTATTTTAATAATTTCCGCCGCCTTTTTTATCGTGCCAATGATTGCTTTATCCCATCAGCCGCGGCTAGTCGATGGCGGAGCGGTGGTGGTGGTTGAAAACCCCGAGATCTCACAAGCTTTTTACGGTGAATTAAAGGGGCTCGACCAAAGTTTTAGCCTGGCCGTTGATAAGCCGATGGTTCTTTTTGCTAATGTTTTGGTGCCTGATCTGCCGATGGCAAAAACTAATATGTCGCTAGAAATACTTAAATTAACCCCGGCCACTACCTCGATCGCTTTTTTTAGCGGCGATAATTTTACCTGGACGAAGTTTTATGAACCGTTTGCCGGCGACGATTATTTAAAGGGCCCCGAGTTTAAACAGGCCGTAGAAGCGGGAAGTTATTTGGTCCGCGTGTCCAGCCCCAATTATAAGGGCAAATATTCTTTGGCTATCGGCGAGAAAGAATCTTTTCCAATAAACGAGATTTGGAACACCTTTAGGGTCTTGCCAACTTTAAAAAGTGATTTTTTCAACAAATCTCCTTGGATGATGTTTTTTAATTATATCGGGCTCTTTTTGCTAGCTGCCATTCTAGTCTTGGCGGCAATTATTTTTTTGGCCTGGCGGGCGATTAAAAAGCGCAAAAACAATAAAGCCTTTTAGTTTTTTATTTTATCCTATAATCAATAAAAATATGGATATAAAAAAAATAGGGGATTATTTATTGGGTTATAAGTGGGTTTTTGTTTTCGCCGTTTTTGTTGCCATAGCGGCGGCTGGTTTTGCTTGGCAGGGCGACAAATACAGTGCCTCGCTGGCTTTGACCATAGGGCGCTCGGGCACCCAAAACGCCGTTGATTATAAATACGATAATTATTACGCTTTAAAGGCTTCCGATGAGTTTGGCAGCACGGTAGTGGGATGGTTCAAAACTCCGGAAATGGCGCAGGCTGTTTACAGGCGGGCGCAGATCGATCTGGGGCAGGCGAGTTTAGATAGTTTAAGCCGGCAATTTTTAGCGGCGAAGATCTCACCTAATACCGTTGAAGTCCGTTTTTCAGCCGACACTCCGGAAAAGATAGCTTTTTTAGGCCCGGCCATTGCTTCTGTGGTCGCGGAAAAAGCAAATAAGATCAGCGCATCTTCAGATCAAGGAGTAGATTTTTCTGTGACAGGCGGAGAGGTCGTGGTGGTGGACAATTCTTCTAATATTTACCGGAACTTTTGGGCAGGATTGCTTGGGGGCTTTATATTGGGTTTTTTTATAAAGTCGGCCAAGGAATATTTTAAAGAATAGAGCTTTATGATTATCGGCATTGACCTTAGAGTTTTAGCCAAAGGAACACGGAGCGGGATAGAAGAATATACCATAAATCTTCTGTCCCGTCTTTTGTCTTTGGATAAAAATATCAAGTTTAAATTATTCTACAATGCCTTTAACCAGGTTGAATTGGATTATGACTGGCTGAAACTGCCTAATGTTGAATTAAAAAAGTTCTATATCCCCAACCGTTTTATTTTTGACCCGCTGGCTAAGTTTTTTCGTTGGCCAAAGGTCGACCAGCTCTTGGGCGGCTGCGACGTTTTTTTTGCGCCGCATTTTTTATTAAGCCCGGTGAGCAAGGATTGCAAGAAAGTCATTACTTTTCATGACTTGTCATTTGAATATTTTCCAGAGTTTTTTTCTTGGCGCAAGCGTTTCTGGCATAGCTTTCTGGCGCCGCGCCAACGGGCCCTGGAAGCCGATAAAATTATTGCTGTTTCCGGTTCCACCAAAGAAGACTTAGCGGATATCTACGGCGCGGCGCTAGAAAAAATAAAAACTATTCATTCCGGCGTCGGAGAAGAGTTTCGGCCGATGGAACAGGAAGCTTGTTTTGCCGTATCGAAAAAATATGGTTTGCCGGCGAAGTTTATCTTGTATTTTGGAACGCTGGAGCCTAGAAAAAACTTGGTTGGCCTGATAAAATCCTATGAGATTTTGCGCGAAAAAATACCCCAAGGCTCTCCGGCGCCGGCTTTGGTGCTGGCTGGCAGCGCTGGTTGGCTGGCTGATGAAATATTTAATGCGGCTAGAAAATCTCTTTTTGCGCCGGATATTAAGCTTATTGGATTTGTTGATCCGGAAGATAAGCCGCAGCTTTTTAATTTGGCGTCAGTGTTCGTTTATCCAAGTTTTTTTGAAGGATTTGGTTTCCCGCCGCTGGAGGCCATGGCTTGCGGCGTGCCGACCATCACTTCCCATACTTCGTCTTTCCCGGAGGTAGTGGGCGATAGCGCTTTAATGGTGGATCCGTATAATTTTGAAGAAATTGCCTGGGCGGTGAAAGAAGTTTGGCAAGATGATAATTTAAAGAAAGAGTTGATTATGGAGGGGCTTGAGCGCGTTAAAGATTTTTCCTGGGATAAATGCGCGCAGGAGACGCTGGATTTTTTAATCAAATAGGTTTATGAAAATAGGCATTGATGCTAGGTTTTTTGGCCCTAAAGCCAAAGGCCTTGGCCGGTATACGCAAAAGTTAATAGAGGAACTTGAAAAAAATGATGATCAAAATGATTATTTGATTTTTTTGCGGCAAGAGAACTTTAATGAATACCAGCCCCAGAGTCCTCGTTTTAAAAAGATCTTGGCGCCTTGGCGTTGGTATTCTTTGGGCGAGCAAATATTTTTTCCGTGCCAGCTGTATGGCCATAAAATCGATTTGATGCACTTTACGCACTTTAACGCGCCGGCGCTTTATGTTAGGCCCTTTGTTATCACTATTCATGACCTTATCTTGCAGCGTTTTCCGACCGCCAAAGACACTTTTTTTGGGCGAATAAAATATTGGTTCAAAAATATTGGCTATAAAATAGTGATCCGCTTGGCGGCGGCTAAGGCCAAAAAGATCATTACAGTTTCGCAGTTTGTCAAAAACGATATTATTAAATATTTTGGCGCGGCCGAAGAAAAAATAACCGTTATCTATGAAGGCTCGCCCAAGGTTGCTAATCGCCAAGAACCAAATAGCAATCGTGAAATACTAGAAAAATACAAAATAAAAAAACCTTATCTGCTTTATGTCGGCAACGCTTATCCGCATAAGAACCTACCTAATCTGGCGAAGGCTTTTCAGCTTTTGCGCGATGGCCGGTATCAAGAATTGCAATTGGTTTTAGTGGGCGGGGAGGATTATTTTTATCAAAAGCTAAAAAAAGCTAATTGCAATAGCGCCGGAGTCTGTTTTGGCGGAGGGGTGGTTTTTACCGGTTTTGTGCCAGATAACGAGCTGCAAAGCCTGTATGAAGAGGCGGAAGCGTATGTTTTCCCTTCTTTGTGCGAGGGGTTTGGTTTGCCGCCGTTGGAAGCAATGAGCTATGCTTTGCCGGTGGCCAGCTCCAGCGCCACTTGTTTGCCCGAGATTTTAGGCGAAGCAGCTTTATATTTCGATGCTTTGGACGTAAAAGATATGGCAGAGAAAATAGGCCAAATAATATCTGATAAAAAATTAAGGCAAGGCATGATCGAAGCCGGCCTTAAGCAGATAGAAAAGTATTCTTGGCAGAAAATGGCCAAGGCAACCAGGGAAATATACTCGCGGTAGAAAGATTGATTTTTTTGTCGGTTTGGAGTAGTCTTTTATATTGAAATTAAAAATACAAAATAATTTCTTAGGAGGGAGGCATGCTCATTAAAAATCTGGAAGTTTGTATAATAGAGAAACAAGCGGTTGGGGCGAAATCAGATTTTAAGATTTTTTCTCCAAAAGAGTTAGCCAAAATAAAAGAGATCGGGCAAAAAATTGCCGGCGAGGAAGAAAGAGCGGTCTATACGCATAATTTGATCGATGAATGGCCGGAAATACTTCTTTCGTCTGGCGTCTTTTTTTCTGAAGATGGTAAAAAAAGACTAGAAACAGATAAAGCGGTAATAGTGGCTATGCGGAAAAACGGATGCGTCCAATTTTTTGGCGGTAAAAAAGGAAGTGCCGGGGAAATAATTAAAAGTGTTTCCAAAGATCGGCAAAGAACGAACAGTCTTGATCATAAACGTCAGCAGAACGGAGGGCAAAATGAGAAAAGAATATCCAGCAGATCTTCGTGGTAAAGGCGAGAGTCTAGTTGATTGGGAAGCGGTTTTTAGAAGCGGCCAAGCTGCTTTTATGAACTTTGGCGATGATATGAGGGCAGTTCTAAAAGAAGATTTGGCGAAAGAGCTTCAAGACAAAAAAGTTCTTTCGTTATTAACATCTGGCAACCATGAAATAATCCAACCCCGAAGCAAAATCTCTTTAAATCCAATGTTCAACCACCAGACATTATATTTTACCGAAAAAGGCCAAGCCGGCGAATATATGGCGGCGCGGCTTTGGGGCTTCCCGTGCGAGGTAGAAATTATCACGCATGGCAATTGACAGCTATCTTTATAAAAGGCGGCAAATGCTAAAAAATAATAGCAGCCGCCTTTTTTTATTTGTGGATTAAAAAAGAAGCGGCATTGTGATACAATAAGGCTACAATAAAATATTTTATGGCTCATAAGGGGACCAACAGCCAGGGCGATTTTGGCGTGAAAAAAGGCCAGCATGATTTGGCTGATTTGGCGTTGTCAAAAAACAATAAAAAAGTTAATTTTTTTGGCCGGATAATTGACCTGAGCAAGATAAAGCCGGGTGTTTTTTTGGCGGACAATAAGCCGGCGGGAAAAAAGAGAGGACGAAAAAAAAGCCTGGACTTAAAGGAAAAAAATATTATCGAACAGAAAATCGAAGCGTTGCGAAAGCCTATAGAAATTGCCCAGCCTAAATGCGATGACCTGATAGCGATATTGGCAGAAATTGAAGCCATAGATGAATCTTTGAAAAATCAGATCTGGCGCCTGGAAACCAATAATTTAGATGAGCCGATTTTAATTATTGAGCGAGCCAAACAAGAACTATTGGACGCGGAAGATCTGGTGGAGGGCGATTTGGAAGAACTCTTGTGGCTTAAGGAAAAAGAAGCTTCTTTATTGGCCGAGCGCGATGTTTTAGAAACTTTGCTGAGCGAATTGGCGGTTGATGATTTTTATGAAGAACAAAGAGCGGAAGTTTTGCCTTTTCGAGCAGAAGAAGAGACAAAATTGGAAAACGATTTTCCGGAAGAAGCCGTTTTGGTGCCTTCTGCTGAAGAAGAAGGCTTAGAAGCTCTGGATGAAAAAATAACTTTTGAGCAATCAGAGTTTTTATCTCGATGGCGGCAAAGCGTTAGCCAACCTAAAACCGCTTCGTTAATTCCATTTAGCCGGAAAACTTTAGGAACAAAAAGACCAGAAGAAAGACACGGGTTTTGGAGCTTTTTTTGGCGCGACCACGTAAAACCGCTTACTCGGCGCAGCGCCGGTTTTTTAACTGCCGGCAGCTTGATATTCTTGGTGATTTTCGGCATGTCTTTGGCCGGCCAGGGGCTTTTGGCCAAAGAGAATATTTTAAGCTCGGCGTTGCAAGCATATAAATCCATTTTGGCAGCTAAAGATTCGGCTTCCAACCTAAACTTTTCTGCCGCCAGCGTTAATTTTGAAACAGCATATCAAAACTTTTTATCAGCCGACCAGGAATTGAATAAAATGGGGCGGGGGATAATTTATATTTTAGAAAAACTGCCCGGCGGTTCGGTGGTGGGTTCGGGCGCTGCGCTGGTTGATGCCGGCGAGAACTTTGCTAAGGCCGGCCAAAGCTTTGCGCAAATTGCCAATATTTTCTTGGTGGAAAAGTTTGGCGAATATTTCTCTGACAGCGGCCCGTCGTTTACCCAAAAAATCGTGGAAGCGCAAAACGAGATCGGCCAGGCGCAAAATGCCCTGGCGGCGGCTGGCAAAAGTTTAAGCGAAGTGAACGCTAGCGATTTGCCGGCGGACTTAGCGCCGCAAGTAGCCTCGCTTCAAGAAAAAATGGCGCCGCTACTTGAAGCCGCCGGACAGCTGCAAAATTGGAGCAATATCTTTTTGGAAGTGTTGGGGCATGAACGCGCAAAAAAATATTTATTAGTTTTTCAAAATAATTCCGAAGCTCGGCCTACCGGAGGTTTTATTGGCACTTACGGTTTAGTGGACCTGGATGAGGGCCGGCTGAAGAACTTGTTTATTGATGGGATATTTAATTTGGACGGGCAGCTTTATGAAAAAATTACTCCGCCTAAGCCCATTCAAAAGATCTCCACTGCTTGGTCAACCCATGACGCCAATTGGTTCGCGGACTTCCCAACTTCGGCTAGGAAAATAATGAGTTTTTATGAAAAAGCCGGCGGGCAAACGGTTGATGGAGTCATCTCTTTAACGCCGACTGTGGTAGAGCGGCTCCTGGCCTTAACCGGCCCGATCGACTTGCCACAATACGGAGTTTCTTTAAACAAGGATAATTTTTTGGACCTGACCCAATACAAAGTTGAGGTTGATTACGATAAAGAATTAAACCAGCCTAAAAAGATCTTGGCGGATTTTGCGCCGCTATTTTTAGATAGACTTTGGCAGGTTTGGCCGCAACAGGGGAAAGAAATTATCGGAGTTTTGGCGGATTCTTTAGCGGAAAAACATGTTTTGTTCTATTTTAGCAGCGAATCTTTGGAAAAAACTTTTGTTGAACAAGGCTGGGCCGGAGAGATCATGGCCACAGAAAAAGATTATTTTAGCGTTATTAATACCAATATTAATGGTTTTAAAACCGACAAAGTGCTAGAGCAGAAGATTTATCACTCCGCTAATGTCCAGGCAGACGGCTCGGTGATCGATACGGTTCGCATTGTGCGCACGCATAACGGCGGGCAAAGCCAATATGATTGGTATAACAAGGTTAACTCAAATTACCTGCGGGTTTATGTGCCGTTGGGTTCAAAATTACTTTCAGCGCAAGGGCAAACTTTGGAAGCTTATAGCGCGCCGATAGATTATCAGGCGCAAGGATTCAAGGCCGACCCGGAAGTGGCGGCGCAAGAGCAGGGGACAACAATTGACCAGGGCTCGGGCACGCAGATCTTCCAAGAATCGGGCAAAACGGTTTTTGGCAATTGGGTTTTTGTCAGCCCGGGCGAGAGCGTGGAGATAACATATAAATATTTATTGCCATTCAAGATAGACTTTAGCCGCGATTCGGAAAGTTATAGTTTGTTGGCGCAAAAGCAATCTGGCAGCGCGGGCAGCGATTTTGAAAGCGTTTTGCATTTGCCCCAGCAAGCTAAAATTACTTGGCAATATCCGGCTAGTTTAACTAACGACGGAGGACAGATAAAGTTCAGCGATAATTTGAAAACCGATAAGTTTTACGGATTGGTATTTGGAAAATAATGTGGAAAATCTTTAGCGCAAAAATCTTAAATGGGCAGTCCCAAACTATTACCAGCGCGGCTTTGGTTTTAGCCCTGGCTTCTTTGGTTAGCCGACTGCTGGGTTTAGTGCGCGATAGAATGCTAGCCGGGCAGTTTGGCGCTGGCGACACGCTGGATATATATTATGCGGCTTTTCGCGCGCCGGATATGGTTTACAATTTGTTGATCATGGGAGCTCTTTCGGCCGGATTTATTCCGGTTTTTGTGAGCCTCTGGCGCGAGTCTCAAGACAATAGCGAAGCTTGGCATTTTTTTAACAGCCTTTTGAACCTTTTATTGATCGGGCTCTTGGTTGTTGGCGCCTTGCTTTTTATTTTCACTCCGCAATTAATGCGCTTGATAACGCCAGGTTTCTCCGGTGAAAAACTTGATTTGACCATAGCCTTAACGCGGATAATGTTTTTAAGCCCGCTGCTTTTGGGCTTAAGTTCTCTTTGGGGCGGAGTGCTGCAGAGTTTGAAAAGATTTTTAGTTTTTTCACTGACTCCGATCTTCTATAACCTGGGAATTATTTTTGGCATTGTATTTTTAGTGCCGAGGCTTGGCATTTATGGTTTGGCTTGGGGCGTAGTGCTGGGAGCAGCGGCGCACATGGCAATTCAATTGCCAACGTTATTTTCTTTAGGCTTTAGATATCAGCCAATTTTAGATTGGCGCAATAAAGGAGTGGCCAGGTTGGCGCGCTTAATGGTGCCTCGCACTCTAACTTTAGCCGTCTCGCAGCTTAATTTTATGGCTATCACGGTGCTGGCTTCATTTTTGGCGGCAGGGAGCTTGGCAGTTTTTAATTTAGCTTATAATATTTGGACTTTCCCGCTGGGAATCTTAGCGGCTTCTTTGGCGACAGCGGCTTTTCCGGTTCTGGCAAAAAGCGCAGCGGATAAAGATGACGCCGGTTTTACGAAAACTTTTTCCGCTACTTTTCGCCAGATATTATTTTTAATGGTGCCGGCCAGCGTTTTGCTGGTGGTTTTGCGGGCGCAGATAGTGCGCGTGATATTAGGGGTGGGAAACTTTGATTGGAATGACACGATCTTAACGATTAACTCATTACAATATTTAACCGTTGGCCTTTTTGCTGAAGGGCTTATCTTGCTTCTGGTCCGCGGATTTTTTGCTTTTGAAGATACCAGGACGCCTTTCTGGCTGGGGCTGGTTAGCTCGATCTTCAGGGTCGCCGGCGCCTGGTTTTTTGCTCTCTATATGGGGGTGGCGGGGTTGGCGCTGGGATATGCAGCTGGCAGCTTAGTTAATTTGATGCTGCTGTGGATATTTTTGGAAAAAAAGACCGGAGACCTAAACTTCGGGGAAGTTTTTAAAAGCGCGGTGAAGATATTTGCCGCTTCTTTTTTAGCGGGTATTGGCGCTTATTGGGCGCTGCGCTTGCTCGATAATTGGCTAAACACGGAGGTGGCTTTAGGGCTTTTTGCCCAAGGCCTGCTGGCTGGGATTGCGGGCTTGCTCATTTATTTTTTGATCGCTTTTATCCTTCGTTTGCCGGAGATGGAAGCTTTTTGCCGGTCGATAAAGGATCGCTTGCCGTTCAAATCAGTGGCGCCGGATAAAGAAATTATCCAAGATTAATTTATGGCTTCTCCGGTCACTCATATTGTTTTAACCGATAAAGTTTTTAATAAATATTTTCCGGGGCATGACCGGAAAAAGTTTTTTATTGGCACGAGTTTCCCCGATATCCGCTATTACGATAATATGGACCGGGAAGAAACGCATCCGGACGGCAAAACTTTGGCGGCCATAATTAAAGAAGATTCTTTTTCGGCTGGTTTGCACTTCCATGCTTTATTGGATAAAAAATGGGGAGCTTTTTATTATCAACAGAGGAGCCAGCCGGCTTTTATTTCGTCTTGGCATGTTTTTGGCACGGCTTTAAAGTTTTTTCAGGACGAATTATTTTATGAACGTTTTGGCGGCTGGGCAAGCGTGAGTTCTTTTTTTGACGATATTTTAGAGGAAGAAAAAAGTTTTGATCCAGATTTGAGCGAAGAAGATATTCGCGGCTGGCACGGGCGTTTGCAAAAATATTTTGCCCAAAAACCTAATGAAGAGACGCGTCGTTTTAGCCTGGTCGATAATGAAGCGACCGGGGACTTTTTAAAGCAGGTTAACGTGTTCATTGAGCAAATGCGGGCCAATAAGGAAATCACTGAAAGCTTAAATGATTTTTACGATAAGTTTGAAAGCTTGTTTTAGGCTTTTTTGGCTTCAACGGCGGGGTTGAAAAAAGAGCTGATTTATGGCAGAATTAAGTCGTCTAAAAGGCGATTTTTTATTTATGGAGAATATTAGGAACTTTTGCATAGTAGCGCATATCGACCATGGCAAATCCACTTTGGCGGACCGGCTTTTAGAATTGACCGGCGCAATCGAAAAACGAAAAATGAAAGACCAGCTTTTGGATACGATGGACCTGGAGCGCGAGCGGGGCATCACTATAAAATTGCAGCCCGTGAGAATGAATTATTGCTTGGCGGGGCAGGACTATATGTTGAATCTGATCGATACTCCCGGGCATGTGGATTTCTCTTACGAGGTTTCGCGGTCTCTAGCGGCAGTGGAAGGCGCAATCTTGTTGGTGGATGCCACCAAGGGCGTGCAAGCGCAAACTTTGGCGAATCTCTATTTGGCGCAGCAGCAAGGCTTAACGATCGTGCCGGCAATAAATAAAATTGACCTGCCGGGCGCGCAAGTGGAAATGGTGGAGGGCGAAATTAAAGAATTGCTCGGCCAGGAAACAGAGATCTATAAGATTTCCGGCAAAGAAGGAACCGGGGTTGAGGAATTGTTGCAAGCGGTTAT
>Ga0116154_10000083_pt1 | contig 164434 bp, 102 predicted proteins | sample AD_UKC030_MetaG_FD_89898 | JGI IMG/M metagenome (GOLD analysis project Ga0116154, IMG submission 89898) | Active sludge microbial communities of municipal wastewater-treating anaerobic digesters from USA - AD_UKC030_MetaG | ecosystem: Engineered > Bioreactor > Anaerobic > Digestate | place... | reverse complement strand
GGGTTTCATGGCCAAAAGTGTGATAGATTTGTATTATTTTGGCAATCACAAAAGCACGCATTCCGCCTAAGTGCTTGATAATGAAGGGAAAATAATGGCGACCCTAATGGGATTCGAACCCATGCCGCCACCGTGAAAGGGTGGTGTCCTAGGCCTCTAGACGATAGGGTCGTCCTACGACAAGGGTGAGCACTATAGGGTAGTCCAGCTGGTTGTCACGCCGAAAAATGCGGAAAAATTTAACGCAACGCCAGGGCTGTTCCAAAGTGCATTTGAATAGGCAGGCCGGTCATCGTGCGGATGTTTTAAAATGCGAATCCGCGAAATTCATCGCCCGCTTGATCGGGATTCTTGCCTCTCACCTTGAGAGTAGCCGGAGAGCGGCCGGCGCCCCCTCATGTGTCAATTAAGAAACAGACCCCTTTATTGCATGCCAACCCTTTTTGGACTGCTGAGGTAGCGGAACAAGTCTGTATCCGCCGGAAGCACGATGGTACTGCGTTGAGCGAGAAACTGCTCGTAAGCCTGCAAGCTGCGCACGAAGGCATAAAACTCCGCGTCCTTGCCGTAAGCCTCCGCATAGACTCGAGTGGCGGTGGCGTCGCCTTCGCCGCGAAGCTTCTCGGCGTCCTGCTTGGCCTGGGCCAGAACGATCGTGCATTGCTTGTCAGTTTCGGCCTTGAGCTTGGCGGATTCCTCCTCCCCTTCGCTGCGATAGCGTTTGGCCTCGCGCTCGCGCTCGGCTTGCATGCGCTGAAAAACGCTCAACTGCACCTCCTGCGGCAAGTCGGCGCGTTTAATGCGCACGTCGACCACTTCGATGCCAAACTCCGTGGCTTTCTCGCGGGCCGTTTTGGCCACGTTGTCCATGATGGTTTCGCGTTTTGGGCCGACGACGAGCTCGAAGGTATGGCTGGCCACTTCGCGGCGCAGTTCGGACAAGACCAGGTCATCGAGTCGGGCGCGGGCGCCGGACTCGTCCCGCACGGTCTTATAGAACAGGAGCGGATCGGCGATGCGCCAGCGGGTCACCGGGTCGGCCACCAGGCGCTTCTTGTCTTGAGTGAGGTATTCGGCCTTGGGAGCGTCGCTGGTGAGGATGCGGCGATCAAAGCGGTTGACCGTTTGGAGGAAGGGCGTTTTCCATGCCAGGCCGGATTGTTGAAGGGTGCGCTTGTATTCGCCAAACTGGGTGATGATGACCTGTTCGGTTTCGTTGATCGTGAACAAGGTTTGTCGCATCACAACCACTCCCAGCAGAATTACGATCAGGGCGCCGAGACTAAAGAGTTTTGTTTTCATGCATTTGGACGGGTTGGGATTTACTTGTCACGCGTGGATTCGCCGGGATTGGCAGGCGGCAATAGCCGGGTGGCGCCGTCCGTGATGGGTAACAGGGGCAAGAGGCGCTGGCTGACGTCCCCGCCAATGATGATCTTGTCAATGTCGGGGAGGATTTTCTCAATGGTTTCAAGGTGGAGTCGATCGCGGGTAACATCCCGGGCCTTTTCGTATTCAGCCAGGACGCTCAGGAATCGGGAGGCCTCGCCCTGGGCCAGAAGGACGCGCTGTTCCTTGTAGCCCTCGGCTTCCCGCAGGACTTTTTGCGCCTCGCCACGAGCCTTGGGCAGCATGTCGGCCTGATAGCCGCGGGCTTGGTTGATGAGTTTTTCCTTGTCCTCGCGGGCCCGCACCACATCGTGGAAGGCATCGCGCACCTGGTCCGGCGGATCGGCGGCCTGCAGTTTGACCTCGGTGATGACCAGGCCGGACTGGTAGGCGTCCATCAGCCGCTGGATGAAGGCACGCGCGTCTTCCTGCACCTTGGCGCGCTCTTCAATCATGACTTGGTCGATGGTCATGCTGCCAACAGTGCTGCGAAGCGCCACCTCGGTCGCTGCCAGGAGCGCGGCTTCCGGTTCGCGCAGGCGGAAGAGGTACTTTGAAGGATCGGCCACCCGGTACTGCACTACGATTTGGGCCTCGACGATATTTTCATCGCCGGTGAGCATCAGCGCCTCCTCGGCAACCCGCTGACCGGCACGAAAACCCACCTCAATGCGCCGGATTTGTTCCACACTGACCACGTCCACGCGCTGGAAAGGCCAAGGGTAACGGTAGTTCAAGCCCGGCTCGGTGCGGGCGGTTTCCTTGCCGAAGGTGCGGACCACCCCTTTATGGCCGGGATTGACGACATACACGCCGCCAGCCAGCCAAAGCACCAGAATGGCCCCAATGGCCACAGGCAGTATTTTGGGCAGGTGCAGGTGCAAGCATTCCTGGGCTTGCTTTAATAACTGCGCCACTTGTTCTTCGAACTGAGGTTGCCTGTAACTCATAATTTTATCTCCGGGATCAGGCGGTTAAACGAAGGCCCCCCCCAACGCCATTGCCTCAACAATTGCACAAACTCATGGTGAAAGCCGCCACATAACCGCAGGCGGCCGCCGCAATATCGTGTCGATCAGCAAACATGGCAAGGCCAATCGCGCACCCCATTTTCTGGCAGGCAGCAAACTCATCCGCAGTTGCCTAGGCCAGTCAACCTCCTGGGGCTGCGTATGTGTCCGGCCTCGTGCGCGGCATTGCCCACCGCCGTCGGGGAATGGATGCCATGCGCTTTCTCCGACAGCCGCAGCGGGCGGGTTTGGGGGAGGGCATTGTGATCGCTCATATGCCCGCGGAGCCTCGGACTGCCCCGAGGCCCCCGCCAATCGGGTTGTAAGTCGAATGAAGTCCTGACTGGCTTACTTGGCCGTCACCATTTCGAACGATTCCTCCGCGGGAGCGGTGGGCATGCGAGGCGCCTCAGCAGCATCAGTTGCCGGGGTTGCCGAAGTTGGCGTCGGCAGAGGCTCGAGGCGGGAAACGGCGGGCTCGGATTTTTCCGGAGCATCGTGATGTCCATTGCCGTTGCCATTCCCCCCGGAAGATTCCTCGGCACTTTTCAGGAACTTGACGCTGACCAGCTTGCTAATCCCGCTTTCCTGCATGGTCACGCCATAGATGGCATCGGCGGTGCCGATGGTCCGTTTGTTGTGAGTGATAATGATGAATTGGGAATGAACGAGAAAGCGTTTCAGGATGGCGATGAACCGATTGATGTTCGATTCGTCCAGGGGCGCGTCCAACTCGTCCAGGACACAGAACGGGCTGGGTTTCACCTGGTAAATGGCGAAGAGCAGAGCCACAGCCGTCATGGTTTGTTCCCCGCCGGAAAGCAGGGTAATGCTCTTCAATTGCTTGCCGGGAGGCCGGGCAATAATGTCGATCCCGCTCTCGAGGACGTCGCTTTCATTCTGCAACACCAGATCAGCGTTGCCGCCGCCGAAAATCTCGATGAACAGACTCCGGAAATTCTCCCGGACGCGCGCGAAGGTTTCGGAGAACATTTCGCGGGTTTGGGTATTGATGCGCTGGATGGCTTCGATCAACTGGGTTTTGGCGGCCAGGAGGTCTTCATTTTGGGTGTTGAGGAACTGATATCGTTGTTCAGCCTCTTCGTATTCCTCGATGGCGACGAGATTGACCGGGCCCATTTCGTCGATGCGTTGCTGCAAGGCCACGACCTGTTCGGCCACAGCGCCCCAATCGGTGGCAACGCCCTGGGCGGCCATTTCCTCGGGGGTGAGGGTTTGAATCTTGGGCGGACCCGAATCGGCAATAGTGATCGTGATGCACTCGCTTCGGATGTCTTCAATTCGGACCTGGTATTTCTGGGCAATACGCTCCCGCACGTTATCGGCCGCCATTTGTTTCTGGGCGAGTTCCACCTCGAAAGCGCCGCGTTGTTCCTGGAGGTTGGAATGACGCTGGCGTTGTTCGCGCAAGGCGGCCTCGCGGGTTTCGATGCCGCCATCCAAGCCTTCCTTTTCCTGGGAAAGATTGGCGATATGGGCGTTGACCTGTTCTCGTTCGTGCCGGAGCGATTCGGCCTTGACGTTGGATTCGGCGATTTCAGATTCGAGACGGGCGCGGCGTTCGAGCAGCGAGGCGATCTCAGCCTGGCGTTGTTCGAGCAATTGGGAAGTCTCCTCGAGACGGTGTTGATGGGATTGGGCCTGCTGGCCGAAGGATCGGGCCAATTGTTCTTCCGTCGCAAGAGCGACTTTGGTTTCGCCAAGCGCGGCCATGGCGGTTTCGCGCTGCTGACGGAGGTGTTCCAGCATGCCGTTGGCTTCCTCAAGCTGCTGCTGGAGGTTCTGTTCGCGCTGTTCCGACTCATGGATCTGAGCCTGCAAGGCCTGCCTCTTTTCCGCGCTTTCCCGATCGCGATCGGCCAGGTTTTGAATCTCGTAAACAACGGTGTCGATCTTCTGTTCGAGGATGCGGGCCGCATTTTCGAGGGCTCGGAACTCACCCTGCCGGGTGGCGATGGCCACTTCCTGGGTTCGCAGCTCCGTTTGGGCCTGCTGCCAGGAGGCCTGCAAGGCGGACTGTTCGCTTTGCCATGTCCCTTTCTGCCGACCCAATTCATCGGCCTCAGTCCGGGTCTGGGCCAACTGGGCCTGCAGCTCGGCAATCTGGTTCTTGCGCCCGAGCAACGAACCAGGCGCCTGGCCCGAGTTCTGAATGGATCCGCCGGTGAAAACACCCTGCCGGCTGATTATCTCGCCCTGCCGGGTCACCAGGTGGTAATCCCCGGGATTGGCGCGCCAGAAAGCCGTGGCGGATTCCAGATCGGGCACGATCAGGAATCGATCCAACAGCCGCGCCATCAAGGGACGCACGGTGGCATCGCAATCGACCAAAGCCAAGGCGAACGGATATGGAAAAGACACCGGCTGGATCGGGACAGCCTCGGGCACGGAAGAATCCAGGGGTGCCGCCCCCGCCGGAGCGGCATCGGTCCCGCTCACCACCGTCAACGACTCCGCGCCCGGGGATTCGGACAATCCCGGGTTGGCCGGGATTTCAGCCGGAGTGACCGCCGGATCGGAAGAGGATCCGGTTTCCGCCGAATCCACACGGTTTTCCGGGGAGGGGGTTTCATTTGACTCCCAGCGCAGGGGAGCGATGCTGGCGCGTCCTTGTTTGTGGGCGGCGAGGTCTAGCAGGATTTTGCCAGCGGTCTCGGGAACCTCGGTCAGGACCAGTTGGAGGTGGTGTCCTAGCGCGGCCTCGATGGCGGGAATGAACTCGTCGGGAACGCGGATTTTGTCGATCAAAGCTCCCAGCAGATTCGGGGCCTGTTTCAGGGCGGCCAGAGTCCCGGCGCTGAATCCTTCATAATCGGCCTGGAGCTGCTCCAGAACGTGGAGGCGCGATCGTTGGGCGCTCTGCCGCTGGAGAGTTTGATCGAGTTCGTGGCTGACGCGTGATATCTGTTGCTGGAGTTCGCGCAACCGCAGTTGTTGTTCCTCCAGAGAGAGCTTGCGGGTTTGGACGCTGAGTTTTTCGCTTTCCACGTTGGCGGCGTATTCACGAATCCGCTCATCCAGACGCAAGCGCTCCTCTTCCAGCTGGACCTTTTCGGAGGATAATTTTTCCAGGCGAACCAGGTTGCCCTGTTTCTGGAGGTCGATGGTGTTGACGTCATTTCGAAGGCGCGTCAGATGCTGGGCGGAAGCCATGGATGCGACCTGGAGTTCGCGCAACTGCTCCTGCCGCCGACGCAGATCGCTTTCGAGATTCTGCAAGGAAAGCTGGCGCTCGCTCAAAGTGGCTTTCAGCTGCTCGACCGATTGCGTCGCCGACGCCAGACGCTGGGTGACCTCGTTGAGTTCGGTTTCCACGGCGTGGCGGCGTTCTTCCGCCTGGGCAATGTCGCTTAAGGCCCGCGCATTTTGCTGTTCCAGCTCGCGCAAACGCTCCTGGTTGAACTCGACACGGCTGCCGTGCCAATCGATCTGCCCCTTCAGCTCCAGACTCTGTTGCTGACGCTCCGAGATGCGATGTTCGAGCGCGGTCATCTGCTCCCGCAGTTCGCCCACTTCGGCTTCTCCCCGCAAAACCGCCTCCGAACAGAGCTCGATCTCGGTTCGCAGTTTGTCGCTCGCGGCTTGCCGCTCCCGTATCTCCGCCTGCAAAACGTCAAATTGATGCCGCGCCAGCTGGGTTTCCAGGTGCTGCAGTTCCTGCATCAACTGCTTGTAGCGACGCGCTTTTCCCGCCTGCCTTTGCAGCGAGCCAATCTGGCGTTTGACCTCCCGGACTAAATCCCCCACACGCAAGAGGTTTTGCTCGGTGCTCTCCAGCTTGCGCAACGCTTCTTTCTTCTGGGTCTTGAACTTCGTGATCCCCGCCGCCTCTTCGAAAACCTGCCGCCGATCCTCGGGCCGGCTCGATAACAGCTGAGTGATGTGCCCCTGCGCCATGATGCTGTAACTCGTCCGCCCCACCCCTGTTCCCATGAACAGCTGCTGAATGTCCTTGAGCCGGCACGCCGTCTTGTTGATGAAGTACTCACTCACCCCATCCCGAAATACCCGACGCGTTAATGTGACTTCATTGTAGGCGATTTCAACTCCAGCCGCCCTTAAATGCTCCTCATCCACCCCCCCGATCGTCAACGAAACCTCGGCCATGCCCAACGGCTTGCGCCGATCTGTTCCGTTGAAGATGACATCCGCCATCTCTCCCCCCCGGAGCGCCTTGGCGGATTGTTCCCCCAACACCCACCGAATCGAATCGGCCACGTTCGATTTTCCGCACCCATTGGGCCCAACCACAGCCGTGATCCCCGGCAAGAAATTCAGGGTCGTCTTATCGGCAAAAGACTTGAATCCCAAGACCGTTAGACTCTTTAAATACATTCGTTCCGATCCAACTCCAAAAACCAGCCCGAGTAAAGCGAAAAACCACAACATAATGGGGTGACTTATTCACAAACCTACCACTAATCGAAATCTGTCAACCCTCGGCTGTATCGTTATAACTGTGCTTGTAGGCGCCGAATCTTGCATTATGATGTCCCGCATGAAGACACTTCCATTTTTCCACCGTGTGGTCTTGAGTCTAACCCTTGTCCTGAGTGTCAATACCCTGTGGGCGGCTGAGACCGTGTGGTTGGACCAGATGGATCTCGGGAAAATGCGACAAGGTTACGGTAAACCTCAGATGAACCGTTCCATCCGGGAAACTCCTTTGACCATTGGGGGGAGGAAGTTCGAGCGCGGTGTGGGGACGCATGCACGGAGCACGTTATGGATTGAACTGGGAGGGGGAACCGAAAGGTTTGAGGGGTTCGCGGGCGTCGATGACGCGGCGAACGGACCGGGATCGGTGGTATTCAAGGTTTTTGGGGACGGCCGGAAGTTATGGGATTCGGGCGTGATGAAGGTGGGGCAGGAGGCGCGGGAATTCGCGTTGAGCACGGAAGGGGTGAAGAGTCTGCTTTTGCAGGTCGAGGATGGGGGAGACGGGATTTCGTATGATCACGCCAATTGGGCCGAAGCACGGTTTCGGGTGACGGGGAGTTCGCCTCGGCCGGTCTCGGGGCCTCGGGAGGAGATTCTTTTATTGACGCCAAAGCCCGGACTTGCTCCCCGGGTGAACGGCCCCAGTGTGACCGGCTGTCGTCCCGGCCATCCGTTTCTCTATCGGATTCCGGCCACGGGCGCGCGGCCGATGCGATATCAGGCATCTGGACTGCCTCAGGGATTGGAGTTGGACAAGGAGACGGGGATTATTTCAGGCCGCGTGAGCATGGCGGGGGAATACCGGCTGGTTTTGCGCGCCATTAACGAACACGGACGCTCGAGCAAGGCTTTTCGAATTGTGTGCGGCGATCGTTTGGCCTTGACGCCTCCGATGGGATGGAACCACTGGTATGCTCATTACAACCGGGTGACCGATCGCATGATGCGCGAGGCCGCGGATGCGATGATCACCAGCGGAATGGCGGATGTCGGCTATCAATATGTCAGCATCGACGATTGCTGGATGAACACCGCGAAATCGGATGATCCTCTGAGAGTGGGGCCCTTTCGCGATGCCGCGGGACAAATCATTCCCAACGGGCATTTTCCGGATATGAAAGCCCTGACGGATTTTATTCATGCCCGGGGCCTGAAGGCGGGCATCTATACTTCGCCGGGGCCGACGACCTGTGCCGGATTTGCCGGCAGTTATCAGCACGAAGCCCGGGATGCGAAGCAATTTGCGGATTGGGGTTTTGATTTCCTGAAATATGACTGGTGTTCCTACACGGAAGTCACCCGCGGGGACAGCAGCCTGGCCGCATTGAAGAAACCCTATATCTTGATGGGCGAGATTCTGAAACGACAGCCACGCGACATTGTCTTCAACCTGTGCCAGTATGGCATGGGAGAGGTTTGGGAGTGGGGTGCGGAGGTGGGCGGACATTCCTGGAGAACGGCGGGAGATTTGGGTTTTGAACTGGATCGTATTTTTGAGGTGGCCGTAAAGAACATCGAGCACCGACAATGGTCAAGGCCCGGCAGCTGGAACGATCCGGATTATTTGCAGATCGGATACATTGGCGCCGCGCGCGGCATGGGCGAACCCACCCCCTGCCCTCTCACGCCCAGCGAACAGTATTCGTTCATGTCGCTTTGGTGCCTCATGGCCGCTCCATTGTTCTACAGTGGCGACATGACCCGACTAGACGAACTCACATTGAGTGTTCTGTGCAATCCGGAAATGATCGAGGTCAATCAGGATGCGCTCGGTCAATGCGGCCGGCTGGTCAGAATCACCGACGAGACTTTCGCGCTGATCAAAGAAATGGAGGACGGCAGCCACGCGGTCGGTTTGTTCAACCCGGGCGAGATGGAAACCTCCTGTTCGATCCGATGGTCGGATCTTTGGCTGAGACCCGCATGGCGCGCTCGGGATCTGTGGCGTCAACAGGAGCTGGGGCCAAAGCCCGAGGGCATAACGGTTCCGCTGGCCCGACGGGGTTGTTCAGTCGTCCGGGTGTGGCATCGCTAATAACAACAGTGCAGATAAAAAAATCCGAGAACCTCGGCTAGGACTTCCTTGAAGCCTTCGCTAGAGCGCCACCAGGCTGCGGCATCGTATTCTCGGTTCGGCATGGAGAGAATCCCCACCCGCGTCTCGGGAGCCAGGACCTTGCGGAATGACAACCAGGTGCGTCGGCTGTGAGCTCCAAGACTCACGACATTGAGGGCTTCGATTTGCCGATTCTGACTGACCAGCCATTGTTTCAGTGCCAGAGCTGAACAATACGTGCGATCGCGCTCCACCCGCTCCGCCGGAACCGCGATCACTTGGTTCGAGGATAAACCCAACCGTAAACAGGTCGCGGCAGCCAGGTCGGCATAGGTTTGAAATGACACCAGGAAATGCCCCCGATCCAACGGAAGACCGGTGGCAAACAGGCAATCGTATCCGCCATCCTTGAATTCACGCACCGCCGCAACCATGGCGTAATCCGGCAGCCATCCCTCGATCACCATGCACCGCGCCGGAACCGGATTGCTAACAGCCAGAAAAGAATGAAGATGGGATTGGGCCAAAAACAAGAGCAAGAGGCCCAGTAAAACGCCCGACAGAATTGCCCGCGGAGCAGGCACCCATACCGTCTTGCGCGTGAAGAATCCGCAGCAACAGGTTTGGCGTGCAAGGGGTGTCGCTTCCTCGGGCAGCAACGTCATACCTTGGGTTTCATTTGCGGAAACAGGATCACATCCCGAATACTCTCCTGTCCCAGCAACATCATGCATAAACGATCGATTCCAATTCCCAATCCGCCGGCGGGCGGCATCCCATGTTCCAAGGCCACCAGAAAATCCTCGTCCAGCTTCTGCTGTTCCCCGCCCGCCTGATGCTCCAACCGCTGCCGCTGCTCGACTGGATCGTTTTGTTCCGTGTAAGCCGGGGCAATCTCCTGTCCGTTGATGCAACATTCAAAGACCTCGACCGTGGTGGGATCTTCCGGAGAAAGCTTGGCTAATGGCACGAGTTCCCGGGGAAGATGGGTCACAAAAGTCGGCTGGATCAAAGTGGGTTCGATGAGTTTCTCAAACACTGCGCCTGTTACCTCAAAGTCCTCATAGTTGTCCCCAATCTCGGCTCCCAATTGAATGGCCCGTTCCCGGCGCTGGGGCGGGGTTAGTTCAAACCAATCCGATCCCGCCTTTTCGCGGATCAAGGTTTTATAGGTCACCCGCTTCCAGGGAGGCGTCAGGTCAATTCGTTTCTGAGTCTGCCCTTGGGCATCCCGCGACTCAATCACCAGGGAGCCCAGCACCTGCTGGGCGACATGGCAGATCATCGACTGCGTTAACTCCATCATCGTCTCGTAGTCGCCGTAGGCCTGATAGGCTTCGAGCATTGTAAATTCGGGATTGTGTTTGCGGGATAATCCCTCGTTCCGGAAATTGCGCCCAATTTCGAACACCCGGTCAACCCCTCCCACCAAAAGCCGCTTGAGATAAAGCTCCAAGGCAATCCGCAAGTAAAAGTCGCAACCCAGTGAATTGTGATGCGTGATGAAGGGCTGAGCCGCCGCTCCTCCCGGGATGGCTTGCATCATCGGGGTCTCCACTTCCATGAAACCGCGGTCGTGCAGAAAATTTCGGATCTCGCGAATGATCTGACTCCGTTTAAGAAAGACGGCCTTGACCTCATCGTTGGCCATGAGATCCAGGTAACGTTGACGATAACGAATCTCAGTTTCGGCGAGTCCATGCCATTTTTCAGGCGGAGGTCGCAAGGCCTTGGCCAAAACCACAAAAGTTTTGAGATGCACCGTGATCTCTCCGGTTCGTGTGGTAAACAGAGTGCCTTGAGCTCCGATAAAATCCCCCAGGTCAAGGTGCTTGAAGATTTCAAATTGCTCATCGCCGAGGGTCTGTTTCTGGGCGTAGACCTGAATGCGACCGGACTGGTCTTTGATGTCAATGAACTGGCTCTTGCCCATATCGCGATGGGAGGAGATCCGGCCGGCCAGCGCCACCTCCCGCTTTTCCTCGTAATGCTCCCGGGCATGTTGACAAGTCTCCGAAGGCCGGAACTTGTTGGTAAAGGGATGAATTCCCCGGGCCTCGAGGCCGGCCAGTTTCGCCCTCCGTTGTGCGATCAGCGCATTGGTATCGTCCATAGACATCGTGGAGTTTGATAAAGCACAGTCGGAACGGTTGTCCAAGCTTTTATTCGTGAGTTTGTTCAGAATGGGACTCCGTGAGGGTTATATGAAAAAAACCCTTTTTCCCTGGCGCGGCTTTTGCTTTATTAAGCACCTGTTGTTCATGAGCAAGGCCGTAAAGTTAACAATGATTCTCGTGCTGGCTGTGGGCACCGCTATTTTTGCGTACTTGTTCTACACGCAGTATAATCGATTCATGGAGGAGGCCTATAAGGCCGCCGATCAAGATAAGGTGGAAGAACTTACGACCTCGATGAAGGCCAGGCAGGCCCCCAGCGGATACTCCAAAGTCGTCCTCCTGGGAGCGATTTTTGTCGGATTCACCTTGGGACTGGGCATCCTCGGGGGGCACGAACTCTCGCAATTTATCGCCGAGCGAACGGTGAAGCACCTCTACAACGACGAGGGCGAGGCGCTTGGCCAGGAATATGACGAGGCCGAGCAAGAATGGGCCAATGGCAACTTCCTGGAGGCGATCAATTTAATGCGCACCTATCTCCAAAAGAATCCGCGCCAGGTTCATGTGGCCATCCGAATTGCCGAGATTTACGAGAAAGACCTCGGTAATCCGCTGGCCGCCGCTTTGGAATACGAGGAGATTCTCAAGCAAAAACTGCCATCCGAGCAATGGGGATGGACGGCCATCCATCTCTGTAACGTTTACATTTCGAAGCTAAACCAAAAGGACAAGGCGGTGGCTTTGCTTTTGCGGATCGATGCCGAGCACAGTCAGACCGCCGCCGCTGAGAAGGCCCGCAAGCGATTGGCTATGTATGCCAGCGAAGCGGTGAACTCCGGTGAACTCAAGGGCGTCGCCAGCGAAGTCATTGAAGAGGAGGCAGCGCCCGAAAATCCCTATTTCCCCGGCGTGAAAATGCCATCCAACCCCGCTAAAAAGAAATCGTGATGAACTATGTCTGAATCCTATCTCCAACAGCTTTTCGCCGACCGGATTGGTGGCAGCCAATACGGCAAGGGAACAGCGATCTACAAGTTTGAGAAAATTAAAAGGGCTAAGCGCGCCGCCCTGGCCGCGCATCCCGGCGCTGAGATTATCGACATGGGCGTCGGAGAACCCGATGAGATGGCCTTTCCTGAAGCCATCGCCCAATTGAATCGGGAGGTCGCCAAGCCCGAAAACCGCGGCTACGCCGATAACGGCGACGCGATCCTGAAGAATGCGGCCGCTCAATACCTCGACCGAGTCTTCGGCGTCAAAGGCATCCAACCTGAAACCGAGATCATTCACTCCATTGGCAGCAAGGCGGCCCTCTCCATCCTGCCGGCCGCGTTGATCAACCCGGGCGATTACGTGCTGATGACCATCCCGGGCTACCCCGTCTTCGGCACGCACGCAAAATACTACGGAGGCAAAGTCCATCAACTACCCCTGACACCCCAAAACCAGTTTCTGCCCGACTTGGACTCCGTCCCTGCCGAGATTTTATCCAAGACCAAAGCGCTGGTTCTGAACTACCCAAACAACCCCACCGGGGCCAGCGCCACGCCGGCATTCTTTGCCCGCGTGGTCGATTTCGCCAAAGAGCACCGGTTGGTGATCATCCACGACGCCGCATATGCTTCCTTGATTTACGAAGGCAGACCTTTGAGTTTCCTGGCCACCCCGGGCGCACGGGACGTGGGCGTCGAACTTCACTCGGCCAGCAAGAGTTTCAATATGACCGGTTGGCGTTGCGGATTTGTTGCCGGCAACGCGCTGCTGGTTAAAGCTTACGGCGACGTCAAAGACAATACAGACTCGGGCCAGTTCCTGGCCATTCAGCACGCGGTCGCCCATTGCCTGGACCATCCGGAGATCACCGAAACCATCGCATCGAAATATTCGCGCCGGATGAATGCCCTCGTCAACGTCCTCAATCGCTCGGGATTTAAAGCCGCCAAACCCCGCGGATCGTTCTTTCTCTATGTGCGAGCCCCAAAGGCTGCCGTGCAAAAGAACGGCCATCGGGTCTCCTTCGCCACCGCCGAAGAAGTCTCCCACTGGCTGATCACCGAAAAGTTGATCTCCACGGTCCCCTGGGACGATGCCGGGGCGTTTCTCAGATTCAGCGTAACCTTTGTCGCCAAGGATATTGCCGATGAACAACGGGTTGTGGACGAGATCGCCCGCCGCCTGAGCGACGTGGAATTCGTTTTTGACTGAGCCCGGTGATTTGACGCAGGTCAAGGGACTTCAGGATAAGCGGGGAAATGTGCGAACGCGTTGTTGCAACCAAGTCTCAATTCGCTTAGGATCCTCTCGTTGTGAGTAACAAAAGGGCATCGAAGAGCGAAGCGGTCATCCATCCGCCATGCGGAAACCTTCATCCTCTGAGCGAAGCCAGGGTTGGGGCCATGGTGAAAGTCAAGCAACTGACTGTGCCACCGGAAACCGCCCAGCGTTTGCGGGAGATGGGATTCTGCGAGGAAAAGGCCATTCGGCTGGTGCATCACCATGGGAATTTTATCTGTCAGGTGCGCCAGATGCGGATGGGCATTAGCCGGCAAGTGGCGGCCCGGATATGGGTTGAACCGATGGCTCAAACCGCTCCCTCGGAATGAGGCGTTATGTCGCCAGACAGTCCGCGATTATTGGCCGAGTGCGAACCCGGCTCCGCATGGGTGGTATTCGAAGTTCGACTGCCTCCTAAGAGTCGCGCGCGTTTGATGGAATTGGGTTTGCTGGAGGGAACCCGGCTTGAACTGGTCCGATTTGCCCCGTGGGGAGATCCAGTCGAACTCAAGCTGCGAGGCTCGCGTTTAACCCTGCCCAAGGAAGAAGCCGAACATATTTTTGTGGTCGCCGACAAGGGCTGAACTGCGCCTCCATGCCTAGAATCACCTCCCCCAAACCGCTCACTTCAACGGTCATCCTGGCCGGGAATCCGAATTGCGGAAAAACGACGCTGTTCAATGCCCTGACAGGCCTTCGAGCCAAGGTCGGCAATTACCCTGGAGTCACCGTCGAGCGGAAGGAAGGGCGCATGCTGGGTTCGGATCCAGGCTTGACCTTGACGATCCTCGATTTGCCCGGCAGCTACAGTCTGTGTCCGCAGTCGCTGGATGAGCGGATCACCCGGGATGTCCTGCTTCAACGGCTCCCGGAGGTGTCGCCTCCGGGCGTGGTGGTAATCGTGGCCGACGCCTCCAATCTCGAGCGGAACCTCTATTTCGCGACCCAAGTCATTGAACTGGGACATCCGACCTTGATGGCCCTGAACATGATGGACGTGGCTGAAGCCAACGGCTTGACCATCGATGCGAACGGACTGGCGAGTCAGCTTGGAATTCCCGTCGTTCCCGTGGTGGCGAGTTCCGGCAAAGGCATCCCCGAACTCAAGCTACAAATCCAACAGATGGCCCGTCAACCCGCGTTTCCAATTTTCTCACGGTTTTGCAGCCTTCCCGAGGCCTTCGAGGACGAATGGAAAACGATTGAGGACTTGTTGACTTCCAACTATCCCAATAAACCGGCGTTGAGCCGAAGCGAGTCGTTGTTGATTTTGGGAGACGACCGCACCACGCGCTCAACGCGCACCGGCATTCCCGAGGCCGTTTGGGATGCCATCGAGACCGCGCGTCAACGACTGGAAAAGGCCGGAATCCGGTGGAACTCGGTCGTGATTGAATCGCGTTACGTGCGGGCATCGACCATTTGCCAGGCGGTCTTGAAGGAATGTCACCCAACAGATTTAACCTTCAGCGACCGGTTAGACCGTGTCTTAACGCACCGGTATTGGGGGCTCATCATTTTTGGGCTCATGATGGTGGGAGTGTTTCAGAGCATTTTCACCTTCGCGCAATGGCCGATGCACGCCCTGGACACAGGCGTTACGCAGATTGGCCATTGGCTCGGCCACCGAATCCCAGCCGGTGATTTTCAGAGCCTGGCGATCGACGGCATCGTGGCGGGTGTGGGCGCGGTGGTGGTGTTTCTGCCACAGATTTGTCTTCTGTTCCTGTTCATTGGCATTCTCGAGGATACCGGATACATGGCTCGCGCCGCGTTTATCATGGACCGGGTCATGAGCCGCGTGGGATTGCACGGGAAGAGCTTCATTCCCCTGCTCAGTTCTTTTGCCTGCGCCATCCCGGGAATCATGGCGGCCCGAACCATCGAAAACACCAAAGCGAGGCTGATCACAATCCTGGTGGCTCCTTTGATGAGTTGTTCGGCCCGGCTGCCGGTCTACACTCTGTTGATCGCAGCCTGCATCCCCGAGCGGACCCTTGTGGGATTCATTCCGTTGCAGGGCGCCACCCTTTTCGCGCTGTACATCCTTGGAATCCTCGGCGCGTTAGGCATGGCCTGGTTCTTCAAAAGAACCCTGCTCCGCGGGGAGACGCCTCTGCTGATCATGGAACTGCCGCCCTATAAAAGACCAACCCTCCATGTTGTGGCGCGGCACGTCTGGGACCGGGCCTTTCTGTTTCTGAAAAAGGCCGGGACCCTGATTCTAGGGATTAACATCCTGCTCTGGTTTTTTGCCACCTACCCCAAGTCGGAAACGATTGCCCAAAAGTACTCCGACCTGCGACGTCCTTACCTCGCGGAACACTCGGCTTCCCAGCCAGGATCTCTCGATTCCGCACAGCAACACGCGCTCAAGAACCTGGCCCAACTGGAAACCCAGGAACGCCTCGAAAACAGCTATGCGGGCCGTTTGGGACATCTCATCGAGCCACTAATCCAGCCCCTTGGAATGGATTGGCAAATTGGGATCGGTATCGTCACCTCTTTCGCCGCACGGGAGGTTTTTGTGAGCACCATGTCCACCATCTATAATGTCGGGGCCGGCGACGATGACTCGACCCAGAGCCTGGCCCGCACAATGCGCAATCAAACTCGGCCCGATGGCACCCCCGTCTATACTCCTCTTTCCGGGATTACCCTCATGGTGTTCTATGTCTTCGCGCTCCAGTGTGCCAGCACCGTCGCCATTGTCCGCAAGGAAACACACTCCTGGAAATGGCCGCTTTTCCAGTGGCTCTACATGGGTTTTCTGGCCTGGATCAGCGCTTTTGCCATTTACCAGTCAGGCAGGCTGATGGGTTGGAGCTAAGGGTCCGTGCAAAAATGATCGGAATTTATTTTTGCACGGACCCTAAGTTCAGGAATCCTCTGCTTTTCTCTGAAACCTCTGTAACCAATCTGGCCCACGCCCGGTCGTTCATCATGTAAACTCCATTCCCAGTATGTTTGGCTTGTCGGAATTCAATATTCCAAGAGGAATACTTGATTTTCACGCTTGCTGGGGATAGGGTTCTTTTCAGTTAGCCTGCAGGGTGTTATGAAGACGTTCATCAAAGGCAAACAAATACGATCTCGGTTTTTTAAGGGATCCCCTCCCAATTCCCAGGCCTTCACCCTCATCGAACTGTTGGTGGTGGTCGCCGTAATCGCCATTCTCGCCAGCATGCTGCTGCCGGCACTGGCCAAGGCGAAGGAAAAAGGGCGCCAGGCCAAATGCATCAGCAACCTGCGCCAGATTGGCATCGGCACAACTATGTATACCGATGACAACAGCGACACCTTTCACAACGTCCGGGGCGAAATCCCCAACAACGGCCAATGGACCCTCGGCCCCAAGGTCGAGCAGCTCCTGCCTGCCGACAGCGGCCTGGCCTACTGGGGCATCGCTTACCTGCCTTACTTCGGCGGCACCAAGCCAATCTACCGCTGTCCCAGCTCCAAGGTCGTCGATGAATGGCGCGAGACCGGGCTCAAATATCCGCGCGAGTTCTGGATGAATTCGACTTACGGGATCAACCGTTTTATTGCCGAACCGTATGAAAGTCGCCTCACAGGCCCGATCAAAATGTCCTCGCTGAAGAGCGCCCGGACCACCATCGTCGCCCAGGACTCCGCGGAACAAAAGATGGAAGGTGCCGATGACAGTCTGGGTTTATTTCCGGGCTCGAGGGAAATTCTAACCCAGTGGCGTTTCAGCCTGGCCAGCCTATATCCCGGCATGAAGATGGAACTCGAGTGGTACCGTCATTCAATGCGCTGCAACACCCTCTGGGCGCCCGGAAATGTTTCTCCCATCAAGTTTACCTCCTTCACCAAAGGGGTGGATTACCGCTGGTACACCGGCGATACGCCCCTGGAATACCCCGGATTCTGATCACACCATGCTTCGAAATATACTTATCCATAGCCGCCGACAGATCGCGATGGGCTTGTGCGCCGCAGGAGTGTCCCTGCTGCTGACCGGTTGCGGCGGCGGCGGATCAACCCCGGAACCGATGCCGGCCGCTGAAATTGCCCCCGCCCTGACCAAAGCCTTCGCCAAAGACTCAGGTCCCCTGCGAACGGCGTCCGAGCAGTTGATCTCGATCTACAACAGCAAAGACCTGGCCCGCGCTTTCCTGATGCTGCAAGAGCTGTCCTCGCACACCAACCTGAGCTCCGCCCAACGCACCACGGTGACTCGGTGTCTGCTCACGGTAGGCGAGCAGATGCAGGCGGCAGCTGCCCAAGGGGGAAAGGACGCCGGCGAGGTGATGCAGCTTTACCGTTCGGGAAAGTAGGCGGGCGGCCACGGCCCGGTCCTCCCCCGTATACGGTTCCTGTAAACTTGATGTTTAACTCTTTGTTGTCGGTAACTCGTGTATTAAACCAACTATGAAAAAAAGAAATCAAACCTATCGCCTTGCGAGCCTGCTGGTCCTGATGGCCAGCCTGGCCGCCACCTCGGCGCAAGTCGCCGTGCCTGCAAGCTTCGCCCATCCCAAGGATCAGGCGAACGCCAACACCCGCGGATTCAAAGTCCGAGTCGTGCAAGCCAATAGTGACAGCGGAACCCTGGCCAACAGCGTCGCCCGAGTCGAGGCGCACCTGGCGGGAACCTTGATCGATCCGAAAACCCAGCAACCCTATGTCAATGTCGCCGACACCAGCGTGTTCGGCGCCGATGGCTACTACAACGAACCCTACGTCATCGACTACGAACAAGGCGGCAATGCGACCGCTCTGATTCCCGGCATTCCCAATCCCAATACCCCGGATTACGCCGACAACATTTCCCTGGAGGCCCTGGCCTACCTGGAACTGGATCCTGGCACTTATTCCATGGGGGTGAATAGCGACGATGGATTCCGCGTCACGGTGGGCCCGGATGCGCGGGATCAGTTCTACGCCCTGGAACTGGGCAAATACGACGGGGGCCGAAGCGCGACGGACAGTATTTTCACCTTCACCATCTCGCAGGCGGGGCTCTACTCCTTCCGCTTGATCTACATGGAAGGCAATGGCGGGGCCAATGTGCAGTGGTTTACCGGAACCTCCGACAACAAGGTCTATATCAACGATCCCAACAACCCCCCGGCCGTCAAGGCGTATCGCGAGCTGAAAACAGCCACCGGACCCTATATCCAGCTCCTGAATCCCGCCGTCGAGGCGACCGCCGCCATGCCGAACACCACCCTCAATGGCGTCATCGTCGATGGCGCCTCGGCCCAGGTCGTCGCCAGCTCGATCCAGTTGTTCCTGGACGGCGCCCAGGTCGAAGCCAATCCGCAGAAAACCGGCAACAAGACCACCTACAGCTACAAGCCGGCTGCGATGTTCAAACCCTTGTCTAAGCATCAGGTCAAATTGATCTTCTCGGACACCGCCAGCAACACCCGCACGAACGAATACCAGTTCACTGTGGCCGAGTTCGGCAATATCGTTCTGCCGGCTCCGTTCTTCCTCGAAAACTTTGACCAGGCCGAAGAGGGCTCACTGCCCACAGGATGGACGGTGCAGAACTTCTCCGATGGCGCGGGCGCCGGTCCAGACCTGGACAGTCCCAATTCGGACTCGTATTTGGATTGGGTCATCGTTTCGCGGGACCGGATTCAAGCGATCGGCGACGCCGGCGGGTGGGACGCCAACCATCGCTTGAGCATGCAGTCCGGCCAGTTTATCAATGGCGAGGAAGTCACCAGCCTGGTGATCTCCAACTTCGCCTATGCCGAATCCGATCAACGCAGCGGCACCCAGGTGCAATACCTGTTTTCCCCCGACATCAACTGCTCGGGCAAGTCCAGCGTGTTCCTCTCCTACTTCAGCACCTACACCCAAAACCAGGATAACATCGGATCGGTCGAATACTCGATCGACGGCGGCGCCACCTGGCTGCCCATCGTCTACATGATCGACGCGGCCGACATCATCAACGACACCGAAGGCAACATTGACGCCTTTGCCACCCTGAACGCCGAACGGACCGATGCCGCCCATCTGCTGGATCCAGTCAGCGGCGAGGAGATCGGGCTCAAGTACGGGGCCTTTATCGGAGTGCTCTCCAACAAATGGGCCGAACTGGGCCCTTACATCAGCGGCCGGATCAATGATGACTCTCTGGAATCCAAGCGGGTCGAGTTGTTCCGCCTGCCTCAGGCCGACAACCAGGCCAAAGTGCGCCTGCGTTTTGCACAGGCCGGCACCGCCAGCTGGTATTTCGGCATCGACAACGTCGGCCTTTACGTGATTGAACAGGCCATCGCCCCCAAGATCACCGAGGCTCCTCAATCCCAGAGCGCCTCGGCCGGCTCGACCATCGCCTTCACCGTCAAGGCCACCGGCACCGAACCGTTGAAATACCAATGGAAATTCAATGATGCCATCCTCGAAGGGAAAACCGAAGCCACCCTCACCCTGGCCAACGTCAAGACCGCCAATGCCGGCCAATACTCGGTCGTCGTCAGCAACGAAGGCGGCGAGGCGGTCAGCGCCCCGGCGACCTTGGAGGTCTTCTCTGGAACCATCACCGAAAACCTGGTGGCGCATCTGAAGTTTGACAACGACCTCAAGGACTCGAGCGGCAAAAACAACCATGGCACCGAGGTCGGCGCTCCCACGTTTGCCTCCGGCAAGATCGGCCAGGCGGTCCATATCCCCTCGGGCGCCGATTATGTCAGCCTCGGCACTCCGGCAGACCTGAACTTCGGAACCGACACCGATTTCTCGGTCTCCTTCTGGGCCAAACTCATCGCGTGGGACAGCGACCCGTCGTTCATCGGCAACAAAAACTGGAACAGCGGCGGCAATCAAGGCTGGGTCCTGGCCACCGATGGCGATGGCCACTTCCAGTGGAACCTCGCCGGGGGCCCCGGATCGCGCAAAGACTATGACGGCGCCCCGGGTCTGTTCTCCGATCAGAACTGGCACCACATCGTCGTCACGTTTAAACGCAGCGGCAACGCCGTCAGTTACGTCGACGGCGCGCAAGTCGACTCGCGTTCCCTGACCGTCGATCAGAACAACGTCGACACCCCGGCCGAGATGGCCACCAATATCGGGCAGGACGGCACGGGCGCTTATGGACCGGCCTTCACGGATGCCGACATGGATGATATCGGCATCTGGCGGCGCGCGCTCACCCCGCAGGAAGTCGCCGCCATCCACACCGCCGGTCTAGCCGGAAAAGACCTCTCGACCGTGAGCATGGGTCCCTCGGACCTAGGATCCCTGAGCTACGCGTTGTCGGGAGGAAACCTGACTCTGACCTGGACCGCGGGAACCGGCGTCCGTCTCCAGAAATCGGCCGCCCTGAGCCCGGCCGCCTGGCAGGACGTGGCCAACACCGAGGGCAAAGGTTCGGCCGTGGAAGCCACCTCGGGCAGCGCCGCTTTCTACCGGCTGTTCAAACCGTAAGACAGATCTCGGCGATTGTTGTCGCGATCAATTCGAAAGGCGGCTGGCCCCTCCAGCCGCCTTTTTATTGTCGATCAAACCTTCAGCATAAATCTCTCTCTTCTTGAGATTAGGCTGATTAATTGCACAGCAAAACCGTTTGAGTTTTTTTCATTCATGAATTACTCTATGGGGACTAGAATCCAATTCATGAATCGAATAGCGCTTGCGGTGGCGGTGGGTTTATTTTTTGTCTGCACAGGCTGTCAATCGGTGTACAACAGCACCATGGAAAACGTATTCGGCTACGAGAAGCGGGAGCTTCTGAGAAAAGCCGTGACGGCCCTGCAAGAGGATCAGCAGGAAGCTCAGAAAGAGTTCAAGGACGCCATGACACGTCTCAAGGAGCTTTACGGTTTCGAGGGAGGCGCGTTGGAGAGTGTCTACAACAAACTCAGACGATCCACTGAAGACTGCGAAGCGGAATCCAAGGATGTGGGAAAACGGATTGAAAACATGGAGGATATTGCACACTCGATGTTTAACGAGTGGGAAAAGGAAATCCAGCAATTTAACAATCCTGCCTTTGCCGAAAGCAGCCGGCGCCAGTTGCGGGACACCAAAGAGCGATACGCGCAGTTGTCTGAGTCCGTGCGCGCCTCCGAGCAATCGATGAAACCGGTGCTCTCCCAGCTCAAAGACCAGGTGCTTTTTCTGAAACACAATCTGAACGCGGCCTCGATTGGTTCTCTAAAAAACGAAGCCGCGACGATTCAGACTCAGATCGAACAGCTCATTGTCCGCATGAATGCCAGCATCGCCGAGGCGGATGCTTTCATCAAAACCCTCCCCAAGTGATTGGGCGAATCCCTTTTGGACACGAGAAATCGTCACCCACACCCAAGCAACACTCAAAAAAACAAGCCACAAGTAAAAAATAAAAATCCATGATTACACAAATCCAATCCCCTGGAAAATCCATATGGAATCCCAAACCAGGCGCGGGTCTGGTTATGCTAGCTCTTGGCGGATGTCTATTGGCTTCCGCCACACCGGCTGGCGCGCAGGCGGTCGAGCCGACAGAACCTCCCAAGTGGGAGACGAGCGCCGCGCTGGGTTTCACCCTGACCGACGGCAATAGCGACAGCATCCTGTTCACCGGCGATATCAGAACCGAGCGCAAATGGAGTCACGACGAGATTCGTTTGCGGGCCGAAGGCGCCTACGGGGAGAGCGAAGACGTCAAGAATAACGAAATGGCCCGCGGGACCGCCCAGTGGGATCATTTGTTCACCGAGCGCTTCTATAGCTTCCTGCGATTCGAGGCGTTGCACGACGCCATTGCCGATGTTGAATACCGACTGACGCTGAGCGGCGGCCCCGGTTATTACTTCATCAAGAACGATCGAACCCTCCTCTCGGCTGAAGTCGGCCCGGGCTTCATTCACGAAAAACTCGGGAGCGGCGAGGACGATTACATAACCCTGCGGGCCGGTGAACGGTTTCAATACAAGATCAGTGATCGCGCGCGGTTCTTTCAGAGCCTGGAGTATCTTCCGCAAATCGATGATTTCGAGAATTACCTTCTGAACTTCGAAGCCGGAGTGGAAGCGGACATCACCAAGAAAGTGGCCCTGCGGGTCACCTTCCAGGACACCTACGACAACCAGCCCGCTGAAGGTCGTGAACGAAACGACATCAAGCTCATATCCAGCATTGCCTGGAAATTCTAGATCTATTTCTTCGAGGGGCCGGGTCCGCCGGACTCGGCCCCGCCCTGCTTCTGCCCATGTAAAACCAATTTTCCCTAACCTTCAAACCTGCCGCCCATGAATGATTCCTCTCAAGCCAACAGTCACCGCTGGCGTTTCTTTCGCGCTGGCGGTTTGGATCAAGCCCGTTTCGAAACCGCCGACGATTTCCGCAATCTGGAGCACCTCGATCAAAAACTCTGGGTTGCCTTGAGCTGCCCTGTCAAGGGACTGGAATTGGATGAAAAAACACTGGCTCTGATCGATGCGGACAAGGATGGGCGCGTTCGAGCGCCCGAGATCATCCAGGCGGTCCAGTGGGCTGAAGACCACCTGAAGGACCTTAACAACCTGAAGGATGGCTCGGACACTCTTCCCCTGGCCCAGATCAACGACCAGACCAATTCCGGCAAGCTCATTCTTGCCTCGGCGCGGCAGATCCTCAAGAACCTTGGCAAACCCGATGCCCAATCGATCTCCCTGGCGGAGGCCGAAGATACCGCGAAAATCTTCGCTCAAACCAAGTTCAACGGAGACGGGATCATTCCGGTCGAGTCCACGGGAGACGCTGCCCTTCAGGCAGTCATCAACGACATCCTGAGCACCCTGGGCGGTGAAACCGACCGCAGCGGAAAGCCCGGGATTAACCAGTCGAAGGTGGACGAGTTTTTCGCCCAATTGACGGCCTACAACGATTGGGCAGCCCAAGCGGAGACCAACGCCTCCGCCGTGACACCGCTGGGCGCAAACACCGCCGCCGCAGTGGAGGCCTTCCAAGCGGTCCGCGCCCGCGTCGACGATTACTTCGCCCGCTGTCGTCTTGCCGCATACGATTCCCGGGCCCTGTCCGCCGTCAATCGCAAGGAAGAGGAGTACCTGGCCATTGCGGCCAAGGACATGACGGTCCAAGCCCAGGAGTTGAATGGATTTCCTCTTGCCCGAATTGAGCCCAATCAGCCGCTGCCGCTGCAAGCCGGATTGAATCCCGCCTGGGTTTCGGCGGTTTCAGCCCTTCGCCAACGCGTCGTCATTCCGTTGCTGGGGGGGGACCGCAACTCCCTCACTGGGGTGGAATGGGAACAGATCTGCGCCAAACTCGCGCCCTACCTCGCATGGAACGCGGCAAAACCAGCGACCGCGGTTGAAAAGCTCGGCGGCAAGCGGATCCGAGAGATCCTGGGAACCCAGGCCAAGGCCGCCCTGTCCAAGCTCATTGACCAGGACAAAGCGCTCGAACCCGAGGCCACCAGCATCATGCAGGTGGAAAAGCTGATTCGTTTTTATCGTGACCTTCACCGTCTGGCGAACAACTTCGTCAACTTCTCCGACTTCTATTCGAAGGACCGTTTGGCGGTCTTCCAGGCCGGAACCCTTTATCTGGACGCGCGGGCCTGCGAACTCTGCGTTCGAGTCGATGACCCCGCCAAACACGCCGCCCTTGGGGGCCTCGCCAAAACCTATCTGGCCTACTGCGATTGCACCCGTCCTTCGGGCGAAAAGATGACGATCGCCGCCGCCTTTACCGACGGCGACGCCGACAATCTCATGGTCGGTCGCAATGGTTTGTTTTATGATCGAAAAGGGCGGGATTGGGACGCGACAATCACCAAGATCATCGAAAATCCCATCAGCATCCGCCAGGCCTTTTGGTCGCCCTATAAAAAACTCGTGCGCCTCATCGAAGAACAAGTCGCCAAGCGCGCCGCGGCCGCCGAGGCGGGTGTTGACACCAAGCTGACCTCCGCCGCGACCGCTGCGGCCACGGTCGATAAAACGAAGCCCGCGCCGAAAAAGATCGATGTGGGAACCGTTGCGGCTCTCGGCGTTGCGTTCGGGGCCATAGGCACGGCCTTCGCCGCACTGGCCGGTTACGCGGTGGGAATCCTCAAGCTCCCCTTCTGGCAGGTCTGCCTGGCTCTGGTGGGATTGATGCTGATCATCTCCGGCCCGGCGATGCTCATCGCCTGGCTTAAATTACGCCAACGCAACCTGGGCCCGATTCTCGATGCCAATGGCTGGGCTGTTAATGGTCGCGTCAAGATCAATGTGCCCTTTGGACGTTCCCTGACCTCCATCGCCCGCCTTCCTGCGGGCGCGCAACCGGCCTTGGACGATCCATTCGGTCAATCCCCAAGTGTCTGGCCGCAGTTTCTGGCAATCATTGTCGCGATTGCGTTTGTCTACAGCTTCCTGAACTCGCACGGGTGGATCCATCAATGGTCCGGTGGGAAATGGGGCAATCCTAAAAGCACCCAAACCATCGAGTTGGGCAACCTGCTTAAACTGCCCCCCGCGGACACCAAGGCGTCCACACCTTAAGATGCGGCGTCTCAGTTTGGAGGCAATCCGCCGCCATTGCCACGGCGGCGGGTTTCCTCCGCAACCTTGGGATTGGGCTGGTGTTAATCCAAGGAAATGGATATTTTGGCATGGTGAATTGCGCGCATCGAAAATCTATTCTTGGACTGGCAACGATCCTGGCTTCGGCCTCCGTGCTTTGGGCGGTTGCGGATGTCGAGGAAAATCCTTACCAATCCATTATTGACCGGAATCCATTTCGACTGAGAGCCATTGTTGCCTCCGAAACCGTTCCCACAAACGCCCTGGTCGCCCTCAATCTGAAGTTTACGGGTATTTCCATGGTCAAGGACGTCAAGAAGGCCTATTTCATGGATTCCACAAAAAACCCTCCCGAGTTCTACGTCCTGGGCGAGGGAGAACAACAGTCCGCGCTCAAGGTGGTGAGGATCGACTACAAGGCCGGCGCCGCAGATATCATTAATGCGGGGGTGCCGGCGCGCGTCAATTTTGAGACGCATGGACTTAAGACGGTGACGCCAGGACTCGCCCCCACAGCGGCCCCCGTCCCGAGCGGGATTCCGGGGGCGGTCCCCGGCTCTCCGCCGGGAGTGGCTCCCAGAGTCCCGACGCCGCTCCCCACTGTCCAACCCCAAACATTGCCGAATCAATCGTTCGGCACCCCGGCTGCGGCAGTGACTCCTGGATTTGCACCGAATGTGCCAGCCGATAATGTACGAATGATTCCCACTCGTTCGCTCCGGGTGCAACCACAACCCGCGCCGGCACAGCCAGGCCTGAGCGCCGAGGCCTCAGCGGCCATGATGATGATTAATCGAGAGATGAATCAGGAAGCCATCATCCGTAAGGAGTTTCCGCCATTGCCCGATCCCACGGCCCAATAATCGCAAGCTCAACAGCTTTAAGACTTGAGAACTCATCCGATGAGGTGGATTGGCTGTTTGATGCTACTCGTCCTGGCAGCCTGTGGTTGCCAACCCGACCGTCCGAATCCCGCGTCAGCGTCTTCGAATTCCATCACCCAGGCTCAGCCCCGATTGCCCACAGTCACTCTCTGGGTCGGCTCCGCTGAACTGATCACCGAGGTCGCCCGTTCCCCCGTGCAATTGCAGACAGGAATGATGTTCCGCCAAAGCATGGAGGAAAACGAAGCCATGCTGTTCGTATTTCCCTATCCCCACCAGGCTTCTTTCTACATGCGCAATACGTCCATACCGCTCTCCTGTGCTTACCTTGACGCCGAAGGGACCATTTTGGAAATCCACGATCTGCATCCCTTCAACGAAACCCCGGTGGAGTCTACAGCCACGAACATCCGATTCGTTGTTGAAACGCGGCAGGGATGGTTTGAACGCCACCAGATCCAACCCGGAGCGGTATTTCGAACCAGCCAGGGTTCTTTGCCGGAAGTATTGCTGCGCCGCCCATGAAAGTTGCTCTTGCCCAAATTAATACAACGATCGGAGATTTTGCCGGGAACGCCGAGAAAATTCTGACCGCCTACCGTCGCGGCCAGTCGTTGGGACTGGACTTGGTGGTTTGTCCGGAACTGGCCATACCCGGATATCCGCCACGCGATCTGTTGCTGAAACCGGGATTCGTGGAAGGCAACCTGCGGGGCCTCGAGACTATTGCCGCCGCCACGGGTCAGACAGGATTGCTGGTGGGTTTTGCGGGACGCAACGATCGTCTGCCCGGCAGGGAGACTACAAACAGCGTCGCGCTCCTTCATCAAGGCCGTATCATTGACGTTCGGCACAAAACCCTCTTGCCGACTTACGATGTTTTTGATGAGGACCGTTACTTTGAGCCCGCCGAATCCAATTCGCCTGTCGATTTCCAGGGAATCCGGTTGGGGCTGACGATCTGCGAAGATGTATGGAACGACGAGGATTTCTGGCGGGAACGACGCTACCGGCCCAATCCAGCGGCTGAATTAATCCGGGCCGGCGCTCAGTTTCTCATCAACGTATCGGCTTCCCCATGGCATCTTGGGAAGAATCGCACGCGCCTTGCCATGCTGGCCAGCCTCGCCCGAAAAAGCCGCTGTCCCCTCGCTTACTGCAACCTTGTCGGCGGCAACGATGAACTGGTTTTTGACGGTGAAAGCCTCGCATTCAATGCGGATGGGCAACTCCTGGCCCAGGGACACAAATTCGCCGAGGATTTTTGCGTTCTCGATCTGAAATCGAGTTCAGTCATCGAAGCCCGATCGAGTTCCGACGAGGAGCGTCTTTATGAGGCGCTGGTATTGGGTCTGAAGGATTATCTGTGGAAGTGCGGTTTTAGAAAAGCCATCATCGGATTGAGCGGAGGAATTGACTCGGCTCTTGTGGCCTGTCTTGCCGCGGCGGCGTTAGGCCCTGAAAACGTTCACGGCATCTCCCTGCCCTCGCAGTTCTCCTCCCAGGGCAGTCTGGACGACGCCCGGCAACTGGCCGTCAATCTCGGCATTCGCTATGACGTCATCCCGATCCAGGAGGCTTTTGTCACGGTAAAACGCGAGTTGTCAACGGTCTTTGCGGGCCGCGCGGAGGATGTCACCGAAGAAAACATCCAAGCCCGCCTCAGAGCTGTCATGCTCATGGCTTTGTCGAACAAGTTCGGCGCTTTGGTTCTCACCACCGGCAACAAAAGCGAAATGGCCGTTGGATACTGCACTTTATATGGCGACATGTGCGGAGGACTGGCGGTCATCAGTGACGTGCCGAAAACCATGGTCTTTCGCTTGTCCCGCTGGATTAACCGCGACCGGCGGATCATTCCGGAATCTTCCCTCACCAAGCCCCCTTCCGCTGAGTTGCGGCCCAATCAGACCGATCAGGACACCCTGCCCCCTTACGATGTGCTGGATGCCATTCTCGATCTCTATGTCGTCCAGATGAAGTCTCCCGCTGAAATTACAGCGGCGGGCTTTGAGCCGTCCATGGTGCAAGGCGTCATTCGCCTGATCAACCACAGTGAATATAAGCGCAGGCAGGCTGCTCCAGGGCTGAAAGTCACCACGAAAGCATTTGGCGTAGGACGCCGCATCCCCATTGCCCAAAGGTTTCGGGAAACCTGACAAGCAAAGAAACCATCTCGTCGCCCTGGGGTTATCAACGCGCTACTTCCCGGCGGCCCACTGAATAGCCCGAGCCAGGAGTGTGCGGAAATTCGGATTCTCGTAAGCCAGGTGGTCGTGTCCCAAAGCCATGTAGACAACCTTGGCTTTCTCGTATTTCCAAGTCCAGCCGATTACAGGACCGCTGGTGGTTTCCTGAGTGGTGAGGAGCTTTTGCACTCCTGGAAGCACACCAAATCCACCATAGGTCTCATCCACGATTTCAAAGTCGGAAAGCCCCGCCGTGATCGGATGCTGTTGATCAGCAATCCGCACGGTAAAGCGCACATCATGCTGGTAGGTGGAACCGGGAATTTCCTTGTCACCGATCTTCTGTTTTTCGAGGTAATACTTGCCGCCGATGATTTTTTCGTACTCGGGCCAATTCTGATAGGAAGCCAGACAGTGATGCAAGGCCACGAGCCCCTTGCCCTGCCGGAGCAGTCGCTGGAAGTCTTCCCGGGCGTCCTCGGGGATTTCCTGCCACATGTCATAGAGGACCACGACGTCGTACTGCTGAGCGGCGGCGGGTTTGAAGTGTTCGAAGGCCCGGGGATGTTCGACAGCCTGAAATTTGATCCCGCTGTTCTCCTGGAACATCTTAAAAAACGGTTCGCGCTCAAAGTCATGGCCGCCGGTGATCACCAGGACCTTGGTTATGACGTCCGAACCGGCGGCGGCCGCCAGTCCTCCACCCAGGCCAAGTACCAAACCCGAAAAAAGCCAGCGCACAATTGTTTTCATAAAGATTCTGCGTTTCGATTGCCGGACGAAGCCATTACGTCATCGTCGGCCGTAGGGTAGACTTTCTCACTCGGCTGGACAATCAGAAATTCCTTGGGGTCCCATCTGCCGTCCAGCCATCGCTCCAGAAGCCCCAGATCCCCAGGCATCCGTTCAAATCGCCATCCGCGTTGTTTGCAGATGGATGCGGTCCGCTCGCAAAGATCGAGCGATGCGGCAAAATCAAAATCGATGAGCAACCCGCGTTCATAGCTCTGAGACCATTGCTGAGTCAAATCGACCAAATAACGGGCATTATCTTCTCCGTACTTGGCGGCGAGTTCTTCAAAAGTCGGCTGGGCGGGCAGGAAAGTGGGCTGCGTGGTTACGTCATCAGAAACCTTTCGCATGGCTTCGGGTCCCTTGGATGCGAGGGTGCGGCGCTGGGCTACCTCCAACCACCCGGAAGTGAAGTAAAACGTGCCGGGACAGCTGTGATGCACCTCGGCCTGCCGCTGTCGGGATCCCAGGAAGAAGGTCAAACAATCATGCGCGCGAGGAATGACGAGCGGCAGTTCTCGGGATGTGATTCCGGCCAGGATCCGGTTGCACAGGCCATACCCCAGCAGAATCGCGTCATACCGCCCGCTTTCGACGCTGTCGATCCTCAATTGGAGGTTGCTGTGGCCCGACTTGGGATCGTCGTGGTAACCGATGGGCAGAAACTCCAGGTCGATCAGGTGACGGCTCCTCGACACCATGTGACAAATTTCCCGCTGCGCCACCTCGCAGGCCAGCACCTTCAAAGACTGTTTGCTATTCGGCATGGCCTGAAAATCGCCGATATTCCGGGTGCATGCAAGCCGTCCTTTGTTCATAATCCATGGTTTCAGACCATCCAGCTTGCAATATCCAATGTTCCTGGTAAACTGACCATCATCGTTCCGGCTGGAAGCCTGGCGGCGCCGCAACTCCAACGATATGCAAACCGTGTCTGATTTTGCGAAAAGCGGTCCCTCATTACCTTTCACGTTATGCTTCGGCTTGAACGGGAAGGGCGCGCTTCCGATTCCTCTCCGTTCCGGCCCTCTTACGATGTGGTTCGATCCGCAGCAGGCCTGGATTCGCCACGTGCGCTGCGGAACACACGAAGTGGTCAGGGCCATCTACGCCGCTGTGCGCGATGCACAATGGCAGACCCTCACCCCTTGCGTCAAAGAACTGCGGATCGACGCTCGTGCCGAATCCTTCCACCTGTCCTTCGAGGTGGATTGCCAGCAGGAATCGATCGATTTCGGATGGCACGGCGATATTACGGGTGACGTCCGGGGCTGCGTCACCTACACCTTCGAGGGACGGGCGCGAAGCCGTTTTCTGACGAACCGCATGGGTCTCTGTGTCCTCCATCCGGTCGAAGAATGCGCGGGCAAACCTTGCCTCATTGAGAATACGGATGGCCATCGCACTCACGCTGTGTTCTCCCATTTCATATCGCCTCACCAGCCTGCGCGCCGAATCCGCGCCATCAGCTATGCCATCGATGCCGACACTTGGGTTGACCTCCGGTTTGACGGCGACGAGTTCGAGATGGAAGACCAACGCAACTGGACCGACGATTCCTTCAAAACCTACTCACCGCCCCTGGACCGTCCGCATCCGGTAATCGTCGAGCCTGGGACACGCATCGAACATCGTGTCCATCTGGAATTGGCCGGCCAGCCGATCCGGGCCAGTAAGATTTCGATCGATGAACCTCCGGTATTGTCAATGCTGGATCCCGTTGTCAAACCTATGCCTCGCCTCGGTCTGGGATTTGCGTCCCACGGAATCCCGCTCACCGGGAAACAAGTCTCGCGCCTGCAGGCCCTGGCATTGGATCACGGGCGTGTGGATTTGAATCTGGGCACGGCCCGCTGGCAAAACCGGCTCCTGCAAGCGACCCAGGAAGCCCGGGCCTTGGGAATCGGATTGCACGTGGCGCTGCACCTTGGCGATAACGCCTCCGCCGCGCTCGTCGATCTGGCCAAGGTTGTGAATCAGCTGGATTCGCCCGTGAAGCTCTGGCTGATCTATCATCAGTCCGAGGAGGTCACCTCGGATCCCTGGGTCCGACGGGCGGTTTCCCACTTGTCCAATCATTCCTCGTCGGCTTTTTTTGCGGCTGGCACGAACCTCCATTTCGCCGAGCTCAACCGGCATCGGCCTTCCTACGGGCCATCGATCCTGCCTTGTTTTTCGATGAATCCGCAGGTGCATGCCTTTGACAACGTGACCTTGTCCGAAAACCTCGCGGCCCAGAGTCGCACGGTGGAAACCCTGCGTCAGTTCAACCGCCAACCCGCGGTGGTTTCGCCCATCACCTTGCGACCGCGTCCCGCCATGGGCACGGAGGGCCTTGGCGCCGGCGCGCCAGAAAACCTGCCAGCGCATATGGATGTCCGGCAACTCTCGTTGTTCGGCGCCGGCTGGACATTGGGCAGCCTGGCTGGCCTTTCCGGAACCGGCGGAGTCCACAGCCTGACCTATTATGAAATGACCGGCTGCCTGGGTGTCATGGAAAGGGAGGCAGGCTCTGTCGATCCCCAGACGTTTCCCTCAAGCCCCGGTTCCGTGTTTCCGGTGTACCATGTGTTTGCCGACCTCGCCAACTGCCCCTCGATCGTGCCCCTGCGAAACAGTCATCCTCGCCAGATCCAGGGAATGGCGGCAATCGACGGGGAAGGACGCAGAAGGATTCTGATGTCCAATTTGAGCGATCGCCCTCAGCCTGTTCATCTGCGGGCCAACGCGAGCATCGCCCGGGTGCGCTACCTGGATGAATCGAGTGTTGGGCAAAGCCAGCGGGAACCCGAGGAATACCGCCGGCAAACAGCCGTCGCCATCCCCGTGGTTGCCCAATGCCTGCCTGTCTTGTTGTCCCCGTTCGCCCTGGCGCGAGTCGACCTCGAATAGGCTTGCGGCATATCAGGGTCTTCCCTTAGCGTCTGGGGATCTTGCCGGATGAGCCGTTTTTCCAAATTGCTGGCGGTGACCCGCCGGTTTGAATTTAAGCCTCATCGCATCGGGCATTTGATCGATTCGACCGGCCGGTACGATGAGCGGTTGGATCGTGAGTTTCCCTTCATGATCCGCCTGTTTCATTTCCGGACCCGTCGATTCACGCACGGATCCACCTGGCACGAGCGCCTGGAGTTGTTCATGCCAGTCCAGGGACAATGCCCCTTCCGTGTCGGTGAGCACACGCTGGTGTTGCATCCTGGCGACATGGTCGTGCTGGACAACGCCAAGCTCCATCATGTGGTCGAGAATGACCGTTTGGATTCGAAGGTGGTGGTGGTGAGTTTTCTGCCGGAATTTGTGTATAGCCTGGGATCTCCAACCCACGACTACGCTTTCCTGCTCCCGTTCTATGCGACCGGCGATCCTCAGCCTCATCTGTTGCGGCATCAGGACGACTGGGCGCCCTTGGTTTACGAGTCCCTGGCGCGCCTGTTGGAGGTCTATTTCGATCCCGCCCAGGCCCAATACCGCCAGGCCGCCTGCAAGGCGTATCTCCTGGAGATCCTCTACTTTCTGGCCCGTCATTTTCACAGCGCCGTGGTCCTGCAATCCGAATTTTCCCTGCAACAACAACGGATCACGCGCCTCCAAAAGCTCTTTGATTATCTGAGCGCAAACTACGCGGAAAAGATTACCCTTCACCAGGCGGCCGCCATGACCCATCTCAGCAAACCGCAATTCACCCGGGTCTTTAAAAAGGTGGCCGGCATGACCTTCGTCAATTATCTCACCCACACCCGCATTTCCCACGCCGCCCGGCTGCTCCTGGAGTCCCAATCGTCGATTGCGGAAATCGCCACTCAAGTCGGTTTCTCCGACCAAAGCTATCTGACCCGTCAATTTCGAAAATCCTTCGGTTGTTCGCCGCGCGATTACCGGAAGAATTGCCTGCGGCCCTGAGGGAAGATCCTTTGGGTGTTCCCGGAGACATTGCCCCGGGGCAGTTCAGTTGACGGCCAGCTCGGCATCCGAGATCTCCGACTGCTGCGCCTCGTTCAGAGCCAGCCTGATTTTTTCCGAGGCGCTTGGAATCACCAAACTTAACCTGTCCAGGTTCTGGTTGATGCGCCCCAGAAGGCTGGTGACGGGCAATGCGGCCAGCTGTTGATACCAGCGTATGAATTCGCGTGACACGGCGGATAAGTCAGCCATGGCGGGCAGCTCGAGCTTGGCGCCTGTGACGGTCTGGCAAACCAGCATCGCCGCTTGAGCGCGCGCTTCACCCTGATCCGAACCCTCCTGCCAAAGCCGCATAGATTCCACCGGTTTGGCATTCAATAAGAGCGCCTCGGCCCTCAACTCCCGCAACCGCGAGGCGTCCGGCAGATTCTTCACCGCCTCTCCCGTCCAATCGCAGGCAAACTCCAGAAATTCAGGCCGGCTCAGGGCGATTTCCGCTCCGGCTTCCCATATCCGGGAATCGTTCATGCCTTGGAGCATCGACTCGTGGAGGGTTTGCAGGGCTTCAATTTCCCGATGAGCGGCCGACAGAAAACGGGCGAAATCAATTCTGAGAGACATCGCGGAGGCATCCTCCGAAAGGGCCTGCCGGAATTCCTTCTCAGCTTCCTCGGCCTGTCCGGCTGCCGCCAGGCTCAAGGCAAGGCAATGCCGGGGACCCGAACGATGGATCTGAGGATTTATGGGGGATAACACCGGATGATTTCGCTTGACCAGGCACTGGCGAAGTTCGGCGGCGGCCTCCTCAGGTCGTTTTTGCTGGAGATAAGCCAAACCGAGGGCAAAGTGCATCGAAGCCGTCAAACCGTGTTCCTGAGCCAGGGGCGATTGAAGGGCGCGGATCAGCCCATCAGAGTCCTTGGCCGCGGTGAGGTGTGTGCACATCTGGGTTAACAAGGTTTCTCGAAGCTCGGGAACCCTCCGTTGGGCGGGTTGCCCGGCCAGCGTATCGAACGCCTGCCAGTAGTAACGCAGCGCCTCCTGCAAACGTTGGGATCGGACCAGTTCCAACCCGTAGTTCATCAACAGGTTTGCGTCTCCCGGCATTTCCTGGAGGGCCAGCTCCAACAGCCGAAGGTTGCGCCGCACTTTGTCGCGGTTCCGCGTGATGTCCCGGGTATAACCATGATGCAACAAGGTGGCTGTGCCCAGGCGGCAATCCAACCCCCAGGATTTGCGGCGAACCTCGATGCTGGGAAACACCTGCTCGTGAACGCGCCCCACGTAGAACAGCCCGGGGGCGTTGCGAAACAGCCGCGGCACATAACTCGCGCCTTCCGCTTCGCAGCCGCGGTGAATCATGGGTAATCGATAAGCCATCACTGCATGGCTTCGCATATCCTGGAGCAGCTTTTCTCGGCTCTCGATGGGCATCTCCTCGTCGGCATCCAACATCAGAATCCAATCTCCCCGCGCGTGCTCCAAGGCCGCGTTGCGTGCCGCGCTGAAGTCGTCACACCACTCAAAGGAGTGAACCTCGGCGCCATAATTCCTGGCAATCTCAACGGTTCGATCCGTGGAACCGGTGTCGACGACCACGATCTGCCAGGCCACATCCTTAACCGACTCCAGACACTGACTCAGAAATTGCTCCTCGTTTTTGACGATCAGACAGACGGTGAGCCGGCTTCCGGCCCCGGTCTTCGAACCGGGATTCATGAAAGGGTCACTTTGCGCCCTGATCCCCTGCCCTCTTGCATCTGTCCTGCATCCTTTGTCCTTTGTCTGTCCCCTGTCGTCTTTCCCCTGGCTGCGGATTGCCTCAGGCAGGATGAGCCAGTCGTGTGTGGCATTGCCGCGCAGCGAGCCCTTAAGAAATTGTTTTGCCGGCTTCCAGTCAGGCGCCAGGCTTCGGGCTTTTTCCGCACAGCGACGGGCCGCCACCGAGTCTCCCGCTGCCAACGCAATTTCGGCGAGCAACAGATAGGCTTCGGGATGATAGGGGCGCTGAGCCATAGCCTGCGTGACAGACGCCCAGCTCTGCGCCAGCTGTTTTTGGCGGCATTGGATTCGGGCGGTATCGAGGGTGCCCAGACGCGCAACCCCGGGCATCAACGCCGGCGGTTTTGCCGCCGCAACAGGCGTTGACTTTGGGTTTGAGGCCGTCACAGGACCCGTGGCGGGCAACCGCAAAAGCCCCTGATATCGAAGACGCGCTTTCTCGATTTCCTGACGGGCCTGCGCTTGATTTCGGTGTTCCACACTCGCCGGACTATCCAGATAAAGCCCCAGGACTTCCGGAAGATGCAAAAATTCCCGGGTTTGAGCCAGCCGCAACCAGAATTCGTAGTCGCCCGCGCTGACGCACGATTCATCGAAGTATCCATGCTCATCATGCACTTCCTTGCGCCACATGGGTTGAGGGCCGACAAAACAGCCCTTTTGCAGGAGATCGTGCCGATTGAAATCGAGCCACCGAAAATGTCGAATCGGCCGGGCGTTTTCGAAGGTCTCGTTTTCCGTGGCCGTCACCATGCAGTCGGCATAGACCAGGGAAATTTCGGGGCGCCGCTCCAAAACCTCCACCATGCGTTCGAAGGCATCCCTCCGATGGCGGTCGTCGGTATTGGCATTGGTGATATACTTGCCCCTTGCCACCTTGAGGCCGCGATTCCAGGCCGCATACACGGTTTCCCTCTCGTCGGTGCGGAGGTAGACAAGGTTCGGATATTTTCGCTGAAGCTCCTCCACAATGTCTTGCTCGTTTTGGGGAGAGTGGGTGTCGACGACTATAATTTCCAGCTTCGCGGCAAGGGTTTGTGCCTCGAGATCCTCGATGCAGCCGCGGAGAAAGCGGGCGGAATTATACGCGGAGACAATTGCTGTCACCAGCGGCGTGGCCGGTGTGGCCTCGGGAGCAGGATTCGGTGCCCTTTGGGAAAGGTTTGCTCGCGCTCTGGAGAAGGCGGACGTCGGAACGAGGATCTGTGCGTCATTACCCAGCAAGTGCTTGGACTCCTCGCCCAAGTCGATTTCATGGGGGGCGGACAGGCCCGCAGGCAAGACAACATTGTTGATGAGTCCTTCGGCCACAGGCAGGCGATGATTGCGCACGGCCAGACGGGCAAGCCGAAGTCCCAACCGCACGTGAAATGATGGTCCGTATTCCTTGGTCACTGTCTTTAAAGCCCGCATGTGCCATGCCAAAGCCCCTGCCAATTCCTGTTGCTCTTCGGAAACCAGACCATGGACATAAGCCATCAGGCTGTCGCAATCGCTGGTTGAACCCAGGCAATTCTTGAGATGCGCCGGCAGTTTGGTCATTTCCTTGGCCGACCGGTCCTCCGCTGCCGCCACTTCTGCCCGATGATATCGCATGCGTCCGCGGAAGGAATCCGCAAGAACGCGCAAGGAAGGAGAGAGAGCCGGGGCTACCGCGGAATCCACCGAAACCGCAGCGATGAGTCGGTCTATCGTATTCAACGGATCCGCTGGCCGGAGGGGAAGCGCGTGGATTTGAGCGCGGACTTCCTCCACGGCCCTCCGGACGACCTCGCCTGTCGCGGTCCAGGAAAAGCGACGGACGTTTTTATTGCCCATAGCCACCAGTTTCGCCCTGACCTCTGGTTCCCTGACGCGACGGAAAGCCTGCTGAAGCGCCTTGACATCGTTTTCTCCGACATAGATCGCCGCCTCCCCGGCCACCTCCGGCAGCGCGGAATTCCGGCACGTGATGACCGGGCAACCACATTGATGCGCTTCCAAAATGGGAAGGCCAAAGCCTTCGCAACGGGAGGGATAAACCAAAGCCACAGCCCCGGCATAAGCCGCGGCAAGCTCCTGGGTGCTGAGTCCAAGAACGTGACATCGGATGTCCCTGATGTAAGGCTTGAAACACTCCTCGAGCGTCTCTCCGCCACCCGTGCATACCACATCGAAGTCCTCTTTTTCGTTCCAGCTTGAAAATGCCCGAAAGAATAAATGCGCGTTTTTGTACAAAGTCCGATTGCCCACCAGCAGGAAATACGGTTTCTCAATCCTGTGCTGATCGAGGAAAGACGCCACCCGCTCCTGTGTTGCCCTGCCAAATTCGTCCCCGACGGCGTTGGGAGTGAGATACATCGTCCGCTTGGCGTGATCAGGATAAAGATTTTGGAATTCGTCGCGTGTGGATTCCGACACGCAAAAATAGGCATGCGCCTTGTGGATGGCTCGCTCTTTGGCCAGCCATTCGGGATGACTCAGATCCTGCCCCACGGTCTCGGGAATCATGTCATGGAGCATGATCATCGAGTGGGTTTGTTCAGGATACGTGTAATACGTGGAGATGAACAGAGCGGCATGTTCCCGATCACACAGGTTCTGGAGATGAATGGAGTCTTGGTCGAAGTGGCAAAGGTCGTAGGACAAGGCTGGACGTGTCACAATGCCCGGGATGTTGGGCGCGGTGTGAGCGCGGTCCAACAGAATGATGTCGGGAGCCAATTCCGAACGGGCCAGTTCCTTGAGCAACGCGGTCCAGACGCGGGAGATGCCGGCTGGCCGCTTCTTCTGAAATTCAAAGATGACACCGTCAATCAGGATCTTTCGTCCGCGAGGACGAGCATCGGCGACTCGAACCGCCTGGGAAACCGCTTTACCGGTGGGGGTCGCTGCCTGCGGAGAATAGCCTGTTGCGGCAACGGATGCCTTGCGCTGGCCCATCTGTTGCGCCATCCAGGGAAGCAATTCAGACACCCGATGGAAGATCGTGTGCTTGGCAAGAACTTCCTGTCGGCCTTGTTCCGCGATCCGCCGGCCCCGATCGGGATTCGCCAGCAAGTCCTCCACTTTCTTCACGAGTTCCTCGGGACGCTCGGCATCATAGAAGCACAGGTGTTCGCCGTCCTTGAAAATCCCCTGTGTGCGAGGGCCTTCGATGTGGTTTTGAAGAAACACGGTTCCACAGAGCAGAGCCTCGAAGGGACGCACGACCATGGTGGGCGACAGCGACGGCAAGCCGATGATGATCTGGTAGTCTCCCATCTGCCGCAGGAAATCCTGGTTGCGCTGCAACACACTTCCCTCGGCATAGGTATAGTGGTCGACAACATCAATGTGCGATGCGTGTTCCTTCAGATGGGTGATCAGTCGTCGCCGGGCCGCATAACAGCGGTCGTCTTCGTAAAACTTGTCCGCCTTGCCTTTGAAGAAGGCGCGAGGTTTTCTGCGGGCATATTCCTGAAGCGGGGGCAGGATGGCCTCGTCCACCGCAAAAGGCTGAAATAAGGCGGGAATTCCATACGACTCCACGAGCTCGCCATCCGTCTCATGGGCATAAACAAACCCATCGACGCACCGGATCGCGCGATCCAGCGCGTTGCGAGCATCATTCCACCACTGAAGATTTGGCCGCAGCCATGGATTGTTGGTGCACTCGAAGGAAAACAGGATTTTTCGGGCTGGACAGCGGGTCCAGCGCCGGCGCCACGCCTCGGTGGCATGAACTTGCTGGCCGTGCCACAAGGTGTCCATCAGGAAAATGACATCGGACTGCGGATTACCGAGGTATTCAAATAATTCAGTCTCACGTTTTCCTGGTTGGGTCCAGGAAGAGACGTATAGGACGCGACCCAGGCAGCCGTGCCGCTTCAACGCCTCCGCGTACCCCTCGCGAACAAACCAGGAGTGGCCGGTGGGCAACACAATATCCACCACCAAACCGCTCCGATTCACGCTTCCGGACCCTGTCATCGTCTTCAGCGGAGCGGGGGATGACCGAGGAGGCGCCACGGCTGAGGTGCGATCCGCAGAATACGGATCGGTTTGGGAACGTCGGGGGCGAGGAACAAAAGGGATGCCCTGATTCCGCCGAGGAATGCAGTCATTCGTGCCCAGCATCGATTGCATCTCCTGGTACATCAACCAATAGGTTTTTTCCGAAAACTGGGCAAGGTCCTTAAATCCTGCGGCCGCCTGAACGGCAGGATCCTTGAGCTTCTTGAAAAACTCGAGGACCATCCCGGGCGTAATCGGATCCTCGGTGTAACGCCTCACGATCTGATACATGGAGACCCATTCCTTGAATCCCCCCGCCACACTCTTCACTTCATCATACCAGCGAAACGCGGCCAATTCCTCGTCGATCGTGACCACCGGATACTTGTTGCCCACCCGGAGCCAGAGTTCGAGATCCATCCCATAGGTGATCTTCTCATCGATGGGACCGCACTCGTCAAACACCCGGCGGTGCAGAAAAGTCGCTGGCTGCAAAACAAAATTGGCTCCCCGCAATAAAATGCCGTAATCCCAGGCCACAGTCTTTGAATAGCGCCGGATCCGCTCTCCCTGGCGGTTGGCGAGAGTTCCGTTGCCCACAAACAAGCCGGCCTCGGGATAGGCCTGATAGGCTTGCGCCACCATGTCCAGCGCGCCAGGATAAAAAAAATCGTCCGAGTTGAGCCAGGTGATGATGTCACCTGTCGCGCGTTCCAGCCCCTTGTTGATGGCATGAGACTGCCCTCGATCCTTCTCGCTCACCCACCAGTCCAGGCGTGGGGCGTAACGCTGGATAATCTCGACGGATTGATCCGTCGAACCGCCGTCGACGACAAAATACTCGAGGTTGGGATATTGCTGGTCGAAAACACTTCGGAGTGTGTCCTCCAGGAATTCCCCCTGGTTGTAGGATGGGGTGATAATCGTGATTTTGGGCAGGCTCATAAGGGGGGTCCAGATTTGTCGAGGATGATTCCAGCTTTGAGCGATCACTGTAATTTTTGGAACCAGGCGTCCAGACGTTTGTTCGTCGGGTGTTCGTCGTAGCAGGGCTTGTCGACTCGAGAAGCGATACAAGCCATCGGCTTGGCCCACTCGCTCACGATCTTCTCGTTGATGGCATGGGGGTGGACCAACTGGGTTTCTTCCGGTTTTCTCATGTCAACGCTCAACCAGAAAACACCGCCAGGCTTCAGCAGGCGGTGCACGCCCGCCAGGATGGCTGCAGGATCGTTGGTGTGATCAAGCACGTTGACACAGGTCACGAAATCAAAGCTGCCATCCAGCAAGGGAATTGCCTCGGCGCGAACCGGCAGGAGAACGATGTCGCGATGCAGATTATACAGAATGCCATTGCGGTGATAGAGTTCGTTGTTCGGATCCACGCCGACCTTGATTCGGGCGGGGATGAAATTGAGCAAGCCGCAAGGGCCATTCCCCACATCGAGCACGGCTGCCTCGGAACAGCAGTGCGCATCCAGACCCAACTCCTGGCAGATATAGTTCCACCGTTCCGTGCATTCCCTTTCGAAGCGCTCAAGAAATTTTCGTTCCGAAATCCGCCGGTCGGTGTCGAAATACTCAAAAATAAATTTCATCCACCAGTTCACCTCTTCCTGGTTGCGAAGAGACTCTTCCTCAAAAGTCGATCGGCTGCTGGTGAGGCCGCGAATGGCCGCGCGGGATCCCGGCTGATCCGATGCGCCGTGCGTTGTCTTTGCCGTCAGCTTTGGCTCGCCCGGCCTGGAATGGGTCTGAATGCCGGTTTTTTGCGGGGAACCGGCGTTCCAGGAGTTGAGGATGTCTGGGTCTCGAGAACAGAGCGCATCCATCGCTTGCCTGGCAGCGGCATGGTCGGGATTGAGAGTGAGCAGCGCATGGTAATGCCGCGCCGCCTCGGTATGACGCCCCGACTGAAGACAGTAATCGGCCAGAAGATTCAGCGCTTCCGAACACCGGGGATCCAGAGCAAGGGCCTGATGGAGTTCCCTCTCAACCGTCCCGGCCTCGCCGAGTTGAAGACAAGCGGCCGCAAGCTGGACATGAAGGAGCGCCTGACGAGAGTCAAGCTCAATGGACCGCTCGAAGTGCTGCCGCGCCTCGGGCAATCGTCCCAGTTGCATGCACGCACTCCCCAGGGCTGCCCGGAGTTCTGGCGTTTCCGGCCCCATTTCCAGGGCTCTTTCCAGCGAAGCGCAGCAGGATTTGAGATCCCCACGGCCGTAAGAAGCGGTCGCTGCCTCCAGATAGGAAGTCGCAGCGTTCCTGGCAGGAACAACTTCATCCGCTGACAGTGTGACGTGGCGGCCGTTGCGCTGGTTTGCATTGGCAGGACCAGTGGTTGGCAGGGAGGGATTCATGTTGATGGTATGGGTTTTGCAGGGATTCGGGACAATGGCAGTCTTTCTCTGAGATTGGTCTGTTCCAGCAAGGTCCGGATGACTCGCCGGCATACTTTCTCCGAAGCGCGAAGGGGCATCCCGGCGGGTGATGATAAACGGCAGCGGTCTGAGCGGTCCCTTTCGTTCTGGAATCGCAGGGGGATTCTTCACCTTCACCGCAATCAACCGTGCCTGCGCAGGATGCAGGACTTGTTCAAGCTCAAGCCAGCGGGGGCCCTTGTTCTCCAGATTTGGGCGGTCGGTTGAAGCGAAAAAAATCCGGGGACGATCGCTGCAAACCGCGAGGGTCTGACGCACGGCTTCCGCCAGCACCTCGGCGAAAAGGTCCTTGATGCAATGGGGCCGCGGATAGGGACATTGCCATCCGCAGCCGAGACATTCCAGGGGCAACGATGCAGCCGTCGTCAGAGGCGAATAAGGAAAGAACCGCAAATAACCTCCGCCTCCCAATACAACCACATTTGGAATTCCGAGCGCGCACGCCATATGAGCCGCTCCGGTGTCCGCCCCCACATAAAGGCGGCAGCGGCGAATCAGCGCGGCGAGTTTTCGGAGGGATGTGTGCCCGGCAAGATTGACCGGATCCCCCGGCAATTGCGCCGCGAGATCCGCGCAGAGCTTCACGTCCTTTTGTCCGCCCAGGATGAGAAAACGGAATCCTGCCAAATCCCGCAAAGCCTCCGCATAGCGGGGATACTCGCGGATCGCATGTTGTGCCCCCGGAAACAGGGCAACAGTGCGGGCGGAATCCAATTGGTGTTCCGCAAAAACCGCGGCAGCTTCTTCTTCGTCTTCGGGGCCCAGCCAGACAACCGGCCCGAGCGGATCGGATTGAATCCCCAAACCCGCAAGAAAATCCCGGTGATGCTCCAGTTCCAGATCTCCATCTTTGCGCGTGTTGGGAATCAGTTTCGCATAGCGCCGATTCGATTGCGCGCGTTTATCCGAACTGATATTGGCCAAATCGCCCTCGATGCCGATGGCGGGTATGCCCTGCAACTGCTGCAACATCGCTTCGACATAAGTTTCACGGGAATAAATGCCATTCAGGATCAAGTCCGGCGCCACGGAACCTATATCCGCAAGGATCGTTTCCCGATAGGCATCGTCTTCGAGGGCTTGTGACTTGTTGAAACAGACAATCGAGGCCACATGGGGACAGTAGGCGTACAACTCGGCCACATGCTCCTGGCATAATACAGAGAGCCGGGCTCCGGGATACCGTTGTTGAATCCATGGCAGCATCGCAGCCGAAAGCACCGCGTCTCCAATGGAATCGGTCCGCACCCACAGGATGCTCTTTGGAGCCTCCGGAAGGCTGATAGGGGAAATCGAGGGATTCGAGGACGTTCTGATCGAAAACCAATGGGGAGGCGCCAGCGGAACAACGCCCTGCGACTGCACCGTGTCGACTTCGGCGGCATCCTGCACCCAGGGAAAATAATCGGCGAGCTTCACGGGAAACTGCCCGGCCTGGAGCAGTTTCTTCCACTGATCCACAGCCCCGACATAACCGTAGTAAATCTCCTTAAACCTCAACTGCGCCTCGGTGGCATAAGCATAATGCTGAAACACAAGATCGAGCCGCTCCGTTTCTGCATGCGTGAACGCCTGAATCGCGGCAACGTCCCGCTCCTCGCCCATCGAGGAAAGTCGGACAAGCTGAGGCGGTTCGTGCAGAGCCCATCGGTCGCCCGGCAGAAATCGCCAGGTTCGTTGCCACTCGCGCGCCGTGAGGTTTCCATACGTGTTGCGGGTGGTCGTAACCAGGTCTGGAGTGACAAAATAATGACAATAGTAAAAGGCGGCTGTCTTCTCAGGATGGGCAACAAACATCCTGCGCGCCCGCTGAATCTGGTCAGCGGTCCAGAACTCGTCCACATCGATCTCCCAAAGCAGGCACTCTTCACGAATGCGGGACAATGGCGCATTGGCCATGGCCTGTTTTCCGTCCCAAAAAGAGCCGGGCGGCGGACGGTACAGGGTGATTTGGTCCGGAAACTGACGCTGGAGCGCGTCCAGGTAAGCGGTCGTTCCGTCAAGACTGAGACCGTTACGGTGCAATTCATCGGAGATCCGGCCCCCGAGCACCTTGCTCCAACTGGTGTCATGATTGAGATCGGCCACTCCCTCGATGATGTGCCAATGCCAGCGAAACGGCAGGCATTTGAATACTTCGATATGGTATTCAATGAATGGAAGGCCATTCAGCACGAGGGTGAAAAAATGAATGGGAAGCTCCGGCCCCTCAGGCTGCCTTTCCCCGAACTCCCGCTCCATCGGTTTCTTGAATTCCAAGGAGCGCCCCCCTCGTTGGCGCGGCTTGAACACCGTGTTCAAGGGACCCGCCAGCGCCTCGACGTAATTCTTCAGGAGCCGTTCCTTGAACATCTGCGATTCCCGGGCAACGGCGGCCAGATCATGCTGGTCCGCAGCCAGAAAGGCTGCCGCAAAGGCTTCGGATGAATTCACACATACCGAATGCGGAAAACCTTCCACCGTATGCGTATGACGGTCGGTGTCATTCAGTATAATCCCCGGAATGCCGTGGCCGTTGGCAAACAGGCTGGAGTGGAGCCGTGTGGTCACCACCAGATCCATGCGCCGATAGATCTCATACAAATCCTGGTAAAAGGAAGAGAACCGCACCGGAATGGGCGTGCCTCGAAGGATTTTGAGGAAGTGGAAGTACTCGCTCTTATGATGAGCGATCACTTCAACCTCAAAGCGTTGAGCCAAGTCGCGCAACACCGATATTGCCAGCTCGTATTGCCTGGACGCGCAGGAATGGTTCACCAAACCCTCGCCCGGAGGCAACTGAATCGAGAAACCGATCCGCTCGATTCGCTTGCCCGCCGCCACTTCCTTGACCTCGGGCACGGAAAGGATCGCTGGACAATTCAGACGCACATACGGAATGCTTGTCTCCTGGATGAGGGCGGGCGTCTTCTTCGTGCGACCAATGATCATGCGGGCCTTCTTGAAGATCGTAGCCTCCGGCTCTTCCTGAATGTGCTGTGCCACGTAGGAATTTTCGTAGCCCGCGCCGATCAGAAACATCCGGTCTTCAAGATGATTGTCAATCACCCAGCGATACAGGTCTTTGATTTCGTCTCCCGCGGAGAGTCCGGCAATCACCACCGCGTCCACACAGTCTCGACACTTCTCCAAATCCCCCCGGGCCGCCATATTGCTGATACCGACAAACTTGTCTTGCGGAAAAAAATCCGCGTTAAAATTGTAGAACAGGTAATTCAGCGGAGTCTCCGGGAGGGTCTGCTGCAAGATCCGGAGAACGCCTTCGCGCACAAAGTCGTCCCCTGGATTCCAGAAGTTTGTTCCCGAGATGACGATGTTGCGCGGCTCCATCAGTCGCGAAACCGGTTTTCGCGATTGGATTGGGCGGCTTGCCGGCGAGACTTCCACCGGATCTCGCACGGCCCCCCAGTCGGCCGCATTGACCACAGCCTGCGTGGGAAACACCTGGGGATTGAGCTTCCGCCCCCCGGCCACCGCGCCTCCGCGTTTCGGATAGTGCTCCAAATGGTACATTTTCGCCCCCAGATCCCATAGATCACGGGGCATCAGGGACATGGCCAACCGACAATGAATGTCCACATCGTGCCAACCCCAATGCACGAGCTCCTCGTTGTAGCCACGGATGGCGTGAAAATGCTCGCGCTTGCCGAAAAGCGCCACGGCCCCTCCCCGGAATTCATTCATGTTACACTTGCCTGTCCAGAACAACCGCTGCGGGTGCTCGATGAAGAAGCGGTCCAGTTCTTCAATCGAAGGAGATCGCTCAAGGATCGGAAACGGAATATGCTGCCGCGACGCCCAGAAAAAACAACGGTCGAGATCCACCCCCTTGAAACCTTCACCCCGGGCGATGCGCCAGAGCAACTCCGCCGTCTCGACCGGCATCCAGGCATCTGCGTCCATCGAAAAAATAAATCTGCCCTTCGCGCGCCGGATGGGGATGTTGGCCGCCGGCGAGTATCCGTAGTCTCCGTCGCCGTTCAAACGCGCCGCCACTGCAACGGGCACCGTGCAAAAACGGGTGACACGACAAGCCTCGTCTTCAAGAACCATCGCTTCCCGCAACAACTGACGTTCACTGCCCCAATCTCCCACAAGGATTTCAATCTCATCCAGATGTCCGAGAGCGGCAAAATTCCGGGCAATCTTGTTGATGCAGGTGCTGATGCGCCACAAGAAATCCCCCATGAAACCATCGTTCCGGCCGTGGGTTGCAAAACTGATCAAAGGGGTATCCATAGGGATGGGCAACATCAGCGATCTGCGATCAGTTCCGGCGACTGAACAACGGCATCGACCGCTTCAGCCCAAATTTCCATCTGCTCGGTGAGTTGGCGGAAAAAATCCGCGCACGGATGCGCCGCCAGGCTCTCCTTCAGCTGTTGTGCCAGTTCGCAGTAACACTCAAGATAGGTGGCGCCTGTCAGTCTCACCGATTGACAGGCGGCAATCAGGTCTTGGTTCACCTCCATCGCCGGGAGTTCTTCGCGCAAATCCCGAAACAAATTGTGATCATTCCGTTGTTGACGAACCACGGGTCGCCCATACCGGACCGCATCGCCCAGATGATCCATGACGGTCCGCAGGAACCACGACATCCAGATGTCGTCATATCGGGCCACTTTGAGGCCGGCTAATTCGTTGCCCATCACAATGACAAAAGCCAAAAGCGCGGCGGGACGATGGAACGCCGTGTTCTGCGTATTGATCGGACACCAGCAACCGGCGGCCAGCGTGACATAATCCCATGCCAGCGGCAGCCGTGTCTCCACCGGATAATAGAGGCGCGTCAGGGCGTCGATATCAGGATCTCCAATCCAAAGGCCAGCATTCACCACAGGACGGCATATCGCTTCAGAAAACTGCCAATCCTCCTTTTGCCAGCGCCGTCCGAGCGGGAAGCCGCGCGGATAAACGACGCCAAAGTTCGTTTCCATCATGGCGATGCAATTGAACCACCCGCTCGCACTCCTCACCATCCGCTGCGAGGCCATGGTCCCCAGGCCCGTAATGTGATCCCCAATGAAGTCGGAACCGGGAATCAAGTAATTATCATCGTCAATGGTAATCACGACATCATGCCCCTGATCGAGCGCGTAAAGTAATCCAATATTCCGGCGTTGGATGGAGTTCCAGGGGACCAATCGGTCCAATCGCGGGAATCGTTTCATGTACGCTTTCTGACGGGCAACACTCAAGTATGTGAAACCACACCCCCACTCCCGACCCCATTGAGCGCAAAGCGCACCAACCTCTTCCGGGGTCTTCAGATCACCCACGACGACAAACTCCACTTCACGGTGACCGTAACCATGAGCGTTCGCCGCATATTCACGCAATAGGCCGGGGATGTTAACGGTCGTTGTCAGAATGCAGGTGCTCATAGGCTTGGCAGACAGGCCAAGCAGGGATTGGGCCAATTGAGGATGAAAAAAAAAGAGTATGTAATATCCTTTGGATCAATAGGATATATGCATCAGCCTTCAAAGAAAGTCCTCAGCTACAGGGCAATTCCTGTCACACGCCCAAGGTCGGCAGGCAATTCGTGCCGGCCTGGAATCCCATCCTTCCAGGAATGGATGGGGGGAGGGCCTGTGCGCTCGGAGATCGCCTCGATTCGAGGAAGAAGATCCTGCCGCCGTTGATTACAGCAATAATCCGTGAGCGCGCGCGGTTCAATAGGGGCGGCACTCGACACGAAGGACGGGACGAGCGATTTGTCAAACTGCCTCTTCCAGCCTTTTTGAAAGCTCCGTGGGCACACGCAATTTTCAAACCGGCTCTTGGCCAGTGGAAACAGCCCGGAGGAGGATCCGCATCCCGGCAGGATGCCTTTGTTCTTGGGAAAGATTGGCTGCGGTGGGGGACGGGCCAGGGCCCCAGGGAAACTCCCCTAACCCACGGCGGCGTTGCACTCCTGGGCGCGGATCATATCCATGGCTTCCAAGGCCACGCTATTCGCCGATTCGTAATGCAAGACCTGCTCGTAGCAGAGCCGCGCGGATTCGAAATCCTCGGTCTGATAGAAACACTTGCCCAACCGCAGCAGGGCATTGATGGATGCGGCGTTGTTCTGCAAAATCCGGTGAAAAATCCTTGCCGCATCGGCCACGCGGCCATTTTCGAAATTGAGGTCGCCCAGCAGCATCAAGGCGGGTTCGTTGTTCGGATCCAGCCTCAAAACCTGGCTTAAAGCGGTTTCGAAATCCTCGACACGCTGTTCCTTCAGGCAAGTCTGAGCCAGCTGCAAATGAAAGGTGGGATTGTCCGGATGCAATCGAACGGCCTCCTGGAAGGCCAGACGGGCATCCGGATAGTTCTCGCGCAAATACTCGATGCTTCCGAGGCTCGCCCAGAGCTGCGCATCTTCGGGAGCGAGAAAAGTGGCCTGCCGGAGGGAACTCGCCGCTCGAACGAGGTCCCCTTCGCTGTAGGCCGAATCCGCCCTGGCTAGCCAGTGGTTGATCGAATCCGCCGGTTTCGCCGGCTCGGAGGAAGATGCTTGCGAGACCCGGTCCCCTCCCCCTTGAGGGATGTGGACAGAGGTGTCGGGGCGGATGTCAGCCTCCCCATCACCGCACGGGCGGGACCGGGGCATGATTAACTTCAAGGCTTCTGCCGCGATATCGTTTGTCGGATCCATCTGCTGAACCCGTTCATAAACCGCCGCGGCAGTTTCCGGATCGCCTCCATGATACAGGCACTTGCCCAGGGACAGAAGCGCCGGGATGTCCGACGGCAAACGCCGGAGCAAACCGTAATAGAGACGCGCGGCGGGCAGATAGGCTTTGTGCTGCATTAAAAAGCCAGCCAGCAAACGGCCCGCCTCGACGTTGTCGGGATCCAGGTCGATCGCTCGCTTGATGCTGGTTTCGAAGGCCGCCTCATCGCCGGCCTTGAGACATGCGGCTGCGTGGAGAGACAGGACTTCGGAGTCCTCGGAAGAAAGTTCCACCAGCTCGGTGAGAACGGCCTGAGAACGCGGCCAATCACCCACCTGGTAGTTCAACGATCCCAAAGCCCGCAGGATCCCACAGCGGCCGGGAACCGCCTTGTTCGCCAGCTCGAGAAAATCGCGAGCGGCCTGAAGGTTGTTTTGTTGGTGATGCCAGTCCGCATAGGCGACAGCCTGCTCGGCCAAACGGAAGGCGCCGGGATCTTGACGATCGTTCATAATCCCTCTTATTGCAGGAGGCGCAGCACGTTTTGCGGCAGAGCGTTGGCCTGGGCCAACATAGCCGTGCCCGCTTGAACCAGAATCTGGAATCGGGCGTATTGTGTGCTTTCCTCGGCCACATCAACATCCTGAATGACCGAACTGGCCGCCATCAGGTTTTCTTTGCTGACGGTCAGTTGCTCGGCTGTGTAACTGAGGCGGGATTGGTAGGCGCCAATCCGCGCCCGGTCGCTCGCCAGATGGTTGATGGCCCCGCGAACATCGCTCAGAGCCGTCATCGCGGCCGATGTTGTCGAGATGTTGGTGGTCCCGGTGGCATTGGTGTAGGCGGCAATGCTCATGTCGATGCCTTCCATCGGAAACGTGCCGCCTTCGGAATCGGTCGTTACATTGAGTGTGTTCGCGCTGAAAAGACTGACCCCGTTGAACTCGCGCGAGGCTGTGGTGGTAATGAAATCCTGAAGCTGCTCAAATTCCTGATTGTAAAGCGCCCGATCGGCGTCTCCCTTGGTCACGTCCTGTGCCAGCAGGCAGAGCTCGCTCATGCGATCCAGGGCCTTGGATAATTTCTTCAAGTAACCATCCTGGGTCTGCGTGAACGAGACCGCATTGCCCACGTTATATCGAGCGGCGTCAATGCGTTTGACCTGCGCGTCCAGGCGCATAGCGACGGCCAAGCCGGCCGCATCATCGGCCGGGTTGACGATCTTCGAGCCGGAGCTGAGCCGGGACAATGACTTGCTCAGCATTGTCTGACTGGTTCGGAGTTGGTTCGCCGCAGCTTGCGCCTGTGTGTTCGTGTTGATAACCATAACGACTTTCCTTGTTGCCTAATGCCTTCCGTGTCGAACGCGGATTAGGATTTATGTTTCACTTTGTGTCTTTCTTTTGTCTGTCTGTCCTGGAGCCGTGGTCCGATGGTTGGTGGTCCTGGTTTTGCGCGGACGCGTCGCGTCCGCTTTGTCCCCTTCCGTGGAGGCATTTAAAGGGTCAGGGGCAGGCGCAACCGGCTGAACAACCGGGGGAGGCGGCGGTGCCTCCGGCTTGGGCCGGGGGGCGCCGAACTTCGGCAATGCCGGGCGACCGCGGGTCAAAGCCTCGACATTGTTGCGCTGGATTTCATCAAAAACCTCTTGCCGATGCACCGGAACGTCCGACGGGGCGTCAATGCCGACTTTGACCATTCCGCCTTCGATGCGCACGATCTTCACGAGAATGCGGCCATCGATGATGATACTTTCACTGGTTTTACGAGAGAGTATTAGCATAAGAATAATAAGTGCTAATGGTTAACCAGCGACGGGAATGGGAAATTGGAGACTGTAGTGCAACGCGTTGACCGGCACTACCTGCTTAGCCACCAAGGTGTGGCGGTTCACAATGATCGGTCCCTTGAGATTGACCGTCACCTGACCCGCTCCTCGTATCGTGACAACATTGAACACCATGGCGTCCTGGGGATTGGTCAGCCCCAGCGATCGCAGGTCTTCCGGGCCGACTTCCGGTTGGTAGTCCGGCGCGACCAAGAACGGATTGATCACGAGAAAGGCCAGGCCGGATTCACCGACCACCTGAAGCCATTGGAAGGGCGCTTCCTCGGGATTCGCCAGCAACACATATTCCTTGTATTGCTCAAATCCCAGCAGCCCTTGCGGTATCCGGATGATGTTCTCCGGCTTTATTGTGAGCGTCTGTGTTCCAGTTGATTCAGCGCATTTCATTTTGTTCTGGTCGTGTTGGGAGGCGTTAAGCACAGCTTGTGCCAGAGGGAGTTCTTCCTGGATACAAAGTCCGTGGGTATGCGCCTCCTGTGTTTCCTAGTTGTTTGGTGACTAAGGAATTACAACGTGTTAGAGACCTTCAGGAGCGATCCAATTTTCCACTCTGATTACCCACCCAGGCCGTTAGACAAACCAGCCATTCCATGCTCTCAACGAGTAATTACTGCCTATTCCACCTTCCGGTCAGCTCGGCAAATTTCTCCCACTCGCAGCATGCGGTCGGTCGAAGGTCTACTCTCAAAGAATAGCCTACCATGTTCTAATGCGAAAGCACAAACCTAAAGCCGCCAATTTCTGGCTGGAATTCCGCCCGAACCTGTTTAGCCTTCTTACTTTTGCAGGTATGAAGTCGAGATTTGATTCGATAGAATCGGTGGTTGCCGACCTGAGGGCCGGGAAGATCGTCATTATGGTGGACGACGCCGATCGGGAAAATGAGGGGGATTTGATCATGGCGGCGGAGCATGTCACGCCGCAGGCCATCAATTTCATGGCCCGTTTCGGCCGGGGCCTGGTCTGTGTGCCCACCGTTACCGACCGGCTCAAGCAGTTGGGTATTGAACAGATGGTGGTCCATAATCGAGAAATCCATAAAACGGATTTTCAGGTCAGCGTGGATGCGGCTCAGGGCATCACAACGGGGATCAGCGCGGCGGACAGGGCTCGGACGATCCAGGTCATGGCGGATCCGACCGCCCGCCCTGAGGATCTCCTTCAGCCCGGACATGTCTTCCCTTTGCGGGCCAAACCGGGCGGAGTGCTTCAGCGAGCCGGCCATACCGAAGCCACCATCGACTTGGTCCGATTGGCCGGCTGTCGTCCCATCGGAGTGATTTGCGAGATCCTGAATGACGACGGCACCATGGCCCGGCTGCCGCATCTCAGGCGATTTGCGAAACGCCATAAGTTAAAGCTGGGGACGATCGAGGCCCTCATCCAATATCGGCGGACACGGGAGAGACTGATCGAGCATGTGGAAAACGTGCAACTCCCCACCGAATATGGCACGTTTGATCTTCATCTCTATCGCTCCCTGCTCGACGATCAGCATCACCTGGCTCTGGTGAAAGGCAAAGTCGCCGGCAAAAAGGACGTTCTGGTGCGGGTTCACAGCGAATGCCTGACCGGCGACGTTTTCGGATCCCGTCGTTGCGACTGCGGCTCTCAACTGCATCAGGCCTTGAAGCAGATTGCTCAAGCCGGTTTGGGGGTTCTGGTCTATATGCGGCAGGAAGGGCGTGGCATCGGTCTGGATGCGAAAATCAAGGCCTACAAACTCCAGGAAAAGGGCCTCGACACTGTGGAAGCCAATCTCAAACTGGGATATCCTGCGGACCTGAGGGAGTACGGGCTGGGGGCTCAAATCCTGGCGGATCTGGGATTGAAAAAGATCCGCCTGCTCACGAACAACCCGCGAAAAATCGTGGGTCTGGAAGGTTACGGTCTGGAAATCGCCGAGCAAGTGCCCATCCAGATTTCCGCCAATCCTCACAACGCCAGATATCTCAGAACGAAGCGGGAAAAACTCGGGCATTTGCTCTGACGGCTCGGGCCTTCGAATCAGGCTGGCGGCCGGCAGGAATGCCCAAATCAATCCTGGAAAAGTCTATGTTAAGAAAAAACCGATCGGGATTCTCTCAACAACGGGGAGGCCGTTTTGCCATCGTGGCATCCGAATTCAACGGACGATATGTGAATTCAATGCTCAAAGCCGCCACCAGGCTATTGGAGAAGGCTCGTGTGGACGCCATTGACATCTACCGGGTTCCGGGGGCGTTTGAGATCCCGGTGGTCGCCGCGAAGCTCTGCGAAAAAAAGCCCGGCGGTTACTCGGCAATCCTTTGTCTCGGGGTTGTCTTAAGGGGCGAAACCACGCATGCCCAGCATATTGGCGAGTCCGTCAGTCTTACCCTCGCTCAACTGCAGGCGGTCCACAAAATTCCCATCATCCACGGCGTTTACCTGTTTGAAAACCACGAGCAGGCGCGTGTTCGATGCCTGGATCCCGATCACAATCGTGGCATAGAACTGGCACAAACCGCCCTGGCCATGACTGATCTTATGGCCAGAATCGATGCGGGGCCCAGGGTCTGTTCTCACCTTTCCGGACATCGAACTCCGGAAAGAAGCCGGCGAGGCGACCCCTCGAGGACAATCACGATTGCGTGACGTGGCTCAAGGCGTCGGCGGCGATCACCCGATCGATATCCAGGAGAGCTTTGACCTTGCCCTTGACCTTGGCCATGCCAAGGAGGTACTCGGTATCCAGCTTGGTGCCAAAATCAGGGGTCTCTTCGATATCGCCTGGCGCGATATTGATCACTTCCTCAACGGCATCGACAATCAGTCCCATGGCCGTGTGGTTTCTACCCGCCATGGCGACCTGAACCACCACAATGCAGGTCCGTTCCGTGTCCTGAACGTTAGGCAATTGAAAACGCAAACGGAGATCCACCACCGGAATGATTTTTCCCCTGAGATTCACAACGCCCTTGATGAACTCCGGCATCTGGGGCACCAGAGTAATCGGGACCAACCGGATAATTTCCCGCACTTTCAGCACGGGAATGCCGTAATACTCATCTCCCAGGATGAAGGTTAGATACTTGCCAGCTTTGGCTGTGGTTGTGGTTTCAACGGTGGCTTCCATAAGTGTTTTTGCAGAGATTGAGGAACTTAAAAACGAAGGCCCTGCCAGGCTCTCGACTTGAAACGTCGCAGCAGGATCCCGGATTTCTGAACCGCCATTTTCAAAAGAAAAGGCGGAGGGATTCGAAAAAAACGGCGCCGCATGGAACGGCAACATCCCTCTTCGTCCATGCCGACTTGCGCGATCGAGCCGGTTGCCGGCCCTTCAGGCGCGAGGTTCATTGGCAGCTCTCGCTTCATCTCATCTGACTTCGATATCGTCAGATGGACGGGAAACTTTAACGTCCTCGAAAAAAAAGAGGGATGTTCTCCGCGCCCGGATCAACTCCGCAACGCCAAACCCCAGGTTCCAAGCAAGACCAGCGCCCAGATCGTCACAAGCAGTTTGTCGGCCATACCGGGGGCGAGCCGCTCTCTGGGCACCCAGACCAACAGCAGACCGAGCAATGTTCCTCCCGCAAATCCACCGGCATGCGCGACAACATTCGACCTGGGATCCAATCCAAAGAGGACAAAAAGCATCAAGGCCCCCAAAAAACCGGTGAGCGCAAATCGCGCCGCTTGCCAGCCGTGACGCAGCAAATTGAAGGAATGAACGGCCACTAGTCCCAGGGTTCCCATCACGATGCCGGAGGCGCCGAGAGACTGATGAGGCGAGGGGTAGATTTCCAAAGTTGCCAGATTGCCCAACAAACCAGCCAGGGAGGCGCAGCATACGCTCCAGCCAACTCCAAATCGCGCCATCGACAGTCCACCGAACAGGAACACCATGCAGCAGTTCATGGCCAGGTGAGCCACGTCGGCATGCAAGGTCATGGCCGTAAACAAGCGCCACCATTCCCCTTGCGCGACGAACTGACTGGCCAGGATGCCCTTGGCTTTCAAGACGCCGCCAGACCGTTCATCCAGCCAATAAATCATCCCCAGTAATAACACCCAGACCAGTCCTCCGGCGTGAAACACCAAGCCAGAACGGATCATATGCCTGCGCCAGGCCCATCGCCGATAATCCAGCCGGTACTGCAGAATCGATTCCCTGGCCCTGACATGGTCCCGGGCGTCCAACACCAGTGACCAATTGCCGTCCTCGGGCGATTGGATCAAGGTGGACGCAATATCCTGCGTCACCAACACCAGCCACCAATCCATGGCCTGTCGTTTGGATTGGGCCCTGATTTCGGCCAATTCTGTTGTCATCTTTGTTTAAACCGACCTGATCATTCCCCATGCCTCATCTCACAGCGCCTGGCTCGCAAACAGCAATCCTCGCCACGGAGTGCACTCTATCTCACGGTCTGAGCCTTAGCGCCAATACGCGCAAGTGGGAGTGTAAGCATCCGATGGGCTGAATCCCAGACATTCCATCGATGTCCCCAACACTTCAGGTCCTTCGTATTTGGCCTGCCATTATTGGCGTTGATTGGCGTCTATTCGCGGTTAAGTCGTTGATTTGCGGTTCAAGGGCCTCCGGTCCACCTTGTCAGGAAGCCGGGAATCCCTTATCGTGAAATCTGATCTTTGTGAAGTTTGGATCTGGGAAGGGCGGAGAATCGCTTCTCGACATCGTTCGAGGAGAGGAAAGTCCGAACACCATAGGGCGCAATGCCACCCAACTCGGTCGATTCAGACCGGGATACGGATGGGGAGCGATGCTGTAAAGCATCCTCACGGAAAGTACCACAGAAAACATACCGCCGGTCTCGGCTGGGATGCGGGGATTATCCCCCCCCCAATTCGATTCCGGTAAGGGTGAAAAGGCGGGGTAAAAGCCCACCGCCCGGCGAGTAATCTCCGGGGCATGGAAAACCCCATTAGGTGCAAGGCCAAATAGGAAACCTTGGAACGGCCCGTTCCGGGCTCCGGGCAACCGGAGCGGGTTTCGGGTATGGCCGCTGAGATAAATGATTCTCTCTCCCGCTTCGGCGGGACAGACAGAATTCGGCTTACAGCCCTTCCCAGATCCTTCACCCTTCCGGCTGCCGCCGTTGTTCCAGGATACGGCGGACCTTAAGGCGCCTCGACGACGAATCTTCAGGCTTCCGCCAGAGCCCTGTTCATGCGGCTGATGGCTTCATCAATCTCCTGAGGGCTCTTGAAACCAATCACGACGGTGTCAATTTCCTTGCAAGCCATGGCAAAACGAATTGATTTCTCCCGGTCTTCAGGAGCCGTAAAGTCTCCATTACCGATAATCTTCATGCCGATGACTCCACGGCCTTTCTCTCGCATGGTCTTGATCTCAGCGATGACCGGCTCGATCTTGTCGCCGGATTCGTTCCAGGTCTGCGCCATGCCATCGATGTGCTTGGCCTGGGGATTGACCCGAACCAGGTGAACATCGGTCCACGGGGTGGCCACAGCCGCCCGCAAGGCGGGCAGGCTGTGACAAGACACGCCCTTGGACAGGATATGCTTTTTGCCCTTGGCCTCGTCAAAGGCGTCCATAATCCGCTTCCATTCGTCTGTCCATCCGTCCTTGACCATGCAATGGATCAGCATGCTATCGACGTAATCCGTCTTGAAAACCTGGCGATGTCGATCGATCGCCGCCAAAACATCGTCCGGTTTTCCGGGGATCTTGGACTGTATGAAAATCTTTTCCCGGGGCAGGCCCTTGAGGGCATCCCCCATCCATTCGAAGGTCTGATAACTCTGGGCGCAGTCGAAGTAGGTAATTCCCTGATCGTAAGCGTAGCGAATCAAGCGAATGAAGTTTTCTTTGCCCAGGGCCCGCTGCACCTGTCCGCTGTTGCTCCCGGTTCCCATTCCCAATCGACTGACCTTCAGCCCGGTCTTGCCCAGGGCAACCTGATCCACAGCTGTGCGGCGAGTGCCGCTTTCAGAGGCGAGAAGTGCGGATGGAGAGATGACCGCCGCCCCGGTTAAAGCGACGGCGGTGTGAATGAATTGACGGCGATTGGTTCTAAGCAGGCTCATAATTGATTTCTCCCAATGAAAGGTTATGGGGCCGGCATGCCAATCCAAAGGTCCGTTGCGCACGCTGATTGCCAGGGGCCGGCACTGGTGCATTCTGGATGTCGCATGCCATTGATTTCCCTTTAGCACACCTTTGACTGACTGCAACATCGAATTCAAGACTTCGACTAAGAAGGGCGCCAGTCGCCGAGGGCCTTGACACGCGCCAGGCGTCCCGGAGAACCCAGCTTCCGGTAGGTCTCCTCTGCCCAGCTGTAAGTGCCAGTCGCCGCTCCCTCCAGGACCAGTTCTCCGGGCCACAAATATCCGGCGACCTGGTCCACATCCGCAATCCGCAAGGCGTTCAACAACTCGATGGCCGGACCACGGCCGTCTTTTTCGCCCGGCACATTGAGTGTTCCGGGCGGACCTTCGAGGAAAACACCTCGAACCCCACCGTCAAGCAAGGCGGCATAAAGGGCCACCACACACATCTCGCCCTGGGCAGCCAGATAAATCTGGTCCCGGATAATCCCCGGCAGTCTTCGAACCGCCTGAAGCGCGCGCAGCGTGTCCCACACTCGCATCGAAGCGAGGGTCCGCCCCATCCAAGCCAAGGATCGCCTGATATGCCAGTTCAGATCCTCGCTCCAAGCGGTATCCCCCGTGCCTCGTGGGGCAATTTCGATTCTGGCCCAAGGCATCCGAATGCCAAACAGAAAACTTCGGGTCTCTCCCCGGCCTTCGCGCGGCAGGCACAATCCCACCACCGCAGGTCTATGGATTTGGCCTTCCTTGGAACGCCAAAGCCTTCCCTGCAATCGCCAACCTTCTTCCGAAGTAAAACCGAAACGATGCCCCAGGATCGTTCCTTCATCGAACTCATATTCGATCTGGAGATCCAGGGGGGGCGGCTTGCGGGGAAAAGCCCCAAAGGTTTGCATCGAGAGCTTCGCCACCACTTCGGCCCGCTGCTGCCTCCAGGCGGCTTCATCCGCAATAGGGACAGGCCTGGCCAGAGGCACGAAATCATCCTGGATCGTGGGAATTCGATTCCCGGAGGGCGCGCCATTCACGTATACCCGCAAGGTTTCGATCGATTCCTGACGCTCCGGGCGATCGTCAATATCCCCCACCCGCGAGGCCGGCACGTCACGACCCGCAAGATGCCGCAGAAACCAGGAGAAAATCTCGGTTCGCGAACGCGAATGGTAAGAATGCCCCCCGGGCGTCTCCACCAGTCGAAGATGCTCCGAGGCCCCCAGACGGCGATACAAACCGGCCAATTGGCCATGCACTTTCCGAATCGATTCAATCGTAAAAATGCCGTCCCGGTCGGCCGATGCAATCAGCAAAGGCCGGGGCGCGATCAACGCTCCGACATCGGCAAGATCCCACCGGTAGGTGTTGATCCACCACATGCAATCACAATGACCGTCAATGGTCCGATCATGAATATGCGAGGACAAGGTTGCGGTTCCACATACAGGCGCCGTCACCCGCACCCGTTCATCGCCCGCCCCAACATACCAAGAGACAGCCCCCCCTCCTGAAATGCCAGTCACTCCCAGCCTCTCCGGATTAACCTCGGGCCGGGCGGCCAGCAGATCCAGCGCCCGAATCCCGTTCCACAACTCCACACCGGCCGGGGAGTAACCTCGGCTATACCAATGCCACCATCCCTCCCGATAACACCCATGGTGATAACCCGGCGCCTCCCCCAACTGAATCGTGTCCACAATCAAACAGACAAAACCCAGCTCCGCAAAACGGCGGGGGTGAGCCTGGTAATGCGTTTTTTGCCGCTCAGCATGCCCACATACGTAAAGCACGCCAGGCACTCTGCCATCGATCTGCCGAGGCACATACAGGTTCGCCGTTACATACAGTCCGGGCAGGCTTTCAAAATAAAGATTCTCAATCCGATAAGAAGACCGATCTACCCCCCCCGTCACCCGAACATTCAACGGCGGCCTCGGATTCAAGCTTGCCAGCTGATCCAAACCCATCATCTCCAGAAATTGCCGGCGCCGTTTGGAAACCAGCCGGCGCCACGCCGAGGCGCTTTGATAATCCGATAATGCGGTTTCGGTCATGCGCCCCGCTTCGCGGGCTAGATAGTCGCGAATGGAAACCGACGGAACCCAGCGGCTGCAGACTCGATCGCTCCCGGGTGAGACGGCGCCGGCTCTGCCGGTCCAGGTTCCGATCATGCCAGGCGACCCCATCGCCGCCATCACCGTCGTTTTCAGAAATAATCGTCGGTTCATCGAGCCGCAATCAACATCTGCCTGATTTTAATTGAATTACTTCTCCAAAAGGTTTTGCAGAATAATCAGCGCAGTCCGCAATACCTGCTCCGACTGGCTCTCCAAGACCCGGTATTCCTGGATCCAACCGGGCTTGATCTGATTTCGCTCCCTCCAGAGGGTCTTCAGCACCCTTTCGGTTCGTTCCACCTGCTGCATGGCGGAGGCAACGGACTCGCGACCTTCCGGCAAGTCGGTGATGTTCCCCACGGAAAACCGGGCAATGCTGCGGCTGGTAAAGGCCGCGTGCAACAGCATCACCACGGTTTGCTCGTAGGCGTACCATCGCTGATTCAACGCCTCATGTAAAAACCGATGGTGCACCGCAAAAAACTCCGAACGCGGTCGTTCGGTGTATTGCCGGATCTCGCGCGCCTCGGCTGGAAACCAGTTATACAGCAGCGCGAAGGTGCCATAGGTATCAATCAACTGCTTGGGATTGGAATGGTCGGTCAGGACCTCTCCGACGCAAATATCCTGCTGCAGCTCGGCAATGATTTCCGGCAGGTCGTGCAGGCGCCCCAAGACCTCGCGGCCGGCCGGACTTCCGTAATTGAAATCTCCGGGAATTAACCAGTAGACATCCTCAGGACCGCCCCGGTCATAGGCCATCCCCAAGCCGCTGTACCACATTTGACAGGTGTCGACACACCAGGCGTCCAGAATGTCGGAACACACGCCCACTGTGCTTTTTCGAAACTCCAGGAAACGCTTGTCCCCGTCCCGCGCCCCCGAGGTCTTGCGATCCATGACGGTAATCGGACGGGCATACTTCGTTTTTTCCGCGTCCAACCTCGCGACCAGTCGATATAATTCCTCGAGATCCAGGTAATCATTCGGCTGCTGAAAAGGATAAATAATGACCGGATGAACTTTGGATTGTTGTGATCTCCCGGACTTGGAAGAAGCCGCTTGCTGCTGGGTTGTCTGGGTGCCTGCAGTTGGTTTTTTCATACGCCGTTCACCTCTCGCCCCCGCGACCTCGCATCACCCAGCCCGCGGCAAAATCAAGTCCCCCCTTGGAGAATACCCGGGCAGGGTTTTGGGGTTCAAGAGGACTCTAACCCAAACCGCCCCGCCGAACAATCGCTAATCTCAAAAGAAACAAGCCCGCTTCCTTTGGGCTCCTGACACTCACCGAATGGGCCCGAGCCCATCAAGAACCGCTTTTTCCATCGCGGTTTGACGCTTGTCCAACGCCGCATGCAATCGCTTGACCAGTTCCTCCCGCGACACCATCCCAACCCGGCTATCCACAGGCTGCCCGTTTTGGAACAGCACCAACGTCGGGATACCCTGGATTTCGTATTGGCGCGCCAAGGCGGGAGCTTCATCCACGTTGACTTTGACGAAACGGACTTTGCCCGCAAATTCACCGGCAACCTCCTCGATCACCGGAGCCATCGCCTTGCATGGACCGCACCACGTCGCAAAGAAATCCACCGCCACCGGCTGATCGGATCGCAGGACTTCCTGGGTGAATTCCTGCTCGGAAATCTTGACCACGTTGGATGTGGATTGGTTCAGTTGTGTCGCGCGCCCCCCCCCGGACATCGTGTGAACGACCAGTCCCAACACCGCCCCATATAGGCTGCCACGCCACCAGGTCGACGTCAAAGGACATGTCCCCGATGAACATTGCCCGAAATATCCCAGGAGCGCCCCAATCCCGGCACCGATCCCAACACTGATTATGAGTGACATCATGCTCTGTCTCTTTCCTTTCTCCTGCTTTCTGAGCCGCGAGCCACCCCAAAGTTACAGATGAATGTCCGGCTGTGAGATGGCCTGCGCTCCGCCAAGAGTCATTTTGCCCGGTGGTATGGAGCAAGCATTTCGATGGATGGCCGGATGTCTGACGAGCGGGTTTTGAGGATGTTCCCGCTGGAATCCCCGAACGATCACTCAGAAACAGACCTGCACCAGGATAAGACCGAAGTAACCCAGAAGCCCGGTAACGGGCAGGGTAAAAATCCAGGCCCATAACATCCGTTCCACCACGCCCCATTTGACCGCACTCAGGCGTTTGGTGGCCCCCACGCCCATGATCGAGGTTGAGATGACATGAGTGGTCGACAGGGGGATGCCCCAATGGCTGGCCACCTGGATCACCGTGGCGGCAGTAGTCTCCGCCGCGAATCCATGAATGGGCTGCAGCTTGACCATTTTATGGCCCAATGTGTTGATGATCCGCCAGCCGCCAGCCGCTGTTCCGGCCGCCATGGTCAAGGCGCAAGTGATTTTCACCCAGGTATGCACCTCAAATTTGGGAGTGTCCAGAAACGACAGCCAAGCCGGCAGTTCCTGGAACAGCCCGCTCTGGGTCGCGGTAAAAGTTGTTAAAGCGATAATGCCCATGGTCTTCTGCGCGTCATTCGTCCCATGACTGAATCCCATGAGTGAGGCGCTGACCAACTGCAGTTTGCCAAAGGTCGCGTTCACCCAATGCGGTGTCCAATGCCGCAGCAGAACCAGCAACAACGCCATAAACAAAAAGCCAATCAGCACTCCAAAGACGGGCGAGGTCACCATGGGAATCACGACTTTGGGCCAAATCCCCTCGAGCTTATGGGTCGCGGGATTGATCACAGACCACTTGATCACCGACCAATCACTCGCGGCGGAGGCCAGGGTCGCCCCGCACAGACCTCCAATCAACGCATGGCTGGAACTCGATGGCAATCCCAACCACCACGTGATCAACCCCCAAATGATCGCCGCGAGCAACGCGCAAAGGATTGCCGGCAGCGTCACAAATTGTGTGTCCACCAAGCCCTTGCCAATTGTCGTGGCCACAGCCGTTCCCCAGAGCGCGCCCAGCAGATTGAACAAGGCCGCCAGCATCACCGCCTGGCGTGGACTAAGGACCTTGGTTGATACGACCGTAGCGATCGAATTCGCTGTGTCGTGAAATCCGTTGATGTATTCGAAAATCAACGCCACGACAATGACACCAATGACCAATGACATGCGGGCCGGTCTCGGTTAAGCGTGCTTCAGAATGATGTGAAACACCACATTGCCGGCATCGCGACATCGGTCGATGACCTTCTCCAGCAATTCGTAAAGATTCCTTAAGATCACGACCTGCAAAGGATCGTAACGGCCGCTGTAGAGATCCCGCAACAACTCGAGGATCAGCTTGTCGGCTTCGCCCTCGTAATGCTGGAGGCGGTCATTCAATTCCTTGACCTTCTCCAAAGGAGGCGGCCGGCGCAATTGCTTCACCATCAAGGCAACCGACTCGGTCGCGTTCTCCAGCAGCCGGGCCTGCCGCATGAATTCGCTCCCCTTTAAACTGGTGCGGGACACCAGCAAGCGTTCGCCGAATTTCTCGATCGTTTTGGGGATTTTGTAGAGAACCGATGACAAAGCCTCGATGTCCTCCCGCTCCAGAGGAGTAACGAAGGTCTTGCACAATAGAACGGTGATTTCCTCGTTCAGACGTTTTTCCTTCTGGCGCCGCAGAATGAACTCGTCAAGAGACCAGGATCCTTCCGGGGCTTCGAGCAAGTCGATCAGCGCCTGCGCCGCCTGCCGAGCCTCCTCGGCGCTGGCTTCGAGCAAATCAAAAAAACGCGTGTCTTTTCCAAATAATCGCTGTAACGAAATCATGTTTGGTAAGCTCACCCTAGCGTAATTGTCAGGACTGATGCCAACAAAAAACGCGCGCAAGGACCGTTAGGACTGCCGGCGCAAATTTTCCTGCGGGTGGCAGTCCATTGAGTTGGACGCCCAAAGCGATCCGCCAGCCTTGAATCTCGACAACTTCCAGAAATGTCAAACCGCTAGGCTCAGGGCCAACACCGATGCCACAGCGAAAGCGCGAATCCCCAAAACATTTCCATGGTTGCTCGCACCAGTCCACAATTCCGCCGACGTCCCCAGGCAGCAAGCCAATCGCAGGGCCGTGTCAACGGTAATGCCGCGCTTCTCCTGCACAATTTCGTTGATCCGACGCGGCGGCACACACAACGCACGAGCCAGGGCGTTTTGAGACAAGCCGAGTGGCTTCATGAATTCTTCCGGAAGAATCTCACCCGGATGTCTTGGAGCCAATTTCTTGGTTTTCCTCGTTGTTGGTGTCGGTGGCCAGAGGAAATCGCTCCGGGTGCGTCCTCGGCGCGAAACCTTGCGAGTCACGATCCTAATGCCGAATCACCACTGGCGGCATCGTGTGGGCTTGACAGACCGCCACCGCCTCGGTGGCGTCCGAAAACCAGGGCGAGGCCTGCAAGACGTATCGGAACTCGAAGCGCCCGCCGCAGGTGAGACGGAAATTGGTTTCCCACTTGTTATTCGTGAGCCAGGAGTAGATCGGGCCGGAAGGCTGAATCGAGGTGGAGTAATTCCACAACCGGAGTTTGCCGACATGGACCAGTGGTGCATCCAACGTAGTCCAGGCCACCCCGCCAGATTGAGCGACCAGGGCTGCCCCCGCCTGGAGGCAATAATAATCGCAACAGCTTCCCGGCAACTGGTCCAAACCGGGTCGAATCGGCATCCCTGGCTTGTCCAGATGCCAGATGCCTTCCTCCCATTCGAGAGGGAAAAGAACATAAAGACCTTCGGGATCGGTCACGTCGGTTTTCACCACCCGGGCGGACAGCTCAATCTGAGGGAGATCCCGATAAAAAGTGGCGCTCAGGACATAGCTTTGAGTGCCCGGCACGTCGTATGCCAGTTCCCAGCGTTCAAAAACGTCGCCCCCGCTGACTCGTTTCACGCCGGCGCATTGGCCGACCGTCACTTCGTCCTTCGGAATTTTCCGTGCGGTATAGCCAAAACCAGCCGCCTGCTCCCGGTGACCGTTCGGAAAGATCTGGTAAACCGGGCAGCCCAGTCCCGCCTGTCTGGCATTGAGCAACTCTTTGCCGGTTGCCGCGTCTACCAGGCTGTAGAAACCCCGCCTCGGGTCCCATGCGGCCCGATAGAAGGGATTTGTGAATTGGTCCGATGCATTCGAGGATGAATTGGATTTCGGGGAGGGTTCGACTCTCAGAGTCATCTCGCCGCGAGCCGGCAGATCGACACAGGTCACGATCACGCGACCGCGCGGCGATGGCTCAATCTGACAGGGTATCGTCATTCCATCGGGGCCGGCCACACGCACCCCCCCCGCAACAGCCGGTTCCTCCCAGTAATCCACCGGGAGTTGGACCGCCGCGCGGACGGATCGGTCGAGCGGATTGATGACTTGGTAGGCAAACGGACGACGGGCTTTGAACTCCCCTTCCCCGCGATGGCGCAGGACCTCAACCAGGGCTTGTCCTGCCAGTTCGTCGGCCTGCACGGCCTGCATGGTCTTGCGTGTAAAGACCTGATGGGTCAGGAGCGAGTGGCTTGCGGTGTTGGAATAGCCAAAGGTGTGCTCCGCATAAAGGGCCAGTCGCCGGTCAATAGCCTCCAGGCGCTTCGGCGAGATCACCTGATGGCGAGGATCGAGCCGCCGAACGAGATGGCGGGTTCGTTGCGCGTTGCGATAGATCAGGGTATCCAAAGGCGTGGCCGCGACACCATCGGACCACCAATCGGTCCACTCGCCTCGATAAGTCGGAATCTCGGGCACGGTTCGCTCAAGATGCTGGAAGAACTCAGTCAGCGTGGCGGTCCGGATATGGATGCGATCCCCATAACGGGCATTCCATTGGCGGATCAACTCGCAATACTGGTCGCCGGCCGGACCGTTATCGGTATAGACAGCATTCCCCATCAGAGGCAGGAAATCGTAAGGATAACCGCTGTTTTCCAGGTGACTCAAGGTGGGCAAGAGCTTTCGCTCAGCCAAGCTGATGTCTTGAACGTCTTCATACCTGTGTTTCGGCGGCAAATGGAGACCGGGAAAGCCCAGTTCGGTGTCTGGAGAATAATAACCCATCAAGCCCAACACATTGGCTCGATGGTAAGGCAGACCGTTCCAAACCAGCACTCGCCGCCCGGAGGGCGACTCCCAATGAAAGGGAGTCAGCGGCTTGCCCAGCGGCGCCCCTCCATGATGGGAGTTGATGTTGGTCGACAAATAGCGAACGCCGGCTTCAGCCAGCAGCTCGCCGAATCCCCAGGAGAATCCATTGACATCACAGCTCATGCAGGCGACTAGCGGAACGCCTTCCTGCCGGGCGAAACGTTGCGCTGGCTGCAGGGTCCAACGCAATAGTTCGATGTCGAGCAACTCGGTAAGATGAAAATAACCCGCAGTCAGCTCGATCAAACCGGACTTCAGCGCTCGCAACAAAAGCCGACGTTCTGAGGCGGAGGCCGATGAAAGGAATTGCTCCAGCGACCAGAATCCTTCGATGGTGTATTTGAACAGGCAATCGCGATGGCGCCTTTTCTGGTCGGGACTTAAGGCCATCTCAACGGCCTGACGAATGAATTGCCGATGGTAATCGGCTATGACTTCCTGCCGGTCCGTGAAACCCAGATCAATGTGGGAATGCTGAATCACGAAGAGCTCCCATTTGCGCCGTGGGAGCTTCGACGGATGATCCGCATCAGGCGGGTTCGCTGCCAGAACCGGAGAAATGAAACCGGCAACAGCAGCGCCCAAGGAACCGGCGCAAAATTCGCGGCGACTCAGCCCGCACGATCGTGCCGGGGTGTTGTCCAGAGGTCGTGTCATATGGCATGTCGAGGTTTTCTGAGGGGAAGTATGGGGCATCGTGGCAAGCCGATCAATCACCGATGGCAACCCATCGCTCGATCACGAACAGGCAAGCCATGCCCCGGATTGTTTTTGGGCAAGTCAGGTCGCTGGATGAAAGCGAAACCTTCCTTCGTCCCGTCCCGCTGGATCTGGTTGTCTCGTTCAGATTAGAAGCATCCACCGTCCTTTTCCGTCGTGTTTTCATAAGCAAGATCCTCTGGAGAGTGTTCTCAAGTCCTCACCGTTTGCGAGAGCGAAGTTCGTCCGGTTTGCGGCATGGAGACGCTTGAATATGCGGTAATTTTTCTCGTAGACCTCACGATGAACTGAATCGGGAGCATGAAGGCGAGTGGTGCGAATGGACTGCGAAATCTCATCGAAATCGGGGTATACTCCCAAGGCAAGACCACAGCAGACAGCCGCTCCGGCGGCCCCGGCGATCTGGGGGTTCTCGATTACGGCCACAGTGCGGCCGGTGGCATCGGCAAGGATCTGGGCGGTCGCTCGCGACAGCGCTCCGCCCCCTATGAATCGAAGCGGCTCGTGAATCGAGCACTTGCGGGCCATGCATTCAAGATACCATCGCTTCTGGAAAACCATGCCCTCCACGACCGCTCGAATGAGTTGGCGCTTGCCCGTATTCAGTCCAAGGTTGAAGAACATGCCGCGCGCGTTGGGATCTTCGAAGGGAGAACGGTTGCCGTGAAGCCAGGGAGTAAAGATCACACCGCCAGCGCCGGCAGGCGTCTGGGCAACAACTTCATCGAGATACTCGAGCAACGACGCGTGGCGGACATCGGCATCCGTGGCCATGGGATGTTTGGATAGGTAAATCCCAATCTCGTCAAGAGCGATGTGGTCGCGGACCCATTCGAGACATTTGCCCGAGGTTTCCTGCTCGCCAATGTAGTTTTGATATCCAGATCGCGCCCCGAGGAGGGAGGCCATGTAGTGGCGCGTGTCCAACGTGCGGCGGCTGACGACAGAAGCCACCCATCCGGAGGTGCCGATATACACATGGGTGTCCCCTGGCTCGACGCAGCCGGCGCCCAAGGTTTGCATCGTCAAGTCGCCGCCGCCGCCCACGACCGGAATCCCGGGCTTCAGGCCGAGATTGTCTGCCGCTTCGCCGATCAGAGGCCCCAATATCGCCGTGGCTTGGGTCACTCCCGGCAGATGAGAAGGATTCACCCCATGCCACCGGCAGAGCAGGCGGCTCCAACCCGGTTTCCCCCGGCGTGTGTTGTACAGGAAGGTCGCATTCGCAGCATCCTCGGTCATGCTGGCGCGCCCAGTGCAGCGAAATGCCAGGTAGTCCCGGACATCCAGCCACCAGGCCAACCGCGCGAATAACTCCGGCTCGTTCTCTCGCATCCAAAGGTATTTCCAAACCGGGTCCTTGACGCTCGCCGACACCCCACCAGCCAGAAAGAGCGAGACGCAGACCAGGAACAGGTTCATGCCCCTGACGCGGGGTGGGCGGGTGAGGACGCGGGCCCGCTGAATCCCGCCGCGCTGATCCATGTAGGTCATGGCGGGACGAAGCACGGTTCCAGCCTTGTCCACAGGCACAAAACTGTGCATCCCTGCGGAGAAGGACAAGGCCCGGATTCGATCGGGCACGACGCGCTCTTTCCGAAGCACCTCAGCAGTGCCATGGGCCATGGCGCGCCACCAATCGTCGGGATTTTGTTCTGCCCAACCGTCGCGGGTGATCTGAAGAGGGTATTCGCACAAAACACGGTTCAGAAGCTCAATGCGTTCGCCCAGTCGGAAAAGGCAGGTTTTCGCACCGGTGGTTCCGATGTCGTAGCCGATGACCAGTGGCGCTTGCATGCCGATTATTTCTTTTGCCCTTGGCGAGAATATTTCCTCAGGAAAACCTGGTGCATCATCCAGGCCTCGAAGCGGTTGATGCCCTTGGCTCCCCCAAGGAACTCCGCCTCAATAAAGGCCTTGCAACCTTTTTCCAGAACCTGACAACCAAGAAAGGCCTCATCGAGAGAGCGGCCGAGACAAATCGCGCCATGGTTTGCCAAAAACGCAGCCATCCGACCCCGGAGGGCTCTGAGGGTGACCCGGACAATCTTCTGGGTGCCCGGCAAGGCATAGTCAGCGACCCGCACGGTGGGCCCGAGCAACTGGGCAACGTCGTCAAGGATAGGCGGCAATTCGCGACGGGCTGCGGCGAGCGTTGAGGCATTCGGAGCGTGCGTATGAATGACCGCATTGATCTCAGGTCGTTCTTCGTAAACCGAACGGTGCAGGCTTCGTTCACTGGAGGGTTTGGGCCCCTGCCATTCGCCCGTGGCCAGGTCCACAACCGCCATCTCCTCTGCTGTCAATCCCCTGTAATCCGCCCCTGTGGGCGTGATGACCATGTGCCCCCCGACTCGAACGCTGACGTTACCCCAGGTCCCGACAACCAGGCCCGTCTCCACCAGCCGCAGGCCCATCTTCCGGACGGCTTCCTGTGCCTCGCGCAGGTTGCTCACACCCCACCTCCCGGCGGGTGAAAATCCGCTTGCGCCATCACCCGGCCGAAACGTTCCAAAGCATCATCAATCACGTCGTCTGTATCGGCTGCGCTCGTGTACAGCCGGCTTCCGGCGAGGGTGACCAGGCCTTCAGCCGTGTAGGCCGCTCCATATTCCTCCATACAGTGTTTTCGAATTTTGATTTCCTTGAGCACTGGAAGGATTCGCAGGTAATCGAGTTTAACAAACATGGCGGCGACTGTTTCAAAATGACAGATCGATCCCTGGTTGTAAGCCACAAAAGGAAGGCCTCGTTGCCGGATTAGGGTTTGCAGGCCCTGGGTGAGCCGGTGACCGGCGAGTCCTGCCTTGCGGCAGGCATCCGTTCGCGCGATTTCCTGAATCGTAAAATAGCCTGCGGCCGCGCTGAGGGGATTTGCCGCCAAGGTCCCCCCGACATAGGCTCGCCGCTTGCCACTCTCGAGGCCCGCGGCCATCAATCGAGCGAGGTCGCGACGTCCGCCCACTCCCCCGGCCCCAGGATATCCCCCTGCCACGACTTTGCCAAACACCGTCAGGTCCGGCCGCACCTTAAAGTAGCCCTGCGCGCCCCCCAAACCGATGCGAAATCCCGTGACGACCTCGTCAAAGATCAGTAACGCGCCATACTGGTCACAGAGTCGGCGGACTCCCGAGTTGTAGTCTGAATTCACAGGGCGCGTACCGCTCTCAGGCCCCACGGGTTCAATCAAAACCCCTGCGGTGCCACCGCGCAGGCGGTTCCAGAACAGCACTCTCTCCAGCGAGTCCAGGTCATTCGGCTTGGCCTCATGAGTATACTTCACACAGGCGCGGGGGATGCCATGCGCTTCAAAGCGTCCTGACCTGGGTATCTTCAGGCTGTAAAGCACCTGGTCGGACCACCCATGGTAAGCCCCGCCGATCTTGATGATCCTTTGTCTCCCGGTGGCCAAACGGGCCACTCGTATCGCCGCCATAACCGCTTCAGTGCCGCTCCCCAGCATCCGAAACATTTCCACGGCAGGCATGTGATGATTGATTTCCTTGGCAATCTTCAATTCGAACTCGTGGAAAAGACCCGTGACCGGACCGCATCGATGTAGCAATTCGATCACCGGTTCCCGGACAGCGGCTGGATTTGATCCCAGCACCGTCGGACCGCCCGCCTGGAGAAAGTCGATGTATCGGTTGCCATCCAGATCGTAAAGATAGGGACCCTCGGCGCCGTCGATCACCAGTGGGAACGGGTAATTAAACGACAGATTGTGCTGGACACCGCCGGGGATGAAGTTTTGGGCCTCCGCGGTCATCGCCTTGGATTTCGCGCACCGCCTGTCAAGGAGGTCCAAATACTGCCGCATGGCGTCTCTCTTCAACACCACCGGCGGCAGTCGCATCAGCGCCTCAATCCGCCTGTAGACTTCCTGGACATCCGGATATTCAATCATGGCGTACGACATGTGGCTTGGTTAGGGGGGGGACCCAAAGAACGCGAGCCCCAGGGCCATCCTCTGACGGCTCCGGGTTCTTTTATGAAGCGCCTTCTGTGCACTGGCGCCTTGGTCATGATAAACACACCATGACAGACAATCGATTGAGGGTCAATCGCCTCAGACCTGGCGTTCAACACGGCTTCCACGCTTGATCCTGTCCAAGGCAGGTTTATACTAGCCATATCATCTACCGTGCGTTCAAGGGCATCACCCTAGCTCGTGTGGTGTTGGAGCGAATCATTATGAATTCGGGCAGGCGTTAATGATGGCCCAAGACCGATGCCCGGCCTCGAACGACTCCGCGGGGTGGAAGGCCATGCCAAGAAGCAAAGCGAATGCGCGCAACGCATCGAGGTTGTGAAAACATTTTTCAGTGCCATTCATGCTCATCCGGAATGCGAAACGGATCGCATCAGCGGCGCTGGCAGCAATCGATCTAACAAACACCACGGGATCCATGCCCTTTGTGGACGGCGAAATCCGCGTTCTCCGGCGCTTCGACAAGTTCGAAATGCCCTCACGGCGGCTGTATGGGTAGCTCGCGCCATACACTCGACAATAGAGCTTAAAATTCGATCTGCTGGCCGCGCGGCACGGGTTGGTCCAGCGTCAACTCGATCACGGTAACCGGCGGATCTCTTTGAGAGAGCGGAACCCTCACTTCTGTGCCCTTGTCGTTTTGAGCCACCGTAACCGAAGCCCCACTCGGAAAAATGCGGGCTCGAGCAATTCTTTGAGGAAGCGCACTCAGCCGTAGCGCCTCATCCGGGCATTCGAAAACATGAAGATAAACGGTCTTGCCCCGATGGGTGCTGCCCCCCCATTTCCCATTCTTGAACGGGCCGCCTCGGGTCTCATAAATTGCTTCTCCGTATTTTTTCAGCCACGCTCCCATTCCCTTGACAATGGCGGTCTCCGATTCGCGGAATTCGCCGAATCGATCGGGAGCGAGGTTCAACAAGAGATTGCCGCCGCCGGAGGCGGTGCTGGCCAGCATCCGAATGCATTCCTCCAGGGATCGCGTCTTGCCGGCGCTGCGATAGGACCAACCGTCTCCCTGGGGTGTGGGCGACAGAATCATGCAGGATTCCCAATCACGATTCAGATTCATCATGCCGATCTGCTGCTCGGGCGTGTCGAAGTCGCCGTCGGTCATCCGGACAATCTCGGGCGCGACCGGGCCGCGGTCTTCCGGCGAAGCTGGTCCGCAAAAGCGGGCGGCCCGGTTGTTCACCAGCAGGCTGGGTTGGAGGCGGTACATCATGGCGAAGAGCTGATCGAATCGCCACTTGCCCCAATCGCGTCCTCCCACATGATCAAACCACATGAGATCGATCTTGCCATAGTGACTCAGGAGTTCCTCCACCTGGCCTCGATACCAGGCGTCGTACCGGGCATTATCGCCCACCAGGTAATCTGGATGATACCAGTCGCGCGTCGAGTAATAGAGGCCCGCCTTCAGACCGTGTTTGTGACAGGCATCGACAAACTGCCTCACGATATCCTTGCCATAGGGCGTTGCCATGATGTCGTAGTCCGTCAGTTTGGAATCAAACTGGGAGAAGCCGTCGTGATGCTTGGCAATGAGCACCATGTATTTCATGCCAGCGTCCAAGGCGAGACGCGCCCAGGCATCGGCGTCATACTTCGTCGGATTAAACCGCTTGAAGTAATGATCGTATTCGGGATCGTCGGTTCGTGGGCCGTGCTGGTTGATGTCCCAGGGCCGGTTGGCTTGGCGGCCCCAGCCAATCTCTCGATCTCCCACCGTGCACGGTCCCCAGTGGATGAACATGCCGAACTTGGCATCCCGGAACCATTGCATCCGCGCGTCGCGCTCCCCGGTCGTTTCATGAATCTGAGGGACCCGGCTGAGGTCAACCACCTGGTCCTTGTTGCTTTGCGCCCATCCTGTCGTCAGAACAAACAGGAGCGTGGCTCGGAGGAGTGGCCAAATGGAAGCCACGAGTCGATTCTCTAGTTTCATAATTTTGTCTTCTTTGAGGGCCATGGTTTGCTCACGGAAAAATCACCATCCTCGAGTTCCTTTCTGGGTTGGATCAGCAGCAGCAGCAACGCGGCCACCACAACCCCGGCCGCGGAATATTGAAAAACCTTATCCAGGCCCACCTGTGAGTCTTTGAGAGCTCCCGCCGAGTAAGTCATCAAGCCCCCCGCAATGCAACTCGTGAAGTTCATCACCCCATATCCAGTGGCTCGATATCGCGGATCCGTAATCTGGCACAGAATCGGCATATTGTTGGCATCCGCAAAGCCACGGGCCAGGCCAAACACAATCAATCCGCCAATCGCAAGGGCCAAAGCATCGGTGGACGCAGCCAGGAACAGGGCCGGCCCCGCCAGGCAAAATCCAACCATCGGCACATAGAGTCGTCCCCGCAGGTTGTTGCGGCTCCAACGGTCGGCCCAGGCGCCGCCCAGCAGAATCCCGAACAACGATGCCGTCTGGAGATAGGCTGTCGCCGATAGACCCGCGGCGCCCTGACCGAGTTTGAAATGCTCGCCCAAATAGGTCGGCAACCACCCGTAAATGGCCCAGTAGGCGACCGAGAGCAAGGTAAAGTAAACCAGGATCACCCAGAAGGAACCCCGGCAAAACAAATGCGATAGCGCGGACCGAAAACCGGCTTCAACCCCAGGAATGCCGTCGGCTGATAATGAGGCGGACGATCGATCGGGGTCTCTGAGCATGACGATCAACACGAGACTGTATCCCACGCCGATCGCCCCAAAAAGACTGAAGGCGCTTTGCCAGCGAAAATATTGTGCCAAGAAGCCTCCTAACCCGCCAAGGGCCGCCCCGGCATAAAGACCGCTAATGTGCAAACCTGTCGCCAGCGAACGGGTCGGCCCGCGGTGGTAATCAACGATCAGAGCCAGCGCCGCCGGAATGTAGCAGGCCTCACTCATCCCCATCAGGGCTCGCGCCACGAGCAGCTGGTTAAAGTCCCGCGCATGCCCCGTCAACCAAGTCACCGCAGACCACACAAACAAACTTCCAATAATCACCCGGCTCCGTCCGCATCGGTCCGCCAGAAATCCCGCCGAGGGACTTAAGAAGGCATACACCCACAGAAACACCGATGTGAGCAGACCGAATTGCGCGTCGGTCATGGTGATTTCGGCCTTAATCGAGTCGCGCATGGTCGTAATCATCAGGCGATCGAGGTAGTTCAAGCATGCCACCGGCCAGAGCAACGCCACCACGAGCCACGCTCGGATTGTCATTTTGGATACGTCAAGCATGACCTCAGCCCGATGGGTTAGCCGGGCGTTTTGCGACCTCGATGCGCGGCAAGCTTGAATCGCGGACTGAGGGCGGCCACGAAACGGCGGGTCATCTCATATGGATTTGTAAGGGCCGTCCCAACCACCACGGCGAAAGCTCCCGCAGCCAGGGCCATGGCGGCATCCGCCGGGGTGTGGATGCGGCCCTCACAAATCACGGGAGTCTCAATCCTCCTGACCAGCATCCGCAACAACTTGAGATCAGGACCCGGGGTCATCGGGGCGCGTTCTGTGTAGCCGGCCAGGGTTGTGCCCACCAGATCGGCGCCCGCTTTTGCCGCCAGCAGGCCTTCTTCGAGGCTGTCGATATCTGCCATGACCAGGCAACCTAATTGATCCTGGATTTGCCGAATCAGATCCTCGGGAGACAGACCGCCTTTGCGCGCACGATGGGTGGCATCGATCGCAATAATGTTGGCCCCGGCCCGGGCCACGGCGCGAGCCGCAGCCAGCGTCGGCGTGATGTAGACCGGCCACTGGGATTTCTGCTTATAAAGGCCGATAATCGGCGCGGGGGTCAATCGGCGGATGGCGCGCACGTGAGCCGGTCCGTCCGCCCGAAGACCCGCCGCCCCGCTGGCCAGGGCGCATCGCGCGAATGCCGCCATGTAATGCGCCCCATGCATGGGACTATCCGCGGAAGCTTGACAGGACACAATCAGTTGGCCGGCCAGGCTTGCGAGCAACGTATCTCGATTCATGCCCCTTTCGGTGAGATGAAGGCGTGCCGCCATGTTGTTCGCGAGGGCCACCTAGTTAATATCCGGTTCATACGAGCATGCCCAGATGTCTGGCTCCTTACGCACGCATTAATAATTCGTCGTCGTCGCGACTGGTTGGAAGGCCCACACCCGAGGGGAACGAACCCCAGGCCGGACCTCGCCGCTGGGTAAAACAAAACAACCGCGCCAAAACACCGCCGGCCAAGTCGCCCGCGCCACGGGAGATTCCCCGGCCCCGCTCCACGCATCGATGGACGAGTCATAACACAGGATCGACCGGGAAAAACCAGGATGCTTGTCGATGGGGTGAAAACCCACCCGCGAACCGTCATCCCCCCCTATGAGATAAAACCTCGAATCGGCCAAGGGAGCAGGCGAGGCCGCCGCGGCGCGCGGCTCAGGAATGTCCCCCAGGCGTTTCCAGCCACGATCCCGTTGATAACACCAGGTGTCGCGAAGATAGGCGCGAGTCACCTGGCCGTTTATCGGCTCCAAGGCCGCCCCACCAGCAATGTGAAATGCCCCGTTGACGACCGCTGCCACCGGAAAAATGCGCGGCTTCCCGGGACACGGCTCCAGTTCATGCCACGCCGGGTTTGCGGCTCCTGGATCCAGCGAAAAAAGCCGATTGAGCGCGGCGTTTTCCCCCGGTTGTTCGGATCCGCCAAAGACAAGGATGTTTTTGCCGAAAAGCGCCCCAACGCCGTTGGCCATCGGGATAGGAAGATCAGGCAACCGTTTCGTTTTCAACCGGCCTTTCGAGTGGGAAAGGATGAAGACTTCGGCGTAGTGCTTCTCCGCATCGCTGCCTCCGACGCACACGATGCCCTCCTGGATGGTCACCGACACACCATAAGCTAAAGGACGCGGCAATTTGCCCACGGCTTTCCAGGCCGCGTCCGGCTTCTCCAGGACGAACACGCTGTCATGCCAGATTTTCCTGCCGTCTTCCCAAGGTTTCTTGTCAGGAAAGTTGGCGCCGCCCGCCACAATCAGGCTGCCGCCAGATACTCCGGCAAAGCTGCCGGCGAATCCTTCGCTGTCCGGAAGAGTGGGGAGCTCTGAGAACATAAGCGATGTCGCAGGATGAACCCAGGATGCGCTTACCCCCATTGCAAACAACATCCCGACAGCCATCGAGAGGATCTTCATGGATCAAACGACTTCCCTGGAACGAAGGTTATTGGCCATCCCCGGGTGCTAACGGCCATTGCGAGGGGAATCCCAACTGAGCCAAGTCCTCCCGCAAAGACTCAAATTCCTTGACCGTGAGATTCCTTAACGGAGGTCGGACCGGGCCGCAATCCATCCCGATCAGGCTCATGATGGCTTTGTTTGCCGGCAATCCGCCATGCCGGATCATTATCGCGATGATCCGGATGGCATGCATCTGCCACCGTCGAGCGGCGTCCAGATCTCCAGCCGTGAAGGCGTCGATCACTTTGTGGTAGAGCGGCGCCATGTAATTGTAGGTGCTGCCGACCATGCCGGTCGCGCCCAAAGCCAGCGCCGCCAGCAGGATTTCATCCCGCCCAAATAAGATGTTAAATCGGCCATCCTCGAAACGCAGGCACTGCATGTAGCTCATCAGATTTTCGTCCGTGAACTTAATGCCTGCGAGATTGGGAATCCGTGTGGAACCCAACCGCAGGAATTCAACCATGGGCAGGTGAATTCCGGTCATGACCGGTATATGATAGTAATAAAACGGCAAGCCTGGAGCGGCCTCGGCGGTTGCCGCGCAAAAATCCACCAGTTGTTCCACTGACGAAGGACGGAAAAAGGTCGGCCCGACAGTGGCAATCGCGGCTGCCCCAATCTGTTGGGCATGCGCGGCCAATTGGCGGCTTTCCCCCAGGCTGTTGTGCGCCACATGAACGATCACCTTGAGGTCCTTAGGCGCAACCTTCACCCAGCGTTCGGCCACCTGAATCCGCTCCTCGGTGGTCAGCGAAAGTCCCTCGCCGGTTGTGCCACAGATGAACGCGCCTCGCACACCGTCCTCAGCCAGGCGCATGGCCTGCTGTTGGATCAACCCAAGACTCAGACTCCCATCCGGCTGCATCGCGGTAAAGGGGGCGGCAATCAATCCTTTGAGTCTGTCATTCATAACGGCTCTGGTTGCAGGACGATGGCCTGCCGGGCTCGATGCCAGATTGGGTCTGCCATGATTTTGGCAGCCAGGCTCTCCAGCATCCCTATTATTTCTGGTAGGCACCCTCGATCTTCACCGTGCCAATTGGCATCAACTTCTTGAGGGCCGACTTGAGAGGGGTAGGCGGGTTATCCTCGTCCATTAGAGTTGCCACGGGATCGCCAACGCCCAGGGCCTTGTCGGTCTCGCTGGAAGGCTCATATCGCTTGATCAAGGCCTCGCCCGAGTAAAATCGGCCCGCCAACAGCCGGCCATTCAGAACCAACAGCATCGGATTGCTGCCTTCCTCGTTAATGGCCAAAACAAGCATCGCCTTCCGGGCATAGTAACCCGGAAGCTCATACTCGACACGCTCGCCATAAAAGACGTGCTTGATGGCCGAACTGCCTTCCTCATTGGATGCCTTCCCCTTGATACCGCCATTCGAGTCAACAGACAGCTCAAGACTGAAGTTCACTTCCTTGATCCCTTGCTCGTTGACAAAGTTCACCAATCCTTTCCCTTTCCAGGTAAAGGGCGGTTCAAGTTCCTGAGCGAAACTTAACGATCCGAGCAGCGCCACAGCCAAATACGCCCCGGCTACCATTCGTGTATAGGATTTCATGATGGTCGTTGTTGATTTTGAGGAGATTTGTTCGGCCCGCGAGTGACCGAGCCAATCGGACACCTCAGGGCTACAAAGAAGGATCCTAAAACAGAAAAGGATCCCTTCGCAAGCCCCAAGACAGGCTCTTAACAAAGCCTCCGGCGGGAGGCTTGACCCTAGCCCGGTGAAGAGACTAACTTAGCGTATGATAAATTACCAAAGCGCAGCATCATGGCACTTTAACCGGAAGCGCATCGCGTGGCTGTTTCTGACCCTCCTGATGGCAGGACGCCTGGCCGCGGCGGATCCAACTCCGAGCGCATTGGACGCCGATCCCTCCGGCTGGATGGACTTGATGCCGTCCGCGGATCTCAAAGGATGGTCGCGAGTTCCCGTCCCACCGGGAGCGCCGCTTGGCCGGGCCCAATGGCACCTCGACGAATCGGGAAAGTTGCTGGTGTGTGATGGCGACGGCGGGCACGACATGCTCTTATGCGACCGGGAATTCGGCGACGCAATATTCCACCTCGAGTTTCGCTATACCCGGATCGAGGGAAAAACGGGCTATAACAGTGGGGCTTATGTGCGCAACTCCAAGGATGGCGCCCTCTGGCATCAGGCCCAATTCGGCGATGGCAAAGACGGTTTTCTGTTCGGAGAAACACCGGGCGCCGATGGAAAAAAGAAGTTCTTCAACACCAATAAGACTTTAACCGAAAACCGGGTGAAGCCCGCCGGAGAATGGAACACCCTGGAAATCACCGCGCGCGGCAAGGGGCTCACCTTGTGGGTCAACGGCGCGGTCACCTGCCAATACCCCGAGTGCGGCAACCCCAAGGGCTTTGTCGGACTCGAGGGCGAGGGTTACCGGATCGAATTCCGAAACCTAAAGATCAAGGAGCTGAAGTAACAGATTGATTTCACCGGCGCCTTGTGCTTCACTCTGCCCCTGGAAGTCCCCGGGGAGGTGCCCGCAACGGTTTCTGTGGTCCCGATCCGTTTGCCCAACATGACGGCTCCCTGTCACGGGACAAGCCCGTTCAGAGGCGTGGCAAGTGAAAAGGTCAGCATCCATGGGCCTGCGGGGCCTTGGTTCGGCGATGTTCAGCACCCAGATGTGGTTTCGCATCGCTGAGTCCCTGAACCTCTCAGGACGGGAATTGCAGATCGTTCAGGGTGTGTTTGACGACCTGACCGAGATTGCCATTGCTGACGTGATTCAGATTTCCCCACACACGGTTCACTCGCATTTTGAACGCCTTCATCGCAAATTATCGGTGGCAAATCGCGTGCAACTGGTCTTGCGAATCGTCGAGCAGTATCACCGCTTGTCCGCCTGAGTCCTCGCCCATTCTCTAGCGTGGAAGGGGGGCGTCGGCTGAATGGCCGACGGCTGCATAGCCGACTTCCAGCCTTTTCCGATCAGCGGTAAAAAAGGGGTGCAAATTGGGTCGGGGAGCCCAGACCGGCTGGAGGAAGATCCAGAGCTCGTTCACCACGTCCGCCAACGAATGAGCGCCAACCCATGACGGTGATCCTGGGAGTCCGAGCCCTCCATCTCCCGCCTGTGGAATGAGGCATCCCTCCCTCGATCGGGCCGCGTGGTTCTAGAACGCGTTGAACCCTGCGTCCCGTCGGAACCGGCATCATTCAGGGATTCATGATATGAAAGGTAAGATCAAGGTGGACTTCCTGCCCAAGGGTTGGATTCATTCTCATGAGGAAGACTCCGAAACAGAAATGGTTCTTCGTCCACCGGATTATGCCTTTCCACGAGCCCGGGGACGAAACGAATACCTCCTGGAAGAAAATGGCACACTTGTTGCCCAGGTTCCGGGGCCCGCGGACCGTCCCGTGACGGTCACGGGAAAGTGGAGGGTTAGCCAGGATGGCGGGCTGGAATTCAGCTTTCCAGACAAAGAATCCAGGCATTTCGTGATCGCCTCCCTCAGCAAAGACCGGCTGGTTCTGAGAAAAACCGCTTCGAAGAAATGAGATCCACACTAACCAAAAGGAGGGGCTCCAGCATTCCTCCAAGGAGATGAAATATGAGCGATGATAAACCCATGAGAAAGGGCAGGAAAACAGCCGCCAACAAGGACCAGCCTTCAGTCCGTATTTGCGGCACGCAGGCGGTCCACAAACGACTGCTGCAAACCAATCCCGAGTATGTCGCGCGCCGGGCAGCCAGCGAAAACTATGCCCTCGAATTCGCGCGCACAGGCCGGATGGCGGCCCGAACCGGGATCACGATGATTCCCGTGGTGGTTCACGTGGTCTATCACACCGCCGATCAGAATATTTCCGACGCCCAAATCAACAGCCAGATCGATGTTCTCAACAAAGATTTCCGCAAGGCAAACTCGGATATCAGCAAACTGCCTGCGGTGTTTAGTGCCCTGGCAGCCGACGCGCGGGTCGAATTCAAACTGGCAGACAAAGATCCGGCAAATAATCCCACCAACGGCATCACCCGCACCGCGACGGCGAAGCTGTCCTTCACCCACGACGACAAGGTAAAAAAATCCGCCACCGGCGGCCACGACGCCTGGTCCACGGATAAGTTTCTGAACATTTGGGTCTGCCCCTTGAGCGGCGGGCTGCTGGGCTATGCGCAATTTCCGGGCGGACCCGCCGATACCGACGGGGTGGTCATCAATTATACCGCCTTCGGAACAAGCGGGACCGCAAGCGCTCCGTTCAACCTGGGCCGCAGCGCAACCCACGAAATCGGACATTACCTGAACCTCTACCACATCTGGGGCGACGACGGCACGGGCTGCACCGGCACCGATTTTGTCGGAGACACCCCGAACCAAGGTGGGCCGAACTACGGCAAACCGTCTTTCCCGCACATCACGTGCGGCAATGCGCCCAACGGCGATCTGTTCATGAATTATATGGACTATGTCGATGACGACACCATGTTCATGTTCACTGCGGGACAGGTCACCCGTATTCAGGCCTGCCTGGATAGCGACCGGAAAAGCCTCGGCTATCAAAAGCCTTCGATTGGCACCATCAAGTTCCTCGAGGATCAACCCACGGTGAAATTCGCCGACGAAATTCCCACCTTGAAGTTCAAGGAGGATCAACCCTCGTTGAAGTTCAAGGAGGATCAACCCTCGTTGAAGTTCAAGGAGGATCAACCCTCGTTGAAGTTCAAGGAGGATCAACCCTCGTTGAAGTTCGTCGAAGAGGGTGGATCATTGAAGTTCATTGAAGATCCGGTCAAGAGCCCGGCCTCGGACTTGCCAGGAGGACCCATTCCCTGGCCCGAACCCTCTCCCTTCATCCTCGCCACGCCACATCATTCCATGGCCTGGGGACGTTCATTCCCTCAGGCCTACCGAGCTGAACTGGCCGCATACGCCCAGCAATTGAGCCAAATTATGCAGTTGCTGAGTCAATATCAACAGGGCGAAACTCAGGGATTGCTGACCGATGCCGACCGGCAGGCCGCGGAGCAACTCTACCAGGAATACCAACGGCTGGCCGCGGAATACACGCGGATGATGCAAGGCTGACGCCCCGTAATATTCCAGCGCCTATCAGGCGCCGCCAAAACACAAATGGTGTTAATCCTCTCCAGCGAAAGCGATCCGCACGCCGTGGCGGTTCGAGATCAGCTGGCGTCTATGAGCATGCCAGTCGTGATCCTGGATTTGTCATCGTTTCCTCAAGAATCACGACTGGCCATCACCTGCGATCGCGGGGCCGGTGTCCGCTTCGGCTTCCAGACCTCCGTGGAGTCCATCGATCTTGGTCAATGCCGATCCATATGGTGGCGCCGACCGCAGCAACCGCAAATGGATCCCCAGATCCGACGATCGGCCTATGTCCAGTTCGGCTTGAGCGAATGCCACGCGGCCCTGACCGGCCTTTGGCAGTCCCTCAACGCTTTCTGGATCAATGACCCCGCCTTGGACACCGCAGCCCAGCAAAAGGTCTATCAACTGAAGATCGCCACTGAATTGGGCCTGTCCATACCGGACACCTTGATTACCAACGATCCCGCCCGGGCAGAGGCCTTTGTCCAGCGATATGGAGCGGGCCGGGTCATCTGCAAAGCTTTCACCGCGACGGAAGCTCACTGGCGCGAAACGCGTCTCGTTCGGGATGACGAACTGGCCCATATCCACAGCGTGAAATATGCCCCGGTGATTTTTCAGGAATACATCGAGGCGATCTATGATCTGCGTATCACGGTGATCGGCCCCAAAGTTTTTGCCGCTGCCATTCATTCCCAGGAAACCGAGTATAAAATCGACTGCCGGATCGATATCAGTCACGCCCGGATTGAGGCGGTCGATCTGCCCCCGAAGATCATCCATCAAATCCGGGAGTTCATGGGGCGCCTGGGGCTGGTGTATGGAGCCATCGATATGCGCCTTCGCCCGGATGGTTCGTACGTGTTTTTCGAGGTCAATCCGGCGGGACAATGGCTCTTCATCGAGGGAGCCACCGGACAACCCATCACCGAATGCCTGGCCCGAGCTTTGGCGCGCGGCGGGCCCGATTCAGTCTGATGCCCTCGCCTATTTGTCCATCGGGCCAGGATATCAGCGACTCCCACCTCAAGGCTACCATCCAGAGCGACCAACGCCGGAGCCCCTGGAGAAGGACGAACGCCGGGCGCCAGAACCTGAGGAGAAGGTGGAGTGACCGAATCCTGAACGCGAGCGGCCGAGGGAAGGGATGGAATGTCTCCGATGCCATTCCTGCTGTTCACGGCGCCGTCGTTCCTGTTCCTGACGTTCTTCCTCGGCGCGCTGCTGACGCAGGACTTCCGCTTGGGCGGCGGCCACCGCCTGACGTGCGGCGTGCTGGGCGGATTCAGCGGCCTGCCGTGCAGGCGCATAGGCCCCTTCCTGCAGGCACCGCCGCGCCTGAGCCAGCAATTCCGCGCCCGGGCAACCTGCGATGGTGACACCAAAGGGCCCGGTCCACAACCCGGCGGTTCGAACCGCCGCCGAGGCAGCGGTGATCGACTCGAGAGCTGTCTGAGCGGCTTGAAGGTCACCACGGAGGATTGCCGCCACGCGCCCGGCCTCGTGGGCAATGCGGTCAGCCTCAGCATCAAGCGCAGACCAATCGGCGTGTGAGCGATTGATCCGAGGCCTGGCATGGCAAAGATCTTGGTCGAGTTGTTCCAGACCCCGGCAAGCCTCGACGATCGCGACACTGTCTCCCGCCTGATCGGACGAGGCCTCCTGGGCCAGGAGATGGGCGGCTTCAAGCTGATTCGCTGCCGATTCCAGGCTGCGTTGCGCCTCGTCAAAAACTTCCCAGTCGCGTCGGGCCTGATCCGCGACCTCACTCAGATCCCGAGCTACCGCGCCTAACAGATCCGCGACCACGAAGGGTTCCTTGGGACAGGCATTCACGAGACGGATTGCCCGATCGAATCTCTGCCGTGTCTCGGTATACCGCTTGAGCGTAGGCTCCATCGTTCGCATATCCTCAACCTTGGATTCCAAATCCTTGGCTTCGTTCTCCAAATCTCTGATCGCTTCGAGGTTGGCCGATTCAACTTTCTTAACCCGGTCCCGTTTTTCCTCGATCTCTTGCAGCCGAAAAGCGGTCAGGTTTTGTCGCGCCCTCACCTCCTCAAGCAAGTCGGATGACTCCAACACCCGGCCCTCAGGGTACACCGTGACGGCCTGTTCGGTGGACTGGCCTATCTCCTCCAGTAACAGCCGGACTTCCTCCAGATTATCGTGAATCGAACTGTTGGCAGAGGGGTGCTCTGGATCCCCCTGCCCCAGCCCCAGGACCGATGGCGCGTAGTCCGCCTGCAATTGGGCAAGGATCTGTTCGTGGGCCGGCAGAAGCGATGCCAGGCGGGCCGTCTCCTGACGGCATTCCGCTAGCACCGTTTCATGAGCCGCACAGGCCTTGCGCGTGGCCACAATGATCTGGTTCACCTCCTCAACAAGATGGTCGACAGTTCCCAGGCCGTCCTGCGCCGCGGAAGGATCGCCGCGCTCCAGAGATGCCTTTGCCCCGGCCAACTGCTCCCGGGCTAGCACGAGCCGATCGCTTGGATTGCGGTCCGGTTCCCGCAGAATTTTGTCCGGTCCGAGGTGCAGGACAGCGGCCAATTCCTGCCTAGTCCGATCCACTACTGCTGAGGCCTCCTCGATCGATTTCCAGGTGGTTCCGCGCCGGCGAAGATCAAGCGCCACCACGAGATCCACACGATCGGCCAATTGTTCCATCCCATTCTGGAGCATCTTGATTTCGCCGGCCATGGACTGGGAAATGGCCTGACGAGCCACAGAATCAGCATGCTGAGAGGCATCATACAAAGCCTTCCCTATCCAGGACGTGTCCAATGCGGCTTCACGCAGCTGCGCATCGGCGGCCTGCAACCGGGGTTTGATCGTTCGGTGGAACTCGCCGCTCAGACCAATCAGGGCCTCCGCATCATCCAATTTCCGCTTCGCCAATGCCGCCGCCCCTTCCAGGGCTCCGACTGCATCGCGAACCCCAATGACGACCGCCTCAGTATGATCCTGTGCCGCACCAGGCAGCAACTCACTGAACACAGGCCCAACACAAAACCACCCATCGGATCCACCAGCGTTCAGCAGTTCCTTTTCCTGGCCTTTCAGAACCTGAATCCGATTCCGAAGGGCTACGAGGGCGTCACCGATGGTGCGGATGCTGGATTGGACCCGCTCGAGGTTTGACAAGGCCCGGCCGGCTCGCTCGTTGAAGGTCTCCATGAGTTGGTTGAAACTCATGGCAAACGGCTGGTAGGATTCCAGGCGCCCCAGTAAAGAGTCCCGCTCGGTTTTCGGTCCCCGCACAACCAGTTCCAGGCCGTCCTCGGGACGAAAAGCAACAGGCTCATCGCGCAATCGGCGTATGGCGGCTCGATAATTCCGCCGGGAAAACCCATTCAATAATCGGGCCGAGATTGTCACAGGCTCAATCCGGGCGCGGGCCTCGCTGAGAACCCGGCCCGCGCAAGCCGACATGATCATCAACTCGTCCACATCCTGAATGATCTGCTGGCTAATTTTCAGAGTCTCGCCGCTGTAACGCTGAGCGGCTTCCTGGCTCGAGGCCCCCAGGACGCCTGAAACCCAATCCAGGAGATCAAACAATGCGCGAGTCTTTTCCTCAAGCCCCTTCGACCACAACGCCGCCAGCTGGTGGGCCTCCCTTTTATCGGGGAAACGCCGGCGGTTCAGCCCAATACCCAAACCGCCCAGGATCCCCAAGGCTGCCAAAGATCCCAGCACAGCGAACTGCCGGCGACGCGCCGCATCCAATAGGGAGTCGTTAATTCGGTTTTCCGCTTCCCGCAGAGATTGCCGGGCGGAATTCAGAGATGCCGCATAAGCCGCATTCGCCCGTTCATGTTCAAGACGAGCCTGGGCCAGATCTTGCCGGGCGGATTGCAGGATTGGCATCGCCGCGCCATGCGAATCCTTTTTCGACCATGCCTCGATGGCAGTTTCCAGGGCGTCGAGTTCCGGCCGGGCGCTCTGGAACTCCTCGATCATCTTGACATGTTCGAAGGCGCGTTGCTTGACGCGATCGGCACGCGATGCAACCCCGGCCGAATCGCCGTCGTCAATCGCCGCCTGCGCGGTTTTAAGCTCCGCCCGCATGCCCGCCAGATCGGGTCGAACGAGGTCGCCCGCCAGTCCCGGCCGGTCACGCCTCAGCCCGTCAATCTTTTGTTCCAGGAGGTGGAGCCCGTTCGTGGCGTTCTCAAGGCTGGCCTTTGCCAGATCCAGCATCCGAACGCGTTCCGCATTGGCTTCGGCTTGACGCCTCTCTTGTTGCCGTTGCTCGGCCGCAATCTGCTGCTCGAACCGGCTGTTAATCGAGACAATCGTGTCCTTGACGGCATCCACAATCCTCCCGCCGCCACGCATGGCCGCAATCGCCGGACGATCCAGAGTGCCCGCCCAATGATCCTCCCCCAACCCTCGGCGGTCCTGAGCATCGGAACCATAATAGGAAAACTTGCGTTCTTTCAGAAAAAGTAGAAAAAAAGCCCCGTTGCGCTCCTGCGTGCGAGAATCGGTAAACTGACCGAAAGCCGTTTGGCTCGGCAATCCTTTGCCCAACGCGTGTTCCACAGCATCGATCCCTGTGAACCCATCGCCCGCAGCGTCCCGATATTCCTCTTGACCGGCGTCCTCCAATAAGACCACAGTCCAGTTGGTGGCGTTCTGATCCAGCCAGACTTCCAACTGATTGAGCTGCTCCGAACCGACGCCAATGTCGCCCTTGACATACAAGTGTTGAGCCGGGCGCCAGTGTTTGACCACGCTGACCCCGGTCGCCGCCCGAAAAAATTCCTGCTCCGCGGAGGGTGTCGATGGTTGAGCCAGGGACTTCGAAAGGCTTGCCACGAACACCACGCAAAGCAATCCGGCCCGCCCCATGGAGTTACGAGTTGTCGCTCTCATCGCAAAAACTAAGGACCTGAAAACTGGCCCGAATTCAACTACAATTGCCGAAAGGCTTTGGAACAAAATTCCCTGTTGTTCACGGCGGCAGGTTGGCCGGATCCATCTTCCGGCGCATTTCCTTGTCGGCGCCTCCCCCAAACTGCTTCCAGTAAGCCGCCTTGAACGGATTGATTTTGGGCCCGGCGGCATGCTCGTTGACAAGCAAGGGCTGCACCTCCCGCCACCATTGGTCATAGGCGTCCCGGAGACGTGCCGCCACTTGCGGATATTGCCCGATGACATTCTTGGTTTCTCCAAAATCAGTGTGGAGGTCATACAGCTCCCGGTTGTTCACCAGGGTGAATCGCCGGTCGCGGATCGAGCACGGGTGATACTTCGCCTCCGCGGCTCGGCCTCGAGCCCAGCGACCCACATGCGTGACCAGGACACGATCCGGCCACTCGATCCGGGGATTTTTTAAAATCGGCAGCAGGCTCCGTCCTTCGACCTGTCTGGATACTGGACCATCGAGGTTTATGCCTGCGATTTCAGCCAGCGTCGGAAAGAGGTCGATGTGTGCTGTGAGCGCCGGACAATCCACCGGCGTCTTGAACACCGCCGGCCACCGCCAGAATGAGGCGGCGCGCGTGCCACCCTGGTAAGGCGTGCCCTTCGCGCCGCGCATGCCGGCATTAAAGATCTTGACGCCGGCTGTGCCCCCATTGTCCGTCATGAAAATCACCAGCGTGTTGTCGGCAATCTCCCACGCTTCCAGTTTCTCAAGCAAGGCGCCAACGTTGTCGTCGATGTTCTCGATCATGCCGAAAAACCTGGCTGCGCTATCCGGGACTTTGCCCTGGTAACGCTGAAAATAGGCTTCCGGGCAATCGAGCGGGGCATGAGGCGCGTTGGGAGTGATGCACGCAAAAAAAGGACTGCCGCGTTTGCGCCGGTCCTCCATCCAACAGATCGCTTGTCTAAAAAAGACATCGGTGCAATACCCGGCTGTCTTTACGAAACGATCGTTGTGACGAATCGTGGGATTGAAGTAGCCGTTGCCTGGCGCATCTCCGCAACTCCCCGGATAAGTCTGCCCAATCCCCCCTCCGCCATGGATGAACACCTCGTCGAATCCGCGCCTCCCTGGCTGGTATGAAGCTTCATCACCGAGATGCCATTTGCCAAAAATGCCGGTCGCGTATCCTCCCTGCTTCAGCACTTGAGCGATGGTGACGGCATCGAGGGTCAGTCGCTCCCGCTCGAGAATGGTGTGGGTCACCCCATTCTTGAACTCGTGGCGGCCGGTCATCAAGGCGGCGCGAGTCGGCGAGCAAGTCGGGCTCACGTGGAAGTCGGTTAACCGCACGGATTGCCTCGCGAAAGCATCCAGGTGCGGCGTCCTGATCACGGGGTTGCCTGTGCATCTCAAATCGCCGTAGCCCTGGTCATCGGTCATCATCAGAATGATGTTGGGTCGGGTCGCCGACAGCCGCACGGGTCGGGTATTTTGTTGAGGCGAGCCCGGTGTGCTTCGGCCCTCAGCGACGTATTGCTCCAGCAGTCGTGTGAGACGCGCCACAATCTCAGGATGCTCAGCCGCCAGGTTGTTGGTTTCCCCTAAGTCCTTCGAGAGATCGAACAATTGAACGGGGGGCAGTCTTTGGGCCTCGGAACTGCCGGGACCCGGGGCGCTCCACCCGCCAGAATCAGCGCATAACAAAAGCTTCCAGCGTCCCTGCCGGACAGCAAACGATCCGTTGATGGAATGGTGGATGATCGCGCGCCGCCGCGGGCTCAACGGCCGGCCTTTGAGGGCAGGCAGCAGGCTGACGCTGTCCTCGGCGGCATCCTCGGGCAGCGGTTGCCCCAGAATGTCGGCACAGGCTGCAAATAGATCGTTGAGACAAATCAACTGTTGGCTTCGAGTTCCCGGCCTAACCCGCCCTGGCCATCGAACCATAAACGGCACTCGATGTCCCCCCTCAAAAAGATCAGCTTTGGCTCCGCGAAATGGCCCGCTCGGATGATGGCCCCGATCCGACAACTCATCAAACCTGGCCTCCGGTGAGCAGCCGTTGTCGCTGGTGAATATGAGGAATGTGTTCCGGGTCAGATTCAAACGATCAAGCGCCTCGAGCAAACGGCCGATCTCCTCGTCCATTTGCGTGACAAAATCCGCATAGGGATTCAAACCGCTCCTGCCCCGCCACTTGTTTCCAGGCGCAATCGGTGTGTGCGGCGCATTGAGCGGCAGGTAGAGAAAAAAAGGACGTCCGGCTTTGGAGTCCCCGGCGCGCTGGTTCAGGTATTCCAAGGCCTTATCCATGAGAGTCGGCAGCACATCGGCGGCCTCAAAACCGACGGCGGCCGGGCCTCGCCTCGTGGTCCGGTTCGTTCGTCCCGCCATCATGGGAAATGCATTGTCCAGCGCCGGCGGCATCGTCACACGATCATTCTCGATCCACGTATACGGCACCATGTCGAGAGAGGCCGCGATGCCAAAGTAATAATCAAAGCCAGCGCTGTTCGGCCCGCGGGCAATTGGCTTTGAGTAATCCACCCGCCATCCTGCCTCCCCTTTTTCGATGCGGTCGTCAAAGGCCGGGGTTCCCGTTTTGCGGGACCATTCCATGCCCAGATGCCATTTTCCGATGCAAGCCGTATGATAGCCATGGCGCCGGAGAAAGGCCGGCACGGTCAGGCGGTTGGACTCGATCAAGGGCGGGCTCATTCCGCCCAACACCCCCTGCTTGAGACGGGAACGCCAGTTGTAGCGGCCGGTGAGAATCCCGTAGCGCGTCGGCGTGCAGACTGCCGAACTCGAATGGGCATCGGTGAAGACCATCCCCTCGGCCGCAATACGATCGAGGTTCACCGTGGGAATCTTACTTTCGGGATTCAGGCATCGCACGTCACCATAGCCGAGATCGTCGGCCAGGATATAAACAATGTTGGGCCTGACCGCTGCCTGGCAACAGATCACCAAACCCCACCAGGCCGCCAGATATAAAGCTCGTTCGGCCAGCCGAGTCCAACGATCGATCCACACAGGCCCAGAGACTGGTTGAGGCAAGCTCATAATTGTTTCCTTCCTTGAGACCGATTACGGGGGTTATGCTACGGAATTCGTGCCGGACGCGCCATCGATTTTTCATCTCGGGCAAAGGACAGACCCTCCCGGGCCAGAACCCAAGACCGTCAACATTCGAAGCGTTGCGGAGATCGTGTTGTCTGTGGATGCCTTTGTGCTAAATTAATTAGGGTTCGCGCCGGACAAGGGAACGTGATTCGGCTTCGACTCATGGGTTTTTCAGGGGCCACGTCGTTCATGCGTTTTTGTGATGGCCAGGCTGAACCACGGCATCCGATCGCTGGCCGGGCTTCAGAAAGTGAGGTCTGCTGTATGTCGAATATCGAGGAGTTGGTCGGCAGGCAGATAATGTTGGGGGAATTGAGGCGGCGTGTGGAGCAAAGGGGCCCCGGGCCATTGGGAGAGGGCCATCAAAAGGAGGATTATCGACCATGCCTAGTGGTTTCCCGGCAATGCGGCAGTGGAGGCACCAGCCTGGCCCAGGGGATCAGCGAACGATTAAAGTGGCAGGTCTTTGACCGTGAGATCGTGGAAGAGGTGGCCCGAAGTGCTCACGTGCGGCGCCAACTCATTGATAGCGTCGACGAGCGCGTGCGCTCCGGTTGGAGCGAATTCTGTCGCAAATTTGCTGAAGGCGAAGGCATTGGCCGCGAAACTTATCTCTACCACCTCCGTCAGGTGATCCTTGCCCTGGGCCACCACGGCAACGCCATCATCCTTGGACGCGGCGCAAATTACATTCTTCCGGCTAATTCGACCGTGCGAGTGCACCTGATTGCCTCCGTGCAGTTGCGCGCCCTCCGGGTGGCCACACGCGAGAATATCCCTCTCAACAAGGCCAGACACCGCGTCGAGCAGATCGACGCTGAGCGCGCGGCGTTTATCCACGAGGCTTTTGGGAAGGATGTGAACTCCCCGGAGGATTACGATCTCGAGCTCAACACGGACGAGCTCAGTATCGAGTCCGCCGCGGAGATTGTTCTGGCCAAGTTGCACTCGAAGTTGGGTGTCCCACTGGAAACCGTGCCATGCGGGAAGTAATTCAAACCCTGATCCAGACCGAGGGTGAAGCCCGCCATATCGTTCTGTCGGCTCGAAAAGAGGCGGATGACCTCCTGTCTGAGGCCGAAAAACAGGCCCGAAATCTGGCGGCCCATAACCGCCAAACAACCCGCCTCGAAGCCGCCCAGACCATCGAGACGGCCGTGAAGGCCGCCCACCAAGAGAAACAAAGACTGCTGGAACTAGCCGCAGCCGAAATCCAAAACCGCATGCGCCTGGATGAGACCATTCGTAACCGGCTGGCCGACGCAGTGGTCCGCTGCATCTGCGATCAGCCGTCCCAGTCCAAATGATGCGACTCTATGATTCGGGACATACGGAACAACCCCGACTTCCTGGCCGCTCTCCTGCATGGCCGGCGCAGCCATATGGCGGAAAGAGAACGCCTGGAGGCCCTCTGCCGGATACGCACGATCCGGCAATTCGAATCCGAGATCTCGCCCGGGTCTCAAACCGACTCAATCCGGAAAATTCAGCAACGGTTGGCCCAGGACTTGGCCAGAGAAATCACGCGGATCGCAGCCCGCCTCGTCCCGACTGACGCCGACTTGATCCGCTGGCTCGCCGTGCGATTCCAGGTTGAGAATCTGAAAGTCCTCCTGCGCAGCCTTCTCACAGGCATCCGACCGGCCGCCATGCTCCCCCATCTCCTGCCCCTGCCGCGCGAACTGGCTTGGAACGTGGAGACTGTGGAAACGACTCAGTCCATGGAGGATTTAGCCCATCTTTTGCCTCAAGGCCCCATGAGGAAGAGCTGGGTTGAAGCCGTCGCCGTTTACGAGGGGGAAAACCGCCCCTTCTTTTTCGAGGCGGCACTGGACCGCGCCTATTTCAGAGAGCTGCTGGCCCGCACCGAGGCGCTGACCGGTGATGACCGGGACCTCGCAAGACCTCTGGTTCTCCAGGAAATTGACACTTACCATTTAATGCTGGTGGCCCGAGGCGTGTTCATTCACCGGCTCGAGGCAAAAATCCTTCTGCCGCTGCATGTCACCGGAACGGGGATTTCCCACGAGCGCTTCACTGCAATGCTGACGGATCCTGATTTGCGCGCCGCGGCCGGACGCGCATTGGGCCGCGCTCTCGACACACTGCCGGCCGCGCCGACCGAAGCCAGCGAGCCCGCAATGCCGGTTGATCCAGCCGGTCTCGAAGCGCTCGCCTGGAACCGTTTCCTCCGTCTCGCGAATCGCGCGTTTCGCCGAAGCCACATGGGTTTCGCGGCTGTGGTGGCTTTCGTAGCCCTGAGGCGCGTGGAAATCGCAAATCTCATCACCCTTTCGGAGGGGATTCGTGTCCAACTCCCCGAAGAACAGAACCGTGCCCGGATGATCCCACGCCGAAACCTGGAGGCAGCCCATGTTTAGCCCGGTCCCCATGATGCGGCTCAGCGCGATCGTACTCGAACGCGATGCCCGCGCCACGCTGCGGGAACTTGGCCGCCTCCGAACGGTTCAACTGACGTGCGCGCCCTCCGAAGAAAATCCCGCACCGCTGCGCTTCCCGGATTACACACGAGAAATTGCGCGCTGTGATCGCCTTCGATCTCGCCTGACAGAGCTTCGCCGGACTCTCGACATCAAAAGCGCTCCCCCCTCCCCAGCCCCGGCCGAGATGACCCTTCCGCAGGCGGAATGCCTGCTCGCGGAACTTGAACGTATGTCGCATGACCTGGCTAGCCGCCGGGAAGGTGTTCTGCGGCGTTCGGATGAATTAGACCATTTGAGCGTTCAAATCCGTCTTTTGAGCAATCTCAACACCCCCCTGGATGAGATTGGCCGGTTTGAATTCCTGCATTTTGTCACGGGCAGCATGCCCGAAAAACCGTTCGAGCATCTCACGGTGGAGGCTGCGGCGGTCTTCTTGCCCCAGCCCATCCATCAGGGACGAGTGCCCCTCGTGGCCGTCACCACAAAATCACGCGGTCCCTCGATGGACAACACGTTGAAGCGCGCGGGTTTTCATCCGGAGAAACTTCCACCCCCAAACGGAAGAACCGCGGAGCAGTGGCTGGCGGAAATGCGCCGTGACCAGGACGAGAACGATACCGAGCTGGGCCAACTGCAGGCGGCGATCGAGTCTTTGGCGGCACAATATTCCAGCACCCTCGCAGGATTAGAGGTCTGGGTTGATACGGAACGTCAACTCCTGCAGGCCGAGCAATCCTTTGCGCGGACTCAATCGACGGTGTTAATCACAGGCTGGACTCCGAAAGCGGCGGAGATAGAACTACGAAAGCGGCTGTCGGAATGCACCCATGGCCGGTGCGTCCTCGAAGTCCGGGCGCCGACAGATGTCCCCGAGAAAGACATCCCCGTATTGCTGAGGCATTCCCGGCTGCTGCGTCCGTTTGAAATGCTGATCACGGCGTATGGCCTGCCAAAATACCGGGAACTGGCGCCGACGCTGTTCGTCGCAATTTCTTATGTCCTCATGTTCGGCATGATGTTCGGCGATGTCGGGCATGGATTTCTGCTGGCACTGGCCGGGCTTGGCGTCAAGCTGAAGAGTCGGACCGCGAAGGGGCGCGACCTCGGAACTCTGCTTCTTTTCAATGGTCTTGCGAGTGCGGTGTTCGGAGCCGTATATGGCAGTTACTTTGGCGTTCCGCAACTGAAGGAGCACGCCCTCTGGCGCGATCCGCTGGAGGGCCAGCCCATCGCGTTGATGCGGTTGGCGATGGGCGCGGGTGTCGTTCTGATGAGCTGCGGTTTGGTCCTGAATATCCTGAATCGTCTTCGTCATCAGGAATGGATCGAAGGCGTCCTCGGGAAGTTTGGGATCATGGGCGTGGTGTTCTACTGGGGGGCGATTGTCCTGGTGGCAAAGGCCGCGGCGATTCGCGCTCAAGGCTGGTGGTCGCCGGCCCTGGTGGCATTTCTCGGCATGCCGGTCCTCTGCTGGGCGATCAAGGACCCGCTGGAGCTGTTCGTCCGCCGACGCGCCGGCGCGTCTGCGCACGATGAGGGCATGATGGTGGCCCTCACAGAATCGCTGGTTGGCGCGTTTGAAGGCGTCATGCTCTACCTCGCCAACACCGTGAGTTTCGTCCGTCTGGCCGCCTACGCGATGAGCCACGCGGCATTGCTCATGGCCGCGTTCACCCTGGCATCGGAAGTGAGCCCTGTCCCGGGAGTCGGTCCGGTCTTGAGTGGGCTGGTCGTTGTCCTCGGCAATTTGGCTGCGATGCTTCTCGAAGGGATTGTGGCATCGGTGCAGGCGCTGCGATTGGAGTACTATGAGTTTTTCGGAAAATTTTTTTCGGGTGAAGGCCAGTCCTTTCAACCTTTTTCTCTGGCTGCCCCCCGGACTTGAGCCTTTAGGGGGGACCAGCCGGAAGGGACTCGGCGTTTCGGGACAAGATGGGCGGCGCCCCACACCCGTGAACCAAAACGCCCGCCCCGCCGATTGATCGATGGGATGTCGGTGAACCATGAAATGGAATCCAAACATGAACAAGACATTCAAGAAAGGGGTCGGATGGCTTCTCATCGGCGGACTCCTGGTGGCCTCGACGGCCCTGGCCGCCGAAAATGCCGGCCCGGAACTTACAGCCGAAGAGAGCCATGTTTATCGGACGATCGGCCTGGGTGTGGCCGCGGCCTTTGCCGTCGCGGTTAGCATCCTGGGGTCCGGCTATGCCGTCGGCAAAATCGGATCGGCGGCGCTCGGGGCGGCGGCTGAAAAACCGGAACTGCTCATCCGCAGCCTTCTCTTCGTGGCTCTGGCGGAAGGACTGGCCGTCCTGGGCTTTGCCATCGCCATGATGCTCATCCAAAAGATGTGAGCGGGGAGGTTCATCGTGAGGTTCTACTGCATCGGTGACGAGGATACCGTGAGGGGTTTCCGCCTGGCGGGTGTCGAGGGCTGCGTGCCGGTCTCCGCGCCTGAAGCGCTTAAAGCCCTCCATGAAGCCGCCGCACGATCGGAACTCGGAATCGTCCTCCTCACCCAATCGGTTGCCGCCCGGATACGCAACCAGGTCGACACCTTCCGGATGGAGCGGGATCGGCCTCTGCTCGTCGAGATTCCCGATCCCAACGGTCCGCTGCCCGGTCGGAAGACACTGCGAATGCTGGCGCATTCCGCCGTCGGCATCCGCGTGGACAAAGCAACAGGAGCCTGAATGACCCAGCCCTCCCCCAACTCGGCCGGCTTGATTCAACAGGAAATCTTCGATGACGCCCGCCAGCGACAGCAGGAGATTCTCCAGCGGGCGCGACAGGAAGCGGATGCCATCACTGCAAAGGCCGAAAAGGAAGCGGAACAGTTTCGGCGTGAAGCACTGAGCATCGCCCGAGACGAGGCCCAACGACGATCCGAGGCCATCCTGGCGACCGTCTCCATCGAGACGGGCCGCATGCGCTCGGCGCGCCTCGAGGAATTGCTTCGGGCAATCTACGACCGGGCTCGGGAACAACTTCGGAATCGCTCCGGTTTTGATTACCGCAAAACCATGATCCGACTCTGCGTCCAAGCGCTGAATCAAATGGCGGGCACATCCTTCCGGCTTCGGCTTTCGGCCGGGGAACGCCGCACCCTGGGCGATGGTCTGTCTGAAGAGATCCAACATGGCGTGGAACGTCCGATCTATCCCCTCCAGATCGTTCCAGACCTCGGCCTCAGAGAGGGGGATTTCCTCATCGAGGACGCAAGCGGCCATCAGGTGTGGGACCTCAGCCTTGACGCGCGTCTGGAACGTTGCTGGCCGGAGTTGCGCCGCCAGATTGCGTCGTCAACGGCGTTTTCTGAATTCAGTTCGACATGAACACACCCCCGAACGGCATGGAACCAACCGTCATTCGCATCAGCGGCCCCATCGTGACTGCCGCTGGCATGAGGTCTGCCGCGATGTACGAAGTGGTGCATGTCGGTGAGGAGGGCTTGGTCGGAGAGGTGGTGCGCATCGTCGACGACCGCGCCACTATCCAGGTCTACGAGGATACCACCATGCTCAAGCCGGGCGCGCCGGTCCGTGGCACGGGCGCGCCGCTGTCTGTATGGTTGGGACCGGGGTTGCTCGGCCAAATCTATGACGGCATCCAGCGTCCCTTGCGCGGAATCCAGGAACGCAGCGGCGCCTGGATCCAGCGCGGCGAGAAAGTCGATCCGCTCGACCTGAACCGGCGTTGGACCTTTGATCCCCGCGTGCGGCAGGGTGATGTCGTGGAGGCCGGCGGGATTTTGGGTGAGGTTCGGGAAACGGAGCTGGTGCGGCACCGCGTGCTGATTCCTCCTGGCATAGCGGGCACATTGAAATGGATCGCCGGACCTGGCGATTACGCCTTGAGGGACACCATCGCCCGAATTGAGACGCTCCGCGGCGAGCGGGCGGTGAGCCTGTGGCATCCGTGGCCAGTCCGGCAACCGCGCCCGATTCGGGAACGCTTGCGTGTCCAAGCCCCGTTGATCACCGGTCAACGCGTCATTGACACTCTCTTTCCCATGGGCAAAGGCGGGGCCGGCGCCATTCCCGGGGGGTTCGGCACTGGCAAGACCATCACCCAGCACCAACTTGCCAAATGGTCGGACGCGGAGATTATCGTCTTTATTGGCTGCGGAGAGCGTGGCAACGAAATGACCAGCGTCCTGCGGGAATTCCCCGAGCTGAAAGACCCGCGCTCCGGGCGGCCGCTCATGGACCGCACCATCCTCATTGCCAACACCTCGAACATGCCTGTCGCCGCGCGAGAGGTCTCCATTTACACCGGAATCACGCTAGCGGAATACTACCGGGACCAGGGCCTGAATGTTGCGGTTTTCGCGGATTCCACCAGCCGCTGGGCGGAAGCATTGCGCGAACTGGCGGCGCGCCTGGAGGAAATGCCCGCCGAAGAAGGCTTCCCCGCGACGCTGGCCTCGCGGTTGGCCCAGTTTTACGAGCGGGGCGGCGCCGTGACAACCCTGGCGGGAAAACAGGCGTCCGTGACCATTGTCGGCGCCGTCAGCCCGCCGGGCGGTGATTTTTCGGAGCCCGTGACGCAACACACCCGCCGGTTCATCCGATGTTTTTGGGCCCTCGACACGGAATTGGCCAACGCCCGGCATTACCCCGCCATCCACTGGCTGCAGTCCTATTCCGAATACGCCGAAAACGTGGCTCCCTGGTGGGAACATCAGGCGCCCGACTGGAGCGAACTGCGCACCGAAGCGCTCGCCCTGCTCCAGCGCGAGGAACGGTTGCAGCAGGTCGTCCGGCTGGTCGGCCCCGATGTCCTGCCGGATTCACAACGCCTGATCCTGTTCATCGCCGGAATTCTGAAAGACGGCTTCTTGACCCAGAGCGCGTATGACGAGAAAGACACCTTTTGCGCGCCCGACCGCCAGGTGGCTTTGCTCCGCATGATCCTAACGTTGTATCGACGCGGACACGATCTGGTAGAAAAAGGCGTTCCGCTGGGGCGCGTGCGAGATCTATCTTGCATCCCCAAGGTCTTGCATGCCAAGGAATCGTTCGGCAACGACGAATTGCCGGGCCTCGCCGAATTGGAACAGCGCCTCCGCGACGAACTCGACACGCTGGAAAAACAATTCTTCCAGGAGGACCGGCCCCATGGATGAACTCGATTTCAAGATTCAAGATCGGGGACTGCAATATGTCGGCGCCGCACGCATCGACGGACCGCTCGTGGTGATCGAGCGCGTCCGCGACGTCGGTTTCGACGAGGTGGTGGAAATCCTGGATTCGGAAAGCCGCCCCCGCATGGGCCGTGTTCTTGAAATTTCGGAAGCACAAGCGGTCATCCAGGTTCTCGAGGGCACCGCCGGACTTTCCAATGAGCGCCTCCGCGCCCGGTTTCTTGGCGAAAGCTTTCGCCTGCCCGTGTCCCGACAGATGCTGGGACGGGTCTTCGACGGCCTGGGGCGTCCGGCGGATGGCGGCCCGCCGCCGCTCTCGCCCGACCTGCGCGATGTCAACGGACGCCCGATCAATCCCCACGCGCGACGGTATCCGCGCGAGTTCATCCAAACCGGTCTTTCGGCCATCGATGGCATGAACGCGCTGGTGCGGGGACAGAAATTGCCGATGTTCTCCGGCAACGGCCTGCCCCACGACCGCGTCTCGGCCCAAATTGTCCGCCAGGCCTGCCTTCCGGACGAACAGACCGAGTTCTCCATCGTCTTCGCGGCCATGGGAGTCAAACACGAGGTCGCCCAGTTCTTCATCCGAAACTTCGAGGACTCCGGCGCCCTCGCCCGGGTGGTGATGTTTCTCTGTCTGGCCGACGCGCCGAGCGTCGAGCGACTGCTCACCCCGCGCGTCGCCCTCACCGTGGCCGAGCATCTCGCCTTTGATTGCGGACAGCATGTCCTGGTCCTCCTGACTGACATGACGAATTATTGCGAAAGCCTGCGCGAGGTCGGCACCGCCCGAGGCGAAATCCCCGGACGAAAAGGATATCCCGGATATCTGTACTCCGACCTCGCCAGCATTTACGAGCGGGCGGGACGCATCGAAGGATCGGCCGGATCCATCACCCAAATGGCGATCCTGACCATGCCCGCCGATGATATCAGTCACCCTGTCCCCGACCTGACCGGATACATCACCGAAGGTCAGATCGTGCTCGATCGGGAGTTGTTTCAACGCGGCATCTATCCGCCCATCGCCGGCCTTCCGAGCCTCTCCCGCCTCATGAAAGACGGCATCGGCAAAGGCTTCACCCGCGACGACCACCCCCCCCTCGCCAGCCAGCTGTTCGCCTGCTATGCTTACGTCAAAAAAGTCCGCGCCTTGGCCGACGTCATCGGCGAGGAGGAACTCAACAGCCTCGATAAACAATATATGCAGTTCGGCGAGGCGTTCGAACGACGGTTCCTGAACCAGGGCGAATACGAGAACCGTTCTCTCAAAACCACCCTCGAACTGGGCTGGGACATCCTCTCGATGCTTCCACGGGATGAACTCCACCGCGTAAGCGACGCGCTCGTGGAAAAACACTACCGCAAGCCCGACGCCTCCGAGGTTCTTCGTTCCAAAGCCCAGCCAGTCAACCCCCGAGACCTCCCAAGAAGCACCCCAACAGCCTGAGGCTTCGCCCTGCAGGCTTCCCCCCTTATGGCCAAGTTGAACATTCCCCCCACCAAGTCCACTCTCCTCCAGTTGAAGCGCCAGCTCGCCTTCGCCGAGGAAGGCTACGATTTACTCGACCAGAAAAGGCAGATTCTCGTTTTTGAGCTTTTGAATCACCTCGATCGCGCGCAGAAAACCGAGCGCCGACTCGAGGAGGTCCTCCGCCGCGCCCACGCCGCCTTGCGCGAAGCCCTCCTCGATATCGGGTCCGAAGCCCTGGATCGGGCCGCCCTCGGAGTTCGCATGGATCACCAGGCGACGATCTCGCCCCAATCCCTCATGGGCCTGCGCCTCCCCCACGTCCAATCCCGAATTGAAACCGCCGGCGTGCGTTTTGGCTTCAGCGGCACATCCGCCAACACCGACCTCGCCATGCAACGCTTCGTCGAAGCCCTGCCCTTGGCGGCAGAATTGGCCGAGTTGGAAAACGCCGTCATCCGCCTGGCGCGAGAACTGCGCAAAACCCAGCGGCGCTGCAATGCCCTCTCAAAGATCCTTATCCCCGCTCACCAGGAAACGATCATCTATATCGCCGGCTCCCTCGAGGAACGTGAGCGCGAGTCCTTCACCATCCTCAAAAGAATCCGGGAACGCTACGGAACGGCGGGCCGCCATCCGCAGGCGGACTCGTCGTAAATCGCACTAAAATGTCTGCAATTTCGAACCCGACGCCGGCCTTGGCAATGCTGGTCTACGCCGGATTACAGCGCTTTTCTAGTCTCACTGACGCACCAACAACCGCGTTCGCCCAAAATATGCAATCCGCTGCATTCGCAATGCATAAAAGATGCATTGCAAAAGCTATGCAGGGTTGTTCTTCCTTTTTATGCGGGGTGTCATCGGCCCAATAGTTTTTCGTATGTTTCAGATGGAAAATCTGTTATATCTTATTCTGTCCGGAATTGGACAGCACGGCATGGGACCTGCAATGGGCAATACCGAGGTTTATGGATGGATCATTCAAAGCGATCTCAATGTTGCAGTCACGAGTGAAGTTACTGGTCTTATACAAGAATGTTTGGTATTCGAGTGGGTTGGACCTGAGCGTGCCTTTGGTTTTGGGCCGATGAAAATCCTCTATGTCCACGAACGGTTTGGTGCTTTGGCTGGGGCGGAGGCAAACGCGCATATTACGGCCACTGAACTCGGCAAGCGCGGGCATTCGATGGGCCTGCTGCATGGGCCGAGCACGGGCAAGGGCGAGTCTGCGTGGCAGGGCGCCTTTGCATTCCGAGCCCCGCTTGGGTCGGGCGACAATGCCGGAGTCGTCGGGAACGCGCTGCTCGATTTTCAACCCGATGCGGTTTATGTGCACAAGATGGCGGATCTGTCTGTCATCGAGGCTCTGGTGAATAGCGGGCGGCCATTGATTCGCATGGTTCACGATCACGACATCTATTGCATGCGGAGCTACAAGTATAATTATTTCACGCGGGCGATTTGCACGCGCGCGGCCTCATCCTATTGTATCTTTCCCTGTCTGGCATCGGTCGTGAAGAATACGGGGGTCGGCTTTCCGCTCAAGTGGGTCAGCTACTCGGAAAAGCAACGCGAGATTGGGCTCAATCAGCGTTTCGACCGCATGGTGGTGGTGACGACCTATATGCGGGACGAATTACTGAGGAATGGTTTTGAGGCGAACAGAATTGAAATCCACGCGCCGGTGCCGCGCATGGGCGATCCGAACCTTCGCAGCAGCTTCAGTGATCGCAACCTAATCCTGTATGCCGGTCAGATCATTCGCGGCAAAGGCGTCGACGTCCTGCTCGAAGCGCTCGCCCGGCTCAAGACGAGATTCGAGTGCGTCATCCTGGGAGATGGCAATCACAAACCCTATTGCGAAGGGCTCGCCAGCAGGCTCGGCTTGGCCGATCGCGTGAGATTTAAGGGATTTGTTCCGCAGGAGGAACTCAAGAACTACTATCGGGAATGCAGCGTCGTGGCCCTGAGTTCGGTTTGGCCTGAACCGATTGCCACGATCGGTTTGGAGGTTATGCGCTACGCCCTGCCGGTCGTGGCGTTTGATGCCGGGGGTATCCGGGATTGGCTGATAGACGGGCAGAACGGATACCGGGTCCGATGGATGGATCGAGACGCCTACGCCACCCGTCTCGACGAACTCCTTAACAATAAGCCGCTCGCCCGGCAGATGGGTCAAGCCGGACTCAAACTGGTGACCGAACGTTATGATTTTGACGCGTATATTCGCGACCTGGAAACTATGTTTATTCGGGTTGTCGAGGAAAAGTCCCGCTGAAAGGTTCAGTTTCCAGACCAAATGCTTCACGAGGAACAGCGCGGATTCTAGAATCGCAGAAGCTTAAAAATGACTATGAAAATCCTTCGCCGTGGCGACTCAACGCTCGAAGTCTGTAGTCTGCAGAAACTGGCGGTCACCAACGCTGTCCTGGTCCGAGACACCGTCCGGGCGGCGCTCAACAGCTCCATCACCCGGCTCGACATCGACCTTTCTGAAGTTACGTTCATGGACAGCGCCGGTCTCGGAACGTTGATCTCGTTGCGCAAATCCTTGGACACGCAAAAAGGCACCGTGCGTCTTCTCCATCCCGCACCCAACGTCTGCCAGATTCTTGAGATCACGAGGCTGCGACAAGTCTTTGAGATCATCAATCCCTAACCCGTTTTTCATCCACATCCAACAGCTCCTGAGACCCGCTTCAGCCCCATCCAATCCATGAAATCCATCCTCCCGCTCTTCATCATGATCGACGCGATGGGCTGGGAAATCCTGCGCCACGATCCGTTCGGAAAAGACTTCGCGCCCACCCGCAAGAGACTGGAATCCGTATTCGGCTACAGCTCCACCTGCGTGCCATCCATCCTTTCCGGACGCTGGCCGTTCGAGCATCGGAATTGGTGTTACTTTGTCTACGATCCCCGGCGCTCGCCCTTTGCATCCCTGCGCTGGCTGCGCTGGCTGCCCACGGCAGTCACCAGCCGGCGGATTTTTCGGCGTTATCTCACCAAGTTCGTAAAGGTCCAACTCGGTTTTCGCGGTTACTTCGACCTCTACAACATTCCTTTTCGCTTCATTCCTCTTTTTGACTTCACCGAGAAAAAAAGCCCGTTGCAGCCGGGCGGCATGAACCGCGGCCCCAATATCTTCGATTTTCTCACGGAGCGCGGCATCCCTTATTTCGTGACAGACCCCACCCGGTCTGAGGACCAGAACCGGCTGAATCTCATTGAGGCGATCGAGACTGAAAAGATCGACTTCGCCTTTCAATACTGGGCTGGCCTCGACGGCCTGCTGCACGGGGTCGGCAACCAGTCCCCGGAAATCCCCGAAAGGCTCCGTTTCTATGAACGCTGGATTGAAGGCGTTCTCGCCACCGCGAAAGCTCATTATCGCGAGGTGCATCTCTATGTCTTCAGCGACCACGGGATGGCCAACTGCGACGTGCTCTTGGACTTGAAGGCAAAGATCGACGCCCTCCCCGTTCGCATGGAAAAGGATTACGCCGTGGTCTATGATTCGACCATGGCGCGCTTCTGGTTTTTCAATGATCACGCGCGGCAGCTCGTGGCCGAAACACTGCAAAAGGTGCCCGAAGGCCGCATCATTTCGGACGAGGAACTGCGGCGCTACAACGCCTTTTTCGAGGATCGTTACTTCGGCGAGTTGATTTTTCTGGTGAAGGAGGGCGTGCTCATCGTGCCGAGTCACATGGGCGAGCGGCCGATCCGGGCCATGCACGGCTACCACCCCACGGATCCCCAGAGCTATGCCGCCCTCTGCACGAATCAGCCCGCCATCCCCGAGGATGTCACCCATATTCCCCATCTCTGTCGTCTCATGGAAAAAACGGCTCTCCAGGCCCGGGAACGAAACGCCATACGATGACCTCCCTTCATCCAGGCCGGATTATTCATGTGCCTCGACGATTCGTGGCCGAGGAATGGGGCGGGACGGAGACCGTCATCCTCGAGATTTCAAGGCATCAACAACACGCCGGATGGCAGCCGGAGGTCTACACCTCGATGGCGCTAGCGACGGAGCGCCGGGAGACGATCGGAGGGATCCCCGTCAGGCGTTTCCCCTACTGCTATCCGTTCTTTGGATTGAGCGCCCAAGATCGGGCGGCCATGGACAAAAAAGGAGGAAACCTGCTCTCGATCTCCCTATTCAATGCGATGCGGCGGGCGCCCGATGTGCGGCTTTTTCATGCCCATGCGCTGAAGCGTCTCGGAGGCGAGGTCCGCACGGCTGCCCGATGGCAAAGGAAACCGTTCGTTGTCTCCCTGCATGGCGGGGTGTTCGATGTGCCGACGGCCGAACTCGATGCCATGCTCAAACCCATTGAAAACAAGACCGAATGGGGCAAGCCGTTTGGCGCGCTCTTCGGTTCCCGCCGCGTGCTCGAAGACGCCGACTTTGTCATCTGTGTCGGGCAGTCCGAGATGGAGAAGGCCCGGCAGGAACTCACCCACAACCGGCTGGCGTATCTGCCAAACGGGGTGGACTGCGCCAAATTCGCCAGCGCTGACGGCGTGGCGTTCCGTCACAAACACGGCATCTCCGGCGATGCGTTATTCGTCCTGAATATCAGCCGGATTGACTCGCAAAAGAACCAGTTGCTACTGCTCGAGGGCTTTGCCCGACTCCACACCCGGCAACCGCACTCGTTTCTTGCCTTGATCGGTCCGGAGACGCAGCCGGCTTACGCGGCGCGACTCCGGGATTTCATTCAGGCCAATCAGCTGGCGGGCTGCGTGAAATTGCTGCCGGGCCTGCGCAACGACGACCCGGAACTGGTGCGGGCTTTTCATGCCTGCGATGTCTTTGTGCTGCCCTCGATGCACGAGCCATTCGGCATCGTCGTCCTGGAAGCCTGGAGCGCCGGCCGAGCCGTCATTGCCAGCCACGTGGGAGGATTGAAAGCCCTCATCCGCGATGGCGAAACCGGATTCTTCATGGATCCCAACGCCCGCGACGCCGCGGCGGATCTAGCCGGAAAACTGGAACGATTGATCCGGGAACCGGGCCTGAGGAAAACTCTCGGCGATGCCGGCCGCCACGAAGCGCAAGGCCGCTACGACTGGTCCCAGGTCGGCCAACAACTGGAACGTCTCTACCAGCAGGCCGAGGAAAATGCGGCCAGGCGATACGGCTCCCGCTCATGACGAACGATCAGATCAAGAGAAACGTGGTCCGAAGCGCTCTCTCCGGTTACGTTCGGCTCGCAGTGCGCATGGGACTCGGGCTGGTCACGTTCCGGCTGCTCTACCAGGGATTGACCCCGGAACAATTCGGATTCTGGTCGCTCCTGTGGGCGATCTTTGGCTATGGCATTTTGCTCGACTTCGGCTTTGGTTACGCGGCGCAAAAACGGGTGGCGGAGCTGAGCGTGAAACAGGACTGGCCGCAGTTGGGTCGCGTCCTGAGCACCATCTTCTTCTTCTACCTTCTGGGAGCGATGATGGTGGCGGGGCTTGGATGGATGTTCTCCGCACCTCTCATCGATCTCTTCAAGGTCAGCGCCGAGCATCGCGACGAATTCCGTCGCATTCTGATCCTATTCCTCGTCGGCATCGGCGCGGCCTTCCCGATGGGCATTTTTCCCGAGGTTTTGCAGGGACAACAGCGCATCACGACCGCGAACAATCTGAGTATTCTGTCGACTGTCGCCAATTTCATCGCCGTCCTCTGCGTGGTCTGGTTCAAGCTGAGTTTTACGGTGCTGGTGATCCTTTCCATTCTTTGCGTGTTGATCCCGTACGCGTGGGCGGCGCGCCTGGCCTTCGATCGCATGCCCGGGGTCAGGCTCCATCCCTCCTTGTTTTCGCGGGCTACCATGCTGGATACGGGGCGGTTCAGTCTGTTTGCCTACGCCAACACCCTCAGCAATGTGCTTCGCAACAAGGCCGACCAACCTGTCATCAGCTTGATTCTGGGGGTGTCGGCCGTTGCTCCATACCAGGCCGGCGGCAAAGTCGGCGAGATGTTCGGCCAGGTCACCCGTCAGATTGCCGATGTCCTCTCCCCAACCGCCGCCCATCTTCACGCCAAGGGAGACGCCGCGGCGCTGCGCGAACTCTTGGTCAATGGCATGCGCTACAGCGTTCTGGCCGCCACACCGCTTTACCTGGTCACCGCCGTTTACATGGATGGCGTGATCCGGCTCCTCACCGGGGTGAAACATCCCACCGCGGAAATGCTCTGGGCTGGCGAGCTGTTGTTGTTCTGGTATTACTCGCTGGTCATGACGCATTGGGTCTACAAGCGCATGTTCATGATGGCCGGAGAGGAAAAACGCATGATGTGGCAGGGGGTGACCGAGGCCGCGGCCAACCTCGCCCTCAGCATTGGGCTCACCCTCTGGATGCAAAGCATTCTTGGAGTGGCTTGGGGCTCGGTCATTCCCACCGTGCTTCTGGGCTGGGGCCTCTTATGGGGCTGGGCGGCGACCCGGGCCGGAGTCAGCCGCCGGGCGCTCTTTCAACGCGTCATTCTTCGGAATTGGATCGGCTGCCTTCCGATGGCGGCGGTGGCGGCAGCCCTGCGTTTGCAGCCGTGGTGGTCAAGTGGCAGCACAACCTGGCTGCTTCTGGCCGAAGGGGGACTGGTTTGCCTCGTGGGACTGGCGGGCATTTGGCAACTCAGTCTGAATATGGTCGAGCGGGCCAGATTCTCGGCCCACCTGGAAGGAAAGCTTGGCCTGAAACCGAAAGAGAAACCGGCATGAACCGCCTGCCGATGCTCTATCTTGACGTGCCGTTTGAAAATGAATCCGGCGGCGACAAGAACCGAAGCCGGTTCCTTTGGCAGGCCCTTCGCGAGACATGCTCGCCTGATTTGATCCTGATGGGACACCCGCCCACGACAGATCACCCGGCCTGGACTCGGTTCGAGCCCCTCGCCCTGTTGCCTCCTTATTGCCCCCCGTTCCCACGTTCGGCATCCATACCGTCCTTCCGACCGCAAGACCATCATCAGTTTCAACAATTCCTTCGCGAAAAACAGCATCAGGCCGTGTTTGCCCGTTTTTGCAGCGGGTGGGAACTCTGCCATCGCGCCGCCGGCCAGATGCCGCACCTTGCCATGGTGATGGACGTGGACATGCTCTCGTCGCGCCTGGCGGCCCTTTCGTGGGCATCGCAACCCTCGTTTCGCCGGCGATGGTTTCTGTTCGAGAAATGGAAACTTCGGAATTTCGAGAGGCAATTGTTTCGCGAGCCCTGGCTCTTTTTCTTCACCAATCCTGCCGAACTGGCTGAGGTGCGGGATCATATCGCGCCGCACTCGGCTCGGGGTGAGTTCGCCCTGCTCCCGAATACCATGCCCCGCTCCCGGGATCTGGAAAACATCCCGCGCAAGCCCGCCATTCTGTTTTTTGGCAGCATGGATTCCGCGGCGAATATCGATGGCTTCGCCTTTCTTGTGGATCATGTGTTCCCGCTGCTTGAAGAAGATTTGAAAAACGGGGCTCTGGAAATCCATATTGTCGGAAAGAAACCTCCCGCGCACTTCCATCAGCGTCTTGCGCAGATCGGGACTGATCGGGTGAAAATCAAGGGCGGTGTGGATTCCATCGAGCGCGCCATCGCGGAATCGCTCTTTGTGTTATTGCCGTTAAGGATTGCGTCGGGCACCCGCACCCGCATTCTCGAAGCCGCCGCCCAAAGGCGTGCCGTTGTCACGACTCCCATCGGCGCCGAGGGACTCGATCTCGGAGACTCACTGTTGATCGGCAACACAGTCGAAGCGCTGGCCGCGCACGTCCGGCGGCTGATCGCCCATCGGGACGAAGCGGATGCGCTCGGCCTGCGTTTGCATCAACGGGCGGTTTCGCTTTATTCCCCTGACAAAGTGGCCGCCGGCCTGGTGCGCCGGGTGGAGGACTTTGTGAAGCGCAAGAAAGGCAACGCGCCATGAGCGATGCCCCGGTCAGCATCATCATGCGATCCTTCAACGAAGGCTGGGCGCTGAAGGACACCTTGGCGGCGCTCAAAGCCCAGGATTACCGGCACTGGGAGCTGATCGCCATCGATTCCGGCTCCTCGGATGGCTCGCAGGATCTGATCCGTTCCGCTCAGCCCCGCCATTTCGTCCAAATCACTCCCCCGGAATACAATCCCAGCCGCGTCATGAACCTCGGCATGCGGCTGGCGGCATCCGAGTTTGGGATTTTCCTAAATGCCGATGCGACACCCCAGGGGACGGGATGGCTGCGCCCGCTCGTCGAGGCCCTGCTGAATCCGCGTGTGGCGGCCTGTTTCGGCCGGCAAGTCCCGCGGCCCGATTGCAGAGCGGTGTTCGCGTGCGACTATGATCGCTGCTTCGGTCCTCAGCGCGAGTCGGCGAAATGGGACCACTTCTTCAGCATGGTCAGCAGCGGTCTCCGCAAAGAGGTGTGGGCTAAACGCGGCTTCCGCGAGGATCTGCAATACGCCGAGGATGACGAATACACGCGTTGGTGCAAAACCCAGGGCTACGAGATCGCCTACGTGGCGGAATCGGTCGTCATGCACTCGCACAACTACACCCCGCAACAAAGTTTCAAACGCAGCTATGGCGATGCGCGCGCCATTGGCAAGGCGTGGACCGGCCAATTCAACGAGTTCAACTGGCTAAAAACCGTCGCCCTCGGCTGGCTTAGCGATCTGCGGCATGACACACGCTTCTGTTACCGGGAAAAACGCCTGGGCGAACTGCCTCACGCGGCACGGATCCGCTGGCGGCAGCGCCGCGGCAAACTGGCCGGCTTCAGACAAGGCTGGAAGGAGGCCCATCCCGAATGACGCCGCGTTTCACCATCGATGGCAGCGAAGCCCTGGAACAACTCATCGCGTCCACGTGCAACCGCGCTCGCGAGGGCGTCCTATCCGTCGTCCCGGCCGGAAAACTGGATGGGATCCTGCTTGGGGGCGGCTACGGACGGGGCGAAGGCGGTGTTTTACGAACGCCTGAGGGCGACAAACCTTACAACGATCTCGAGTTCTACGTCTTCATTCGGGGCAACGCTCTTTTAGTGGAACGTCGATATCGGCGTCCCCTGCACGACCTGGGGGAGCATCTCTCCCCTTCCGCCGGACTCGAGGTCGAGTTCAAAGTCCTCACGCTGGAGAAACTGAGGCGCAGCGCACCCAGCATGTTCTACTACGATCTTGTGGCCGGCCATCGCCGGACCTATGGCGACGATGCCCTTCTGGACGGCTGCGAACATCATCGCAACGCGGAAGCCATTCCCTTGCACGAGGCAACCCGATTACTGTTCAACCGCTGCTCGGGCCTGCTATTCTCCCTGGAGCGATTGCGTCGTCCCCGCTTCGGCGCCGACGAGGCCGACTTTGTGGGACGAAATCTGGCGAAAGCCCAATTGGCGTTTGGCGACGTGCTGCTCGCAGCCCAGGGACAATACCATTGGAGTTGTCGCACCCGCCATGAGCGGTTGGCCACAATCCATTTCGGTGAGGACCTGGCATGGGCCGCACCCTTAAAGGGCCATCATGCGACAGGCGTGGAGTTCAAATTGAACCCGATCCGGTCCACCGAATCGCGCGAAACCCTCGCCTCCCGCCATGCGGAGGTTTCGGCGTTAGGCCGCAAACTCTGGCTCTGGCTCGAATCGAAACGGCTGGGAAGGCCTTTCGCCTCGGCAACCGATTATGCCTTCAGCCGAATTGACAAGTGCCCGGAAACTTCTGCCGTCCGCAATCGTTTTGTCAATCTTCGGGCGTTTGGCAGTCCCGGCCTGGTTTCCACACGTTATCCGCGCGAGCGTTTGTTTCACGCGCTGGCCCTGCTGCTCTGGGAAAACCAGCCCTGGAAAGAAGCGGCATTGCTCAGGAGAATTCAGGAGGAACTCCGGACCGGGGAGCCGGAGTTTTCGGGGCTCGTTTGGGTGTATCAACAGCTTTGGAATCGTTTTAACTGATCATGAAAATCGTCATCACCGGCATCACCAGTTTCCGCAATCACGGCGTCGAGGCCCTTGTGACCACCACCATCGAGCAACTGCGTCAACGCCTGCCCGGCACGTCTTTTCTCGTGCTCGATCGGATGCCGGAGTTTGACTCGTCCCGGATCAAGTCCCCGGATGTCAAGTTCAAGCTGGATGAAACCATCCGGCCGCTTTACTCGAGTCGGCTGCGGCGGGCGCTCCTGCAGCTCTCCGACCACGTGGAAGCCCTCGGGCGCGAATACCAAGCCACGATTCGAGATCTCCAAAATGCCACAGCCGTCGTCGCATCCGGCGGCGACATCTTCTGCTCAGAATACGGCCATCAATCGCTCCTTTCCCACTTGGCGCCGCTCAACATCGCGCGGCAGGCCGGCATTCCGTTTTTCATTCATGCCCAGTCGATTGGCCCCTTCAAGAACGAATCGGATCGCCGGGCCTTTTTGGCGGTGGCGCGATCGGCGGCGCATATCACGGTTCGGGAACGCATGACGTTCGACTACATGATCGGGCAGCTCGGATTCCCGGAACGCCAGGTCACCCTGACCGCGGATCCGGCATTCCTGCTGAGCCGCACCGATGCCTCCTGGCGGGAGCATTTCCGATTTGCCGGCTCCAAACCGCTCGTCGCCCTGTCTACCAGCCAGGCCGTCTGCAATTGGATGGGCTCCGATTACGCCGATCACTTCCGCTCGTGGTGCCGGGTTATCGAATGGCTGCGACGCGAACTGGACGCCAACCTCATTCTGATCCCGCATGTTCAGGAGCTCTCCACCAAAAACGATGATCGCATTTTGGCGACGGATCTTGCGCGCCACTATCTCTTTGATCCGCATCTCCAGATTGCGGGCGGAGATTTCAGCGCATCGGACTTCAAAGGGATCATCAGCCAGTGCGACCTCGTCGTGGCCGAACGCATGCACGCCGCCATCGCCGGGCTCTCCAGCGGCATTCCGACCGTCGTCATTGGGTATTCCGTCAAAGGCGAGGGCATCCTGACGGACCTGCTCGGCGCCCAGACGGTTCAGGAATCGGTGTTGATTCCGCTGAAGACCTTTCTCGACGCGACAGTGCCGCAACAGCGAATCACCAAGGCCTGGGAGGATCGCGCCTCCATCAAAGCGCGCATCGAACAACAACTCCCTGGGACCAGGCGGCTGGCGGCTCTCAGTTTCGACGTGATCGCCAAACACTTGCAGACCATGCCGGGCAAGAGCATTCGTTGACTTTGGGGTGAGTTGACAGCATCATGAATGCCGTGTGAATCCATGAGGTTCACGCCAAAACAATCCAATCATTTTGCATGTCAAACGCGCGCCTCGAACAAACCCTGGTGTTAATCAAACCGGACGCCCTCAAGAATTCTTTGACCGGCTACGTGTTATCTCAATTGTCCGAGTTCCACACCGGCCTCTGCTTTGCGGGCGCCAAGATTGTGCATGTTTCACGACTCTTGGCGGAGGAACACTATGCCGAACATCGTGACAAGGCGTTTTTTTCGTCCCTCATTCATTACCTCATGGGGCGCATCCATTATGCGGCCGAACCTGGAAAACGCCGGGTGATCGCACTGGTCTATCAAGGGCCCAACGCGGCCGCCAAGATCCGAGCCTATGTCGGCCCCACCAATCCTCATACCGCCCGCCACGAACGGCCCGGATGCATCCGAGCCCTGGGAACCTTGGTTCCGATTGTTGATCCCCAGGGACATGTCATCGGACAAAGAATGGAAAACCTGCTGCACACCTCGGCTGATGACAAAGAGGCCGAGCGCGAAATTCAGCTTTGGTTCAAGCCCAACGATATCCCGCCGCTGATGCGCCCCTACGACACCGAGATCAACCAAACCCACTATTACCTCAAGGACTACCAACTCACCACGGCCTATGAAACCGGGGCGACCTGCTTGATTGCTCCCGGCGATGTCGCCTGGAAGGCGGATCTCGAGGCCTTGAGGGCCCTCACCCGGGGAGAACCGGCCCCCCGTTCGCTTCCCGCGGTTGCCGCCAAGTATCTCATCAACGAACAACAGGAATCCGATGAATAATCATCCAGTGCCACACACACAGCCCGGCTTGAGACCGCCAAAGATCATCCCGCGCGCCCAAGGATTCCGGATTTTTGATCCTTCATGTCAGCCGGCCGGCAGGCAGATGGAATGGGTCTGAGAGCCAGGTTTTGCATGACGGAAACCCCGAAGTCCACAAGCTGCCCCGACTCCCCCATTGCCATCCTGGGAGTGCCCTTCGATAAAGTCACAACCCAGGAGACTCTGGGGGAGATTGAGGCAATGATTCGCTCCGGGCGCCCGCACTACCTGGTAACCGCGAATGTGGACTTTGTCGTCCAGGCAAGAAACGATGTCGAGCTGAGGCGGATTCTTTTTGATGCCCACCTGGTGTTGGCGGACGGCATGCCGTTGGTTTGGGCGTCCCGATGGCTCGGCAATCCCCTGCCGGAACGAGTCACCGGTTCGGGCATGACACCTTTGCTGCTGGCCCGGGCCGAAGCCAAAGGATGGGGGGTCTTTTTACTCGGCGGCACGGAACAAAGCGTCGCGCAGGCGGCTGCCAACGTCCGGCTGAAGCATCCCCGATTGCGGTTGGTGGGAGCCTACTCCCCGCCATTCAAACCGCTCATCGAGATGGATCACGCGGACATCTTGCGGCGTTTGCGCGATGCTCGGCCTGACATCGTGCTGGTGGCCTTTGGCTGTCCCAAGCAGGAGAAATGGCTAAACATGCATTATCGGACCGCAGGCGTGCCCGTGGCCATCGGAGTGGGAGCCACAATCGACTTCCTTGCCGGGACCATGAAACGGGCGCCGGCCTGGATGCAGAAGACCGGCCTGGAATGGATTTTCCGTCTGCTCCAGGAACCGCGCCGTCTCTTTCGCCGCTACGTCACCGACCTTTGGGTTTTCGGTTGCGCCATAATCCAGCAGGTGAACCAAATGCCCGCAACCCGGAAGGCATCATCAATCGCCCCCTCGCTGGAAATCACCTCGACACAAGACACAGAAGTCTTCAGCATTAAACCGCCGGCGCGGCTCACGAAAGACACCGTGGAGGCAAACCAATCCCTCTGGCGGGAACTATCCGAACAACCCAGGGACGTGCTCTTCAAGGCAGGCAGCATCGAGACTCTCGACAGCACAGCAATCGGATGGCTCATCCGCCTGCGGAAAGTCCTGCGAGAGAACGGCAGGCATCTAATACTGATAGAGTATAACCGGGTGCTGGATCGAGCCTTCGAGTTAATGAAACTCTCCGGGTCTTTTGACCGGGTTCCGGACGTTCCGTCGGCCTTCGCGCTGCTGGCGGCCCGCCGCCGGGAATCCAACGTCCGGGCCTCCGCGGGTCGGACCCAAACGGAAGCTGCGATTGCATGGCAGGGAGAAATCACGGCATTGAATGTCGATAAAGTCGCCCGAGCCACCGATGCATGCCTGACTCACGTGTCAGAGCGGCTCGTCATCGACCTGTCCGCGGTGCGTTTCATCGACAGCTCCGGCATTGGGCTGATGGTTAGGCTTAAAAAGCAGGCGCGCGCCCGGAACATCGGGCTGGCCTTTGTCGGTCCCAGCGAGAACGTGCGCAATGTCGCGCGACTGTTGCGGCTGGAGGATGCTCTCTTTAACATCAAACCATGAACATTGGGCTCTCCACCACGATGATCCAGAGGGGAAAGTCGGGCGTCGCCCAGTATGTTTTTGCCCTGGTCCGAGCCCTGCTGTCCGAAGATCATTCGCATCGTCTGCATCTCTTCGTGCTCGAAGACGACCTGCCGCTGTTTGATTTCGTTAAGGAACAAGCCCGGAAAATTCCCGTCCCGGAACGCTGCCGATCCGCGGTGAAGAACATTCTCTGGCACCAGCTCAGGCTGCCCGCCCTTGCCCGCCACCTCGACTTGAATGTCTTGCACATCCCTAGTTACCGGCGGCTGCTCTGGCGCAAGCCCTGTGCCCTGGTGGCGACCATCCACGACCTCGCGCCCTTCCACGTTTCCGGCAAGTACGACCCGGCCCGCATGTTTTACGGGAAGGTCGTTGTGCGACATTTGGCCCGGCGTCAGGATGAAATCATCGCCATCAGCTCAAACACCGCCCACGATATTGAACGGTTCTTTGGAATCCCAAAGACTCGGCAAAATGTCGTCCTCAACGGGATCGACCCCGACCGCTTTTTCCCGAGTGACGCCGCCCAGGCCAGGATCGAAGCCGCTTCCCGATGGCGTTTGACGGAGCCTTTCTTTCTTTACATCTCGCGTCTCGAGCATCCTGCCAAGAACCACGTCCGATTGATTGAAGCCTTTAGCACCTTCAAGGCCGCAACACGCTCCTCCTGGCTTCTGGTGCTGGCCGGCAGTGACTGGCACGGCGCGGAAGCCATTCGTGCCGCCGCCCAGACCTCCCCGTGTCAGGCCGATATCCGGTTTACCGGATTCGTCGCGGACAACGACCTGGCCACGCTTTACCGTGCCGCAGGCGCTTTTGTTTACCCATCGCTTTTCGAAGGCTTCGGCTTTCCCCCGGTCGAAGCAATGGCCTGCGGCTGTCCCGTTATCAGTTCTCCGCGGGGCTCCCTCGAGGAAGTTGTGGCCCAAGCCGCCCTCGTGGTCGATCCCGAGAACGTTGCGGACATCGCCAAAGCGCTCGAACGCTTGGCAACCGACCCGACATGCCGGAAAAGGCTGATTGAAGCCGGATTCCAAAACGCTCGGCGCTTCGACTGGCGGCTCAATGCCAGGTCAGTCCTAAAGGTCTATGAGCGCGCGGCGCGCCGATCGCTGAACGTACGGTATCCATAGCTTTGGGATAGGAACGCGCCAAATCAGATCGAATTGCGCTGGCCCTCGATCCTCGAAAAAATCAGGTTTCCTGCATGGGATGCATCGTTCTGCCTGCGGCCATGACACGTCATTGTCATTGCCAATCCGACTGGTTTCTGATTTGTTGGAGACCATCGCGGGAGAGGCAGTCGTCTTGTTCTAAAAAGTGAGCTTGTGCCCCGGCCCAAAGAAGTCGGTCATCGTTAGCCAACGCATAACTTCAGAAAACCTATGAACTACACTTCAGCCCCGTTCAAACGAAACATTCACCGGATTGCGCTGTTCGGAGTCGTGGCAGCCATGTTCTTGTGCCCTAGGATTCATGGCCAGTCGATTCCGAATCCCAGCTTCGAAGCGGATTCCTTCGCCGTGGCCCCAGGCTACGTCAGCGATAACAGCCCCATCACCGGCTGGACGGATGACGCGCCATGGGGGGCCGGCCTGAATCCTGCCGGTGGCGTCAGTCAGTTTGCCGATAATGGAACCATCCCGGATGGAAACAATGTAGCCTTCATCTCCGGAGGAACCACGTTAAGCACGACCATCACAGGTCTGACAGCCGGAAAAACCTACAAGGTCACTTTCCAAGCCAATGCCCCCACCAGCCAGGCGCCGGTTCTCCGCGCGTCGATCGATGGCCAGGAGGTCTTGGCCGTGACGGTTTACCCCGCGGGCGACACCGGGCCTTATGGTTATCTGGCATTCGAGTTCACCGCCGCGGCGGCCTCGGCAGCGATGAGTCTGTTCAATGATGCTGGCAGTGACGTTGCCCTGCTGGTCGATAACTTCAAGGTGGCCCTGAGCAGCGGCAAATGGACCGTCACCGAGTGGGCCGATGACGCCACGATAGGTGTGGCTGCAGATTTCGTTTACTCGCACGCCTACAGTTTCGGAAGCGCCGCCAACCTGGTCATCAACGGGATTCCCTTCACCGGGGTGGCTGGAGCAAATCCCGCGGTGGCCGACAAGTTCTCCACGGCGTTCATGGGCAATGTATTCAACAACGACGCCAACACCGTGACGGGAGACGGCGCCGCCCTGGCCAGGGATTTCGTTTATTCGGGCGCCAATGTCAGCGCCGGCAGTTTCCAGAGCATCACTGTGAAGGGCTTGACCCCGGGAACCGAATATGTGGCGTCGATCTACTCGGTCGGGTTCGATAGCCCTGGACCGACGATTCGCTGGGCTACGATCAGCGTCGGAGAAGACCGGTTGACCATCAATCAAGACCAGTTCGGCAACGATCACGGGATCTGCATGTCCTATCGCTACACCGCCGATACCGAAGGAACCGTGGTCCTCAAATTGGCACCAGTGAATCCGGTCAATGTGAGCATTCACATTTACGGTTTTAGCAACCGCGAGGCGGTCAGTCGCAACGTCGCCCCCTCGATCTCTCAACAACCCGCGAGCACGACGGTGGCCCAAGGTGTGCCGGTCGATTTCGCGGTTGCAGCCACCGGTTTCCCGTCGCCCACGTATCAATGGCGATTCAATGGGGCCAACATCACCGGGGCCACTGCCGCTCATTACCGCATCGAGTCGGCTTCGAGCCAAAACGCCGGGCAATATGACGTCGTCGTGGCCAATTCCATGGGATCGATCACCAGTGCCGAGGCCCGCCTCACCATCGGCCTTCCGATGAACAACCCGAGTTTTGAGGAGGACTCCTTTCTATCGTGGCCTGGCTACAGCGGAGACAACGTCGGCAACGCCAACACTCCGCCAGGCCCCAACATTCCCATCACGGGCTGGACCCAGAGCGATTTGGCGGGGAGCGGCATCAACCCGATCTCGAATGGAGAAAGCCCGTTTGCCGATAACGGCATTATTCCCAACGGCAAACAGGTGATCTTTATCCAAAGTGACAGCACGATCAACCAAACCGTCAGCGGCCTGACCGCAGGCTCCCAATACTACGTCCACTACTACGAGAATTCCCGCACAACCGTCACGCCGTCTCTGGAAGTCCAGATCGACACAACGACTTTGATCCCGGCCCACGCCGTGCCCGCCGTCCGCGGCAGCAACCCTTATCGCGAAGTCTACAGCGATGTGTTTACCGCTTCGGCGGCCTCCATCGATCTTGCCTTCGCCAAAAGCAATCCATTAGGCGGCGATTCCACAGTGCTCATTGACAACGTCGCCATCGTGCCAGTGCCCCCAGGAACCACCCCTCTTATCGTCCGCAATCCGGAAAACCGCCAGGTGGTTGTGGGTGACACAAACACGTTTTCCCTCCAGTTCGTCGGCAGCCTGCCGGCAACCTATCAATGGCTGAAAAACGGCAGTCCCATCTCCGGTGAAACCGGACCAACCCTCACCCTGAAGAATATTCAAACCACCGACGAGGCCGATTACTCCGTGACCGTCAGCAACACCGGAGGAACCGTGACGAGCGCGAGCGCCCATCTCACCGTTATCAGTATCGTTCCAACTGTTTACGGCACCGGCCTGGCTCCCAACAGGAGCCTGCTGGCTGCCGGCGAGGTCGATCCGCACTACCGGATCACCACCAGTCCCGACCTGGATTTCCCGGGCCCTGACGCGTTGGTGGTCAACGATGCATGGCCAGTTCAAGCCGGCGTATGGCTGCTGAATGGACCCGATTCCAAATGGATCGCACCCCAGGCCGATCAAGCCACCGGTAATGCCGAAGGCGACTATGTCTACACGACCACGTTCGACCTCACGGGCTTCGATCTCAGTCGAATCAAGCTGGCTGGTGCCTGGGCGGTTGACAACACCGGAACCGATATTCTGCTGAACGGGAACAGCACGGGTTTCACCAGCGCCGGGTTCGACAGTCTGACGCCGTTCACCATCACCAATGGATTCGTCCCCGGGGTAAACACCCTCGTGTTCAAGGTGACCAACTTGCCGGCAACACCCAATCCAACGGCTATCCGTGTTGACCTGAGAGGCATCATTGTTACCAGCCCGCCCGCCGAAGCCAAAATCGAGATCAGCCGGAATGGCGCCACGATCACGATCTCGTGGGCGGCCACACCGGCTGGCCAGGAACTCCAGTCGGCCGCCGATCTCAACGGGCCGTGGACCGAAGTCCCTGGCGCGGCCAGTCCTTACACCGTTACTCCCACCGGCGCAGCCATGTTCTTCCGCACGGTGCGATAATCGCCCAATCTGAATCCGCCACGACGGGGCGCTGTCCGATCGGGACTGCGCCCTGTCTTATTTCACCAGGCGAAGCCGGTAAAATCGGCAGGCCTCATCGGCTGCCGGCGTAGTCAATTCCGATGGGGTCTCAGTCAGTAGCCCGGTCTGGACTGTGCTCCAATGCTCCAAGTCCACGCTGGATTCCAATTCATATTTCTGCGTGGCTGTTCCCCTGACCCGCAGGGTCCATTGACCTGACTGCGGCTTGGTCACCAACTCCAGGATTGCCTGAGGATCGAACTCTCTGTCCGCCTCGATCATCACCGTTGACCTGGTCGGAGTGCCGAGGGCCGCTCCCTCAGGAGCATTTTCCTTCAGACTTAAGACGAGTTCAAAGGCCTCACTGGATTCCGGGATGTCATCCGCCAATACCGGGAGGGTGAAAATCCTGTTCAAGTTATTGTGGTTAAACCGAATTTCGAAAGGCGCGGCCACGAAGTCTATTCCCGCCACGGCGCCACCGGAAATCTCGGCAGGCGTCACCACAACAGAGACGGCGCCTCCACTGCCCCCGCTCCGCGTGATTGCTGCGGGCACTTCGAAGGTTCCATCCTCACGCACCCGGTAACTCCCGGCGGAAAAGGCAAAAGTCCCGGGGGAATCGTTGTCCACAATGGCAAGAACCGCATTGGTCTGTCCTCCAAGAACCGCTCCATCCGGCACGCCGGCCGGCAATGACAGAGTCAGGAGAACCGTCTCCTCGCCTTCCGGCAGTGGATCATCGTAGAGCACTTCATTCAATGGAATAATCTTCCGGATCTCTCTGTCCCCAAAAACGACCTCAATCTGGCGGGACCGGTAATCTTCAGAGTTGAAGGTCGCAGTCCCATCGGACAGAACAACGTTTACGGTGACTTCCCCCTTGTTGCCATCACGCCGGCTGATCGCGAGTTCAAACCCGGGGACCGAATTTCCATTCTCGATGCCGCGAAACAGATCGCCGCTGAAACCAAATGTCCCCGGTCGGATCTCGCTGTCGCTCAGATCTCCGACTGGGGCGTTTGATACTGCCGTTTTCAAAGCCTCGCCGATGTAACCCGCGACCACGTCGTCGATCGTCTGTCTTCCGCTGGCGGCTTCCTGAAGAAACTGCGCAACAGCGCCCTGTGCAACGCCCTGAGCTTGAGCGAGACTTCGGGCTGCCACACTGCTGCTGGCGGATTCCCGCACCAAACGAGCCTTCAATTGGTTAAGGCCCGCGACGACAACAGCCGCCCCGTCCGTCACATAGTCCGGAAGATCCCCGTCGGTCGCCACCACAACCCGGGTGATGAACTCCGCGACCCGTTCCGAGTCTTCCAGGTTCAGAACGCCGTTTTCCTGGGCATCCGCGGCCAAAATCCGCACCGCCACCGGCGTGACGACGGCCGCACCGCCCGGATGGCCGGCGCCAGCGGCCACCAACATGCTGACTTGCACAAGCGTGTCCTGAACCTCAGCAATCGATTTCAGGATCGGAATGGCCGCGGCATCGTTGTTCAAGGCCCCAGCCATCGGATCATAATCCATGAGACTCACTTCGTTGGTGATGCTCATGGCGGTTTTGACAATATCATGCGCTCGCTGGATCGGCATGCCCGGATTCCGATCGAGCACAGCTTGAATCAGTGTCGTGAGGGCGTGGACCACCGCTGAACCCACGGGAGCCATTAGGGGAGTTCTCAGCGGCAGTCCGGTGGCGATATCCCTGCCATTCAGCAGCAACAGCCGGCCTTCCTGGGGATCCAATTGGCCACTGCGATCAAGGTCGAACTGGCTGACATTCATCATCAGGTCAAAGTGGCCGTGTGCGTCCGTTTGCGTAAACGGCTCATTGTCGTTCAGGGCATAATCCCCATTCTGGTCAAAGAAAACCGTTGAATCGGCAAGGTACCCATCCAAGCCTCGTCCGCTGAAGGTCCGGTTGACCGCAAGGAAAGCAATGCCACTGGCCACCGAGTTAACGGCGTTGCTTACGATGACGTCGTAGCGCCCCCCATGGGTTACTTGGACGTTGCTAATAACGAGGACACTGCTCGTCGCTCCCGGCAGAAGGGTTTCGTTGAATCGCCACTGGTAGTCGATCGGTGCCTCGCCTGTTGCCATAACGCTGAATGTCACATCGGCCCCGACTCCAACGGATTGGCTTTCCGGCTGCCGCACAATCGTGACCGGATCGGCCTCGAGAACGACCACCTGAAAAGTCTGACTGACATTGGTGAAACCATCCCCAACCCAGAGGGTCAACCAGTTCGTACTGGGTCCCTGCACCTCCGTGGGTGTCCAAGTAAACAGCCCGGTTGAGCCAACACTCGCGCCAGAAGGCGCGTCATCAGCCAAACGATAAGTCAACGCCTGCGCCGGAAGATCGCTGTCAACGGCCCTTGCGGTAATGCTCAGAAGGGCCCCCTCACGTATTGTCTGATCGCCAATTGCCGCCAATAATGGCGGTGTATTCACTTCATTCACCACAATTTGAAATGTTTCGCTGGCGATCGACATGCCGTCGCTCACGCGGATGGCGCACCGATGGGTCGCAGGCCCTTGCGATTCCGCAGGAGTCCACGAGAACAGGCCATCCGGGCTGATGCCCGCTCCAGCGGGCGCCCCTTCCTCCAGGCTGAACCTCAATGTTTGCACGGGAAAATCATTGTCTCGGGCTGTGGCGGTGAAGCTCAACCGTGCGCCCTCGTCAATAACCTGAGGACCCATCCCGGTCAGCACGGGCGGCGAATTCACCTCGTGGACTACAATTTGAAAGCTTGCGCTGGTATTGGTCACCCCGTCACTGACCCAAACAGTCACCAGGTTCGTGCCGGGTCCCTGCGCTTCGGTGGGGATCCACGTGAACAGGCCGTCCAGGCTGATCTCCGCTCCAGGTGGCGCGCCATCGTCCAGACTAAATCCCAATGGCTGCGCCGGAAAATCGCTGTCTTCGGCCGTGGCGATGAAACTCAATAGGGCGCCCTCGTCAACAACCTGATGGCCAATCCTTGCCGGCACGGGCGGAGAATTCACCTCGCGGACCACGATCTGAAACGCCCCGCTGGTGTTCGTCATGCCATCACTAACCCGCACCGTCAGGAGATTCGTGCCGGGTCCCTGGGCTTCTGTGGGAGTCCAGGTGAACAGACCGTCCGAGGTCATCGCCGCCCCGGCGGGCGCCCCGGCATCCAGAGTGAATACCAGAGCTTGAGTGGGCACGTCGTTATCGGTTGCCGACACGTTAAACCGGATCGAGTCTCCTTCACTGACGGTCAGATTGTCCAAGGGCAACAGCACTGGCCGATGATTCACAGGCTCTGGTTCTTCATAGAGTGAAATCATCTCCCGGGTGGACAAGGCATGATCAAAAAACCGCAGATCATCCAAGGCCCCTTTAAATCGCTCCGAGGTCAGCGCGTCCGCCTTTGCGCCCAGGGTGACCGGCAGATTATTGGCCACCACGTTCCCGGTGGCGTTCTGCGAAGACACCAGCGTGGTGTTCACATAAAACTTGATCTCGCTGCCGTCGTAGGTCAGGACCAACAAATCGAACTTGTCACCACGAGGGGCCGCAGAACCCGTGCTGTAGAGCTTTCCTCCAATGTCCCACTGGCAGTAATATTTGCCATCGGGCCCCGTGCGGATCAGAAGGGCGACATTGCCCCCGCCCGAATGCTTCGAGATAATGTCCTGGAAAACGCCTGTGTTCGGTAAAGCCGGTTTTGCCCAGATGGCAATGCTGATATTGGTGCGGGAGGGCCAGGCAAAGGACGGAATGGTGATGTAACCGCCGCCTCCGAGATAAGCCGCAGTGCCCGCCCTGCCGAACCGGTCAGCTGTCTGAGTCACACTATGATAAGTGCCATCGCGCCCTGCCGACCCATAATCCTGCGCATCGCCCTGAAGGGGATACCAGGCGAAGGTTCCCGGAAGCATAAAGGGTCCCGGTGATCCCGGCACCACCACCCGTAGCGTCTGGCTGGCGGTGCTCCAATAATCACTGACCTGGATCGTAATCAGGTTGGTCGTCCCCCCTTGAAAGGCGTAAGGGGTCCAGGTGAAACGCCCGTCCAAGGTTATCGCCGCCCCAGCCGGCGCCCCCGGTCCCAATCGGAATGCCAGGGGTTGAGTTGGCGTATCCAGGTCGGTCGCGCTGAGAACCAGGCTCAGCGTGTTGTCCACGTCAACGGTTTGATCGTCGATGGGTGACACGACCGGAGGGTGGTTTTGCAGCCCGTTCAGTTTATCGGCGCGAAACAAGGAAAAGCCCGAGCTCCCATCCGCCACACAAATCAGGTTGCCCGCCACCATCACCCCTTCGCCTTGGCCCCCCCTCCAGTTCTTCATGGTCCAGGGGAGCTTCGGATCGCTTAGGTTCAACATGAACAAACCTTTTGACCAATCACCAAGGAATGCAAATGGCCCAGCGACGGCCGCACATTTGGCAAAACCTGATTGCAGAGACGACTGAAGAATAGGTTTCAACGGATGGGTGATATCGAAGCTCAACAAGCCGCCGCTTTCGTCGGCGACGAGCAGCAAATTGTTTTCCACCGTGACACCGACCGAAATCCCGGGAGTGTCATACGCGCCCACAATCCGAGGACGCTCGGGATCGGAGATATCAAGGATTTGCACGCCTGAATTCCGATCGGCGACAAAGGCATGGGATCCCGAAAGCGCCACCTTCACGGCCTGCCCCGGCGTGTCACACACTCCCAAAACCCGGGGGGACTGGGGAGTCCGGATATCGACAATCTGCAGGCCCCGCACCCCGTCCGCCACATAGGCCATTCCCTCTCGGACCGCCACGCCACTGGCGTCTCCGCCGTTGTCTAACGTTCCAACCAACACCGGCGCCGCCGGAATACTCACGTCCACAATGCGTAAACCAGGTGTCCCGGTCTCCTTCCCGTCGGCGATATAAACATAGTGTCCATCAAAACAGATGCCTTTGGCATATCCCGGAGTATCCAGCGCTCCGACGACCTTGGCATTGGCGGGGGACGAAATATCCAGGCACCGCAGGCCGGCGGTTCCCGCGGCGACAAAGGCGTATCCAGGCACAATCGTTACCGCATAAGCAGTGTCCCCGAGTTTAACCGAAGCGAGCAGGTCCAACTCATCCGATGCCACCGACAGAACAAGCGGTTGGCTATCTACACTGCCATACGCGTTGCTCACCCGGACCGCGTAGCTTCCGGAATCAGCACAACGAGCCTGCGATAAAACCAACGTCGGATTGGTGGCGCCGGCATACGCCTGGGCATCTTTGAACCACTGGTACTGCAGGATCCCGGTTCCAACCGCTTGAACTCGTGCGCTGATCTCCAAACCCGCCACCGCAGTTCCCCAGATCGGCTGAGCCAGAATTACCGGCGCGGTAGCCATGACAAGATCCGCCCCGCTGCTGCGTGTTGAGCCAAAAGCGTCGGCAACTTCAACGCAATAACTGCCCTGTTTCCCGGCCTCGAAGGCGAGAATCGCGTGTGTTGGATTGATTGCCCCCGGAATGGGAGAACCGTTCCAATACCACTGGTACCTGAGCGATCCTTCCCCCTCCGCCGTAACCCTCAACGTCACATTCTCTCCCGAAGCGCAAAGCCGCGAAGCCGGGGGCTCGAGGATCCGGGGCGTCGCCTGGGCGAAAACGACCTTGGCAACCACCAGTCCGTTGTTGGCATCTGCGGCACAGACGAGATCGCCGTCCACGGCGACATCGCGAGTATCCCCTCCCGTCGTCAGATGCCCAATCGTGACCGGCATCGATGGATTGCGAAAGTCCACCAGCCATAGATTGTCCGCCGTGTTGGCAACAAACGCCACACCGCGGGCATACGCCACCCGCTGGGCGATGCCGGAACCCCCCAGGCGATAAACTAATCGCGGACTTCGCGGATCACTGACATTAAAGAACGAAAGTCCTCCGGTCTGATCGGCCACAGCCGCATAACCATCCTTCAGTGAAACCCCCGTGGACCAACCCGGGGTGTCGCAGCCTCCCACAAATGCGATCTGCAGCGGCTTCGAGACATCGTAGATCCGCAGCCCCGCCCCGGCATCGCCTACAAAGACATAGCCCTCGCGATAGCACAGGCCGTTGGCGTAACTGAAGGTTCTCCCGTTCCCCAGCCGTTTGGGCGCAGCAGGATCCCCAAGGTCCACGGCAAATATGCCTCCCCAGTTGTCCGCGATATAGGCATACTGCCCGCCCATCGCCACATCCATCGTTTCCCCGGTGGAACTTAGCTTACCAACCTGGCGCATATTGGTAGGATCACTGATATTCACCACCACCAATCCCCCTCCACGGTCGGCCACACAGGCATAATTCCCCTGGACAGACACTTTCAAGGCGTCACGCGGAGTATCCAGAGTCCCCAACAGCCGCGGAGCCTCGGGATTCCGAATATCGACGGCAGCCAATCCATTGGATCGGACGGCCACAAAAACCAAATTGCTATGGATGGCCACGCCAACGGCTTGGCCACTCAGAGCCAGCCGAACCTGAGACTCAACCACCCCCAACAGTATCGGCGGACTGAGAAGCGTGCCGGTGCTATTGCTCACTTTCAATTGATAGGTTCCGGCTTCAGTCGATTGCACATTGGGCAACACCAAAACTCCGCTATCGGCCCCGGCGATCTCCCGGCCGTTATAGTACCATTGGTATAGTATTGGACCGGTCCCGATCACTTTTGCCTGAAGCACCGCATCCGTCCCGCGAAACACCGTTTGACCTTCAGGCCGTTGCGAGAATTGGAGAACGGACTCGTTGGCATTCGAAAAAATCCTGAGTATCAACAGCCCGCCACCGCCGTCGACGATCGTGACGTAGTCGCCCGAAATCATGACGGCCTCCGCATTTCCATAGGTGGCTATCTTGCCCAGGCGTTTCGGATTTCTGGCTTCCGCAACGTCAAACACGACCAATCCCTCGACGTAATCTGCGATATAGGCGCGCTGGTTTGATACTGCAACACACTTGGAGAACTGGGATGGCGCCTGGGCGATCAACGCCGGCTCCGCTGGATTGTGAACGTCCACGATCTTCAATCCGCCCTTTTCATCGGCCAAATAGGCCAGACCATCGGCCACAGTCACTTCGACCGTGATTTGGTCGGTATCGTAACCGCCAACGAAAAGCGGATTCGTCGGATCGGACACATCAATGATTTGGAGCCCGCCTTCGCGACCGGCCAGACCAATATAATGATCCCACAGCGTCAGCCGCTCAGCTTTGCTGGCCGTGATGTGACGCCGGCCCACAATCCAGGGATGGAGCGGATCCGCGATGTCAATCACAACCAAGCCGCTGTTGATATCGGCAGCATAGGCGTATGCGCCCTGTAGAATCACGCCGCGCGTGTCCCCTCCCGTGTCACAGTTGGCCACGACCCGAGGCTCCCGGGGATTGGCAATGTCCACCACCAGGAATCCCTGCTCCCGGGCCCCCACAAAAGCGTGGCGACCGGATACGGCGACACCGATGGTCGAACCGGCGATCTTGGGCTGGGCCAGCAACGTGGGCGCCGACAACGTCCTGAGATCCACAACGGCCAAGGCGCCATCGGCCCCGGTTACAAAAGCCAGATTGTTCGTCAAGTCGGCGACATACGAATAGGTCCCCAACGGCAGACGGGCCACCTCGGCAACCATGGAAACCCGCGCCACCAGGCTGGTGACCGCCCCATAAGCATTGCTCACCACGACGTAATACTCGCCAATATCACCCAGTTCCGGAGCCGCCACGAAATGCGTTGAGGCCGTCGCGCCCCCCAGCAAGACTGAGTTTTTGAACCATTGGTAGGATAACGGCTGCGCCCCGAGCGCTGTGACCTTGAGTGTAAAGTTTGTCCCTTGCTGGACCAGTTGGTTGCCTGGCTGATAAACAATGAATGGAGCTTCATTCGCCACCACGCCGGTTGAGGCATATTCTACGGTCATAACCGGCCCGGGCTGGCTGAAATTGGCCAGCTTTAAGCCAGAACTCGATCCGTCCCACCACCGGGCTGCCGGAGAGGTGGTGTCCGTGAAACTGTTGAGATAGGTGGAAGCACTATTCCCGAGATAAAAGAGATCCCTGGCATCCCCGCTGTTCAGGTTCTGTTCAAAGTGCCACTCGTTGTCCGCCTGGACCAAGGTCACTTCATAGTTGGCATGGATCAGGTTGAAATCCAAGCCTTGGTTATCCCGATTACCCCACTCGTCGATATGCCAAATGGCAATCCCGGAGGCTGGAATCGCGCTGTCCAGTCCGCTTTTGTTGCGGCATTCGAGAAGAAAATATTCGGTATCAACACCGGGCTTCTGGTAATAGTAGAAGTGATTAAAGCCTGCGCCGGGCTCCGCCGAAAGTGTCAAGACACCCGACGGCGTAGTCAACAGATCCGTCAATGTGGCCCAATCTGCCGCCGCCTTGAGATAGGCGCAAAACTGCACCGGATTCTTGGCAAAACCTCCCGAGTTCATCATGCAGAACTGGCCGGCGCCGCCCGTGGAATCGTACCCGTAATCGTAAATATCGGGAAACCGACACACCAGATGCCCGCTTTCGTGGCAGAATGTCCCCAGATTCAACTCGGATCCGATGTGGGTCACTTGATACCGATTGACCTTGGGCCCGCCCGGCCAGAGCTCCTGGGCGCCCACAATGGCCAGAGAATAACTATGCGGCCAGAGCCCACGACTCCATACGCCGCTGTGACCGCCCGCGTAAAAAACATTGCAGGCAAAGACCTCCCCCGAGGCGTTCAGCGTCAGCCCCATCAGGGCCGGCTTGATCTCGGTTTCAAAGCTCGGCATGCTTTTCAAAACGTCGATCGCATCTCGGATCAAATAGTTCCCCTGCTCGCCAGACCCCTTGCCGGGGTCATTGTACCAGCTCTTCGGATGAATCCGATTGGGAATCCGGATGTAAGCTGTGACCACGTTTTGGTAATCCAGTTTCCCGTTCGAGTTGTAATGGTAATATTGACGCACGGATCCCCAATTACCATACCCCGCATAACTCGCGCCGTTGCAGAACTGGTCAATCTCGGCTCGCGAGATCGTGGCCGTGTCATCGTCAAAATCAATCAGCAGACAAAGCGCAACTTTCGTCCCTAAAGTCGGATGATGCGGCAGCCCCAGTTTTCCAGCTCCCCTCGAAGGCGAGCTCGCCCGGTGCAGACCCAAAGGTTGAATCCCCATCTCCGCATTCCATCGGGTCCGCAAACCCTCCACCTCTCGGCGGATGATCTCCGATCTCAACCGCAGATGCCTGGGCAATCCCAGATCCTCTCCGCGCCTCTCCTGGATTTGAATCCCAGTCGACACCAGTTCATCCCCCGAAGCGGAGAGACGGGCGTAACAGTATGCGCGTCGCGCATCGTCAAACACAACGGTAAACCCATCCAAAGACTCAAAAACCGCGTGAAAATCGTCCCCTTCTCCCCACACTTCGATCCTCGTGCCATCGGGCTGGATATATTGGCACTTGCCGGAAAAGGGGGCCGCTGATGTCCACCAAGACATCATCAGCCCTAGACCCCATCCAAGGGCCCAACAAAGTCCCGTCCGCAACCTTCGCCCACTTCCCACCCGCTTGAGGTATGGCAGGCAGTTCTGAATCTTGGTTCGCATCATAGGTGTAACTCTCCCCTGGCACGAGTTGGGGTGCGTGGAAAAGCAGAACTGAGGTATCACCAGACCCGGATGGTTACAGAGCCGGGTTCGGGTTTTTCAAATGGACCGGGTGTGGGATTGGATTGGCTGCGGCGTTTGCCGTGGTAATCGCGGTCGATGACCAAAGGCGAATCATCGGCGTTGACGTAGGGCAGTTTCGGCACTTTTGCCTTGCCGAGGAGCTTGGTGTCCACACGCCGGGTGACGGCTTGCCGCAAATCCCTGTCCAAGTTGAGGCTGACGTACACCCGGTCGCGATCTTCAATCAGCCGGACGCCGGGATTATGATCGGCGCGAGTGAGAGGATTGTTTTCATGGGCATAAGGTTCGGAGCCGCGAAAGTAAACGTTGCCCCCGGTCTGGAGCGGGAACTCGCGGCCGCTGTAACCCCAGAGGCCATAGCCGCTGATCCAACGGAGTTCTTTGAGGTTGCCCTTGCGTTCGTTGCTGAGGATTTCGCCATTACCGACGAAAATGTTGTTGTAGAACCGGTCATCGCCGCCGGTGGTCTTGGCGAGGCCCGTCACGGTGGTCGTGTGCGGCGGGTGATAGGGTGTGTCACGGGAAGGCTCGGGGCGATTGGTGATCTTGCCAGTAAACAGATTGTGGATATAGGCCCCGCCCTCGGACATGTCGAGGAGGCTGACATTGGAGAGGAAGAGGTTGTTGTCGACGACGAATGGCCCATGGTTCACCTCGACAAAGAGGTCTTCGGCGGTGTTTTCGTAAAAGAGATTATGTGAGACCCGTGTGCCTTGGGCCATCCAATCGAGCCAGAGCCCACGGCAAGTGCGAAAGATGCGGTTGTTGGCAATGACCGAGTCGATGGCGGCATGGAACTTGATTCCAGCCATTTCGGCGCCGGAGAATAGTCGCCGGACATGAATGTCGTGGATCACGTTGCCGGTGACCGTGCTGAATGAGCACCCCAAGCTGCCGACGACGCCGGCTTGCTCGCAATGGGATACGGTATTGTTGCGAACAACATGCCCCCCGATGTTGGCCTTCGCCCACGGAATGGCATGGGCGTGCGCGCGTTCTATGGTTTTGACGTAGCCTTCGGCGGTATCGGCCGATGTGTTGTCGTAGGCATCGCCGTGTTTGCCGAGGGCAATGCCGGAGCATGTGGAGTGGCTGATGGCGTTGTTTTCTATGATCCAGCCCTTGCTCCAGTGCGTGCCGATCAAGCCGATCTGTTCGGCGGTTGGCGGGGCCCAGGGTGTGGCGGCATGGCATAAGGTGAATCCGCGGACGGTAATGAAGTTCCGGCCGGGCTGGTCCGGATAGAAGACCGTCCGTCGGACGTTGATTTCGACGAGTTCGTTATTGGGATTCAGGTTTTTAAACTGAGCCCAGAGGGTGGTCTCCTTGTCGTTCACCTGGGCGAACCACAATTGCGGATTCAAGGCGCGTGCCCTTGCGGTGTCTGTGTGGCGATTCTTGAAAACGAGGCAGAGCGTCCGAACTCCGCTCGAGGGTTTGATCTGAGCGACGAACGAAGACCAGGCCTGCCAATCACCGGTATGCGCCACGGCGCAGGTGCCCAGCAACTCGCCGTTGGGAGTGTCCAGATGGATCTCGATGATGCCGCCGTCCGTGGCGGACGCGGCTCGAAATTCGATCCGCTCGGTGCGGGAGCCCAAGTCGACGCGGTCATAGCGCAGCCAATCGTCGTGTTCGATCCAGCCGACGCACTCGCCGCCTTCGGAACAAGGAGCGGTCTTGACGCCTTGCTGGGCGGCAAACCCCGCTGCAGGCACTCGATCGGCTGTTCCCTCGGCTTTGTTGGGTCGGAACCAGGCCACATTCAGCAAGGTTGGTTGATCGACACTGGTAAACCAGGCGGGCTTTGTCTCGCCCGGCGCGAGCACCTCATCGAGCTTGGCCGCCTCGGTCAGCCAGTCGCCGTTCAGATAGACCGCGCCCGTATGATGATCCCGGCCCCGACGGTCAAACCAGTCGCCCCGGATCAGATCGTTGAAAGGATTGAAACCGCCAAAGAAGGAATTGGGGAGCGTTACCTTCCAGACGTCCTCCTGGACTTTCGTCCAGCCTTGGACGATCTCGGAGCCCTTGATTTCGACGCGCTCGCCCTTGGCAGCCTGGTATACGATGCGTTTTCTCTCGCCTGTGCCGCCGCGCGGGGGATTCACGCGTTCCCGATACGTCCCGGCATGAACCGTGATCACGTCGCCGGGTTGGGCGAGGTCAGCCGCGCGCTGGATAGTGCGCAATGGCGATGCCTTGCTGCCTCGATTCGAGTCATTGCCGTTGGTCGCCACATGGAACTCGGTGGCGCGAGCCGAAATGAATTGAACCAATAAAAAACCGATCAGGATGACGCAGGGCTTCATGCGCATGATTGGAGCATGAATGCCCTATTGACGGCAAGCGAGATGAGTGGGAAGTGAAACGTAAAACGTGAGACGTGAGACAAAAAACGCGAAGGACGACTGTCTTCCGGATTTCTTTTTATCCGATCACGGTTTAATCTGGGATTCAACATGCATGCCATTCCTTTATCCACAACCTCAGAAGAGCCGCCGTGTGAGAGCAGGCAGCCTGCAAGCTCGCGCAGACCATGTCATCTGACCCGGCCGCGTGGATCTATGACACTCCGCATAGGTGACGCGGTTTGGCGCGGGATCCCAGGGACTAGAGCCTTGAGTTTCCTGGCAGGCCTATGGGCTGCGCTCGGGGTGCAGGTGCAGCCGGCCAAAGCTGAGACGCCCTGGGACCTGCGCGCTCTCCAAGCAACTCCAAAATGGACGATCCTCGAGCGTCCGAAGATCGAGGGAGTCAAGGCGTTGACTTATGAGGGGCTTAGCTATCGAGGCAAACCGACGCGGGTATTTGCCTGGCTGGGTCTTCCATCGGTGAAAGCGGGCGAAAAAGTTCCCGCCATGGTGCTGGTGCACGGCGGTGGCGGGACGGCGTTCGAGGAATGGGTCAGACTGTGGGTTAGCCGCGGATATGCCGCCATCGCGATGGACACCTGTGGTCAATTGCCGGTGGGCCATTACGGTCGTTGGTTCCGAGACGACCAGGGGGGGCCACCCGGTTGGGGCGGATTTGACCAGGTGGCTCAGCCGCGCGAAGACCAATGGACTTATCATGCCGTGGCCGACATCATCCTGGCGCATTCCTTGATCCGATCTCTTCCCGAGGTGGATCCCGAGCGGACGGGGATTACCGGTATTTCATGGGGCGGGTATTTGACCTGCCTTGTCGCGGGGATCGATCGCCGTTTCAAATTGGCTGTGCCGGTATATGGCTGTGGTTTTTATCGGGACACCGTCTTTGAAAACAACCTGAGCCCGCTGGGGCCGGAAGCCGCCACCCGTTGGATGGAGCTGTGGGATCCGTCCGTTTACCTGCCAAACGCCGAGATGCCAATTCTCTGGGTGAATGGCAGCAACGATTTTGCCTATACCATGGATGCCATGCAACGATCCTATCGTCTCCCAAAAAGCCCCCGAACCTTGTGTGTCCGGCTGCGCATGCCGCATGGCCATGGAGGCGCCGGCGAAAATCCCGAGGAAATCGGTGTTTTTGCCGACAGTCTCCTTAAGAATGGAGCCCCTCTGGCTCGAATTACAGGATCAGCACTCAAGCGCAACCAAGCGTGGGCGGCCTTTGCCTCGTCTGTGCCGGTGGTGAAAGCGGAGCTGAACTTCACAAGGGATTCAGGGCGGTGGCAGGACCGCCAGTGGGACACTGTGCCGGCTGAGTGTTCCGAGGGGCAGATCAGCGCTCAATTGCCTGCGGGCACGCGGGTTTATTACTTCAATTTGTTCGACAACCGCGGATGCGTGGTCAGCACGGAGCATGCGATTGTCGAGTCCGTGTCGTTTCAGAATCTGGTGACCCAAAGCGCGTGCTGGGTGCTCGATTCGAACGGCAATCGTCTCGGCGACAGTGTGATCCTTACGCGCCGTTGGGAGGGCGATATTTGTCATGCGATCCTCGAGAATCGCGGAACTCAAGCGGTCAACATTGGCAGCGTGGTTCTGTCAGAATTCGCGCACGGGCTCTCCTCTGAAACGCCGGTTTACGGCGAGGGCTTCACCATGCTCAGCCAGACGGGCGGCACTTTGGGCAAACCGGTGGACGAAGGTTTTTTCACCGATCGTGACCATTACAAAATCCCGGAACCGGATGGCCGCCGAACAGTCTATGGTGTAATCACCCTGCGCGCCGCTCCTGGCCGTTGCGTGCTGATGGGTTTTACAGGCGCGCGCCGATTCGTCGGCCGGTTCGGGTTCGATTCGAAGACCCTTTCGATTTCCTGCGATGGCGAAGGGTTGGTTTTGCCGGCTGGAGCGAAGTGGGAACTGGAGCCGCTGCTCGTGATCGAGGGATTGGATCATAACGCGTTGTTCGAGCGGTTGGCCGGGGAACTGAACCGGAATCATCCCCCGATCTGTCGTCCACCGGTCGCCACAGGATGGTGTTCGTGGTATTGTTTTGGCCCCGGGGTTACCGCCGCTCAGATTCGGGGCAATCTGGCTTGGGCCAAACAAAATTTTCCCGGCCTGCGGTATATTCAGATTGACGACGGCTACCAGCCGTGGATGGGCGATTGGCTGGAAACCGGGAGATCCTTTGGGGGCAATGTAAGCGCGGTATTACGTGACATCCGGGCTGAAGGTTTTGAACCGGCGATCTGGGTTGCGCCATTCGTGGCCAGTCCCCAGTCCCGTCTGTTCGAGGAGCATCCCGATTGGTTCGTGAAGGATAAGGAAGGACAACCGTTGCGCTCGGACCGGGTCGGTTTCGGCGGCTGGCGGTTGGGCCCCTGGTATGTGCTGGATGGGACACATCCCGAAGCCCAGCGATGGCTCGAGAACCTGTTTCGCACGATGCGCAGTGATTGGGGGTGCACTTATTTCAAGCTCGATGCGAACTACTGGGGGGCGTTGCATGGCGGCACGCACCATGATCGCAGTGCGACCCGGGTTGAGGCCTATCGGCGCGGCATGGAATCCATTCGGCGCGGCGCGGGCGATGCCTTTATCCTGGGCTGCAACCATCCGCTCTGGCCTTCGCTTGGCCTGATCCACGGGTCCCGTTCCTCGATGGATGTCAGCCGTGATTGGCATCACTTCGCGAAGACCGGACGCGAGAACCTTCTGCGCGGCTGGCAGAACGGACGGCTCTGGTGGAATGATCCCGACGCCCTCTGTTTGAATGGGAGTGTTTTGGCTGAAGTCCCGGATGCCGCCGGTGTGACGAAATCCATTGGCAAGGCCAGCGAAGACGAATTCCTCTTTCACGCGACCCTGGTTTACGCCACAGGCGGAATGTTGCTGGCCGGCGACGATCTCCGCACCTACGGGGAGCGGGAGAAAAAACGGCTCGAGATCCTGTATCCGCCCACCGGTCAGGCCATGCGTTTTGCGAATGAGAATTTCGACGTGGGGCGACTCCGCTTGCCGGGCAATGAGATGATTGCGGTGCTCAACTGGCAGGATGTAGCGCGGGACTTCATGATACCCCTCACCGGGCGTGTGCGGGTGAGCGAGCTCTGGTCGGGTCAGGATCTTGGGCTGCGCGAAGGCTCTCTCGAACTGCCCGCGATACCGCCGCATTCGGGACGTCTGCTGCGCTTAACACCGACTCGAGAGGATGGTCAATGAAGCCGATGAATCATGTCGAACGATTTCGTGCGGTGATGAACTTCGAGCCTGCGGACCGGCTGCCTCGCTGGGAATGGGCCATGTGGTGGGACCAAACCATCTCGAGATGGCATGGGGAAGGACTTCCGAAGAACTTTCGTCCCAGCCAGGTATTCGATATTGCCCAATGGTTCGGTTTGGATCCTTACCAGCAATTCTGGTTCAGCACAACCGATCCCACAATCGAGGCCACCCAACATCATGTCGAGGGAATCGTCGCGAACATGGACGATTACTGTCGGATCCGACCGGACTTATTTCCATCTCATGCTTCCGCCATTCAGGGAATGTCGGTCTGGGAAGCGAGGCAACGGCGGGGAGAAGCCGTTGTATGGTGCACCCTCGAGGGATTCTTCTGGTTTCCGCGAACGCTGATGGGATTTGAAAAACTGATGTTCGCCTTTATCGACCAAAAAGAACTCCTGCATGCCATCAACCGTGACCTGCTGGAGTTCAATCTGAGCCTGCTCGATCAGATCTTCCGAATCTGCGTGCCCACCTTCATGACCATCGCCGAGGACATGAGTTACAACCACGGGCCGATGATCGCGAAACGTACCTTCGATGAATTTGTGGCCCCTTATTATCGGATCTTGCTGCCCCGATTGCAGGAGCGCGGCATCCCCCTGTATATGGATACGGATGGCGATGTCACGCTGCTTGCGCCCTGGTTGGAAGAACTCGGGGTGCAGGGCGTGTTGCCGCTCGAACGACAGGCTAAGGTGGACGGACTAAGATTGCGTCAACAATTCCCCAGGCTGCGGATGATCGGGCATTTTGACAAGATGACGATGAACCGGGACGAAGACGCGATGCGGGCCGAGTTCGAGCGTCTGGCGCCCCTGATGAAGACGGGCGGTTTCATACCCAGCGTGGATCATCAAACGCCGCCCGGGGTTTCGCTTGAGCAATACCGTTGTTATCTCAGGTTATTGGAGGAATACACCGCGGGTTGATGGATCAGCCGATATTCTCGTTAGGCCCTATCGCGGGGCTGGCATGGGCAGAATTTTGCGGGCATTGCCCGAATAGATTTTTCGCAGCACATCGTCGGGCAGCCCCAGGCCGTGCAGCGGCCAATGATAAGTGAAGAGGTCCCAGTCATAGAAATGTTCATCTTCGGTCTCGAGGATACGGAAGGTGGTCAGGTACATTTTTTTGTTGCGTCCCATATCGGTGCCGTACACCAGGCGGTCCTGATATTGGTCAAAAAATTTGCGAACGGCACGGGGGATGGGAGCGGTTTCGGCATAGCGCGCGCTGATATCGGCGTAGAGATTGGGATACTTGTCAAGGAGGACTCCTAATTTGGAGAGATCGTAGCAGCAATTGGCCAGGTGGCAGGCAACGAAGATAGTTCGAGGATGCTTTTTGACGGCGCTCTCGAGCGTACCCAAGAGTTGGGCGTGAGAGAGGATGTTGGTCTGGTTATCGAGGCGCCACTGGTAGGCATTCATGAGTCCGTCATTGTATGGATCCATCGATTCGTACATCCACATGGGATCAGCCACGTGAATACTGACGGGCAAGCCCAGTTCGGCACATTTATCGAGGAGGGAATCCATGCGGGGATCGTCAAAGTGCATGCCCCACGCGGCGGGCTTGGTGAAGTGCATGCCTTTGCCTTTGTCGCCCATTTCGCCAACGCCCTCGGCCCCCGCCCTAAAACAACGTTCCAATTCAGCCACGGCCGCTGGACCGAAACCGGGCTGGTCGTAGCCGGTATAGTCAAAACCACACCAGACGGAAAACCGCCCCGGATATTTCCTGTATCGAGCAACAACGGCATCGAACTCCTTGCCGTGGGCCTGGCTCAGGATAACGGTTTTCTGGATGCGCAACTCGTCCATGGTGCGCACCCAATCGGCGAGATCCTGATCGGTCTTCGTGTAATCATGGGCGTGCATGTCAATGACCGGGAATTTGGCCTGGGTGATTGGGGTGACTGGAACTCGGTAGATCGAGCGCGGTCGATAGTCTTTCAGCAGGAGTGTTTCGACAGAGGCATGCTGGGCTCCGACTGCATAGGTTCCAGCGACTAACGAGAGAATCAGCAGACCGATACCACGAAGGTTTGGACTCATATAACCAAGCCTGCACCGGCAATAGCCCTTCTGTCAACCGTGCGGGGACTCGCAATCGGCTGGTGGAGAACCCATCCTTCGCATTTCAGATGCGAACAAACACTTTCCGGCGGTACATCCAAAGGAGGATGAGCCAAAAAATGGCGAGCACGGCCAGGTTTTGGAGGATTGGCGCGTAAGGGCTGCCGAGCACCTCGAAGATTTGGCGGCCCAGGTGGGTTTTGAAGGTTCCGCTGACAAAGCCGGGCGTGAGTTGCCACAGGCAATAGAGCGTGATGGGGTTCAGGCCTGCCACAATGCAAGGAAACGCCCATCGTTTGCATCCTTGCCAGTCAATTAAGGCTACAAAGCCGGCCAGCATCAAGGTCACCCAACCGCCGCTATAAATGGCCCACGCGGGGGTCCAAATGCGTTTGACGATCGGGCAGAGATCCGCCCAGGAAATCACGAGGCCAAGAACCACGCCCGCAAAACCAAACCCAGCCAGACGGCTCACCTTTTGGGGCAATGGCAGATGGCTCTTCATCAATCCCCCGGCAAGCAGCCCGAAGATCATGGTGGCGAGCGAGGGAATAAAGTTCAGGGTCTGATACCCGCCAGGATTGAATACGTAGGAAGTCTCGCGGGGAAACAGGTTCAAAAACCACTGGTCAAAGCGGGTTGCGAAGTTCGCGTTCTTTTCCCAGTGCGCCTCGAAGCCGCCGAGGAACGGCCAGTCCGGTTTAATGCCGACGCTGGTCCAATCCAATCCTGGCGGCGGCAATGGATGCAGGGCAAAAAGCAGCCAATATCCAAAAAGGAGAGCCGCGGCGATCAGCCATTGGATGCGAGGTTTGGTGAATGCGATCAGGAACAGGAAGGGATAACCAAGGCCGATCTGGGCGAGAACATTGTTGAAACTCCAAGTCGTCTGACGGCTGCCGGTTGAACTCAGGAAAACAGCCAGTAAAACCAGAACGAGCGAACGCCATAGGGCATGGAGGAACATCTGGCTGTAACGCGAGCCCCGGGCCTGGCGGTTGGCCACGGACCAGGGTAAGGCAACACCGACCATGAACATGAAGGCGGGTTGAATGAGATCCCAGAAATGACAGCCCACCCAAGCGGCATGATCCGCTTGCTCGGCCAGGAAGTTCCAGAACCGGCTCTCGGGAAAATTCCTGGCGACTTGGGTCAGGCCCAGCCCGCTCGAGGCCATCAGCAGCATAATGGCGCCTCGATAGGCATCCAGGGAAAGCAAACGCGAGGCTTTGGCGGGCTGCGATTCTGGAGGCTCTGCTTGTTGAACCGGACCGACTGGATCAGAGGAAGTCGTCATGCGTCATTCTCGTTATGTGAGCGGAACCGGATCTGGGGGGGCGACTTTTCACCCGTCCATCTTGCTTGTTCTTTTTGCATTACGCAATATCCTATGCATCACAGAAACATTCCCAGAACCATGAATCAAAAGTCGTTCTCCTTGATCGCCGTAATCGTGGCTTTGGTTTTCAGCAGTTATGCTGGCGTCGAAGTCACGACCGAGCAGATCAAACCCGCTGACCCGGCCTGGCGATTCAAAAACATCCCTCGTCCATCAAAGATCGACATCGCCACCGGCGCTAAAATCAGATTCCTCGAGAATCCATTCGAGCCCGTTGCTGGCGAGCCTGCAGTCCTTCTGAATGGGATCCTGCCATCCGACAGCCTTGATCTCTCTGAGGAAGCCCTCTTCAGTAATGGCAATCCGGCCGACGGGAAAATCCTGGTTGACCTCGGAGGTCCACGGGCAATTGCGGCCGTGGCCACGTATTCCTGGCACGAATGGGACGTGGACGGCGGTTCTCGCGCCCCCCAGATTTATACCCTGTACGCCAGTGCCGCGGCTGATGCGGATCCGGCCAGGCTGGAAGGTTGGATAAGAATTGCGACCGTGGACACCCGTCCCAACAAGGCGGGCGAAGGCTGGAACGGTCAGCATGGAGTGTTCATCCGGGACTCGAACGCCGATCTGGGAACGTTCCGATGGCTCCTGTTTGCCGTGCAACCAACCCGATCCCCACGGCAGCCGAGCATTGCCCTGACGCACACGCTCTTTTCCGAGATCGATGTCCATTCCATCGAGTCACTGCGGAGGGCGGGCGATGCGGAGATCGCCAAACCGGCCGATGTGGAACATGTGTGGGTCGTGTTCAAGACGCACCTGGACATCGGCTACACCGATACGATCGAAGGCGTCCTGAAGAAGTATCGGGAAACCATGATGGATGGCGCATTGAAGGTGGTGGAAGCCTCGCGCAACCTTCCGCCCGAACAACGGTTTTCCTGGACACTGGCCGGCTGGCCCCTGACGCATGTGCTCGGTCCACTCCAGGAAACGGCCCGCCGGTCGCGTATTGAACAGGCGGTTCGGGAAGGGGCGATCACATTTCATGCCCTGCCCTTCACCACGCACACAGAAACGCAGGACTTAGAGGATCTGGTGCGCGGATTGGGTTACGCATCGAGGCTCGCCCGGCAATACGATCGCCCGCTGCCGATCAGCGCGAAAATGACGGATGTGCCCTCCCACTCCTGGGTCATGCCGACCCTCTTGGCCCATGCTGGAATCAAGTTTTTGCAGCTCGGATGCAATGGCACCAGCGCGTACATGCGCGTGCCCCGACTCTTCTGGTGGGAAGGACCGGATGGCTCGCGCCTCCTGTGCAACTACACGCCGGATTATGGTTCCGGCCTGAGGCCGCCGCGCACCTGGCCAAGCAAACATTATCTGGCGATGGAAATGACTGGGGACAACCATGGCCCGCCAACCCCTGCCGAGGTCGAACGTCTGCGCCAGCAAGCCCAGAAAAACCTGCCGGGTGTTCAGATTCATTTCGGGACATTGGACGATTTCGTCAAGGCCGTAATCGCCGAAAATCCCGATCTGCCGGTGATCCGCGCCGACATGCCGGATACCTGGATTCACGGCTGGCTCTCGATGCCAATCGAAGCGAAAGCCGCCCGCCAATTGCGCCCGTTGGAACCCGCGGTCGATATGCTCGACACACAACTGCGCGCCTGGGGTGTGCCCACGGGGGGATTGGCGCCCATTCTGGCCGAAGCGTATGAACAAAGCGGGTTATTCAGCGAACACACCTTTGGACCGTGGGGACCCAACGGCGGCTCGTGGAACAGCGGCACGCTTCGATACCTCTACGGCGAAGCCTGGAAAGCCGCTTACCAGAAGGGCGCCTACAAGAAATACGAGCAGGCCTTTGACGACAAACGCGCGTTTGCCCGCAGGGCGGAGGCTATCATTCACCGGGAGCTTTCTGAGCGGCTCGATTTGCTCGCGAAATCTGTCAAGGCAGAGGGCGAACGTCTGGTGGTATTCAACGCCCTGCCCTGGAAACGGTCCGGCCTGGTGGAAATACCCGGTCAATCCGGACGCTTCTTGTTCGCCAGCGATGTGCCGGCGGGGGGCTATCGAACCTTCAGGATCCATCAAGCCGCGGGGTCGAAGCCTGTGCTTCAGGATCCGCCCACGGCATTGGACACCCCGTTCTTCAAGGTCCGTTTCGACCTGAAACGCGGCGGCATCGCATCGTTAATAGACAAGAAAACCGGGCGCGAACTCGTAGATATGGCCAGTCCTTATGTTGTGGGCCAATTCCTCCACGAACGATTCGACAAGCAGCAGATGGTGGCATTTCACAACGCTTACGGGCGGCCCGGCTATTCCTGGCCGAAAGGGGATCTACCCGAAGGCGCGATCTACCAGGCTTTGACTCCGTCCTCCTGGACGATTGCCCATCAACACCACGAAGCCGCGGACACCGTCACATTAAGGGCTGTCGACACCCTGGGCTTGGCCAAAAGCATGGCCGTCGTGGTCATCCTGCCGCGCCACCAACCGTATATCGAGGTGGAGTGGCGTGTGACGGACAAAACACCCGATCCGATGCCGGAGGGCGGCTGGCTCTGTTTTCCGTTCGCTGTGAGCAAACCGCAATTCCGGCTCGGCCGTCTTGGTGGACCGATCGATCCCGCCATAGACATTGTTCATGGGGCAAATCGCCATTACTTCTGTCTGAACAACGGTCTAACCATTACAGGAAGGAAAGGAACGGGCATTGGCCTTTGTCCCCTCGATTCCTCCTGTGTCAGCCTCGATGAACCGGGTCTGTGGAAGTTTTCACTGGATTACACGCCGCAAAAGCCGTCGGTCTTCGTGAACCTGTATAACAACGAATGGAACACCAATTTCCCGGAATGGCAGGATGGCTCATGGTCCAGTCGTGTGCGCTTCTGGCCGACTCAAGGCAGGGCGCTGGATGAAGACCTCGTAGTTCCCTCCTGGAATGCGCGTCTGCCCCTGCTGGCTGTCGTCGCGAATGAATCCGCGGGACCATTACCCAAAGAAAAGGCAGGCGTCAGCCTCGATCGAACCGGTGTGCTCGTAACCGCTTTCGGCCAGAATCCCGATGGGCCGGGCACACTCCTGCGGCTCTGGGAACAATCGGGCCATGCGGGAGCCTGCAAGATCCGGCTGCCAGCCGGATTTAAGGCAATGGCAGCCCAACCGGTGAATCTTCGCGGCGAACCGATCGGCCAAGTCATGCCGATCCGAGGCGGAGATTTCACCGTGTCGTTGCGCGCATTTGCTCCAATCAGTCTCGTTTTGAAACCCTGAACCCACAGAAAAAATCCATGAAAACTCCAAGGAATCCCCTCTCTTCTCAGGAACCCAGCGTCCATAAGAACGTGGAAGACCCGCCCTCGGGCGTCATGGCATGCGGCTGTCATCTTCACGGTGCGGGGGCACCGAAGAATGGGCTTTCGCGGCGTTATTTTCTCCAGGGCCTGGGGGTGGCGAGCGTTGCGGCGGGAGCTTTGACGCTTTCGGCGGCCAAGGCCCGAGCCGCCGGTGAACGGGTTGCCGCTGAGTCACCGTTTCCCCGGGGCAAACCTGTGCGGGTCAAACCGATTCTGGTATTTGACGTCCCGGTCCGACGAGACCAGGAATCGTGGCGGAGTTATGGCGCTATTCACACGGTGGCCGCCGCCCGCGAGGAAGCGGCTCGGATTGAAAAAGAACTCGGCGCATTGAAGCAGCAGGCCGAATTTCCGATGGAGATCCACCCGGTGGAACTGCTCGATTCGCAGACCAAGCTCCGGCAGTTGGGGATGAATGACACGGATGTGTGCATTGTCTATGCGGCGGGCTACTGCACCGAATGGCCGCTGAAGGTTCCCATGATCATGTTTTTGCGGCATCGCTCAGGGCCGTTTTACCTGGGGCTCGAGATCGCGCATTGGCGGTTTCTGCGGCAAAGTGGCGATGTCCCGGCGGTGGCCGGTTTCGACATGGCCGACCTGGTCGTGGACAGCCAGGAGGAACTGCTTTGGAGGCTCCGGGCGCTTTACGGGGTGAAGAACGCCAAGGGAACGAAAATGCTGACCATTGGAGGGTTGGAGGCCTACAGTGCACTCGCCCAGGAGCACGGGCCGCGAGTCGCCCGGGAAATGTGGGGATACGATTTCGTCAATGTCACCGACGACGAGTTTGCCGCCCGGTTGAAATCAGCAAGGGCGGACGCGGAGGTGGTTCGAAAGATGGAAGAGCAGACTGCGTCTTTGCTGAAGCTGCCAAACATCCAACTCGAAACGGAGCGAAAATTTATTTTCAACTCCTACATGGCTTTGCACGTGTGCCGGGAGCTTTTAAAGGAGACCGGCGCAAGCAATTTCGGCTTTGCGCGATGCATGGGACCAGGGCAGATAGCGATGCTGGGCACTCCCCCATGTTTTGTACTAAGCCTGGCCAATGACGAAGGCCACACGGCCTATTGTCACACGGATCTTTCCCATACGATGCCTGGAGTGCTCCTGCGGTGGATCGCAAGTCGTCCCACCTTCGTCTGCAACTCACATCACCCGCATGACGGCCTCCTGCTGGTTGCCCATTGCCAGGCGCCGCGGCGCATGAACGGCCAGGACTACGAGCCCGCGACCCTCATGACCCACTACGAATCCGACTATGGCGCCGCATGCAAGACTCACTACCGACAGGATCAGGTCATCACGGCCGTTGTCCCGAACCTCGCCTGCAATAAGTGGCAGGGGTTCCGCGGTAAAATTGTTGGCTCACCCTCCTATCCCGCCTGCCGATCTCAAATGGAGATTTTGATCGACGGCGACTGGCGGCGTTTGCAGCGCGAAATGGAGGGTTTTCACACGCAAATCGTGTATGGCGACTACATCCGTGAAATTGGTTATGCCTTGAAGCAGGCCGGCGGACAGATCGCGTGGCAATGCTACACCTAGCGAGTCTGAGTCTCCAGCCTGACTTGCATCTTAGCGTGTTCCGAGCTCCAGTCTGAAGCTGCCTCGCCGGCCAGATTCATGTTGCAGGTGCAACATGAAGTTGTCCTGCGTCTGGGTTGGCTTTCGGCCCAGGCACGCAATTGTTGAATGGCGACGCCCAGCACGCCGGCGGATCCGCGGAATTGACCGGAGCCACGCGGTTCGTTTTTCAAGGACCACCATTCGTGGAATCCCTGGTTTGTCACGACCCGCTCCACCATAGGTCCCAGTTCGGCATAGGCTTCCTCGATGAACCCATGCCGGATCAACTGCTGGATCATTCGCCCGCCAAACCAGCACCAGTCGCCTCCGTTCTGGTACGAATACGGTCCCATGCCTTTGTTTTTGAATGTGCCCTGGGGATAGACCGGATAGAGCGTCAGGCCGATAGATCCCGCCCCGGCTCGCCGGACATTCTCTTGCATCTGACGCAGCGCTTGCCGCACCTCTCTTCGCGACAGGAGGCCGGCTTCGATCGCCACGGCGGTTCCCCCGTGGTAATACACTTCGGCCTCGTTGAAATCCCGCGGGAATGGCGAGCCTTCGAGGTAAACGTGGGGGATATATTTCTTGCGGCGGGCGTCCCACAAATGCTTGTGGATATTGCGCTTCAGAGCGCCCCGCAGCTTGAGCCATTGCGTTTGACCGGGACTCCGGCCTTCGTCCAGGGCCAGGTAGTCGTGGATGGCAATCAGGAACATGGCATTATCATAGATGTCGATAGCGCGGTGCGAGTGTTCGTCCAGCTCGACCCCCCATTCGTGCTCGGGTTGCACGTCACCCCAATCGGCGGTGGTGGCGCCCCAAACCAGTCCGTGCCGCGCATCGAACCGATGATGCAGCACGTAGTCCAGGGCTAATGCAAGCCGCGCGCGCACACTCAAGCCGTCGATGGATTCGTCCAGGATGGATCGGTCGCGCGTTACAGTCACATATTTGCGGACGGCCTGGATCAGTGAGGATTCCTGGTCAGTTTCCACCGTGTTTTTGTGGGCCAAAAGGCCAGGAACGAGCGTGGATCGGCGGTATTTGTAGCCCACGCCGGCGCGTGCCTCCGGGATATAGCCGTCGACAATATCGCCATCGGGTCCCTGGAATTTGAAGAAGGTCAACAGGGCTTCACGGATGGGGGCGGGATCGTTTACTTGCAGGCCCAATTCGATGAAGGTGTTCAGGTCGCGAATCCAGACTTCGCCGTAACCGCTGCCGGCATTCAATCCGCCAGTCAGGAGCTTCTTGGCTCGGTTCAATACCTCGGTCAGATTGCTGTCCTCCAGGATCTTTCGGGCCAGAGCCTGATCCTTGGCTGACGATGAAGCCGCCAAGGCCCGATAACCATCCGGGATTTCGCTGCCTGCCCAAAGCAGGCTGAGTGTTAACAATAATCGTTTCATCATGGGTAGAATCCTCGAGTTATAGAACCGACTTTTCAAGGGCTGGCGACAACGGTCGCAGACTGACCGGGCAGGAGTTCGACGGTAACGGAACTGGCCTGAACACCATGAATCCTGCGAGGTGTCGCGGCTCTCTCTTTTCCATTCACCACAAGTGTGGAGTGATTTCCGTAAAAGCACGCGTCCCACTTGAGCGGGCCGACGCCTGACGTGTGAACGGCGGTCGATTCCGCGGTTCCGTGATGCAGCACGTCAATTCGATGGTCTCCCAGGGGAACATTGCGAACACCCGCGTGAGGGATCGCATCGGGAAGGCGTGAGACCGTTAAAAATGCGCCCTGCGGCGCATTGGGTTCGACTCCCAGCAAACCCTCGACGATATACCCGATGAGTGTATAGGAAATCTCGGGGTATTCGCGGTCGGGCTGATCGATAATGTATTCGAGCCATTTCCAGGCCTCTTCCACACGATTGTAGGGAAAGAAGACTCCTGGCAGGTAGGAAATCGCCTCGAGATTGGATGGCTTGCCCTGGGGTGAAGCCACGGATTGGGCAATGAAATCCAGATAGGCATCCGTCTTGGGTGAGGGCTCGGTGATGAACTTCATGGGCATGAACCAGCTGTTCTCGAGCCCAAAGTCAGTGAGAACTCGCCCTTGCACATCATAGCCCCGCACGTAGGGTACGGTGTTTTGTTTCACGCCCCATTGGGTGTTGAAGAATGTTTTAAGCGCCAGCGCCCTTTTTTCGAAGTCAATCGCCTGTTGAGATTCGGCTCGGACATTCAGTAAGCGGGAATAGGCCAGCATCGCCTGGTATTGGGAGGCGATGGCATCTCCGGCCTCGACGAGAGGCGACCGGATTTCATTGTAGGTGGCTGAACCTCGAAAGATGTCGCCTGAACCGTCTCCCTCGGCCACTCCATTGGGGATACGGGTATCGTGCAGGGCGATGAAGTCCGTCACGGCCTTAGTGCAGAAGTTCCAGAGGACCGGATCGTGGGCATAGGCGGGATTGCCTGTCCACAAATATTGGCGGTGGCATTGTTCGACCAACTCGAAAACGGCGGGGACTTCGCGCACGAAGGAATGGTCCCCCGCGTAATCGAGCTTGAAGGGGGTGCCATCGAAGTTTAGTGCCCAGAGCGGGTACCACTTTCGATCCGCGTTTGCGGTGGCTGCAAACGCCCGGAGCATGCTCAAATTCTCCTGTTGCAGTCCCAAAAGATGAGCGCCGGCCGCCTGGTGACAGAAGTCGCGCGAATAGAAGGCCGTGCGCCACGTATAGCCCGCCCAGTAGGACGGGATATAGGTTACCATGCCGGTGCCGGAACGATCCCTTTCATGCCGATCCACGACACCGGTTTTGCCGGTCTGGACGTAGGACAACGCCTTATCAATGGCCCATTGAAATGCGGTCTCGAGTTTTTTGTTTGAGGTTTCGATGGACAGCTTTTGAGGGGCGGTGAATTCGAGAGTCACAGGCCCGACCAGGCCGGAGGTGATCTCGCCGTGGTATCGGGTGGGAATGGTGACATAATGGTTTGCCAGCGTGTTATAAACCAGCACCTCGATCCGGTTCTCGCCCGCCTTGATCTGTTTGGAAATGTCCACGCGCCAGGGCGGCGCTACACGGATACCGGCGAGTTGGCCATTGACGCGGACCTCGGCGGTCGCAACCAGTTTGCCGAGATCAAGTGTGATGTCGCGGCTTGCTTGCTCGGGCGTGAGCGAGAAGGTCTTTCGATACCAGGCGCCGCCGGAATAGCACTCCAAGGCACCGACCTTCGACCAGTCACCCAAGGTCGTGATCCCGGGTCCACAATCCAGCCGAATGGGTTCGGGGAATATTCCCGCGCCACGGGCGCCCGTTGCGGGCGCCACGCGCAGGGCGACGACCGAGGCTCGTGTGAGCGGTTCGGCGGCTTCAAATCTCCCCATCCCCGCATCGCGCATCTTGCGGCCGTCCGCCCATGTTTCCACACGGCTTTTTGCAGTGACTGTCATCGCCCGAAATCCCGGGGGAACGACAAACCGGAACCATTCCGGGTGTTGCGCGCCGGCATATAAATCAAAGGGAAGGACCGCGGAATCATCAAACCAAGTCATGGCGAGCGGTGTGCGCCGGGGCGGTTCCGAGGCGACGCCATCGCGTTTGAGGACGAAGTATCCCCTGCCCGCCCGGTCGTAGCGGACCAGGATTGGGTTAGAGCCAGCGCGCAACGTGACAGGCTGGCCGAGGTCGGCGATCGGAGAGCCATTCAAATAAACGGCAGCCGGAGTCAGGATTTCAGACGCGTGCGGTTTTGGGCCTTCGCGAGGAGTGCTGGCGATGATGCGCGCCTGAGTTTCATGGGCGATCGTCGCGCTCGTCCAGAGATAGTAGATACCGCCTTCAGGCTCGGGTTCATACTTGGTTTCGTTGAAGGCTTCGCCCCGTTTGCCGAGACAGAGAAAATGATCGCTGATATTCTCCTTGAGACCGTGCCATCCTTGATGTCCGGGATCGCCTTCCAGCCCGAGGCGCCAGGAAAAACTGTAAGACCGCCAACGATACTGCTTTCCAGAAATGCTGACAGGTTCCTGTGGGTTCAGAGCGGTGAGTTTGGCCAGATCGGCCTCGGGCGCCTGAGCCGGCAGAGGCCCCAGGAGCCAGAACTGGGGGCCGAAATCATAAGTGACCCGTTCCCATCGGCTGTCGTCGAAGTTCGCCGCCTGCGGGGAGACTGTATCGGCGGTCTCGACGGCATGCCGGAAAATGCGCGCTTCGGGGCCGATGATCTTATCGTTAACGGGCAGTCTGAAATCGCCGTAACGATTGTCCATCGTCGGTTTGAGCTCGAACTCCCACTCGCCGTCCAAAGGCATTACAGATTTGAGATTTGAGATTTGAGAATTCGAGGCAGGGACGGGCTGGCCGGGACTGAAAACGATGATCTGGGCCTCGTAATCCTCGAGCGGCATTTCGACTTTCGTGCCGGTTTGGGTTTCCGCCACGACACGCAATGGCCGTGTCTCGCCCGTCCATGGGTCCCACAGCTCGACCCGGCCTTTGGCCCGAAACTCGACCACAGAATTTTTGGGCGCATCCATGACCATGTAGACGTGGCGGGGACCGATCTTGCGGTGGAGCGAGCGCACGGTTTTTTCGCCCTGGGTGTCGGGAGTGAACGCGGCGAGAATCTGGGGCGGCGCATCGGCGGGTTTGGCGAGGCGCTGAGTGTCCCTGAATGTCGAGGTTGCCAGGGCGTCGAGTTGTTTGTCATCGCGTCCGGCGCGATCGCTGGCCAATGGAAGCCCGCCGACAGATAAGACCCGCCCGCCAGCTTTGGCAAAGGCAGCGGCCTTCTCGAGGGATGACCAACGGACGGCCTCCATGGCGGGGAAGATCAGCACGCGATAGGACGAATCCGAGACCTCGAGCCGGTCGTCGCGCACCGTGGCGCGGGCGAGAGAGTCGGCATCGATAAACTCGAAGTTAATGCCCGCCGTCATCAGGGCGCGGGCGGTGTCGAACGCGACCTGGGTGGCCTTGGGACCATCGAGCCCGGCCTCGAAAGGCGCAACCGGGTAGAGCACGGCAACGTCGCAAACCAAGGTGCCTTGGCTGAGGAGGTAGGAGAGCCGGTCGAAGTATTTTAGGAAAACGCCCATATGGTCCCAGTAGGGCATGCGGAAATGATAGCACGGCGGGGCCCATTCCCAGTAGGAACCATGGGTCGTGTAGTAAAGCCCATGGAGGTTGAGCAAGGTGCAGCCGTAGAGGAAATTTTCGCGGGTGGCAAACATCAGCCGCTCGGGTGTGGCTCCCCAGCCGAAGCTGTGATAGCCCTCGAGCCATACGCGCGGCCGGCGATAAAGACTGGCAATGGAAGAGGACACCTTGCCCTTGATGAGATCAGCCTTTCCGCCGGGCGTGTCGTGGCCTGGGGCCGTATACCAGCGCGTGACGCGGAAGTAATCGCCGAACTCATCGGGCTGAAGGCCGCGTCCGCCGGAGTCACAGGCGAAAATCAGGCCGCGAGAGGCATGCCAGAGATAAATGGGCTGGAAGTAACGTTCCTCCATGAGGGTCATCCTGACATCGGCATAATCCATGCGGGCCTTGGGGGTGAGGGGGCCGAGGTCACCCCAGAGGGCCGGCAGCACCTCAAACAGATCGTAACCTTTGCGTTGCTTGAACTCGGCGGCGAAATCGCTATTCCAGACATGCGTTCCGGCTCCGATGTGCAGTTCGTCGTTGAAGAAATAATTCAGGCCTTCGGGCGAGCGATTGGGCGTGGCGTCCTGAAATCGCTGATAAAAATCGCGAATGACGATTTCACCGACTCCCGCAAGGAGGGGGTTGAGGGTATTCGGCTGGCGTTCGGCCTGGAAGGCGCAAACTTCCCACTCGCCATCAGGCGCCGTCCATTGGATGACACCGTTGCTCAGAAACGGCATCAGATCCACTCCGCCGGGTTGGAGAACATTGTCCCTAACACGGTAAGCGCGCGCCCCAATAAAGTTCTCGGGCACGATGATCGTAGCGGTCTGGCCGGACTTGAGGCGTTGACGGGTTGGCGGGAGGAGCCGAAGGGCGTGGAGTTCGGGCTTCGAGTAAAAGAGCTGGCGGAAGAGGTTGGGGGCGCCCGTCCAGTCGAGTGTGTATGTGCTCAGGCCGATGCCCATCCCGCGTTTCCGGCATTCGTCGGCCACCCGGCCCCAGATGCGCCACCAGGACTCGCTGAAGATCGGGGGATCGGCCGGATAAGTAGGCCAGCCTGGAGTATCCTCGTGTGCATAGTTGACTTGCACGCCGCTGATCCCTTTCTGGTGCAACTGTTCGAGTTGCCAGGTCAACCGTTCCGGATCCAGCGGATCCCCTGTCCACCACCAAAACGGCACCTGACCGTACCCTGGCGGCGGAGTCTGGAAGCCCGGGAGGGCGTCCAGATTCGCGGCGCGACTGGGATAGCCGCTGGATTGTGGCGGGGGTGTAACCCTGTTGACTGGATCTCCCAACAGACTCAGGCTCGCGAAACATGCCGCACTCGCAAAGGCCAGCCTCAGGGCGAAAAAAGACCATCGAGGAGAAACAGGGATTTGGTTCATGCCGGGAGTGGGTTATTTTACGGTTTTTTTCTGCGACTGAATCGTCTCACTGCCTTTTCCGTTGATCACGTTTCGGATGCCGCTTCCGGGCTTTCCTCCTCCCAGGCGGAAGGTCAGAAGATGATGCATGCTGATGCCGGGGGTCTCAGGCGTTTCGATCGCATTTTCAGCGATCACAGGGGCTTTTTTGAAAACGTGGTAAACGCCGAGACCCCATGCTTCGTGCACTTTCACAGCATTGGCGACCTTATAGGACGCATAGCCTTCGCCGGTTGGGCTCCGCCATGCATCGGGCGAAGGCGGATCGTAGGGCATTTCACTTTGGTAAAAAAAGACGCGGCCGCGTTCGCCGTTCCAAACCGTCTGGTATTTCTGCGTATGTTCCACAAACAATCCATAGATCGTGACATTATTGCCATCGACCTGGAGACCGGTGTCACAAGTATTTTCAGTCCAACCGACGTTGGCGCCGTGATCGGCGCGCCAAAGCCAGAAGTTGTCGCCAACGACGTGGTCGTTGAAGATGGCAACCATCCGCTTTGCTTTGCCGGGGCCGTAGCCGCCGACGCGGCAGACAAGGTCGTGGACGCAGGTGGGGTTTTCAGCCCGACCCGATGGGCGGTTGGGCAGACCGAATTGCACCATGGTTTCGGTTTCGACCGCGCTGGCATCAACGACAAGACCACTGACAATTACGCCTTCGTGGGCCTCGACACGCAGGGCCGTCTTGCCGGAGACGGGGATGAGGCTCGGAAATCCCAAACCAAGAACGATGGTGTTCGGTCGTGAGACGACGAGGGTCTCGTCGAGGGAATAGAGACCTGGCGTAACAAGGAGGTGTTTTCCTGCGCGCAAGGCGGTATTGATACTGGCGGCGGTGTCGGTGCCTGCGCGGGCGATATGAAAGGCATCGATCGGTATGACGGCGCCTGGGGCCTCGCCCTTTTCCCAGGTCAACCCGCAGGTTGACGCGCGCTGGAAGGGCGGGACTTTCACCCTCCATTGCCCGTTTTGGAGTGTGAGGTAGGGTTTCTCACGAACGACAGGTGTGGTATCGATGCGGGTTACGGCGCGATCGGGCCACTCACCGAGAGGGGGATTGTCACATCCGACGAAGACCATGTTCCAATTGATGCCCGTCCATTCCTTCCATCCGCTATTGCGGGAGAACCACTGTTGCTGGCTTCCGGCCCTGACGACGCCGTCCACCCGGCAATCGGCCATGAATCCGCCGCTCGACCATCCTCCGGAAGAGAGGTGGAGATCGCCTCGGATATGGGTGCGTCGGAGGGGGGCGGCTTGTGACACCGCCCAGACATTTGTTCCGTTGGGCGGTTCTACCGTCAGGTTTTCAACCGCGCGCCAGAAATTGCAGGTCGCGTTGCGATTCATCCAGGCGGCATCGGTCCAAACGGGGCCGGCGATCGTCACGTCGCCCGGCAGATTTCCCAGACCGGCGACATGCGTGAAAAAGCCGACGGGCAGATCGAGCGGGTAACGGCCGGGCTTGAACAGCAAGGCGAAACGACCGGAGCCGAATTGCGCCCGTTCCTGTTGTTTGAACACGGCATGGATCCGTTCCTGGGCGTCAGGCTGGGCCGGATCGAACACGAGCACATTGGGGCCGAAGTCAGGAGTCGATGCCGGGAGCAGGGGGATCGCAAGCAATGCGGTGAGGAGTGAGCAAAGGAGTTTCATGGGCGGACGGGGCTTATTGAGATCTGGGATTTCATCGGGACGGATTATGCCAGCCTTCAGCGTGGCTTGGCAACTGGTTGCTGGGCGGTGCTGAACCGGAAATGGAACAACACGCCAATCGGGGCGAATATCAACCACCACCGAGCCCGAGAGGGCGAGAGAACATAGCCCAGCGATTCATCGCTGGGTGGGCCGAGTAACCGGATCATGAGTCCCGGCCGGGACGCAAGAGATCCGGTGAAAGGTATAAGCCAAGATTTGGATGCGGGACACAAGGGGAGGTTCTTTCGCCCCTGGCGGGGCTTTGAAGGGGGGGCACGGGGCGTCGTCGGATCCCACCGTTGAAACGGTGGGCTATGATCGGTCGTCCCTGAGGGGACGAATCATGCCGGACGCGGCGCGAGGTTATTGGACTGGGCATCGCGAACGAGACTGGCGTTGGAGGATGCGGTGCGTTGTCTTCGGTTTGGGGACCTGCAACTGGCCAAGCCAAATACGAAGAGGAGAATGCGATTGCCCGGGAAACCGGATCTTGGCACGATGCGATGGATGTTCCACCTGAGAGGCATTCTTTTCCGGGTTTGTCGGTTGAGTGTGCGCCGGCTAATGGCGATGGCGGTCATGGGTTCGCTTGCCTACATGATCCCGGACATTTCTGGCAAGCCGGCAATGACCGAGCCCACGGCCGGTTCTGTTTCGTCAAAAACCGCTGTGACACCGGCTGAGTTAGGTTTCGAGGAGATCCTGTTTGTTAAACGCAAACCTTACTCCTCAGACCACTACTACACGGACATCAACAATGGGACCAGTCCAGACCGATTTGTTCCCGAAAACGGCATCTATATCTACAACCTACGGACGCGATCAGAGCGTCCGGTTATTACCGCCGCCAATTTGCCCGGAGGCAAGGGCTTGATCGGCAAGATTAGCCTCTCGTTCGACGCGCGGAAGGTTCTTTTCGATTTCCGTGAGAAGCCGGAGGTCGGATTCCGGATTTGGGAAGTCGAAATCGACGGATTGGGGTTGCGGCAAGTATCGTTTCCACCCCGCGACGAGCAGGAAAAGGCGGCGCGATGGGCTCCGGGGTGGCACACCGACGACATCCATCCCTGCTATCTGCCGGATGGCAGGATCCTTTTTTCCTCCACTCGCAACGAACACACCGTGCTGTGCGGCGGATCGTCCCATCTTGTGGCGCCCGGCCTGCACCGGATGAACGCGGATGGCACCCAAGTCGAGCCGCTCACGAAAAGCCCGGTGAGTGAATTCTGCCCGGTGGTTCTCCAGGACGGCCGAGTCATGTATCACCGCTGGGAGTATATCGACAAGGGAGCCCGTGTGGCCAAAACGGTCTGGTCGATGAATCCCGATGGCTCCCGCCCCCAGGAACTCTTTGGTCTCGCCGAGGACACCACCACTATCTACATGTACCCGCAACCGATTCCCGGCAACCATCATCAGTTCGTCTGCGTCGGGACGTGTCATTATCCCCAAGGGGGCTGTCTGGGAGCGATCCTGATTGTGGATTACGGAAAGGGGGTGCGGGTGCGGGGTCCGGATCCCGACCAGGCGGATTACATCCAGGCAGATCCACGGTATCCGGTCGTCAATATCACCCCCGATGTGTTCATTCAGCGTCGAACCGAGCCCGGCTGGTTTTTCCGGACAAGCGATGGTGGATTTGTGCATGACAGAACCGGGCAGCAGGGGCACCTGTATACGCATCCCTATCCGGTCAGCGACCGGCAGTTCCTTGTCTCATTCAAGGTCAATCCCTCGGATCATTACCAGGAAGTCTCCCATGCCTACGCGCTGTATCTGATTGACACCGAAGGTCGACGTCGGCCCATCCACGCCGATCCGCAGCTCTCCTGTTGGCATCCCACGCCGGTGGCGGCCCGACCGGTACCCCCGCAAGTCGAATGTTTCCGAGATCCGCAATACGCCGTCCGCACGCAGGCGGTGTGTATCGTCGCCAATATTTACCAAGGCATGGACGGTGTCAGGCCAGGGACCATCAAGTGGCTGCGCATCAACGAAGCCCTGCCCCGTTATTGGTCCACCGGCAGACGTTGGACACCGTCCCTGAGCAGTTCGGAGTGGAAGGCGGCTCTGTGGCCGCGAGTGCAATGGGGCGTTGTGCCTGTGGAAAAAGATGGTTCGGCCCACTTCCTTGTGCCGGCCAACCGAAGCATTTTCCTGCAGGCCTTGGACGAAAACTTTCGGGAAGTCCAGCGTGAACGGACTTATGTCAACTATACGCCGGGGGAAGTGCGTTCCTGCACGGGTTGTCACGGGCAATCGCACCGGACGACAGTGCTGGAGTCGTCCCACGCGCCGACGGCCCTCACTCGGGCGCCCAGTGTTCCCCTCCCTCAGCCTTGTGATCGCGTGGAGAACGGTGGCGATGGCCGCGCCGGCCAGGTCATTCACTACCCGGCCGATATCCAACCGATCTTGGATGCCAAATGCGTTTCATGCCACGGATCGAACGAGCCGGCCGGCGGGCTCAGGCTGACCGGCGAGCCCACGCTCTTCTACAACACCTCCTACGAAGCGCTCGCGCGGAAAGAACTGGCGGGGCCGTTGATTTCCGAATTCACTTCGTTCCTTCGCGGGGACCAGGGCAACTATAACGGCGCCTATCTGCCTCCCATGAGCCTCGGATCGCCTGCCAGCATGCTCATGACTCTGCTTACGCAATCGGACCATCCGAAGAACGCCAAAGACAACCATTCAACGATGCTTTCGGAAATGGAACTGATGATCCTGAGCCGCTGGGTCGACAGCAATTACCAGTATTACGGCAGCTATTACGGCCGTCACCATCCGCAATGGATCAATCCCGATCCCAAGAATCCGGCGTATCGGGCGGCCGATTTCAGGCGCAAAGCCACTTTTGACGAAGCCATCAGTTCCGTGGCGCCGGAATGGCATCGGTGAGGAAGACATGGAGTTAGAGTCTGCGCGAAAACAAATCCCGATTTTGCTGGAGGCTCTCGGCCGGGCGGGCGCGAGTGACGATCTGATCCAAATTGAGCTGTAAGGATCGAGCAACAACGCCGGCCAGGACAAGCGCCCCAGAGTTGATTATCGAACAACCTTTAACTCCTGAGGAATCGGCGGTTCACCTTGCGATACCACCGCACGTCAGACCAGTTTTTCCAGTAGGGGTGCGAATAGTTCCAGGGCGTGACTCCCCAAAACTTGTGCTCTGCGGCCAGTTTCATGCATTGCTCGCACCAGTCGCGCAACCAGGTCCAATCCAAGTCGGGATGATCCATATGCCACCACGGCCCCCAGGCCTCCGTTGTCACCACGGGAGCGGCGATTTCCTCTGACCACGCCTGGGCGAACGCGCATTTATTGCGCATCTCCTGGACGAGCATCGGTCCGACCGTATCCAGGGCTGCGGCAATCCGATCGGCATAGTCTCGATAGCTGCGCTGACCCCGATCTTTCGTAATGCTGTTGAAGCCGCTGCGACTATCGAAGCGGGGCGAGTGAATCCAGAGGTGCAGTTCAAGGACGTCGAAGAGCTGCAGTCCCAGCGAACGCACCTCCGTGTGAAAAGATGTCAGGGAGTACGTGAATCGCTGTCGTGGATAGCGCGACTGGAAGAAGGGCAGCATTTCCGAAAAAAGACTTCGCACATACTCCATCTGCGCGGATTTCCACTCGAGACGCGCCATGCCCTGGGGATATTGACCGGCTGATTCCATCGAGGAGGCGAGAGATCCAGCCGCGATCGGTTTGTGGGCCAACTCGTTCAACTCCGACTGGAACGGACTGAAATACGGAAATTCCTGATCGAGATCGATGTAAAGCACGGGATCGAGCAGGTCTTTACTGCCGAGGAGATCGAGCGTGCGTGTCCACGCTTTTCGAAAACCATTACGATCCTTGGCCAACGCCTGGATTCGTCCGGGATACTCTTTACAGTCCCTGCCCCAGGACGAGAGGATAACCGACAGGCCCCGGCTTTTCATGGCGCGCATGAACTCAGTCAATTCGCGAGTGACGACATGCTCCCGATCGCGGTCGGACATGCCCCAGTTCGCGAGAGGATCCGCGGGGATGGTGATCGTTTCAGTTTCCGACCTCAGAGCGCCAATCACGAGCGGGAACGCGTCAATCCGGACCGTGTTGAATCCGCGTTCGACCAACGCGTCGGCTGCGCGGCTGAAATCCGGAAACGCACCGCCCGGATAGTGTTGTGTCAGCCATGAGAAGTCCCACATAGCGTTCGTGACACGCGACAGTCTCAGGCCGTCCCGCAAATCGCGAGAGAACTTGAGCGGTTGCGGGCGTGGCGGCGCGGACGCGCTATGTGCTGCGTCGGTTCGAGCGGTGATTGGATAATCGACAAGCAACGCCGTGGCACCGCCCGCCAGGGCGAGAGAAGCGTGGCGCAGAAAATGGCGCCGGGTAAGTGTATTGAGCTGATTCATGGATCTCTCGGTGAACTAATTTTGGGGAGACTGACCGGTTCTCATCAGCCGAACGGGGCCGAACAATCCAGAGGGCAGCAGCGAATCGCCGGCTTTGTAAGGACGATACGTTGTCTGGGCGTATGGTTGGCCGGGAACGGAGGCGTCACCGATCATTCGATTGGGCCAGAGATTGGCGACTTCGATCTCGAGAGTGTTGCCTGTGGATTTTATGGCATGGCTGATCTCGACCCCGCGAGGGGCGGTCCAAACCACGCCGCAGTCGACTCCGTTTAATCGCACCCGAGCCATCACTTCCACTTGTCCAAGGTCCAGGTAGACTTTGGAGTTCCGGTCGGCAATCCAATCTGAGTTGACATCGAACGTGGTTCGGTAGGTGGCGATGCCCGAATAAAACCGGATCCCCTGCTCTGGCCGGCGTGTCCAATCCTCAAGTTGTTCAAACCGGACTTGGGCGGGGGCGCCCATGGTTGGATCGAACGACACGTTCCAAACGCCGTTCACCCGGCCAATTTCCGCGAGGTCAGCGAAGTTAAGCCTGGACGCGGTGGATGCCGCGATCGCAGCGCTGCGTTTCCGTGGAAACACAATGAAGTAACTTTGGTAAGATTCGAACCGCAAGGGGATCGTGGTCAAGCCGCCGGCCCGATTCCATTGCGGAAGCTGCCGGATTTCACCGTGCGCGGGATCCCAGAGTTCGGGATGGCCGGTGTCGGCTCGAAAGCTGGCCGTGGCATCTACCGGCTGAATGGAGGCATTGGCCACAAAATAGAAGTCCCGGGTTGGGGTGCGACGATGGGTGTAACGGATAGGTCCTGTCGAGGCAAAATCCTCCTGGATATCCAGGTCGCGAAGGATGGCAGCGGTCAAATCATAATGCGGGTAAAGCGGGGGCTGGACTTGCGTCGGTTTAATTTGCCACGGGGACATGGCGGCAGCGCCCAGCACTTGAGCGGGCTTCCCTGTTTCGGCGGAGGCATGGGCCGGCCGGCAGATCCATTGTGGGTCGGTGGCAATGAACTGCTGGGATCCGTCGGCGAACCGCAGGCTCAAGACGCCAATCAAGCCGGCAGGATTGGGGGTGTTGCCTCCATTTTCCGCGCGCACGTGCAGGATATTGAGGCCAGGTTTCAAGGCGTGGGCCAGGTCTGCGGATCGAATCTGGTGGAAGTTGTCCCCGTCGAGAACGGGCGTGTTGTTCACGGTGGCGGCAAAGCTGTTGTCCGCGGTCATCTCGAGACGAGCGAAACTCAGCTTGCGATCCGTGGGCAGGTCGAATTCACGACGAAAGATAACGGCGCCGACGGGCGCGGACTGGTCGGGTTTGCCGTCGGGAGACCAGATCCATTGGGCCTTCAGGATAGTCGACGGATGGGCAGCCTTATTTTCGAAAAGCCCCGAGCCCCATATGATTCGGCCTCGGCCATGCCGGCGGACGGTTTGTGCCGCGGGCGGATTCAAGCTCCCCCAGATGGATGCGGCGCGGCGAGCCACTTCGGCATCGCATGCGGGATAATCCATCAGGCTCGGTGATTTCCGCGGTGGATTCCCGACGACAGTGGCGCCGGACTTGATCAGGACATCCAGCTTGCGCAGCAGTTCGGGAGTCATGGTCTGGCAGTTCGGGAGGACAAGCAGAGAATAGGCCGCTCCGCCGGGGAAAACGATGCGCCCGCCACGGACCTCGGCCAGTTTGATGAGCGTTAGGGCTGAGCAACCATCAAAGTTATAGCCTCGCCGATCAGGGAGTCGGCTGTCGCCTGAAAAGGCGGATGCGGGCGGCTGAAATACATTCGGCGCGCCTTCCGGCATGAGATAGAGCACATCGGCGATGGTGCGGCCCTGGCGGAGGATCTGTTGGCAGCGGGCAATATACTCATGGTAGCTTTTCACCATGGGCCACCAGGTCTGGCCGCGATCCCAGTGCACCCCATACGGTCCCATCACCATGCCCGGCCGGGCTTCATCGGGTTTATGGGCGAAAGTGTGGTAGGTCAACCGATTGATCCCGGTGGCAAAGGCCCAGTCTCCCTGGTTCTTCAAAGATCCTGGATAAAACCTCCAGGCTTCCGGGGCGTCGGCGGTGAAGGCCTCGGCTGCCACGACCGGGTGTCCGAAGACATGGGCAATGGACGAAGCGGTGTGACAACTGTAGGCGGTGTCAAATCCGAGGCTCCAGAACTCGCACATCGGGACGTCGGCCACCGCTCCCAGATCAAAGTCGTTGACCGGGTTCATGTCGTAAGGCTCGATTGAAAGGCGCAGCCCGTGTTGGCGGCCCAGTTTCTTGAGATGTTCAGCGTGATTTTGGATCACCAGCTCCTGGCCCGTCAAGCGGAGGTCCCAAAGAAAGCGCTCACTCATCTCGCGGCTGCCTACCAAGTATCCCCGATAGACGGGGTAGAATGGCTGCGGATCATAACCTCGCCGCGCGTGAAACTCGCCGCGAAATCGGGGCGTCCAATTTTGCGCGCCCATTTCCCAGCTATCGATGTGCAGCAGGGTCCAGCCGCACTCGGGCCGGCGCGCACCGACTTGACGCAGCAGTTTGCCCGCATAATCCGCAAAGTGGGCATCCAGGGCGGCGGCATCGAACTTGTCGCACTCGAACCCGATGCCCGGATCGGGCGCGGGGCGCGTGGACGCGCCATTGTTGCGACTGACAAACCGGAGGATTGTCCAGGAACCGTTCGGGACTTGCCAGTCCAGGGTGCCATCCGATCTCAGACGGCCGGTTAAGTCCACGATGCGATCCAAGGGAATTGCCGAATGAGGGGGATCGGCCGGAAACTCGGCTGGCGCATCGATGCGAGGTTTGACATTAGGTTGCGACGAGAATGGCGCCCGATAAACCAGGGCTTTTTCATCGATATCCGGAATGGTTGCGGGATTGGCAGGGGACGGAAAGGCCAGGACTGCGACATCCTTGTAGAACGCTTCCCACTGTGGGCGCATTTGAGGGGGAACATCGCCGAAGAACGGGCGATGCGGAGGCGGAACAGGCAGCATTCCTTGGAACTGACCTGGTCCCTCCACCTGTGTCTGGCTGGCCACCAGATGCTGCATGGATTGCTCCGGTTTTACCCATGGCCCCCCGCTGCCAGTCCAGCCAGGGCCGGATCCGAGCGTGATCTCGATGCCAAGCCGCTCGGCCTCGCGGACGGCATGAACGAAAAGCTTTTGCCACTGCTCGCTGAGGAAATCCACCGGTCCGCGGGGAACCCCCACATTGACTTCAAGAAAAACCAGATGCCCCAGCCCGGCGGCCTTCATGGACTCAAGATCACGTGTCATGCCTTCTTGCGACAGGTTGCCGTCCATGAAATACCAATAGACACCGGGCCGGGCGGAACCGGGAGGTTTGAGGAATGAATTTGCCAGGTCATCCGCTCCGACCGATACGAGAAGGGACAGGAGAATGGGAAAGGCGAGACGGAGTAGAGTCATAGGCTCGATCATTTAAGTTGGATTTCGATAGCGGGCTGGAGCACGACTGGCCCCATCAGGCCGGCCGGCAGCAAGGGGGCATCCTTGGCGACGGTCGGCGCCAAGAGGAAGGTCCGTCGTTGGCTGGCTGGCAGGGCCGCATCAGCAACCAAACGGTTGTTCCAGACATTGATCACTTCGACTTCCAGCGTATTCAGTCCGGGCTTCAGGGCATCGGTGACCTCCAGTTGCCACGGGGCCATCCAGAGTGTGCCGAGCTCCTTGCCATTCATCCGGACAGTCGCCAGGTCATGCAGGTCGCCGAGATTCAGGATAAAACGTGAAGCGTGAGCCGTGAGATTGAAGGTCGTTCGGTAGGTGGCTTTGCCGGAGTAATGGCGGATGCCGTTCTCGGGGTGTTGAGACCAATCGCAAAGGAAGTCGAAGATCACACGTTCCGGGGCGCCCCAACCAGGAGTAAACCGAACTTCCCAAGGTCCAATCAGATTCTGTGGAATCGGCACATCGCGAACGGTCAACGTTTGCTGTCTGCCATTGGCAAAAGTGACCTCGTAATTACCAGGCTGCGTCACCCGGGCCTTAATTTCCCGGCCTTGGCGAGTGAACTGAATCGCGGGACCGGTCAGAGTCTGATCGGGACGCGGCATGGTTTTGGCGAGGTTCGAGATTTCCGGGTCATTCAGGGGGCGGCTGAATTGCATGAAGCTCCCCACTTGTCCGCGAAACTGGGCGAGAGCGCCGGCGCCGGCACCAGAGTGAACCACGTGTTCGCTCTTCAAGCCGGTCCGGACGGGCGCGCCATTGAGGTAGAGGCTCGGCTGGCCGTTTCGGTAGACCACAGCCAGGTGAGTCCAATCCGTCAGCGGGACCGCATGGACCAACGTGGGAGCGAAGTAGTTCGCCCCATGCTCGAAGACGCACACGCCGTTGGTGCCGACCGCCAATCCGCAGCCCGCATGACCGCTGCCGCCGAAGCCATCGCCGTGCGGCGCGGCCAGAACGTCGTTGCGTTTCTCGCTCATGCCGACCACGCCGCGGCTGGCTTCACGCACGAGAGTGGTCGAATCCGCAGGCTTGATCCATGTGGCGAAGGTGAAGTCATTTGGGTTGTCACCGCCCTCGGCAGCGGCGCTTGTCTTGAGCTTTGTATCCAGAATGCCGTTTCCGTTTTGCGTGACCGTATGAATGCGTTGCGAGTTGGGAGCGGCCTTTTGGCGAAACACAACAAACACGGAACCGTGTGGTCCAAAGGAAATCGGCAACCGGACCTGGCCATTGGCTGTTTCATAAACAGCCGGGCTTTCAATCGTGCCGGAATCGGGCCACCATAACTCGGGGGCCTTGTTGGAGACGCGGAAACCGATGGTGGTGGCGAGGGATTCATGCTTGGGGTTTGCGACAAAGTAAATGTCAAGGTCTTTTTCGCGGCGATGGGTAAAACGCATCGGTGTTGAGCTCTGAAAATCTGTGGGGGAGTTCAGGGAGGCCAGCACGTCGTCCAAGGACTTGCCCCAGATGATCCGGCCTTTGCCATAGGAACGTTCGCCTGGCTGCCGGCGGTTGGCAGCGCCCCAAAGATCGGCGGCCAGGATTCGCACCTCGTCATCGCAATTCGGATAGTTCTCCATGCTGGGCGACCGGGAGGGAGGCGGACCGAACACGGTGGCGCCGGCTCTGACGAGATCGCGGACCTTGCGCAGGACCTCGGGACGCATGGTCTCGAGCTCGGGCAGCACCAGCAGGCGATAGCTCGTTCCATGGGGCAATGTCAGCAGTCCATTCTTGGCGGTGAGTTTCGTTTCGATGACATCGGCATTGATGTAATCAAAATCGCGGCCGGGCGGCAGGTCGGGCTTGCGCACACCGGTCATCTTGGGCGCGTCTTCCCCGATGAAGTAGGCGACATCGGCCGCGCGATTCCCTTGCTGTAAGAGCCAGCAACAGCGGCGGGTGTAATCGATCCAGGCCTTGCTTCGATCGAACCAGGTGTTATGGCGATTAAACTCGGTGCCGAACCAGGCATTGACGCCGGGCAATCTGTCCTCCCAGGGCTGCTGGATATAGACGTGGAGAACAAAGTGATTCACCCCTTCGCAGAACGACCAGTCGCCGCGCGCCTTGAGGGCGCCGGGCGCATTTTGAAAGGCCGGGCCTCCTGTGAACGACTCCGCCGAAACATACTTCCGGCCATAGGTGTTCGCACACGACGAGGCGGCCCGCAACTCGATCGAGCCGAGCTCACCCGTCACCCAGTATTCACCGCCGATACGGTCCGATTCGCCGCCGTATTTGAGGAACTCGCCTGGGAAACCCCAGTGGCCATAATTCTCAAGCCAAAGACCCAGGCCGTGCGGTTTACAGGCCTCACGCAGGCCACCAACGTAATCGGTGGCCACGCGATCCGCGACGAGCCGGCGCAGATCCCACAAGAACCGCTCGCTTTGGTTCGCGCTGCCCACAAGGCGTCCGCTAAGCACGGGCAACCAGGGTTTCGGATCATAGCCATAACGTTGGCGAAATTGGGCATCGAAGCCATCGGTCCAGTTTTGGGAGCCCATTTCGTAGCTGTCCGCGACCACCCGTTTGAAGGCCTTGCGATCGGCGGCGGGGATGCGCCTGAGCACCTCGCCGATGAACGCGTCAAAATGACGTTGGGCCAGCGCGCGATTCATTTTGTCGACCTCGAGTCCCTGGCCCTCGGGCGATGCGGGGGAATTCTTCATGCCGGTCGGCGTCATGCCGATGCGCTGGAGGATCCAGTCGCCCGCGGGCACATCCCAGGCCAGGGTTCCATCGGGCGCAAGTTGCTTCGTCAAATCGTGGACATCGCCTGGGGAAACAACGAGTGACCTGGAGTCCGGCTCGGGCTGGGTGGGCCACAGATAGGTCTCCCACATGGGCAGCGGCGTGGGATGCATTTTCCCGAGTTGTTTTTCCACAAAGGCCTCCAGTCGCGCCGCGCTCGAGAGCGTGATTTCGGACAAAGTGGGCTGTCGGCCGCCATAAAAACCGGTGAAAATGAGTCGGAACTTGTTCGCCGTCACCGCGGGAAATGAAATCGTGACGGGACCGCGCGGCATGAAGCCGACGCCCGTCGCCATATTGGATCGGTCGCACTTGAATCGGCGAATGGTTTGATACGCCCCCTGCCCCATCATGGCTTGGAGTTCGCACTGCGCTCCAAAGGCCTCATCGGCGGGCGTGATCTGGAGGGATCGCGCTGTGAACGGCTCGGTGACTGCGAACTCGATGGAGAACGGGTTCTGTCCACGGCCGGCGCCCTCGGGAAACCGGAGGGTTGAGGCGGGATCGTTGTCGATCAATTTGGCGAGGTCACTCGAGGCGGGACTCGAGGTCACGCGGGGGGAATGTATGGCCAGGGAATTGGCGTCGTGTTGCGGCACTGGAAAGGCGAGCAGGGCGACGTCCTGGAACGGTTCCTTGGGGGCGGGCAGTTGGCCCGCGAATTTGCGAGGTCCCGAGACGCGCATCTCGGACATGGCCAGGTAACGCATGGTTTCGGTGGATTGGATCCACGGCCCGCCGGACTGGCTCCAGCCCGGGCAGTTGAACATGCCGATATTGACGCCGGTGCGGCCGCCCTCGCGAATGGCGTGCTCGACCAGGGACCACCACTCGGGCGTGAGGACCTTGGTCTTTCCCGCCGGCACATCCTCGAGAAAAATGTTGCCAATAAAGGCCTCGCCGATGCCGACGCGCGCCATGGCCTCGAGATCGCGGGTGATGCCTTCCTTGGACAGGTTGTCACTGATCCAATACCAGTAACACCACGGCTTGGTGTCATCAGGCGGATTGACAAAGCCTGCTTCCAGAGATTGCGCTCGGCCGAGATGCGAGGCGCCGGCAGCCAACATGAGGGTGAGGAGAACAACGAGCATGCAGAACGACTGCGGACGCCCATATTGGACGGGTAATTTGGTGATCATGGTCGTTTCAAATTCGCAGGGCACAGCCGATGATGGAAATCGGCCACGGGGATTATCATGGAACTCCGGCATGGGTTTGCAAGACCGTTTCGGCGGTTCTGAACCGCAAATCAAACGACTTCACCGCTAATGGACGCCCATCCACGCGAATCATGGCCAGAAAAAAAGTAAGTCCTGAAGGGTTGGGAACATCGATGGGAGGGGAGATATCAGGATTCAACCGCTCTGGTGGATCAAAGCGAGGATTTGGAACCGTCCGCCGCCACCTCAAAGGGGCTGAGCCAGCCGATTAGTGCCGGCGCAATCGAAAAAAACCGGACTGATTCGACAGGTTCCAGGTGACATAGAGATCGTCGCCAACCCTTTGAAAAGGGGTTGAAACCGTTAACCAAGGAACCGCCTCTTGAAGGGCGGCGCGATGTTCGAGGACATAATCCGATGCGTTGAGCGGCCAACAGACGTTCATGCGATCTCTCCCAGGCAAGGGTTGGATTCGCAATCCGGCGACGGCGGGATGGATCAATTCCACGGTTGAGGTCTTTTCCAAATGCAGCAGGAGACGTCCTTCGGGGCTTTGAAATGAATGCGGCGCGTTCAGTTGGATTTCCTTGCCATTGACCTTGACGCGGGGTGGCTGGCGAAATCCGTTGACTAAGATCCAGCAGGGCGAAGGAGCCCAAAGATGAACAGTGAATCGCACCTCGGACGCGGTCTCGGACACCGCATCGATTTGACCCGGGGCATGCGCCCAGAGGGTGTGACGAGGGAACACTTGGAAATCGTAAACTCGCGGACCGTTGAACATCATGGAAGCCGGCGCCAGAACGGTGGCCGGATTAATGGCGGGGCCATCGGATAATTGGGCGCGCAAATGGAAGAAATCCGGCAATAATCCCTGCCGTTCCTGGTCGCTCTGTGGCCAGGTGTGTTGGATGCCCGCGACGGCGATGCCATCGCCCATCGTTTTCCACGGGCCATCGGGATCCAAGGCGGCGAGGTGATGTAGACTGTCGGCATAAACGAGGCCGCACCATTGAACCGGTTGTCCAATCCAGACGGGAGCAACCCACCCCGTGGCGCCGAGGACGGCTATCGTGGAATAACAACCGATCGGTTTGGGGGTCGGAGCTGTCAGGTAGACGAAAGGCACTCCCGTCCAGGCCCAATAGCGGGCGTGCTCGAGAAAAACAGGATCACCGGTGATCTGATATCCAAGAGAATAGGCCTTGACGAGATAGGCTGCGGCCAGGATGTCGGGTGTATGGAGGGGAATCTCCCAGGTTTGCGCCCCGCGAGGCACGGTATTCTTGAATTTGTTCATGGCGCGTAGACAACGGAGTCCTTCCTGGATCAAGTCGCGGTTTCCGGAGAAAATGGCGGACTCAAGCAGGCCGCTGACGAGGCTGGCGGCGAGTCCATTGGCTTCCTTCGACCAGTGGGTTCTGCTGTAATCAATGCCGTTCGCGGGTGGCACGTATTGGAATGAGCCATCCGATTGAAACCGGCTGAGGATGTTCCGGGCATTTTTTCCTGCGTTGGCGGCATTTTCGAGGGTTGCGCCAAAAACCAAAGAGGGCGCGGGATAGCGGACATGCCCAACCTGGGCACTGTTGTAGCTCGAAGGAGCCACTTCTGCCAGGGCGAGGGGAACGGCCTCTTTCAGACGGCCGGCCAGGGTTGGATCTTTGACTTGCCCAGCGAGCCAGAGCATCCAGAGGGCGGCATCAGCGGCGGGTGTCGGATTGAATCCTGGCCACCAGGCATGGCGATATCGATTGCCTTGGCGAATTTTCGAATCCAACCATCCGTGGGCAGCCAAATCATTGTATTCACGGGCGCTATAACCAGAATCCGGTACTGCTGGCAGCCCCTTCAGCCGGATATATTTCTGGACGGCGGCAACAACCGAGTCCGAAGTCCCTCCAATCAGGCTGGCGCGCAACCGTAGGCGTTCGCCGGCGCGAAGCGTTGCCGGACGATAGGGCAGCAGGTTGTTTTCTTCACGGTTCTGGCCATCCGATCCTGGAAAAAGCAGGCTCATCACGTGCCCACCCGAATGGAATTGTCGGTCAGGAGAATCAAACAGGGCGCAAAAATGCGGAGCCGGTTCCCATAAGATGCCGGCGTATCGGTTCTCCGCCTGGATGGCCATCAAGGGAAAGGTCAGTTTAAGCGTGTCCACGACCTGACGCCAGGCGGCCGGCGCCTTCAAATCGGCCTCTGAACTGCTGGATTCATTCTCGAGGTATTCCACGCCGGCCAGGAGTCCCTGGTTCTTGTTCGTCCCGAAACTTGCCAGGCCGGGGAGCAAAGTCAGCATCGGTAAGTAAAGCACGTCCCGCTCCTGATCTGTGATCACCTCGGTTTCGAAATCGATCGAGCCTTGGGATCCGGGAAAGAAACTCTGGCGGATGATCCAGCGCCCGCCATCGGCATCGAGTCCTTCAGCTTGGGCAACAATCCCCTCCCCCGCTTTTGCGGCCTGTACGAGCCCATTTGACATATGATTCAAGGACAACCATCGGAGTTCACCCGCCTGGAGATAGCCCGCCATGGCTTGTGGATTGCCCCAGGCAAATGGCTGGCCCGCCACCTCGAGTCGAAAACCGCCCAGCAGAGTCGGGTGATGAATCAATCGCAGATCGCCCTGGGTTAGAACGGGAGCGTTCTCGGGCATATCGACTGGCTGCGGTTTAATCCATGCCGGGGCCTGATAGCTCACGCGTTCCTCGAACCAGATCCGTTGGACAACGCAGGTGCCAGCGGCCCCGGGTGGATCCAATCGCAACGAATAGCCGAGACCGAGAGCTGGCATCGGGACTTGTGCTTCGAAGCCTTCCCCGGGCGGGACATGGAATCGAACCGATTTCTCCTCCGTCGGATGATCGGTGTAATAGAAGACCTGACAAGTGCCGCCTGCGTCGGAACGCAATCGAACATGCAACCACAACGGTTTGCCCGCCGGATAGTTCCGCGAAGGCCCTGACATATAGGGATCGCTGCCGGTAATCCGCAGGACCAAGCCGTTTGTTGTTGGCTCGAGGGGCGCCAGATCGTGCAGCGGACGCCATTGGGCGGCAACGGCGTTGATGGTGAAATCGAACGCCGGCAACTGTCCCTGGATCGACGCTCCAGTATGGGACCGCGATTCAGGGCGGTTGCCCGTCCGACCGGCCACCGAAGCCAGGGTGGCATGGCCTGCCATAAGTATGATGGCAAGGAAACACTGGGTGAATAAAATGCCCGTCCGGGTTTTCTTGCAGCCGAAAGTGTGACAACCGGTTTTCATTGCCGCATATTCTATAACTGAGTAAATCAGTATCCAGACATATATCACCGGAAAAAACGACTAACGAGGGATGGACTCATTATAAGCGATGAAACAACATCTGCTGGTCTTTCTTGGGTTGCTATTGGGCTGCGGTGCGCTAGCTGCGGATAGGCCGAACATCATCTTCATCCTTGCGGACGATCTCGGATACGGCGACCTGAGCTGCTATGGGCAGCAACGATTCAAGACGCCTCACATCGACCGTCTGGCCGCCGACGGGATGAAATTCACCGCGCATTACTCCGGCCACAACGTCTGCGCGCCGTCGCGTTGTACGCTCATGACCGGATTGCACCCGGGGCATGGCTATATCCGTGAAAACCGTGGCGGCTTGGGTTCGGAGGGCGAAGGCCAGGAACCCGTTCCCAAGGGCGCGCTCGAGTTGCCGCTCATCCTGAAGCGGCTCGGCTACACGCTTGGAGGTTTCGGCAAGTGGGGCCTGGGTCCAGTCGGGAGTACGGGGGATCCACTTAGACAAGGGTTCGATCGTTTCTTCGGATTCAACTGCCAGGCTGTCGCCCACAATCATTTTCCAACCCATCTTTGGTCCAACGACGTCCGAATTGCCCTCAACAATCCCAAGTTTGCCGCGCACCAAAAATTACCGGCCGGGGCCGATGTGAATTCCCCAGCCAGCTACCAAGCGTTTTCAGGACAGGATTACGCGCCCGATTTGATTGGACGCGAGGCACTGAAATTCCTGCGGGAAAACAAGGATCGACCGTTCTTTCTTTACTATCCGACCACGGTCCCGCATCTGGCATTGCAGGTGCCCCAGGAATCCCTGGCCGAGTTCGAGGGCAAGTATCCGGAGCAACCGTATCCCGGCGGGCGCGGGTATCTTCCGCATCGGACGCCTCGGGCGGCGTATGCCGCCATGATTACACGCATGGATCGCGAAGTGGGCCGAGTCCTCGACGCCCTCAAGGCGCTCGGTCTCGAGGAGAAGACCATTGTTGTTTTCACAAGCGATAACGGCCCGCTCTACGATGGACTGGGCGGAACAGACGCTGAATTCTTTAATAGCGCCGCAGGATTTCGGGGCCGAAAAGGATCGTATTATGAAGGGGGATTTCGCGTGACGTGTCTGGTTCTCTGGAAAGGCCGCATCGCTCCGGCAACGACTAGCGATCGCGTGACCGGCTTTGAAGATTGGCTGCCCACGCTGCTCGAACTCATCGGAGCCCCGGAACACACCCCTGCCCGTGTTGACGGGATAAGCTTTGCCCCGACCCTGCTTGGCCGCAGGCAACAACCGCGGCCGTTTCTCTACCGGGAATCCCCCGGGTATGGAGGACAACAGTGCGTGCGCGTAAACCATTGGAAACTGGTCCGCCAATACCTGAATCCCGGTTCTCAACAGAAGAATCCCACCCCCCCTACTCTCGAGCTCTTCAACCTGGCCGACGACCCGTTGGAAACCACCAGTGTTGCCCAACAACATCCTCAGATTGTCGAAAAACTCGGGGCCATCATGAAAAAACAGCATGCGAAATCGGACCTCTGGCCCATTCGGGCGCTCGATGATCCGTCCGCACCTTGATTCATCCAGGATCCCGTCAGCAGGTAAGATACTCGCAATTGGCAAAAAGCAAGAAATCTGTCACCTTACCGTGATGCGGACAAAGGGAGCATATCTCCTGCGGGAGACCACGGGAACGTCGGGGCTCGAACAAACACTGCTGAGCGCGATCGAGATCCTGACGCATCACGGGGTGCCTCACCTCGTCGTCGGGGGCCTTGCGGTGCAGGAACACGGATACTTCCGGGTGACGACGGACTGCGATCTGGTGGTGCCGGACATCCTGGATGCCTTGGCTGCCGAACAATGACCAGCCCAGGAGGTTCATGGGTTCCTGCGGTTCTTATTGGCCTCGGCCTTCCAGGGCCAGGGGAGAACGTTCGCGCGTTTTGCCCATGCATCCCATCGGGCGCTGAGTTCCTTTACCCGGGCCGGCTGTTGCAGGGCGAGATCGTGCTGCTCGGCGCGGTCGGCAGCCATGTCGTAAAGCTCCCACGGTCCCGCGGGTCCTTTAGCCACCAATTTCCAATCACCGATTCGGACCGCGCGGTTGCCTTCATGCTCCCAGAACAAACCCTCGCGTTCGACAGGTCTGCCTTCAAAAGCAGGCAGGAGACTCTTGCCTTCGAGCGGGGTGATTTTCTGGCCACGAAATTCGAGAGGGTAATTTGCGCCAGCAACCGCCAGGCAAGTCGCCATAATATCGGGCAATTGGCCCGGAACCTGACTCAACGAGCCGCGACGCGACACCGCAATGCCCGCAGGCCAATGCACGATTAAGGGCGTGGAGATGCCCCCTTCGTGAACCCAGTGTTTGTATTCGCGAAAAGGCGTGTTACTCACATTCGCCCATTCGCGTCCGTAAGCAATATAGGTGTCCTGGGGACCGGGCATAACGCCGTAACCGAGTCGGACCGGCCATCCATCCCGGGTTTGACTTGGGGTGCTGCCATATTGAGAAATCGAGGGTGCCATCGGTGGCAGAGAAGGTTGGTCGGCGCGGGGAATGGCGTTGGTGCCCCGCCCCACGGTTTCGGCGCAACCGCCATTGTCCTGGAGGTAGAGTATGAGGGTGCGATCGAACTGCCCTTGCTGTTTTAGTTGGGCAACGATCCGGCCGATCCCCTGGTCCATGCAATCGACCATCGCGGCGTAAACCTCCATGCATCGCGCCTCGAACTCGCGGTTTTTTGCCTTCTGCCAATTGCCGGCCAACGGGGCGGATGTCGAGTTCGTCGCCAACAAGCCTAATTGTTTCAACTTGGCCAATCGGGCTTGCCGAACCGGCTCGTAACCCGCGTCGTATTGGCCTTTGTATTTGGAGATATCAGACTCCTTCGCGTGCATCGGCCAGTGCGCGGCGGTGTAGGCGACATACAGGAAGAACGGTTCGGCGCCGTGATCGCGCGCGTGTTCACGGAGAAAGCGGACCGCGTGATCACTGATCGCGTCGGTGTAATAAAACTCCGAAGGCTGGTATTCCGGATCGTTGGCAGCGGTAATGGATTGGTTATCTCGCGTGAGGGAACTTGGATCCCAGTAGCTGCCCGCCCCATGGATCGTCCCGTAGAAGCGGTCGAATCCACGCTGCAACGGCCAATTGTGTTGATCCTGGAGCGCCCGGGCCGAGGCGCCCGGCGTCACGTGCCACTTGCCGGCCGCGTAATTGCGATAGCCGGCTGGACGCAAGGCCTCGGCGAGGGTGACACAACGCCGATTCAAGTTGCCCCGATATCCTTCCAGCCCTCGATCTTCCATCATATGACCAATGCCAGCCTGGTGAGGATGCAGACCGGTGAGGAGCGAGGCGCGCGTCGGACAGCAACGGGCGGTATTGTAAAACTGCGTGAAACGAAGACCGTCCGCCGCCAAGGCATCCAAATTCGGGGTTCGGATCTCGCCACCATAACAGCCAATGTCCGAATAGCCCATGTCGTCCGAAAGAATCACGAGAATGTTCGGACGCGGCGGAGCGGCCTGCAACAGCAGCCAAGAGCCAATCGACCAACAAAACAAAACGGGCACAAGAACGGATTTCATGGTGAATAGAGAGCTGAGTTAAATATTCGATGCGATTCGGTTGTGTTGCTCTAACGAAGCTGCGCCTCTTATTCCGATCTCGGAATAAGAGGCGCAGCTTCGTCAGATGATGTTCCGCTGCGCGGAACGGGAATACCAAAACACTGCACTTCAATCCGGTGGGCTGAGAGGTTAAGTTTTCGGGCGACAAAACCATGAAAACTCAACGACAACCTCGGCCCACCGTC